>Ga0075367_10000898_pt1 | contig 11995 bp, 10 predicted proteins | sample EndMethybrTD3032_FD_71399 | JGI IMG/M metagenome (GOLD analysis project Ga0075367, IMG submission 71399) | Populus endosphere microbial communities from Tennessee, USA - Endosphere MetaG P. TD hybrid TD303-2 | ecosystem: Host-associated > Plants > Roots > Endosphere | place: USA: Tennessee... | reverse complement strand
ACCATGCATTCCCCGGTTCGGCGCGCCTCGGTCTGGACGCCGGCGAGTCCGATCCAGGCTGGTGGGTGCTGGTGGTGCTGCAGAAGCTCGGACTGGTGTGGAACCTCAAGACGCCCGAGGTGCTGCCGCACCGGCCAAACCTAATGGCGCTGCACTAGGTGACGGCATCCTTGTACGTCTGCGGTGGCCTTTGGCAGGGCTCGAGGTCCAAGTCGGTGCAACCGCGAGATTGCCCCCTAACTTGGCAAGCCAGATGAGTTAGTGTGTGCACATGGCATCTGTGCAAGGAGTGGTGCCGTGGCCGAACCGAAGAACCCCGCGCAGCCAAGGATGCGCGAGTGGTCGATGTTCTCCCGGGTGAAGCGGACACCTCGCTCTCCGACGCGCGATGGCCGTCCGTGGCCGACGATTGCGGAGCTGGTGATGGAGCACGTGCCGGGTACGCCATCGGAGAAGTTTGCTTGGCTGCGGCTGCAGTCCGCGCAAGGCAAGCTCGAAGGCGACGATCCGGAGGAGATCGCGCAAGCGGAAGCACTGCTTGCAATGCTGGCGCGCTTTTCAGGATCCAAGTCAGATCGGCAGACGCGTCACTTGGAAGAGCTTCTCGACGAGGGCTTGCAAGCAACATTCCCGGCAAGTGATCCGGTGGCGGTCGGAGACTTCACGAGTACCGAGGCGCGCTGCCGACCCGTCGACAGGCCCGCGGTTGTTCCGGTCGCCGAGACGAGAACGAAACGCAACCGAGCGCCAACTCGGATACACCGCTAAGGGCGCCCCTCGCGTCGCGCGACGTTAAAGCCGATGGCACTTAACCGCGGCGACGCTCGGCGGCTTCCCGGGTCCACAGGTCCCATGGCCGATGCACCTGGCCTTCGATCGACGTGACGCAGGCTGCCGCCTCCTCGGCGGTCAGGGCCGTGATCGGACCAAGGCGCATGGCCTCCGACTGATAGCGCGCGTTGAGCTCGGCATAGACGGCGCGGTAGACGACCAGGGGCAGTGACGGGGCCGTCACGGTCGAGCCATGTCCGCGCATGACGACGATGTTGCTGCCGGCAAGCGACACGGCGAGCGCGCGGCCAAGCTCCGGTGAGCGGATCAGCAGGTCGGTCGCCGGACCGCCCGCGTCGCGGATTTCGAACAGCGGCGCCCCGGTGCCGATGAAGCCGGCCATGTGCAGTACGGCGCGCAGGCGGTGCTCGACCGAGATGGATAGCGGTACGATCGAATGCGAGTGGCTGTGCACGACCGCCATAACGTCGGGCCGTGCCGCGTAGATCTCGCTGTGAATGAAGCGCTCGAGATAGGGGCGCGGTCCCTTCGCATCGACCGGCGAGCCATCCAGGTGGAACTGCAGGATGTCGTCGGCGGTGACGCTGCCGGGTGCCATGTTGCGCGCCAGCAGGAAACGGTCGGGCAGCTTGTCATGGCGAACGCTGACGTGCCCGAAGGCATCGACCACACCGTGGTCGTAGAGGATGTGGTTGGCCGCAACGATGTCGCGGATCAGGGCGGGGTCGGGGGTCATGGGTGCTCTCAGTTGGCCGGTGGCTGGATGCCCGCGACGCGGGCGAGCTCGGCGCTGCGCGTCGCCTCGGCGGTGAAGAAGGCTGCGAACTGGGCGGCCGTTTCGGTGACCGGATCGGCGCCGAGCGCGGCGAGCTTCTGCACCAGCTCGGGGTGCTTGGAGGCGGCCTGCACGCCGGCATTGATCTGGTCGACGAGGTCGGCCGCCATGCCCTTCGGTCCCCACAGCGCGTACCAGAGCTGGAAGTTCAGTCCCGGGAAACCGGCTTCGGCGGCGGTCGGCACTTCGGACAGCTGCGAGGAGCGCCGCTCCGACATGATCGCAAAGGCGCGCAGGCTGCCGGCCTGGATCTGCTGCAGGGCGCTGCCGAGCGGGGCGACCATCAGCGTGGTCTGCCCGCCGATCACGTCCGTCAAGGCTGGAGCAGTGCCGCGATAGCTGACGATCACCGTCTTGACGCCGACGCGGGTGTTGAAGCTCTCGCTGGCGAGATGGCCCATGGCGCCGAGGCCGGAATTGGAGAACGTGTGTTTGTCGGGGGTGGCCTTCATCTCGGCGGCCAGCGCCTTGAGATCGGCGGGTGTCTTGCCGGGGTGGCCGACGAACACCATCGGTGAGGTGGCGAACCTGGAAATCGGCGTGAAGTCGGCGACCGGGTCATAGGGCACCTGCTTCATGACGTGCTTGGCCATCAGGTGGATGTCGGCGTTGGTCAGCAAAGTCGCGCCATCGGGGGCGGAGCGCGCCACTTCGGCGGCGCCCAGCGTGTTGTTGGCACCGGCCCGGTTCTCGATCACCCAGGTTTGGCCGAGGATGTCCTTGAGGCGGTCGGCGTACAGGCGACCGATAGCATCGATGGCGCCGCCGGGCGCGGCCGGCACGACCAGACGGACCGTACGGCCCTGCTGCGCCGATGCTGCGCTAGACAGCGGCAGCATGGCCAGCCCGCCTAATCCAGCGACAGCTTTACGGCGTGTCAGCATCGCGACCCCCTCCCAATGTTTTGCAATCATCACGCGAGACGCTCAGGGAGTTGTCAAGGACAGCGCGATTTCGAGTGCGTGGCTAACGGTTGCCGCGCTTGGCGCGCTCGGCGAAGCGGACGGCTTCCTCGGCGGCCTTGAATAGGGCGCGGGCCTTGAACTCGCACTCCTGCTGCTCGGCCTTCGGATCGGAGTCCGCAACCACGCCGGCGCCGGCCTGCACGTGGATCTTGCCGTCCTTGACGAGCGCGGTGCGCAGCACGATGCAGCTGTCCATCTCGCCATCGGCCGAAAAGTAGCCGACGCAGCCGCCATAAGGGCCGCGCTTCTGCTTCTCCAGCTCGTCGATGATCTGCATCGCCCGCACCTTAGGTGCGCCGGAAAGCGTGCCGGCGGGGAAGCCCGCCATCAGCGCATCGATCACGTCGTGCTTCTTGTCGAGGGCGCCGGTGACATGGCTGGAGATGTGCATGACGTGGCTGTAGCGCTCGATGACAAAGCTCTCCTTGACGCGCACGGAGCCGATCTTAGCGACGCGGCCGACGTCGTTGCGGCCGAGATCGAGCAGCATCAGGTGCTCGGCGCGTTCCTTGGGATCGGCGAGCAATTCGGTTTCCAGCGCCTTGTCCTCGTCGGGTGTGGCGCCGCGGCGGCGCGTGCCGGCGAGCGGGCGGATGGTGACCTCGCCGTCGCGTACCCGCACCAGGATCTCGGGGCTCGAGCCGACCAGGGAGTAGGCGCCGAAATCGAGATAGAACAGGAACGGCGAAGGGTTGGTGCGGCGCAAGGCGCGATAGAGCGCCAGCGGCGGCAGATGGAAGGGGGCAGAGAAGCGCTGCGAGAGCACGACCTGGAAGATATCGCCGGCGGCGATGTACTCCTTGGCGCGCTCGACCATGCCCATGAACTCGGCCGGCGTGGTGTTGGAGACGGCGGTAGGGAGGGCCAGCTCCACGCCCGACATGCTGGTGGCGTGCGGCAGCGGCTCATCGAGCGCCTTGACCACCTCGCGCAGGCGCGCGATGGCGGCGGCATAGGCCTGTTTCGCATCGATCCCCGCATTGGGATAGACCGGCGTGACGACGATCATCTCGTCCTTGACGGCGTCGAACACCACCATGACGGTCGGCCGCACGAACACGCTGTCGGGCACGTCGAGCGCATCCGGCCGCTCGCCCGGCAGATGCTCGACCAGGCGCACGGTGTCGTAGCCCATGTAGCCGAGCACGCCGGCGGCGATCGGCGGCAGCTCGACAGGCAGATCGATGCGCGACTGGGCGAGCAGCGCGCGCAGCGACTTGAGCGTCGGCAGCTTGTCCGGCTCGAAGGCGCCGACGTCGCTCTGCGGCCGGCGATTGATCTCGGCCTTGTCGCCGAACGCGCGCCAGACGATGTCGGGGTTGATGCCGATGATGGAATAGCGGCCGCGTACCGCGCCGCCCTCGACCGATTCCAGCAGGCAGCTCATCGGCCGGCCATCCGAGAGCTTGAGCATGGCCGACACGGGCGTCTCGAGGTCGGCGACCAGGCGCGTCCACACCACCTGCGGCTTGCCGGCGGCGTAGTCCTTGGCGAAAACGCCGCGGGCGGGCTCGGCCTCGAAATCCCGCACTGCGATATCGAGCTTGGTCATCGATCGGTCTCTGGGCGGACGTTAACGCTACGTCCAATCACTCGGCATCTTGCTGCGCATCATTGCCTAGTGCCTGGCGCAATGCTGCTTGGTTGACCGACAAGCCGTAGCGCTTCTGCAAAGCGTCGAGGTATTCGCCGACGATGTCTCCCTGCATCTGGCGGGTGACCTCGGCCTTGAGGCGGGCCAGCTGCTCGGGGGTAGCCGGGGGCGCCGGCTTGATGTCGGCGACGCGCAGGATGACGCGCGACTTTCCGTCGGCGGTCAGCGCGGAGGCTGCGCCGCCCTTGGGCAAGGCGAAGGCCTGCTGGACGGCGCCCTGCGTCAGGCCCTGCGGCACGGTGTTGCGCGTGATGCCGGCGGCCTTCTGCACCTTGGCGCCAGTCTCCTTGGCAACGGCTTCGATCGATTCACCCTTGCCGAGACGATCCACCAGCTTGCCGGCGAACGAGGCGATCTCGGCGCGCCGTTGCTCCTCCGTGGCTGCGGTCGTGACGTCGGCCTTGGCCTCCTCGAAGGTCTTCTGCTTTTCCGGCGTCACCGCCACCACATCGACCCAGGCATAGCCGCCGTCGGCCAGCTCGGCCGCCTCGGCATCGAGGCCAGGGCTGCCGGCAAAGGCGGCCTGTGCGACCTGACTGGCTGCCGCTCCTTCGATGGCGGGTTTGCCGTCTGCGGTTTTGCCGCTGCGGTCGATGTCGGGGATCTCACGGAAGCTGAGCTTCAGCTGCTCGGCGATCTCCTTCAGAGGTTTGCCGGCCGCGCGCTCGTCCTCGACCTTGTCGTGCAGGGTCTGGGTTTCCTGATTGGTCCGCTCCTCGGCGAGCTTGTCGCGGACCTCGCCTTTCACCTCGTCGAAGGAGCGCTGCTTGCCTGGCACGATCTCGCTGACGCGCACCAGCACGATGGCAAACTGGCCCTCGACGGGCTTGGACAGCTCGTCCTTCTTCAGCGCGAAGGCGGCTTCGGCGATCTTGGGGTCGATCATGTCGCGGCGCGCGAGCACGCCCAGATCGATGTCGGCTTCCTTGAAACCGAGCTTGGTTGCGGCCTCGGCGAAGTTCTTGGCCTTGGACAGCTCGGCATAGGCCTTGTCAGCGGCTGCTCGGTCAGGGAAGGACAGCTGCTGGACGCGGCGTTTCTCCGGCGTGTCGATCTTGTCCTTGGTCTTCTCGTAGGTCGCCTTGATCTCCTCGTCGATGATGTTGATGCCGGCTTTGACGGCGTCGTGGCTCAACAGGAGAACATTGATCTTGCGCAGTTCCGGCGTCACGAACTGGCGCTTGTTCTGATCGTAGTACTCGCGCAGCTTGGCCTCATCCAGCGGCGCGAGCTTGATGAGCTTGTCGAAATCGGGAGCGAGATAGTCGATGTCGCGCGTCTCCTCTCGATACTGGTGCAGCTGCTCGAGCACCGACTGTGGGGGCACTATGCCGGCGAGCAGACTGTCGGTGATCTGGTCGCGGATTTCCTCGCGGCGCCGATCGCGCACGAAGCGGGCCTCGTTGGTGCCGTTCTGGCGCAGGAAGCTCTGAAACATCAGAGGGGAGAACTGGCCGTCGGCGCCCTTGAACGCGGGCTCGGCCTTGATGATGGCGGCGATGCCGGCGTCCGACAGGGAAAGGTTCAGCTCGCCGGCGTGCTTGTCGACGGCTGCCGTGTTGACGAGGCGAGCGAGCGCACTCTGCTCGACGCCGAACAGCCGCGCCTGCTCGGGCGTCAGTCGCCGTCCTAGCCGCCGCGAGAGGGCGTTCATCTCATCCTGGTAGGCTTGGCGGTACTGCTCGGCGGAAATCTCCGTATCGCCGATCTTGGCCGGCGGCGCTCGGCCAATCTTGCGCACGTAGTCGCCCACCCCCCAGACCGCGAAGGCGACGATCAGCAGGCCCAGCAGCCCCTTGGCGAGCCAGTTGCCCACGCCCCTTCGCATTTGATCGAGCATTGGTCGTACGTTTCCGAGTTGCTGGCCGGTCAAGCGCCAATGGCAGCCGCCTTCCGGCGTAGCCGAAGGTCGACCGGTCTCAAGGGAATTCCCAGCGCCTTGACGCGCTCGCGCGGCATATTATGAACCCAGCGACCGGCCTGCAAGTCGGCGTCTGCGTGGGCCGGTCGGGCTAGGTTAAGCAATTGCGAGGGTCAGCGAACATGGCATCCCCTGCGTCCATCCGTCCGCTGGTGGCCGGCAACTGGAAAATGAACGGTCTGATGGCGGCGCTGGGCGAGGCGCGCCGGGTGCGCGACCGGCTCGGGGAGGCCGAGTACAGCGCCGCGGATGCCATGATCTGCCCGCCCGCCACCCTGCTGGCGGCGCTCGCCAAGGAGGCGGCGGGGTCTCGGCTGCAGGTTGGGGCCCAAGACTGCCATGCTGCGGCCAGCGGAGCCCATACCGGCGATATTTCGGTCGAGATGCTGAAGGATGCGGGTGCAACGGCCGTGATCGTTGGCCATTCCGAGCGGCGTGCGGACCACGGCGAAGGTGATCGCGAGGTGCGCCAGAAGGTGCTGGCCGCGCACCGCGCCGGTTTGGCTGCCATCGTCTGCGTCGGCGAGACCGCCGGCCAGCGCCGGGCGGGGCTGACGCTCGACGTGGTGGGGCGGCAACTCGCGGGTTCCCTGCCCGACAAGGCGACGGCGGCCGATACCGTCATTGCCTACGAGCCGGTTTGGGCCATTGGGACAGGGCTGACGGCCAAGCCGTCCGATGTGGCGGAGGTGCACGGCTTCATACGCCGAGCGCTCGTGCAGCGGTTCGGCGCGGAGGGCGCCGCCATGCGCATCCTGTACGGCGGTTCGGTGAAGCCCGACAACGCTCGCGAACTGATGGCCATCGCCGATGTGAACGGCGCGCTGGTTGGAGGGGCAAGCCTCAAGGCCGACGATTTCCTGGCCATCATTGCGGCGTGCCGCGCTTGACCGTGCTGCCCCAAAAGCGACTTAGTGGCGAATCATTGCATGATGGTCCGAGCCGAGGCTAAGGGGATGGCATGATGCGCGGGTGCATGACGCTCGTTCTCACGGCTGTGCTGCTACAGGGCATCGGGGCGCAAGCCGCGACGCTCGACAAGGACACGTGCACGCGCCTCGAGGAGGAGCAGACAACGCTCGAGAAGGCAGGTGTGCGCGCCACGCTCGTCAAAGGCGCGGCCTGGGCGAAGGACAACCTGCCGCTGGACAAGCTGCAGCAGGTGCGCCGCCTGATCGAGGTCGACGAGCAGATCCTGTTCCGCTGCCAGGGCAAGCCGCTGGTGCTGCTGCCGTCCTCGGTGGATGCCGATCCGGTCCAGACCACGGAAGACAACGCGCCCGAGGGCGAGAATCCGGCCGATGGCAAGGCCACCCCGGCCAAGGCCGCCCCAGCCAAGGATGCCAAACCGCCCGCGCCCAAGGCCGCGGCGGTGACACCTGGCAAGGCAGCGGTCGAGGCACCGGCCAAGAAGGCCCCGCCGGCGGCGCCTAAGGCTACGGCGCCCGTGCAGGCCAAGCCGAAGGATGCGGCTGTCAAATCCGAAGCCGTGACGGCGGCCAAGCCCAAGCCGGCGCCGAAGAAGGTGGATGACTCCTACAAGCCGCCGCAGGCCGATTCCGGCCAGAACCCGTTCAGCCTGCAAGATTCCAATCGAAGCGGGCAGTAGCTTCGAAGGCTGACGGGTTGGCACCGGGCGGCCGTCTGGTGTAGAAGCGCGCCCAACTGGTCCTTCCGGCCGGGCCTGCTGCCGGGGACGCAAAGGCTAAGACACCCATGACCACCGTCCTGCTGATCGTGCATATGATGATTGCCGCGGCCATGATTGGCGTGGTGCTGCTGCAGCGCTCCGAGGGCGGTGCGCTCGGCATCGGTGGCGGGGGTGGCGGGTTCATGACGGGCCGCGGCGCGGCCAATTTCCTGACGCGCGTGACGGCAGGCTTAGCGGCGGCGTTCTTCGTTACCAGTCTGGCCCTCTCGCTGATCGCGAGCCGGCCCGAGAAGTCGCCGTCCCTGTTCGGCACCGAGCCCGGCACATCGCGGCCAGCTTCCAAGACGACGCTGCCCGAGAGCGGCAAGGAGCCGGCCGCCAAGGCGCCGGAGCAGTCCAAGTCCGGCGGCGGCATCCTGGAAAAGCTCGAGACCCCGGCGGCCGGTGGCGGATCGCGCGTACCGCAGTCGAAGTAGCGGTGTCCTGGGTCCCCGATATGCGCTGACGCGCATGCCGGGATGACACGCGGTGTTACGCCGCGCCACGAAGGCCGTGGATGGACCGCAAAAAATCCTCTTCGAATCGGCCGGCATGGATGTACTCTACAGGTCCATGGCGCGGTACATCTTCATCACCGGCGGCGTGGTCTCCTCGCTCGGCAAAGGGCTGGCTTCAGCGGCTCTTGGGGCACTTCTGCAGGCACGCGGCTACTCGGTTCGTTTGCGGAAGCTAGACCCCTATCTCAACGTCGACCCCGGCACGATGAGCCCTTACCAGCACGGTGAGGTGTTCGTGACGGACGATGGGGCAGAGACAGACCTCGATCTAGGCCACTACGAGCGCTTCACCGGCGTGCCGGCGAAGAAGTCGGACAACATCACCACCGGGCGGCTGTACCAGGAGATCCTCGCCAAGGAGCGGCGCGGCGACTACCTGGGCGGCACCGTGCAGGTGATCCCGCACGTCACGGACGCCATCAAGCAGTTCGTGCTGTCGGGCAACGAGGGCATCGACTTCGTGCTGGTGGAGATCGGCGGCACGGTCGGCGACATCGAGGGCCTGCCGTTCTTCGAGGCGATCCGCCAGCTCGGCAACGAGCTGCCGCGCGGCGACTCGGTGTTCATCCACCTGACGCTGATCCCGTTCATCCCGAGCGCGGGCGAGCTCAAGACCAAGCCGACCCAGCACTCGGTCAAGGAGCTGCGCTCGATCGGCATTCAGCCCGACATCCTGCTGTGCCGCTGCGACCGCGAGGTGCCACCTTCGGAGCGCCGCAAGATCGCGCTGTTCTGCAACGTTCGGCCGGAGGCGGTGATTCAGGCGCTGGATGTGGCGTCCATCTACGACGTGCCGCTCGCCTATCACCACGAGGGTCTCGACAGCCAAGTGCTCGCGGCATTCGGCATCCAGGATGCGCCGGCACCGAAGCTGGATAAATGGCAAACCATCTCGCATGCCATCGCCAACCCGGAAGGCGAGGTGACGATCGCCATCGTCGGCAAGTACACGGGGCTGAAGGACGCCTACAAGTCGCTCAACGAGGCGCTGTTCCACGGCGGCATCGCCAATCGCGTGAAGGTGAAGCTGGAGTGGATCGAGAGCGAGGTGTTCGAGAGCGAGGACCCGGCGCCGTACCTGGAGAACGTGCACGGCATCCTGGTGCCGGGCGGCTTCGGCGAGCGCGGTTCGGAAGGCAAGATCCAGGCGGCCCGCTTCGCCCGTGAGCGCGGGGTGCCCTATTTCGGCATCTGCTTCGGCATGCAGATGGCAGTGATCGAGGCAGCGCGCGACCTGGTTGGCATCAAGCAGGCCGGCTCGACCGAGTTCGGGCCGAGCAAGGAGCCCGTGGTCGGCCTGATGACGGAATGGATGCGCGGCAACGAGCTGGAGAAGCGCAGGCTGAACGGCGATCTCGGCGGCACCATGCGGCTCGGCGCCTATCCGGCGGCACTGGCCAAGGGCAGCAAGGTCGCCGCGATTTACGGCGACACGCTGATCTCCGAGCGCCACCGGCATCGCTACGAGGTCAACACCAAGTACCGGGAGCAGCTGGAAAAGGCGGGTGTGCGCTTCTGCGGAATGTCACCCGACGGGCTGCTGCCCGAGATCATCGAGCTGCCGGAGCACCCCTGGTTCATCGGCGTGCAGTTCCACCCGGAGCTGAAATCGCGCCCCTTCGAGCCGCATCCGCTGTTTGCGAGCTTCATCCACGCGGCGGTGGAGCAGAGCCGGTTGGTTTAGGGGGCATCACCTCGCATGCGGGCTCACGCCACGTCGGCATCGACCTGCCACACCAGGGCAACTGGGGCATCGTCGGCCGGCTCGACGCGGTTGCGGCCGCGCGCCTTGGCGCGGTAGAGCGCGCGGTCTGCAGCGGCCAGCAATGGCTCCAGAGTGCCTGTCTTGGCGCCCATCGTTGCCACGCCGACGCTGACCGTAGCCTTGAATGGTTTGGCGAAATCGTGCGCGGCTGCCTCGCAAGCGGCGCGGACGCGCTCAGCGAGCGACAGTGCGCCCTGCTGAGAGGTATCGGGGAGAAGACACGCAAACTCCTCGCCGCCGATCCGGGCGAACAGATCGGCCGGCCGCAGCAAGGACGTTGCGATCCTGCTGAAGGAAGCCAGCACCTGGTCGCCGGCCTGATGTCCGAACGCATCGTTGATCTGCTTGAAGCGGTCGAGGTCGAACAGCAGCAGCGCGACAGGCTGGTGCGCATACCTGGCGCGGCGGATCACGCGGGGAGCCTCATCGAGAAAGGCGCGACGGTTGGCAACGCCCGTCAGCGAGTCGCTCAGCGAAGCGCGCTTGAAGCGCAGCACGACGCGTTCGCTCACGACACTGCCGAGCAGATAGGCCACGCACACACAGATGAATATCGCCTCGAATGCAACGAAGGCGAACAGATCGACATGGGTCGGTTGATGCGCCGATAGTGCACCTGCCAGCGGTATGCGCAACGGCATGAGCACGGCATGGGCCACCAGCAGACCGATGATCGGCCAGCGCGAGGTGAGGCTTTCTCCGCGTGCGTTCCACAACTCGTAGGCAGCAAGCAGCAGATAGGTGCTGAGGATCACCGTCATGACGGACGCGCGTGCCCAAGGATGGGCGTAGATGCTCTCCAGCGTGCATGCGGCAAGCCAGATCGCGGCTCCAGCAAGGGTGCCGATCACAGATACGGGTCGGCCTTCGAAATCGCGTGTCCCGCTCCACAGCAGGCCGTGACCAATCGCGAGGGCGGTATTGGCCACCACGATCGACCAAACGTTGGGAATCTCGCCACGCGCCGCGAACAAGGCAATGCTGAGCGAGGTCATCAGGAAGCAAGCGCCCCAATATGCCAGAGCGTTGGTCTCCCGGTGCTGCAGCCAGGACACCAGCAGCAGGCAGCCGGCGATGGCCGACGTGAACACGATGATGGCGAGCAGGGTCGACAGATCGGATGGCATAGAGACCTGCTAAGGAAAATCGGTCGGTAGGAAGCTGCCCTTCCGCAGCGCACACGAATCTAGCCGGTCAACCCCCTACGTCGGTTTCCGGGAAACGATCAAAAGCGATGCAAATGCGAGCGATCGGGAAGTTGTGGGCGAGTGGGACGCGCGTCGTTCGAGCGGCAGGCTTCGGCATGCAACCATTGACTTTGCGGCCCGCCTGCCGCTCCTAGTCGACCGGCCGAGCACCTCGGCCATCATTCCAGGGGGAAATGCACATGACGGGATCGTCTCGGTTGCGCATCGGCGTGCTCGGTGCGGCGAACATTGCGCGCATGTTCTGCACCTCGGTTGCTCCATCGAGCCAAGTGGTGGTGAGCGCGGTGGCGAGCCGCGGCAAGGACAAGGCCGAGGCATTCGGGCGCGAGCAGCGCATCCCGCGCGCGCTTGGCAGTTACGAGGCGTTGTTGGCCGATCCCGACATCGATGCGATCTACATCCCACTGCCCAACAGCATGCACGCCGAATGGGCCATACGCGCCATGGAGGCCGGCAAGCCAGTACTGTGCGAGAAGCCGATTGCCATGTCGGCGGCCGAGACCAAGTCGATGTTCGAGGCCGCCCGCCGCCACAAGGTGATCCTGCGCGAAGGCTATCCGTACATGGCCCAGCCGCACATGGCGACCGTGCGCAAGTGGCTCTCAGAGGGCGCGATCGGCCGGGTGCGGCTGATCCGCTCCAGCTTC
>Ga0075367_10000895_pt1 | contig 11999 bp, 15 predicted proteins | sample EndMethybrTD3032_FD_71399 | JGI IMG/M metagenome (GOLD analysis project Ga0075367, IMG submission 71399) | Populus endosphere microbial communities from Tennessee, USA - Endosphere MetaG P. TD hybrid TD303-2 | ecosystem: Host-associated > Plants > Roots > Endosphere | place: USA: Tennessee... | reverse complement strand
GTGCCGGCGCGCCGGCCGTCTCGGTGGACGGAAAGGCCAGCGGATCGATGCCGGCATAGGTGAGCAGGTGCCGGTCGTCGGAGTGCTGCACCAGCCGCTGGCGGATCCAGTTGCCCTGGTAGTTGAATTTTCGGATGGCGCCGACCTCGTCGCCGCGCCTGTCGTCCTCGATCATGCTCTCGATGACGCCGTCGATGTAGCGCGGATAATTGTTGAAGTCGCGTACCAGCTCCCAGACCCGGTCGATCGGATGGTCGAGCACGCTCGAATAGAAGGCGGTTGTCATTGGGAACTCCTGTTGACTGGCGCGATACGCTTATCTGCAAGCTTGATGCCCGGGCCGACACCCGAATTCCGACAGAACCGCCGACACCGCAAACTGCGCTGATCTCGCCCCTTGAAAACCGCGCGGCCAGCGTGAAGATGCGCGCGTGACTCTGACCGACCTGAAAGGCGCCCTGCGCCAGCTCTACGAAGGCGCGACGCCGCAAGGCGTGTGCTTTCGCTACATCCTGCTCGGCTTCGACGTCGTCACCATCCTCTTCATCATCGCGACGTCATTCCTGCCCACGACCGACGTCACCGATGTCATCGACGTGCTGTTCGGCGTGCTGATCCTCGCCGATTTCGCCGCGCGGCTGTTCATCAGCCGGACGCGCATGCGCGACCTGACCGGCTTCTCCACCTGGACGGACATCGTCGCCATCGTCTCGTTCCTCGCCCCGCTCGCCGGCGAAGCCGGCGGCTTTCTGCGCGTCCTGAGAACCCTGCGTCTGTTGCGCGACTATCAGATGCTGGCGCGGTTGCGCAGCGACTTCGGCTTCTTCCGCCGCAACGAGGAGGTGATCTTCGCCGTCACCAATCTCGGCGTGTTCATCTTCATCATGACGGCGATCGTCTACGAGACGCAGAAGCTCCGCAATCCGCAGATCCACAACTATGCCGATGCGCTCTATTTCACCGTTACCGCGCTGACGACCACCGGCTTCGGCGACATCACGCTGCCGGGCACGACCGGACGGCTGATCACGGTCGTCATCATGATCTTCGGCGTGACGCTGTTCTTCAACCTGGCCAAGGCGCTGATCGCGCCGAGCAAGGTGCGCTTCCCCTGCCCGACTTGCGGCCTGCAGCGGCACGATGTGGATGCCGTGCATTGCAAGGCCTGCGGCACCGTGCTCAACATCCCCGACGAAGGCGCGGACTAAAGCGCGATGGGATTTGGTTGAATCGCCATCGCGCTTTAGCTCCTTGTTTGAGCATGATCTTTTCGGAAAACCGCTACACACTTTTCAAGATCATGCTTTAATCGCGTCAACAAGAACAAGCGGAGGACCCATGCGGGCAGCCATCTTCAGGAACGGCGAGATCGTCACCGACACCCTGCCCGAGCCCGTGCCGGGCGCCGGCCAGGTGCTTGTCAAAACGCTCGCCTGCGGCATCTGCGGTTCCGACCTGCATGCGCGAAAGCACGCGCACCGGATGGCGGACATGACGCGCCATCTCAACGGCAGCCGCAAGCCGATGGATCCGTCGCGTGACGTGGTGTTCGGGCACGAGTTCTGCTGCGAGGTGCTGGACTACGGCCCGTCGACGCAAAAGCGCTTCAAGACCGGCGCCCGCGTCTGCTCGGTGCCGGCGCTGCTCTCGGCGACCGGCCCGACCGGCATCGGCTACTCCAACGACAACGTTGGCGCCTACGCCGAGCGCATGCTGCTGAGCGAGCCGTTGCTGCTGGAGGTGCCGAACGGCCTTGCGGCCGAGCACGCCGCGCTGACCGAGCCGCTCGCGGTCGGCATCCATGCGGTCGAGAAGGCCAACATCCGCGGCGGCGAGGTGCCGCTGGTGATCGGCTGCGGTCCGGTTGGGCTCGCCGTCATTTCCGGGCTGAAGCTGAAGGGCCTGCACCCGATCGTCGCCGCCGACTATTCGCCGGCCCGCCGCGCGCTGGCCGCGAAGATGGGCGCCGACGTGGTGATCGATCCGGCAAAGGACTCCTCGTTCAAGAGCTGGGCCGAGCACGCGGCGATGACCGCGGAGGAAAAGGCCGCCCGCCCGCCGGCGCAGATGTGGCTGCCGGCGCTGAAGCCGGCGCTGATCTTCGAATGCGTCGGCGTGCCCGGCGTGATCCAGCAGATCTTTGAAGGCGCACCGCGCGACGCCCGCATCGTCGTGGTCGGCGTCTGCATGGAGACCGACCGCTCCGAGCCGATGCTCGGCATCATGAAGGAACTGAACGTGCAGTTCGTGCTGGGCTACACGCCGACCGAGTTCGCAAGCTCGCTGCAGCTGCTCGCCGACGGCAAGGTGGACGCGGCCTCGCTGATCACGGGAAAAGTCGGCATCGACGGCGTCGCCCAGGCCTTTGCGGACCTCGGCAATCCGGAGCAGCACACGAAGATCCTCGTGGAGCCCTGGCGGTGATTGGTCGGGGAGCGAACCCCAGCCACACGCCGTCATGCCCGCGAAGGCGGGCATCCAGTATTCCAGAGTGTCAGAGGTTCAATCGCCGGTGCTGCGGCGTACTGGATCCCCGCCTTCGCGGGGATGACGTCGGAGGGTGTGAACAGCGCCCTGCCTAATACACCGGGTCGAACATCCGGTAGCCGATCCGCACATCCCTGAAACAACCCTTGTCGTAGTCAGGCCGGTCGCCGCAATAATTGTGAAAAATCCCGAACCGGACCTTTCGCGGAAAGCCGCGGAGAATCTTGTAGTCGTGGATCTGGCCGACGAACACGCTGCGCAGCTTACCGCTCGGCAACGTCACCAGGAAATCGTGCGCGCAGCCGCCGGAGCCGCAGAAGCCGCCGGTCTTCTGGCCGCCACAGGTCGTGTTCTCGAAACTGACGATATAGTCCAGACGGCCGTCGCCGTTGAAATCGACTTTCCGCACGGTGTCAGGTGCGAAGCCGACCTTGCCACCGCCTTCGACCTCACGGCAGGTGGTGGGCCCGACGCTCAAGGTCTTCTGCACCTCGAGCGGATAGTCGGAGAGCTTGAACGCCCGCTTGGCCGCCCGCGCCTCGGCGCCGCCGGCACTGAGCGCGACCACGACAGCCGCAAGCAGAATGGCAACCAACCTGATCATTTGCCGTCATACCTCGGCTTCGGCGTGAACTTCTTGTAGGTGATCCGGATGTCCTTGGCGCACCCTTTCGACCGCTCACTGTCCTCGCACCACCCGTGATGCACCCAGAACCGCACTTTTCGCGGTTTGCCGGGCAGGATCTCGTACTTGTGGATGGTGTCCTCGAACAGGCTACGGACAGAATCGTCCGGCATCGTCACCAGAAAGTCCACGGCGCAGCCGCCGGTGCCGCAGAAGATCGACTCGAACGTCGAGCATCTTGCGTGCTGGAGATCGACGACGTAGTCATCGCGGCCGTCGCCGTTGAAATCGATCTTGCGCACCGTGTCCGGCGCAAAGGTCAGCTTGCCGCCATCGCTCTGCCGACATTCCAGCACCGCGTTGCTCAGTGATTTGCGAACCGCGATCGGATAGTCGGTCGCCTTGAGCGGCGGCTTGTCCTGCGCAGCCGCACCGGCGGCGGTCAGCGCCAGCGCGCAAAGCGTCGCGATCGTCCTTCGCATCGTCAGTCCTCAATCCTGCGGCTCGATGAACCGGAACGGCTTGGTGGTGATCTTGTGCTCCTTCAGGCATTCGTCGACGAGTTTTGGGCCGCAATAGGAGCGGTGCATGCCAAAGCGCAGCGTGCGCGCGCCCTCGCCCGGCAGGATCTCGTAACTCCACACCCGGTCGGAGAACACCATGCGCTGCCGGCCGCTCGGCAAGGTCACGTGGATCTCGAGGCCGCAGCCGGCGGTGCCGCAATAGACCGCCATCCGCCCGGCGCATTCGGTGTTGCGATAGCTGATGATGTAATCGTCGACGCCGTCGCCGGTGAGGTCGATCTTGCGCACCGTGTCCGGAGCGAACGTCACCTTGCGGGTGCCGCCCTGCCGCTTGCATTCGTCCGGGCCGTAGCTCAGCGCTTTACGGATATCGATCGGGTAATCGGTCGCCTTGAACGGCGGCTGTTTTGCCGCCTCCTGGGCGATGGCGGCGCTGGTCATCAACGCCAGCGCGGCCAGGGCCATAAGGGCGCGCTTGCTCATGCGATCTTGATCTCCGCGGGACGCTTTGAGTGGTGGACGGTGACGCAGTGGAAAAATAGGTTTGCCTGTGCGGCTTACGCTGATTTTGTCTATGGCCGCGCCACGAAGGTTCACATGCGGATACACGCCTGCCGATCGCCGCTGCTCGCCTCGAGCCTCCTCTTGGCCCTCCTGTGGCTCACCGCGGTCCCCGCCAGATCAGAGGAAATCTGCACCTTCCCCGCGCCGACGGACATCAGGGTCGATAAAGAGCTCTTGATGACCGACCTCTCGGTGGTCAACGATCCGCGCGCATCGGGCGCGGACGGGGCATGGTCGTTCGGCGGCCTGATGGCTGCGCTCGCGCCGAACGATGCGCCGGCGCTGGTGAAACAGTGGCTCGACAGTTTTGGGCGCAGGCAGGACATCAACGGCTTTCCGCTGCTGCCGCGGCCGGCGATGCAGCAGCGGTTGATCCGACGCTGGATGGCAAAGGACGGCGCAGCCGCCTTCGCGGCGTGGACGCCCAATCTCGCCAACGCGCCCTTCCGCCTGCTGGCGATCGTCTATCGGCCGGACCTCGGCGTGGTCGATCGCGACGGCACGATCCGCAGTGCCGGCGAAGCGCGCTTCGTGTTCACCGCGCTCGATCTGAGCAGGACGGATGATCTGGCCAGGGCCGCGCCGCTGCCGTTCACCGTCATCTTCGAATACGGCCTGAACGCGTCGAACCGCGAGAGCGTAAAGGCCTGGGCGGAACGCTGGCACCGCCTCGGCGGCATGGAGTTCGGTGCGTCCTACAACACGGCGCTGCAGGCGATCACCGACAGTTTTGCGCGCGCGCCGCGCGGTTCTGGCGACGGCCGCCTCAACCAGATCCGCACCAATGAAGGCCTGTCGCTGCCCTGGCAATTGCGCGAGTTTCATCTGGACGCGCAAGGCCCTCGCCTCGTCAATGCGCCGCTGAAGGACACGCCTCCGCGCGCCCTGTTGTCCAGCTCGCGCGAACTCATCGACGCCATCAGCAACCGCCCGGACGACGACCTGCCGAAAAAATTTCTCGCTGGCAGCGCCGAGGTGCCCGAGAAGGGTTTTCGCTGGCCGCAAGCAGGCATCGCCAACAACGTGCTGCGCCACAACTTTGCGTTCCGCACATGCAACGGCTGCCATGGCCAGGAGACCGGCGTGAAGGCCGACGACCATCCCGCCGAGCAGCGTTCGCACCGCGGCTTCCGCCACATCAGCGGACGGATGCACGATGAGCGCGCGCGGCTGTCGGAGTTCATGACCGGCGATCCGGCCCTGGTGACGGACGGCACCGGCAAGATCTACACGTTTTGCGACCTGAAGATCCGGCAGCAGGCGCTGCACGAGGCGCTCAATCCAAAACCGGCGGCAGCGCAGCTGCCTGCGGCGGACGACCTCAGCGTCGCCCACAAGCGGCGCGAGCGCTCGGATTAGTCATTCCGGGCCGGCCGTCCAGGTCGGCTGTCGCCGAGGCCGTAGCCGACCTGGACATCAATGGTGCGCAGCAACTACTTCCCGTACTCGGCGAGCTCCTGGTCGCTCCGCATCCAATCCTGCCAGAGCTCGAGGACGGCCAGCACGGCGACCAGCGCGCCCAGCACGAAGTGCCAGGTCCGCAGCGGATCGGCTCCGGCATAGTCAAAAATGAACGGCGAGCAGATCAGCCAGACGCCAAGCACCAGCGAGCCGACCTCTTCCCAGCGCTGCAGAACGAAATACTGAAGCTGCGCGAGGCCGAAGACCAGAATGCCAACGCCGAGCGCGTTGATGATGACCTCGCCATGTGCCGGCCGCGTCGTGAACCACGGCGACAGCAGGATCAGGATGCCAAGGATCATCCCGCACCATTCCTCCCACGTTCTGTGGGCACCGAAAAAGCGGTTAATCGACATCGAAGCCTCCATCGTCAGACGGGGCATACGTCTTGCGGCCGGGTGCCGAACAGAACTGCCAACGGGCCGGGCCGGCCGCATTCGGCGTATGTCTGATGAAGACGTAGGCGGACGGGAAAAGTTTGCAAGGGCGGTCGGGGCGCCATCGTTGACGCAGCATGCCCGCTCTGCCCGCGTGGAGGTTCTACAAAACGGAGCTGGCGCTATATGCCCTCGACCATGACCGAGACGATCGTCCACAACGCCGCCAAGAACCGTTTCGAGCTCGACGTCGAAGGCCAGACCGTGTTCACGGAATACCGGCGCGCGAATGGCGTGATGACGTTCTATCACACGCTGACACCGCCGGCGCTGCGCGGGCGCGGCCTCGCCGCAAAGGTCGTGCAGGCGGCGCTCGAATACGCGCGCGCCGAAGGGCTGAAGGTGATCCCGCTCTGCTGGTACGTCAGCGGACACATCCAGAGTCACCCGGAATTTCGCGACCTGCTCGCCACGTAGGCGCACGATGATGCTCAGCCCATCATCATGCGAAAGATGAATGGAAGGCATGAGCAATGCCGTCGCAGATTTGCCGTACGCCGCTTCGTTCCTGACGTAAGCTTTTAACGACCGAGCCCTCGCAAAAGACGGGTCGGGGCCAAGACCACAAGAAGGATCGCTGTCATGCCCAGCACGCTCCGCAACAACAAGAGCAAGAGCCGGTTCGAACTGGAGATCGACGATCACATCGCCTACGTCGACTACGTGATGCCGAGCGAAACCTCGATCGCGCTGCTGCACACCGAGGTGCCGAAGGAGCTCGGCGGCCGCGGCGTCGGCTCGATCCTGGCCAAGGCCGTGCTGGAGAACATTCGCTCGCACGGGCTGAAGGTCGAGCCGCGGTGCGAGTTCCTGGCCGGCTACATCAAGAAGCATCCGGAGTTCGGAAGCCTCGTGAACTGAGCTTTTGGGCGCCGTCCGTGAGCTAGGTCACACGGAGCGCATCTTCAGGCCATTTTGGCGGGTTTTGCGCGGCAGCCATGCATTCTGCTGCAGCGCCGAACCTCTGCTGCGTTGCGTCGACCAATCTGCATCACGGCAATCAAGCCGTTCTACAGACTGGAAGACGACAATGCTCATCTCACTGATCCGGATGTTCCGGGATTACCTGAGCCGGCGCGCTGCGCTGGCGGAAATCGCCCAGCTCGACGATCGCACGCTGCGCGACATCGGCCTCGTTCGCAACCAGCTTCCCGTGACCTGGGGCGCCGAGTAAATGCGAGGCAAAACCGTTTGCCGCAAACGACAAACGTGAAAGCCCGCCAGTGATGGCGGGCTTTGTTTTTCTTATCCTTAAATCCGACGACTGCAGGCAGTCACTTCAGATCGTCAGGCACCTTGCCGCCGTTGGCGGCGACCTTGATCATCACCTGCTTGTGCAGCCAGACGTTCATCTTCGCCGAGTCGTTGGTGTCGCCGGTGTAGCCGAGCTCATGGGCGAGCTCCTTGCGCGCGCCAAGACTCGAATCGAGATCGAGCACCTTCATCAGGTCGACGATCGAGGTGCGCCAGTTCAGCTTCTCCTTCTTCGCGGCGGCGGCCTTCTCGAGAATGGGAACGATGTCGATGCTCGGCGCGGAGGCAGCGCCGGTCGCGGGCGCGCCGCCTGCGGGTGCGGCGGCGCCACCGGCCGGTGCGCCAGCGGGCGCGGCCTCAGCCTTGCTGCCGAACAGCGCGCCGAGGATTTTTCCGAAGATGCTCATGATGTCACTCCCGAGTAATGTGAAACGATCGCCGACGCGACCCGACCAGCAAATGGCGTCGCAAGCTTAGGCGTCCTGCACGTCGATTGCCATTCTTTTGCACTGCGAAGTCTGCGCGAGCAGTGCGGACGGGATTGTGACGAAAGCGAGACAAATCGTCCGCGTTAACAACCTTGTCGCCACAGCATTCGGCTCGCCGAACTTTGCGTGCATTTGCAGTAAAGCTGCGTTATCCTTGCGCAACAGGTCGCGGCTTTGCCCAACACGGCACTCTCGCACGCGCTTGGTTCTAGGTCGCGGCAGCAAATGTCCGGGACGGGCATGCGCGATCACTTGCGCCATCTTCCGCCCGCGGACGCTTCTGGGAGATGGCGACCATGGCAACTCCACTTGCTGGCAATTCACTTTCGGGCAATGTCTCGCAAATCGGCGCTCGTGCGGCAGCCGATGGCGCACCGATCGTCCGCACGCTGACGCCTGCAGATCTGCAGACTGCGCTGCGCAGGGGTCTCGACGACTTCAAGGCTGTCCCGAGCCACGCGGTCATCCTGTGCCTCATCTATCCGGTGCTCGGCCTCGTGCTGGCACGGCTGGTGCTGGGCTATTCGGTGATGCCCCTGCTCTTCCCGCTCGCAGCCGGTTTTGCGCTGATCGGACCGTTCGCTGCAATCGGCCTCTACGAGTTGAGCCGCCGCCGCGAGCTCGGCCAGGATGCGTCCGCCTGGCAGGCGTTCCAGGTGCTGCGTTCGCCGTCGTTCGGCGGCATGTTCGCGCTCGGCGTGCTGCTGCTGGCGATGTTCGTGACATGGATCGCGACCGCGCAGGAAATCTACGAGATGACGTTTGGCCATGTGCCCGCGGCAACCATGCCGGACTTCGTCCAGCGCGTGCTGACGACGCCGGAAGGCTGGATGTTGATCGTCGTCGGCTGCGGCGTCGGCTTCCTGTTCGCACTCGTCGCGCTGTGCGTCAGCGTGGTGTCGTTCCCGATGATGCTCGACCGGCATTCCAGCGCGGCCGAAGCGATGGTGACATCGCTGCGCGTCGTGCTTGCGAACCCGATGGTGATCGGCATGTGGGGCCTGATCGTCGCCGCGTTGCTGGTGGTCGGTACGATCCCGCTGTTCCTCGGCCTTGCGGTGGTGATCCCGGTGCTCGGCCATGCGACCTGGCATCTCTACCGCCTGGCGCTGGAGCCCGACACGCGTCCGCGCTACGAGCCGCCGCCGGCCGTGCACCACTCGGCCGCCGACTTCCCGGTGTCGCTGTTCCCCTGGACCCGCGACAAGCATTAGGCCCGTCACGGCCCGATCGAGCCTGCGCTCGGCCGGGCCTGCGCCGGACCGCCAATTGATTGTTCGCCGATGGTTTGGCATGCAGGCCGCCTTGTCCTGATGGTCGAGGCGGCTTTGCATGTTCGAGGCGATCGCGTTCGCGGGCGGCGGTAACCGCTGCTACTGGCAAGGTGGCTTTTACGAGGCCGCGTCACAGCGGCTGGCCCTTGCGCCGAAGCTTGTGGTCGGCGCGAGTGCGGGCGCGTTTGCAGCCTGCTACTCCCTGCTCGGCATCGGCGAACGCGTGCGCGCGCTCGTGATCGGCGGCTGCGGCGACCACCTGAAGAATTTCGATCTCGCCGCCTGGCGCCGCGGCGAGCCGCTCTGCCCGGTCGGGCCGATGTATCGCGACCTGCTGGTCAACGTCATCGACGAGACGGCGCTGTCGCGTCTCAACGCCCTGACTGACCTGCAGCTTGCGATCTCGCGGCTGCCACGCGGGCTTTCGCCGGTCGCAGGCGCAGCACTCGGCATTGCCGCCTACCAGCTCGAGAAGAAGCTGTTGCATCCGGTGCATCCGCGCTTCGGCCGAAAGCTCGGCTACCGGTCGGAATTCGTGCGTGTGCGCGAGATGCAACAAGCCGAGCCGCTACAGCTTGCGCTGATGGCCTCGGCCGGCGTGCCGCCGTTCATGCCGGTGACGCTGGTCGAAGGCCGACCGGCCTTCGACGGCGGCCTCGTCGACAACGTCCCGGTCGAGCCGCTTGCGGAGGTCGAAGCGGCCGGCGGGCAGACGCTGGTGCTGCTCACGCGCGTCTACAAGCAGATCCCGAAGATCTCGGGCCGCACCTACGTCCAGCCATCGGAAAAGATCGGCGTCAGCCAGTTCGACATCACCAATCCGGACGGCATCCGCGCCGCCTACGAGCTCGGGCTGAAGGACGGCGACGCGTTCGCGAGGCAGATGGGGAAGTAGGCGAGTAGCGAATGCGCTACTCGCCACTCGTCGTTCAGTGATGCGAATGCGGCGCTGACGCGCCGCCGACCGAGCCGACCTTGAACGTCACGTCGACCTTGCCGGCCTTCTCGAACTGTAGCGTCGCGTTGACGGTGTCGCCTTCCTTCAGCTGCCGCTTCAGGTCGAGGAACATCACGTGATAGCCGCCGGGCTTCAGCTCGACAGTCTGCCCGGCCTTCAGCTCGAGGCCTTCGTTCAGCGGCCGCATCTGCATGACGCCGCCGTTCATCGACATCTCGTGCACCTCGAAGCGGCCGGCGATGTCGGTTGAACCGCCCACGAGCTTGTCGGCGGCGCTGCCGCCGTTGGTGATGTTGAGATAGCCGCCGGCGACTTTTGCGCCGCCCGGCGTCGCGCGCGTCCAGGGCATGGCGATGGTGATGTCGCCGACCTTGAACGTGTCGGAGCCGGCAGCCGCGCTCGCGCCGTGCTGGTGGTCATGGCCGCCTGCCTGCGCAAGCGTCGTCGCCGAAATCCGCAACGTAGGCGCCGGCTTCTTCAGGTCGCGCGAGGTCTGCCCGGCGGCCGGGATTTCCGTCCAGGCGGCCTCGCCCTTCACGCATTGCTGGGTGGTCGGGAAGTAGACGACCTTGGCCGCACCGCCGTCGGTCGCAATCGTCGACTGGAACGTGAACTCGTCAAAATGCTCGTCGGACAGGTTGCCGCCGGACCAGACGATCTCCTTCACGCCCTCGCTGACGCTGCGGCCGTGGCTGTCGTAAGGCTTTGCGTAAGCGCCCTTGGTCGTCGTCAGAGTCCAGCCGGCCTTCGGCATCGGCTTGACGGCGATCACGCCTTCGGGGATCTGCACGCGAACGGCAATTGTGGCTTCGCCGTCGCAGCCGTGCGGCACCTGCAGCACGGCCTTGTAGGAGCTGTTGGCGGCAGTTTCTTTGGTGGCGAGACTGACATGCGCCTCAGCGCTCGAGGTGGCGATGGCGCCTGCAAATGCGGTTGCGGCCAATGCCTGAAGCGACCGCGCGGCGACGGCCTGGGTGGTGGTCATGTGGGAGTATCTCCGAGGATTGAATGAAGCGGGGTTTTCGCGCGTTCAATCAACCTGCGGCGGACCTCTGGCATTGACGCCGGCATACGGCGGCGAGGTAACGTCGGCATCCGCGACGGACACAAAAAAGATCGTGCGCCCGTGCAGCGGCTGGAACTCGACTGCAGCGCCGGCCATCGAAGGCGGATCGCCGCCCGCGCACGCGCCGCTGAGGCACATGACCACGCAATGCAATGGAACAGCGCCCTTGCGGTCCGTGTCCTGGTTCTGCGGTTCGCCGGAGGCCGTGCGGCAAAGCACCAGCGACGGATCGAAAGCGTCGGTCGCTGCCGCAGCGTGGCCGACCCACGCGCCCAGCAGCGCCTGCAGCGCGACCAGATAGGCGAGCGCAATTCGTGCGAGACTCAATGGGCGCGAACGGCGGGACATGCGCGAGCTATCGCACAGCGACCTTGAAGGGTCCATTCGCCTCGGCCTGATTCCACCTGAATTCGTCGCGGGCGGCTCCAAGTATAGAAATGATCTTAAATTCACTGTATTGACTACACAATCTCGTCATATCGCGCATAGCTAAGGGTGCAAGTTCCGTAGGCGTTCTGGCCTAAGAGGCATCGAAAACGCCTTCGGAAACAGACATATGTAGTTATTTTTATTGGATAATGGCGGCTTCGTAACAGATTGACGCTCATTCGAGCGATTCGTTGAATTGTTGATCAGTCCTTAATTAGGCCTGCGTATTTCACCTAGCTGCATCGCAACATTTGCTCTGCTGCAGCGCCAAATCGAACGCTATATGGGTTCCAACGATGGGTTCGCCCATTCGACGAAGGAGTCCACGACAATGTTACTTGCTATCATTCGCGCGATTCAGTCTTTCAAGGACTATCATCGCAACCTGCGGGAGCTCTCCCAACTGACGGATCGGGAACTTGCCGACATCGG
>Ga0075367_10000894_pt1 | contig 12001 bp, 16 predicted proteins | sample EndMethybrTD3032_FD_71399 | JGI IMG/M metagenome (GOLD analysis project Ga0075367, IMG submission 71399) | Populus endosphere microbial communities from Tennessee, USA - Endosphere MetaG P. TD hybrid TD303-2 | ecosystem: Host-associated > Plants > Roots > Endosphere | place: USA: Tennessee... | reverse complement strand
GTACGGCACGACCAGGATCCCGCACAGCACCTGCCACTATGCGGACGCTTACGATCTGGACGCCGCGGATTACGTGGGACGACCGGCAGCAGCGGCTGGATGCGCGCCCACAACTCGTCGTCGATCTCCGAACCAGGCGATGAACATGCCATTCCACAGCGCACCAGTCCTTTCGGGATCTTTCCTGTCTGCCCCCGGCGAGCTGATGTCTGTTGACAGTTGTCGGGTCTGAAATTTCGTGTCGGAATCTCACGGCTGGTGCCGGATGGATCGGATCCGACGTGGCGCTGAGACACGCAGGCCGCCGTTACCTCGTTCGCGTTGAAACGCGGCCGCCTGGAAGGCCGAGCGGCCGTGCCGGGAACAGCCGGTCCGGCCGGCACGGTTGCATCGACCGAGGGACCGGCGCCACATGGGCGGGGAACACGGAGGCCACAAGGTCGTCCGCCCCACCAGGATCCGGGCCCGGGATCGCGGTACGCCCGCCGCGCTCCTTGGACCAAGACGTATTTCTGCAGGAGGACTGTTTCATGACTGACCGGCCTTTGACGCTCATGGCAGTACATGCCCACCCCGACGACGAGGCCACCGGAACCGGAGGGGTCCTCGCGCGGTACGCGGCGGAAGGCATCCGCACGGTTCTCGTGACGTGTACCGACGGCGGTTGCGGTGACGGACCGGGGGGTGTCAAGCCGGGTGATCCCGGGCACGATCCGGCGGCGGTCGCCTTGATGCGCCGTCAAGAACTTGAGGCGAGCTGTGACGTCCTGAAGGTCAGCGATCTGGAGATGCTGGACTATGCCGACTCCGGGATGGCGGGCTGGCCGGGCAACGACGCCCCCGGATCGTTCTGGCAGACCCCCGTGCAGGAAGGCGCGGCCCGACTCGCCGAACTCATGCGGCACTACCGACCTGATGTGGTCGTCACCTACGACGAGAACGGCTTCTACGGCCACCCCGACCACATCCAGGCCCACCGCATCACGATGGCGGCTCTGGAGATGACCGCGCTGACACCGAAGGTGTACTGGACCACGATGCCCCGCTCGATGATGCATCGGTTCGGCGAGATCATGCGCGAGTTTCATGAGGACATGCCGGAGCCGGATCCTGCCGAGGCCGCCGCGATGGCCAAGATCGGACTCCCCGACGATGAGATCACCACGTGGGTGGACGCCACCGCGTTCAGCGGTCAGAAGTTCGACGCGTTGGCCGCGCACGCCAGTCAGGGCGAGAACATCTTCTTCCTCAAGATGGGCAAGGAGAGGTTCGGCGAGTTGATGGGCATGGAGACCTTCGTGCGTGTCCAGGACGCCACCGGCGCGGCCCTACCCGAGAACGATCTCTTCGCCGGACTGCGCTGATCCACCCGTCCGACGGGCCCGGGAAAGCTCATCGACCGCACGGCGCGGCCACGCGCACCCACGCATTCTTGTACTCCCCGCCGGTCCCGTCTGCGTCATTGCAGGTGTACCAACCACCCGTGACCGTCGAGCCGCAGTCGGACTTCTGGTACCAACGCCAGGTGCCGTGGCTGCAACTCGACAAGTGGCCGACGAGGGTGCCGCTGGTGCTCGCCGAGCTGCGAATATTGAGAGCGCAGTCGTTGCCGACAGCGGCACGTCGGGGTCGAGCAGGCCGGATCGCCCTACCGTGCCTGACTGCGGGTGCGGTGCCCGGCAACTACGGGAATCCTGGTCTGCTTGCGACAAGCTCAGGCCGGCCGCCAAGCCCACGGTGATGTGTAGAGCTGGATCGGCCAGCTCTACACATGTGGGGCGGTCAGCAGGGGTCGACAGGGCGTTGTTCGGCGGCACGGCGATCTGTGCCGTGACCTCCGTGACCACCGCGTACCGGGCTGCTTTCGGCAGGAAGGACAGCCGCCCGCCGAACGCCTCAGTGAAGACCGGGGCGGTGTCGCGTATCTGACCGGCGGTGGTCATGGGGTTCTCCGTCTCGTGTGGTTCGGCAAGGCGGGCGTCCGGGCCGGGTCAGTCGCTGTCCGTGTGCCAGGTCTCGGTCCAGTTCACGATGAAGTCCGGTCGCGGCGGCCCCGGTGAAGATGAGTGAACCGTCGAGCTGGGTGTGGCTGTCGTTGGCGACGCCCCAGGTGAGGACGGTGCCTGTCGGGACGTTGGTGTCGTCCTCCCACGCGGTCGGCGTCGGGCTGCCGGAGCCGGCCGCGCGCACGCGCACGGGCCCGGTGGTCACCCGCAGGGTCACCGTCTGCACGTTGTTGAGCAGGTCGAAGTTGCCGGGGGACGCCGTGCACGTGATGAGCTGCTCCATCGGCGGGGCCGGGACGACGGCGCCGGAGGCGTCGGTCCACCGCTCGCCGATCGAGCCGTCGCACTGAACCTCAACGACCCGCCGGTAATACTGGTCCGGGACCGTGACGGTGATCGGGTCGGACGTCAGCGTCTCCCCGGTGTCGACGCTGATCGCCGTCAGGCGCCCGTACTGTGGCCGGTCGGCGGCGGTGCCCGGCTCCGCACGTGGTAGGCGCACGTTTCCGACTGTGCCACCGACCAGTTCCCGGCGAACGGGTCCCACGTGTTCAGCGTGGTGGCGAAGTCGTTCAGGAAGGGGATGGCGCAGTTGTCCCAGCCGTCGACGGTGGGCTCGGGCAGCGCGTTGCGGCCGTTGGTCAGCCGGGACGTGACCCGCACGTTCGGCTGAGCACAGATCCCGGCCACGGCTCCGTTGATCTGGGAGACGCCACAAGGGGTGTTCCCGCTGTTGTCGTAGGACACGTACCGGTAGCCGGGGACCTTGAAGCATTCGATCGCGATGTCTGAGGGGCAGTCGACGGTGACCGGCGCTCCGCGGTTCCGCTCATCGGGGGTTCTCCCTCTCCTGGTCAGCCGCCCAGCGGCCGAACCTTGGTATTCGTGCAGGCCGGCCTGGCTCTTCACGCCGAAGTAGTGGAGACAGCCCATACCTCAAGCCTGCTCCGCGCACCCGGTGGATCACCACCACCCACGGGTCGATGGATGAGGTCTCCACCCACGGACTGCGGCGGCTGCGCCCGTGCGATCGGCCCAGGGGGCTGGTCGTGTCCCTCAGGGCGGCGAGGACGGGTGCGTGCATTCGGGTCCTGATGGTGGCGAGGGTGTCGCCCGCCGTGGGCGAACAGCCAGTCCAGATCGACCCCGTTGGACTGGAACCTGCCCGCCGCGGAGGTCACCAGCGCGCGACCCGTCCGCCTTCTCCGCGCCCTCCTCCGCGGCGGGTTGCGTCGCCCTCCGGCCGGGTCAGCGGACCGTGAGGCCGCCGCTGACGACCAGTGTCTCGCCGGTCAGGTAGGTGCCGTGGCACAGCTTCCAGACCCAGTCCGCGATCTCCTCGGGCTGGGCTGCCCGGCCCAACGGGATTGCGGCCACGGCCTGTTGCATCCGGCCGCCCGCGCGGGTGCCCGGGGTGTCGACCCAGCCCGGGGCCACGGCATTGACCGCGACGCCGTCGAGGCCGAGTTCCTGGGCGAGGGAACGGGTCAGGCAGATCACGGCGGCTTTCGAGGCGCTGTACAGGAGTTGGCCCGGGGAGACGGCGAAGGCGTCGATGGAGGCGAAGTTGACGACCGTTCCGCCGCCGGCCGGGCGCAGTGCGGCCGGGGGGGCAGGCGCAGCGCCGATCAGGGTGAGGCTTGGCGCCAGGAACGCAGTCGCTCGGCGATGCCGTACGAGTCCAGTTGCAGCCCCCGGATGTCGTAGATCAGTTCCCGCCAGAGCTCGAATTTCGTGTCCACACGTTCTCCGGAGGCCTCCAGGTAGGCGATGGCGACGCCGTATCCGTACACCTCGTTGCGGGCCGGGAGCGGGCGGAGCAGCACGCACTCCTCCAGCATGACCGCAGCCCGCCAGAAGGCGTCGGGATGGTGCTGATCATGCCGGGGTGGGTCGACCCGGTGGCGCTGGGCCAAGCCGACGAGCACGGAGAAGTCGTTGACGGTCAGGTCGTCCCGGAGGATCTCTTCCTGGCGCTCGAGAAACCACCGGTAGTCGACGTACACGACGGGAGGCACAGGTCAGGCCGCCCGCGAGGCGTCGTGCGCGACGGACGGCAGCCCGCCGAACTCGGCGTCGAAGGCATCCATGACGCCGGGCTCGCTGATCGCGCGGCGGAAGGCGGCGGTCGCAGTCTGCAGGGCCCGCTCCTGTTCCTTCTCCCCCGCCACCTTGGCGAGGTAGGCCTTGACGGACAGACCTTCGGCAGCGGCGAGGCCCTGCAGGGTGTCCCTGGTGCTCGTGTCGACCTTGACAGTGGTTTCAGCCATACCCGGAAGTATCCCGCACGGTATACGCGCCGCGCTACCTCCTCCGCTACTCCGCCCGCACACGGGTGGCATCGAGGGATTACATCGAGGGCGTAGGCGTGCTCGCTCGGGCTGAGAGGCACAGCCAGGCGCTGCGCGGGCTCCACCCCGGCTTCTTCGCCGCGGCCTTCGTCTTCGGCAACCCTTGCACCGCACCAAAGCAGGTGTTCATGCCATGGCGCTCGTCGAACCGCTGGTAGTGGATCAGCAGGCCCCGTAGCTCGCCGTCGTACAGGCCGACGGCGCGGATCGGATATGTGCCCCAGCGCCTCGGCCAAAGAGGTGAACTGCTGTGGTTCGGGTTCCGGGCAGGCGGAGTCGATGTCCGCGCAGCGGCGCTGCAGGACACCGATCAGGGAGGATGGCACGCGAACGCGACCCCAGTTCATGATCAAAGACTTCGACGACCTTGATCATCAGGGGTCGCGTCTCTTGTTGCCGAACTGGGTTAACCGACCGCGCCTGCGCGTACTTCTCTGTCAAGTTCAGCGTGTTGAGCCGCGCTGGCCGGCATCTCGGTCGCGCGGAAGGCGGGGCCCCGCACCTGGCTCTCGGTGGGGAACCGACCGGGTTTTGGCTCTGCGCATCGAACATGGCCATCTTCGCAGGCCATGCGCTACCGGCCTTGTGGGTCGATGCGGTGACCAACCAAGAAGGCGGCGATACCCCTTGCTGTGGCGTCGAGAGGTCAGACGCGGAGCAGGTCGGTCGAGACCGTCCAGAGGCGCTTAGCGGTGGCGGGATCGAGCGCCCATTCCTTGACACCGTGCGGATGCTGCGCCAGGTCGGCGTCGTTCGTCACGGTGTAGGCCTCTTGTGAATCGTCGAGGTAGTGGCCTCCGGAGTGCGCGAACTCCGGGGCGACGGCCGCAACGATGCTGGTGGCAGCCCCCTGCTCGACCGTTTTGTACGTGAAGACTCCGGCGGCTTCAGCCGCATCGAGCGACTCCTTCTGTTGCGTTGTGAAGTTCCGCTGCAGTCCCGTCGCGACACCGCCGGGGTTCACCACATTGGCAATGATGCCGTCGGACGCCCAGAGGCGACTTGCCTCGACGGCGAATAGAGAGTTCGCCGTCTTCGACTGGGCGTAGGCGATCTGCGGATCGTAGCTGCGACGCTCGAAGTGGAGGTCATCGAAGTCGATGCCGGCACGCATGTGCGCCGTCGAACTGACCGAGACGATCCGTGCTCCGTCGCGATCGGCCGCTCCCCGGGCCAGGGCGTCATGAAGGCCGACGGCGAGGGCGAAGTGGCCAAGATGGTTCGTCGCGAATTGCAGCTCCCAGCCCTCACGTGTGCGTTCGAGGCCACCAGTGACCACGCCCGCATTGTTGATCAGCAGGTGAAGCGGGCCGTCCCACGCGTCAACGAATCGCGTGACGGAGGTCCTGTCGGCAAGGTCGAGCCGGACGGATCGGGGCCGTATCCCTCTGGTCGACTTCTCGATCGTCTCAGCGACGGCGTCCCCCGCCGTCGCGTTCCGGACAGCGAGCGTCACCTCCGCCCCGGCAGCGGTCAACGCGCGAGCCGTCTCGATCCCGATTCCGGAGGAAGCTCCCGTCACGATCGCGCGGACGCCGGTGAGGTTGACGCCCCGCAGTACCTCGTCCGCGGTGCTGGAGGCGGTGAAGGGCGTGGAGATGGGTTCGCGAGCAGTCATGGCGGTGACTATACTTACTAGTCTTGATTTGTATAGTAAGACTCTCGCTCGTATGCTCGGTCCATGAACAGTCCCGCTGCCAGCCACCCGCCGTCGACAGTCACCGACATCGACCGTCGGACCATGGTTCTGGACTCCGCCATGGTCACGTTCGCGCGATTCGGTTACCGGAAGACCTCGATGGAGGAGGTGGCGCGGGCGGCGGACATCTCCCGGCCCGGGCTCTACTTCCTCTTCTCCTCGAAGGAGAGCCTGTTCCGCGCCGCCGTCACCCAGGCATTGGAGCGCGACATCACAGCGGTCGAACACGTCCTGGCCGACACCGGCCGACCCCTTGCAGAGCGCCTCCTCAATGCGTTCGACCAGTGGGCGGGCCGCTACATCGGCCCGCTGACACGCGATGTGGCGGTGGTCATCGAGGACAACCCCGGCCTCCTGAGGGAGATCGTCGAGACCATGCCGCAACGTTTCGAGCAACTCATCACAGACGCGATCGCCGTCGAGGCAGGACAAGCGGCGGCCCGCCAAGTCGCCCAGACGATGATCAGCGCATCGACCGGCCTCAAACACCAGGCCGCATCACGGGACTTCTACCTCGAACGACTGGAGGTCGCCATCGATCTCCTGGTGCGCTGAAGACGCTTACCGAAGCCGCGGGAGAGAGCCCGGCCGAACAGCCAGGTCCGCCCGGCCGGCCAGAACTGGCACCGATACCCCGCCACCCGACGATCCTCCGGTACCCGGAACGTACGTCAAACCGGCACGCTTCCAACCCTGTTCGATCCGCTTCAACACGTCGACCCGACAGGGAAGATGACGCAGGCGATCAGCTCATCTCGCCGACTGAGAATGCATCAGCCCTGCCTCTACGGGCAGTTTCGAGGCTCAGCATGCGAAGCCGTTCATCGGCGGCCGTCAAACCGGTCGTCGTCCGTGTCGGTGGGCAGGGTGTCGAGCTGGTCGGGATCGGCCAGTTCGGTGAGTCCGTGGACGGCGGCGTCCATGCGGTCCTTGCTGTGATGCACGAGCTGCTGTTCGTAGAGCTGGGCCACGGGGGCGGCCCGCAGGCGTTTGCCGACCTTGGCGGTGACCTCCAGGATCATGGGCATGAGGATCCCCTTGGTGACGCCCTCGCGGCGCAGCTGCTCCCCTGCCTGGGTGACGATCTGCCGCGCCATGTCTCCGCCGTAGTTCTTCTCGACCACGATCGCGTCGGCCTTGAGTTCGAGGGCGAGACGGCATGCGGCCAGGCCCCAGTCGTTGGCGCCCATCGATCCGGATCGGTCGGCCAGGACGTACAGCTGTCGGTCGAAGTCGCGGCCGACGCCGATGACGCCCGTCTCGTCGCCGACGAGGCGTTCAGCAAAGCGCACATGTGCCGGCGAACCAGTGAGGAGGAAGAGGGGCGGTCGTGCCCTATCTCTCCGCACTGATGACGTAGTCGATCGCGGTGGCGATGTCCTTGGCGATATGGGTGGGCTGGTAGGAGTCCTGGGCCCACGGCTGTCCGTTCGACACCCAGATGCTTCGAAGCCCGAGCGCGTTGGCGCCGGCGATGTCGGCATGCGGGGAATCGCCGATAACCCATGCGTCGGTGAGGGGCACTCCGACGGCATCTGCGGCAGCGTGGAAGATCTCCGGTTCGGGCTTCTTGCGACCGACCTCCTCGGAGATCACCCAGCCCTGGACGAGTTGGTCGAGTCCGGTACGGCGGATCTTGGCTTCCTGCTGGGCAGTGCGGCCGTTGGTGACAATCACACAGGTCCAGCCGTCAGCATGCACCTTGCCCAGGGCCTCGTGGGAGGAGTCCGTCAGCACCACACGCTCGGCGGCGCCATGGTCAAGCAGGGCATGGATGGCTGCGGCTGGCACCCTGTCTTGGTATCGGGCGGTCATGGCCGCGGCGACATGGTGGCGGGCGGTATAGCCGCTGGCGTCGACAGTCATCGCCCACGTCAGGTCCGTGTCGGGCAGGCCGTGCTCAGTGAGGAATGCGATGACGGCGTTGCGGAAGGCTGCGTCGCGATCGACCAGGGTGTTGTCGAGGTCCAGCATCAGCAACGGCATGATCGTCAGTAGATCACGGGCGGTGATCTCGGGGCAGGCGGTGTTCCCGTCCAGGGTCGACGTGATGGGCGAGTTGGATCAGGGTGGCCTGCGGGTCCATGCCGAAGGCATTCGAACGTGCCGTATCCGACGACCGGTGTGACCTCGTGGCCTGCCCGGGCCGACCGGGCCGAGCTGGTGGAGAGGGCCAGCTCGGCCGGGTCGCTCACGCGCTCGCTGAGCATGGCGACTTAGGCGCTCACACGCCGCTCTTGTTGAGCAGCTCGATCAGGGTGTCGGCTGCGGGAGCGGAGGAGGCCGGGTTCTGCCCGGTGATCAGCAGACCGTCCTGGAGGACGTAGGGCTGCCAGTCGCCGGTCTTGGAGTAGACGCCTCCGAGCTTGGTGAGTTCGTCCTCGACCAGGAAGGGGACGACGTCGGTGAGCTGGACGGCCTCTTCCTCGGAGTTGGCGAATCCGGTGACCTTCCTGCCCGAGACCAGCGGGGTGCCGTCCTCGTTGACGGTGTGCCGCAGGACGCCGGGTGCGTGGCACACCAGGGCCACCGGCTTGCCGGAGCGGACGGTCGTTTCGATCAGCCGGGCGGAGACGGTGTCCTCGGCCAGGTCCCACAGCGGTCCGTGCCCGCCGGGGTAGAAGACCGCGTCGAAGTCGCCGGCCGAGACCGAGTCGAGGCGCGCGGTGTTCGCCAGTGCCTTGGTCGCCTCCGGGTCGGCCTCGAAGCGTCGGGTGTCGTCGGTCTGGAAGCCGGGCTCGTTGCTCTTGGGGTCCAGCGGCGGCTGGCCGCCCTTGGGCGAGGCGAGCACGATCTGCGCGCCGGCCTCCGCGAAGCGGTAGTACGGCGCCGCCAGCTCCTCCAGCCAGAACCCGGTCTTGTGGCCGGTGTTGCCCAGCTCGTCGTGCGAGGTGAGAACAATCAGAACCTTCATGACAACACTCCTATTCAGTAGACCAGTCTACTATTCGAGGTGAAAAGACCCCCCATGACCGGGGCGGGCATGGGGCCCAAGCCTTCTACAGGTGCAGCAGCCTGCGCGTTACCACTGTCACGCTGTCGAGCGGCGCCAGACTGCGATGGATCTTGCACATGACGCTCGCGCCGAGCCACATGTCGTACAGGGCCTGCGCCACGTCACGGGGATCACCATCGACCGAGAGAGAGCCGTCCTCCAGGCCACTGACGATGGTGCGCGCGATGCGGTCGACGATGGCACTCGTGCCCTCTTTCAGGGCCAGGCGCATCGACTCCGACAGGTCGGCGACCTCGGCGCCGAGTTTCACGGCCAGGCACTTGCCCTGGCACTCCTCGACGCTTTGCGTCTGGCGCCACTGCTGCCAGTAGGTCATCAGCCGCTCGGCTGCCGACCGGCCGGACCGGGCGAGAATGCCGTCCATGTCCGCGAGATAGTCCGCGAAATAGCTCATCAGCATCGCTTCGCCGAAGGCGTCCTTCGAGGCGAAGTAGTGGTAGAAGGATCCCTTCGGTACGCCGGCCTCCGCGAGCACCTCGTTGATGCCGACGGCGGAGTAGCCCTTGTGGGCCATGATCCGCTGGGCGGTGTCGAGGATGTTCCGACGGGTGTCCGTGTTGCGCGTGGTGACCGGCATGCGAGAACGCTAACATTCGAGTAGACCAGTCGTCTAGCCCGCGCCCGGCCGGGATGTTTCCGTTGGGGCCGCTTCCTGGCATCGACGTCAGTAGCTCTGCCGGTTGACGGCTCCTGGCGAGCAGGACGGGTACGCCTCCATTCAGGTCACGGGGCGTAGGGAACTCCATGATCGTGGAAGACGGCGTCAGGACCGGAGCCCGCATCCTGATCGAGGTCGGCGACGGCAGCACCTTCCCCACCGCCGGCCACCTGGCCGCCTACGCCGGACTCGCCCCGGCGCCCCGGAGCTCGGGCTCATCGATCCGCGGCGAACAACCGTCCAGGAGAGGAAACAAGCAGCTCAAACGGGCCTTCTTCCTCTCCGCGTTCGCCGCTCTGGGCGATCCCGCGTCCCGGGCCCACTACGACAAGAAGATCGCCCAGGGCAAACACCACACCCAGGCCCTGCTCTGCCTCGCCCGACGCCGGGCCGACATCCTGTTCGCCATGCCTCGTTACGGAACCTTCTACGAACCGCAGTCGTCGGCCCCCGTCACCTGACCTGCGGGCCTGCGAGGAGAACGACTCGATCAGCCTCGACATCGAAGCCGAGCACCGGACGCCCATAGTCGCCTTCCGGATCCATCAGCACCGGCTTGCCCAACCGCCGCCCGATCTCCCGAAGGAAGCCGCAGAACACATCAAGTCGGTTCTGACCCTGCAACTCCCGCAGGTCGACATCGAAGTCGACTTCATCGTCGGCATGAAGACGGAAGATCGCCAACACATCGGCAGCCGGCCAGACCCGCAGGTCCGGGCACTCGGCATCCGCCGGACGAGACAGCACAGCCTCCGCCCGGGGCACCGGAAGCACCGTCTCTCCCTCGGAGTACTGGCACTTCCAGCCCTTCTCCGCGACAAGATCGAGGACCGCCTGCCAGTCCTCCACCGAGGTATTCGGGACACGGACGTCCGGCAACGACCCCACCAAGTCCGGGTCGAAGAAGGAACTCACGTCATCCCACAGCAAATCAGCCACCCCGCCATGCTGCCCGGCTCTCCGGCCCAACGCACCCTCGTTTCCCTCGACCAAAATAGGGGCACCGCCCGGCCGCCCCCGCCCAGTTCGCCGCTCTCATCCCTGGCCACTGGACGCGGTCGCCGCGGCCTGCTGCCTGCTGCCTGCTGCCTGCTGGGCAGGTCGGCGAGCGCGACGCCGTCGGGGGCGCGGTCGGCTTGGCCGAAAGCGCGGTCCCGAACGATGTCTGCGTCTGGGCTCAGTCATCCGTCGCGGTTGGTGCCGATGAGGACGAAGGCCATGGTGACCGGTTTGTCACTGCGGTTGCGCCACGCGTGCCTGGTGCCGTTCTGGATCACGATGTCCCCAGCCGAGAGATGGGTGCAGTGGCCGTCGTCGAGTTCGAGGACGATCTCGCCCTGCAGCACGAGGCCGTAGTCGACGGTTGGCGTCGTGTGCATGCCGTCGGGCTCCATGAGGTCCGCGATGCCTGGCGAGTCGGCGCGTTGCTCCTGGTCGAAGGCGACGGGATCGAACGACGGGTCGGTCATGGCGGTGTCCGGCGGGAAGGTCAGCACGATGAACCGGGTGCCGCCGGGTGCCGGGAGCAGGCTCGTGATCTTCGGTGTGGGGTCCTCGCCTGTCCGGCTGACCGGTTCGCCGGGCTCGGTGGCCCAGGGCAGGCGGGACACCCAGCCCGGAAGGCTGGTGAACTCGCGGCTGCGTGGGATCGGGCCGTCGCTGGTGACGACCGACCGGCCGTTCGCGTCGTGGCCGGTGACGACTCTGCGCATGTGTCTCTCCTTGGTCGGACCCACGGAACCTCTCGAATGCGTCGGGTCAGTCGGGCCGACTGCCGATGGGTACGGCCGAGGTCTCGAGTGCGGTGGCCCAGGCGTCCAGGACGTCCGTCACCGTGTGCGCGGGCGCCCGGAGGAGCGCCGAAGCCACGGTGCGGACGAAGACCCGGTGCCGGTCGTCCGTGAGGTATTCCACCGGGGACTTGCCGTCCACCCGCGCGAGCAGCAGGGCCGGCAGGAGCGAGGCGACTCGTGACTCGAGGTCGATCAGGGGCTCCCAGTCGACGCACCGGCCGTAGTCCTCGGCCAGCACGCGGGCGGACCGCAGGAGCTCGGCGCGCCGCCCGTGCACCGCCAGGCTCTTGAGCAGCAGATGGTTGACGCAGAAGGCGAGGTCGAAGGCCGGGTCTCCGTACCAGGCGCACTCGGCGTCCAGCAGCACGGGTCCTGACGGGCCGACGAGGATGTTCTTGGGGCTGACGTCGCCGTGGACCAGGGCCAGATGCGCGGTGACCGTGCGGTCGGCAAGTCGCTTGAGGACATCGCTCAGTTC
>Ga0075367_10000891_pt1 | contig 12009 bp, 13 predicted proteins | sample EndMethybrTD3032_FD_71399 | JGI IMG/M metagenome (GOLD analysis project Ga0075367, IMG submission 71399) | Populus endosphere microbial communities from Tennessee, USA - Endosphere MetaG P. TD hybrid TD303-2 | ecosystem: Host-associated > Plants > Roots > Endosphere | place: USA: Tennessee... | reverse complement strand
CCATGAACGCTCCCGCGAACACGAGCCTGCCGCAGGCGCTCCCGGCCGAGTACCGGCAGCGGCTGATGGGAATGGCTCGCGAGGTGTCGTACCCCCAGGGCACCCGTCTCTTCGAGGAAGGCGGCCACGCCGACCGGTTCTGGATCATCCGCACCGGCACGGTCGACCTCGACATGCGTGTGCCGGGCCGCCGGGCGGCCGTCATCGACTCCCTGGGACACAACGAACTGGTCGGCTGGTCCTGGCTGTACCCGCCGCACACCTGGCACCTGGGCGCCGAGGCGGTCACTCCGCTGCGGGCGTACGAGTTCGATGCCGCGGACGTGAAGGCGGCCTCCCGGCAGGACCCGGAGTTCGGCCGCACCGTCGCCGAGTGGGTGGGCCGGATCGTGGCGCACCGGCTGCAGGCGGCCCGGACCCGGCTGCTGGACCTGTACGGCCCGCACGGCAGCGGAGGGCTGCGATGACCACGGGGCAGGACCAGGACGACCGGACCGGCCGCGGAGCGCAGGTGCACGGATCACCGCACATCGTGAGTGACGTGATGACTGGCGACGTCGCCGTCGCGGCGAGCGATGCGGCGTTCAAGGACATCGTGCGGACGATGCAGGAGCGCAGGGTGAGCGCGCTGCCCGTCGTGGACGACGCCGGACAGGTCGTGGGAGTCGTCTCCGAGGCGGACCTGCTGCCCAAGGAGGAGTTCCGCGACAGCGACCCCGACCGGTACACCCAGTTGCGGCGGCTGTCCGATCTCCTCAAGGCCGGCTCGGTCACGGCCGGCGAGCTGATGACCTCCCCCGCCCTCACCGTGGCGCCCGGCGCGACACTCGCGCAGGCCGCGCGGGAGATGGTGCGGGCCCGGGTCAAGAGGCTGCCGGTCGTCGACGAGACGGGCCGGCTGCTGGGCATCGTCAGCCGGGCCGACCTGCTGAAGGTGTTCCTGCGCGGCGACGACGAGATCGCGGAGGAGGTACGCCGCGAAGTGGTGGCGTACCTCTTCCCCGCTCCCGACTCGACGGTCCGTGTGGAGGTGCGGGACGGGGTGGTGACGCTCGGCGGCCGGATCCGCGACACGTCCCTGGTGCCGCTGGCCGCACGGCTGGTGCGCGGGGTCGAGGGGGTCGTGGACACACGGTTCGACCTCGACGGGCGGGACACGTCCGCAGGTTGACGCCTGGTGGCTCAGCCGGTCGTGTGTCCCCGGCCGCGATCGGCCCGCTCCCATGCGTCGCCCCATCGCTCGGTGGCGCGTCGCTGCACCCGCAGCCGGGCCAGGTGTCCCCCGGCGAGGACCGTCAGGCCCGCGGTCAGGGCGGCACCGGTGCCGGCCACGACCGCGCGTGTCCTCGCCTCGGCGGCCCCGGCCGGGGCGGAGACCAAGTGACCATGTCCGTCCGTCCAGGCCGCAACGGTGCTGCCGGCCTTGAGCGCGGGCTTCACCTCCGTCGTGCCGGACCGGACGACCCCCGCCTCGTCCCACCACCGTACGGTTGCCACCACCCGGTCGCGGCGGGCGCCGGTGGCCACGTCCCGCGCGCCGCCGGGTACGACCCTGACCAGCACCGCGGACACGGGTACCCGGTCCGCCCGGTCCCGCTGCGCCGCCCGTTCGGCCAACTGGGCGCCGACGACACCGGCGAGAGCCGCCACGACGGTCGCGGCCGTCCAGGCAGCCAGCACGATCCACGCCTCCAGCACATCACTGCGCCGCCGCAGCGGATTGCCGCGCCCGCGCCACCTCAGAACCTTCCCGCGTCCCACATTCCGCATCGGTCTCACCCCCTCAGGGCGGCAACGGGACGGACACACCCCAAAGGTCTCACCGGACGATCGCCGATGGGAGAGGATTACGACTGCGCGTCGAGGGGAGTGTTCACAGTGCACCACGGGCCGAGTAGGGCCGGTCGGCCCTATCGCGCCCGGCCCCGGCAAGCCATGATCGTCAGCACAGGCGGCCCGCAGTCCGTCTCACACCCTGAGAACGAGGGGTCGACATGACCGAGCCACGCACCTTCACGGCGGAGGATCCGATCCGCGTCTTCCTGCTGGACGACCACGAGGTCGTGCGACGCGGTCTGTCGGACCTGCTGAACGCCGAGCCGGACATCAGCGTGGTCGGCGACGCCGAGAACGTCGCGCACGCCCTCGTGCGCGCTCCCGCGGTGCGGCCGCACGTGGCCGTCCTGGACGTACGGCTCCCGGACGGCGACGGCATCACCGTCTGCCGCGAACTGCGCAGCCGGATGCCGGAGTTGGCGGTGCTGATGCTGACCTCGTTCGACGACGAGGACGCCCTGCTCGACGCGATCATGGCCGGGGCGAGCGGGTATGTGCTCAAGCAGATCAAGGGCTCCGACCTCGTCTCGGCGGTACGCACGGTCGCCTCGGGGCAGTCGATGCTCGACCCGGCGACCACGGCCCGGCTGATGCGCTCCCTGCGCACCGAGCCCGCGGAGGCCCCGGAGGTCTCCCCCGAGCTGGCCAGCCTGTCGCCGCGCGAGCGGGAGATCCTCGCGCTGATCGGGGACGGCCTGACCAACCGGGAGATCGGCAAGCAGCTCTACCTGTCGGAGAAGACCGTCAAGAACCACATCTCCCGGCTGCTGGCCAAGCTGGGCGTACAGCGACGCGTGCAGGCCGCGGTGCTCGCCTCCCAACTGGACCGGCCCGAGCAGGGGGCCCCGCACGCGCGGTGAGCGATCGGGCCCTACGGCGGGATTCGAGGCCGTACGGCCCCTGCCCCGCAGGGGCGGCCGGCACCACGCTGGACAGGGTCATCGACCGGTTCCACCGCCCCTGGGTGACAGGGCGGGGAGGAGGCCCCCATGTCCACCACTGTGCTCGACGTGGCGACGCTGGAGAAACTGATCTCGGCAGCCGTGGCCGCCCCCTCCGTCCACAACACCCAGCCCTGGCGGTTCCGGCTCGACCCGGACACGCTCACCCTGGAGATCCGGGCCGCCCAGGACCGCGGCCTGCGCCACGCCGACCCGTCGGGCCGTGCCCTGCACCTCTCGGTCGGCTGCGCGCTGTTCAACCTGAAGCTGGCGGTGGCGCACTTCGGCTGGGCCCCGGTGACCCGCCTGCTGCCCAGGCCCGACGAACCGGAGCTGCTGGCGGCCGTACGGCTCGGCGGCCCCGCACGTTTCTCGCCGGCTCCCGAGCTCTACGACGCCCTGTGGCGCCGGCACAGCAGCCGCTTCCCGTTCTCCGACCGGCCGCTGCCCACCGCACTGCGGACCGAGCTCGCCGAGGCCGCGCACGCGGAGGGTGCCCTGCTGAGCAGCCCGGCGAGCGCGGAGACCGACCGGCTGCTGCGGGTGACTCTGGAGGCGGAGCGCCGCAACCGCGCCGACGCCGAGCGAGCCGCGGAGAGTCGCCGGTGGATCCGGGAGCCGGACGAGACGGCGCTCGGGATACCGCCGACCGCCGTCGGACCGCAGGACTACCGGGACCGGGTCCCGATGCGGGACTTCGGGGCACACCGTCACCCCTCCACGCTTGCCGCCCGTGCCTTCGAGAACCACCCGGCCCTCGCCGTGCTGTCCACCCCGCACGACCGACGGGCGGACTGGCTGCGGGCCGGTCAGGCCCTCCAGCACGTCCTGCTGGTGGCCACCCGCCATGGGGTGCGCGCCTCGCTGCTGCACCAGGCCATGGAATGGCCCGACCTGCGCGAACAGCTGGTCCGGGGCCCGGAGGACGGGCGTATGCACGCCCAGATGGTGATCCGCCTCGGGTACGGTCCGGAAGGGCCGGTCTCGCCCCGTCGCACGGTGGCGCGGGCCCTGGATCAGGACACGTTCACGGGATCGACGTGATGGTCCGATGGAGCACGTCATGACAAGGGCTTCACCGGCGGTTGCGGGTCCGTGACCGGTCCATGATCGGGACACCGGGCCGGCCAGGACAGGACGCGTGCCGCAGGACCGCTGAGCCGACCGAGCCCGACAGCACGTCCGCGGTACCTGCGTGCGCACGCTGACATCGGAGTACTTCCGTCGCGGCTCGGAAAGCGCACCGGCGCACGCGGCCGCGGCACGGGCGGACGGTGAGGCGTCGGCGGTGCGGACGACGGGGCCGCTGCGGTTCGTGCGGCCGCGTGCGACGAGCACCGGGGGGCGTCCGAACGCGGTCAGGCGTCCGGCGACCGAGCCGCGTGCCAGTCCGCCGAAGCGGCCCTGGCGACGGCCGTCCGCCGCTGTGAGCGACGCGGCGCGCGACTCGCTCTCCAGCACGGTGCCAGGCTCGCCGACGCCGCCTCGCGGCGCGGTACCGTCCGGGTCCCGGTGGTACGCCGGGTGCCACGAGGTCGGACGGCCAGGTTACGGCGTGCGCCGACTGGAGGTCCGCCCCGCAGCGGTCGGCTTCCCTCAGCCGCGGTCCCCACCGCGTCCACTCCCGCCCCGCCCGGTCCCTCCATGACGCCTCTCTCCCCTCGGAGTTCCGGCCCGTTCGGCGCTTTCGACGGGGCCGCTCGGCCCACGTCCCGGCCGTCGCCGCCCCGGGACACTGTGGGCCGAGGGGTATCCGGCGAGGGAGGCTGTCATGACAGAACGTGCCGTCGGCAAGAACATCGTGGTGGGGGTCGACGGGTCCGAGGCCTCGGCGGCGGCGCTGCGCTGGGCCGCCCGCCAGGCGCACGCCCTGGGCGCGAGCGTCGTGGCCGTGCACGCCTGGCAGGCGCACGGCCCCGGGCTCGCCCCTTACGCCCCCGCCGTGGCGCGACCGACGACCGCTCAACAACGCGCCCGGGCAGTCCGGTTGCTCACCACCACGCTCCACGAGGCGCTCGGGCCCGGCGGCGACAGTGCCGTGCGTGCCGTCGTCGCAGAGGGGTCACCCGCACGCGTACTGGTGCGGCAGGCGCACGGCGCCGTTTTGCTGGCGCTCGGGCGCACGCCCCGTGGTGCACACGGCGAGCCCGCGGCGGGGGCGGTCGTCCGCGACTGCCTGCAGCACGCGACGGTCCCGGTCGTGACGGTGCCGACGGTCCGTCGCACCGTCCGGCCGGCCGTCGCCGTCGAGCAGCTTTCTCTCCCCGCCGACTCCCCCACGCGGCAAGCGGACGATTCAGCGGTGTCCGCACCTGAGGTCCCACCGCATGGTGCTCGCTGGACATGCACCACCGCCGACTCGACGTGAGACGCGAGATGCGAGACGCAGGAGGCCCTCCGACGAGCGAAGCCGGCGTCGGCAGCCGTCGTACGGGCACGTCGATCGAAGCAGTCCGTGCGCTGCGCGCGGCGAAGGGGCCGACCGTCCCGGGAAGGGGACGGTCGGATCATGGGCCCGGGCCGACGCCCGTCCCAGGCTGAGGGTGGAGAGATTCCCGGGAGGGGGAGATCATGGCATCAGTCACCTTCGAGAAGGCGACCCGCCGCTTCGCGGGCATGGACCGGCCGGCGGTCTGCGACCTCGATCTGGACATCGCCGACGGCGAGTTCATGGTGCTGGTGGGTCCGTCCGGCTGCGGCAAGTCGACCAGCCTGCGCATGCTCGCGGGGCTCGAGGACGTCGACTCCGGAAGGATCCGCATCGGCGACCGGGACATCACCCATCTGCCGCCCAAGGACCGCGACATCGCGATGGTGTTCCAGAACTACGCCCTGTACCCGCACATGACGACGGCCGACAACATGGGCTTCGCCCTGAAGATCGCGCATGTGCCCAAACCCCGTGTACAGCAGCGGGTTCAGGAGGCCGCCGCCCTCCTCGACCTGCACGACTATCTCGACCGCAAGCCCAAGTCCCTCTCCGGCGGCCAGCGGCAGCGCGTCGCCATGGGGCGGGCACTGGTGCGGGAGCCACAGGTGTTCCTGATGGACGAACCGCTGTCCAACCTGGACGCCAAGCTGCGCGTGCAGACCCGCACCCAGATCGCCGTGCTGCAGCGCCGTCTGGGCACCACCACGGTGTACGTCACCCACGACCAGGTCGAGGCGATGACCATGGGCGACCGGCTGGCGGTGCTCAAGGACGGGGTGCTGCAGCAGGTGGGTACGCCGAAGGAGGTGTTCGAGCAGCCTGCCAACACCTTCGTCGGCGGCTTCATCGGCTCGCCCGCGATGAACCTGTTCCGGCTGCCACTGACCTCGGACGGGGTCCGGCTGGACGGGCTGAGCGTGCCGCTGTCCCATGACGTCCTGCGGTCGGCCGCCGCCGAGGGCGCCCGGGAGATCACGCTCGGTGTGCGGCCCGAGCAGTTCCGGATCCTTTCACCGGAGGACGAGAAGGCACCCGCGCTGGATCTCGTGGTCGACGCGGTCGAGGACACCGGCGCCGTCGCCTACCTCCACGCGACCGCGCGGCTCGGCGGGGTCGGCACCCCGGTGGTCGTCCGGCTGCCGGGACGCGCTACGCAGGGCAAGGGGGCGCGGGTCCGGGTGGCGGTACGCCCGGATGCCGTCCACACCTTCTCGGCCGCCACGGGACTGCGGTTCAACGGCGACCCGGGATCGGTCCCGACGGAGGTGAGCGCCGCCGACACCGCTGTGCCGGCCAAGTCCGCATGACGTCCGGTCGGCGGGCCGTTCGGCCCTGGTGGGGTGACCGGAGAGCGGCGCAGGCTGAGAGTTGGGCCGAGGAGCCGGTCCGTCCGGCAACTGCGCCTCATCCCCTCCGCCCGGGAGTGATCACGATGGAAGCCAAGCAATGGACCGTACAGATCTTCATCAGTGAGGACGGCGACGAGACCCATGCCCGGGCCGTGCTCACCACTCAGGACACGTCGACGGTCACCGGGCGGGGCGTGGCCCGCAAGAACCCCGTCGACCGCTCCATCCCCGAGATCGGCGACGAGCTCGCCGCCAGCCGTGCGCTGGAGGACCTGGCCATCCGGCTCCACGACGTCGCCTCCGACGACATCGTCCAGCTGGCGGGGCCTGCGCAACGGTGAGGACCGGCCACGGGTACCACTCGATGCGGTCCGCGTTCCGCGTGCTCTCCCTGGCGTCAGCCGCGGCGATCTGCTCCGGGTCCTCCTGCGCCGGGACGAGGCCATGCGCGACGAGTTCGCCCGGGACGTGCTGCGGCGGACACTGCGGCTCGTTCCCTCGGAGGCGACAGTCGAGGTGCCCGAGGGGCAGGTGACCCTCCGGGGGGGGCACATCGGGCACCCGTCGACGCCTCCCGGACCCCCATCAGAGTGCATCCACATGGCAGTGACAGGAGAGGCGGAACGATGACCGACATCCAAGGCCTGCTGGGCGACGACGCCAAGGACCTGCTGACCCACACCGCCCATGGCATTGCCAGGGAGGACCTGGTGCTGCCGGGGCCCGACTTCGTCGACCGGGTGGTGGCCGCGACCGACCGCTCGCCCCGGGTGCTGCGCAATCTGCAGTCCCTCTTCGACCACGGCCGTCTGGGCGGCACCGGGTATGTGTCGATCCTGCCGGTCGACCAGGGCATCGAACACTCCGCGGCATCGGCGTTCGCCGCCAACCCGCGCTACCTGGACCCCGCGAACATCGTCGAACTCGCCGTCGAGGGCGGCTGCAACGCGGTCGCCAGCACGCTCGGGGTGCTCGGCGCGGTGTCGCGGCGTTACGCGCACCGGATCCCCTTCATCGTGAAGCTCAACCACAACGAACTGCTGACCTACCCGAACCACTACGACCAGATCCTGTTCGGCAACGTCCAGCAGTGCTTCGACCTCGGCGCGGCCGGCGTCGGCGCCACGGTCTACTTCGGCTCACAGCAGTCGGACCGTCAACTCCAGGAGATCAGCGCGGTCTTCGCCCGGGCCCACGAGCTGGGCATGTTCACCGTGCTGTGGTGCTACCTGCGCAACTCCGCGTTCAAGAAGGACGGCGTGGACTACGCGGCGTCGGCCGACCTCACCGGCCAGGCCAACCACCTCGGCGTGACCATCGAGGCCGACATCGTCAAGCAGAAGCAGCCGGAGAACAACGGCGGCTACCGCGCCCTCGAGTTCGGCAGGACCGACCCCCTGGTGTACGACAGGCTCACCACCGACCACCCGGTCGACCTCACCCGCTGGCAGGTCGCCAACTGCTACATGGGCCGCGTCGGGCTGATCAACAGCGGTGGCGCCTCGGCCGGCCAGGGCGACCTCGCCCAGGCCGTCCGCACGGCAGTGATCAACAAACGAGCCGGCGGTACCGGCCTCATCACCGGCCGCAAAGCCTTCCAACGGCCCACCGCCGAAGGCGTCGAACTCCTCCATGCCGTCCAGGACGTCTACCTCGACGACACCGTCACCATCGCCTGACACAAGCGCCTCCGGACACCCCACGCGGCCCCCGTCGCCGATGCGACCGGGGCCGCGTTCCCGCTTGCCAGATGAGGCGATGAGGCGTAGGTGCCCCTGATGCCGCCGGTCGCTTCGTCGACGCCTTGGCCTCACATGTGGCTGTGAGTCCCGCTCACGGTGCGCGGCCGAGCACCCACCGGGCGGTGGGTGAGGCGGTCCCTGATCGCCACGACACCGTCCACATGACCGGCGATCTGCGCCGCCAGTTCCGCGTCGTGCCGCCGCTCCAGGTGTCCCCGCAGCGTCACCACGCCCGCGTCGACGGTGACGTCCACCAGGTGGCGGGGAATGCCGATCCCTCCGGTCACCTGCTCCATCACGTCGCGGCGGACGTCCTCGTCCGTGCGCAGGAAGACCCGCAGCAGGTCCCCTCGGGTGACGATGCCGATCAGATGTTCCTTGTCGTCCACCACGGGCAGCCGCTCCACACGGTGCTCGCGCATGATCCGCGCCGCCTCCGTGACGTACTGCTCCGGGTCGGCCGTGACCGCGGGCCGGGTCATGAGGTGCTCCGCGTTCCCGGCACGGGACTTGGCCGCGGCCGTACGGGCCGAACGGGTCACCTTCGGAAGACGACGGTCGTGCCCGCGTCCGTATCCCCCCTTCTGATGTGCCTGATGCTGCAGCAGGTCGGTCTCGGAGACCACTCCGACGACCCTGTCCTCGCTGTCGACGACGGGCAGTCCGCTGATGCGGTGCTCCGACAGCAGCCGAGCGATCTGCTTGAACGTGGTGTCGGAGCCGGTACGCACGACCTCGTGGGTCATGACGTCCTTGATCCTGCAGTACCTCATCGCCGCTCCTCCTTTCCTGCGGGCGGGAGTGCTTCTCAGTCGGGGATGTCGTCGGGCTTGCCGACGACCACGGCGAAGAGGTCGGCGACGCCGGCGAGGGACGCCTCCTGGAGCTCCGCAGCCGACACCGTCGTGCCGTCCGTTCCGGCCAGCGCCCGGGTTGCCGTGGCGGAGGCCACGATCGTGGGGCGGTAGCCCAGGTTGAAGGCGTCACGGGCGGTCGAGTTCACGCACATGTGGGTCATGAACCCGGCCAGGACGAGGTCGCTGTACCCCGTCGACCGCAGGTGCTCCTCCAGATCGGTCCGGAAGAACGCACTGGGGAAGTGCTTGACGACGACGGGTTCCCCGGGCCGGGGTGCGACCTCGTCGCTGATCCGGCCGACGGGGGCGGTGATGTCGTACGGAGATCCCTGGCCCGCGTCGTGCATGACGTGGACGACCGGGATGCCCACCGCCCGCGCGCGGGCCAGCAGACGGGCCGCCTCGGCGAGCGCGCCCTCGACACCCTCCAGGCGCATGACGCCCTGCCGGTAGGTGTTCTGACAGTCGATCATGACCAGTACGGAGTCCTTGAGCGCGGCCGGCCGGTCGTTCAGGCCGAGCACGCCGCGCAGGGTGACGGATGAGGACATGGTTCTCAGCTCCCTTGGCTGACGACGAGACGGGGAGGCACAGCGCTGCGGTCCCGCCGCACGTCCGGTGCGCGGGGTGCCCCTCATCACGCTTCAACTCTCCGTCTCGCACGGACGCATCGGGACGGCCACCAGGGCATTCCCCGGGACCTTCGGTACCTCCCCCACCCCCGGCCCACTGCTCCGGTCGATCATCGAGGCACCGGTCCACGGCTGGACGTCGGGCATCGTGCTCGGCCCGGGCGGGGCGGGAATGGCCTTCGCGGCCGGCGCTCCGGTGGACCCGCCCGGTGGCTGATCGCTCCGGGAGACGTCCGTGAACGAGGCCGTCGTACGGAGGACCCGGGAAGTCGGGGGTCGAACGGCCCCTTTCGTCAGGCTCGGTGGCACCGCAGGCTGAAGTGTGGGGGCGGGTGGCGGATCACTGGGCCGGAGGCGGTCGTAGGCATGAACGGGCAGGTCAACGGCGCGTCGGAGACACGGGTGCTGGTCGTGGAGGACGATCGGGGCATCGCGGACTCCCTGGTGCGCGGGCTGCGCCAGGCGGGATACGCGGTCGAGGGCGTCCGGACCGGCCGGGCGGCCCTGGCGGCTCCGTCTCCCGATGTCGTCCTGCTCGATCTCGGGCTGCCGGACATCGACGGCGTCGAGGTGTGCCGCAGGCTGCGGGCACGGTCGGACGCCGCGATCATCGCGGTCACCGCCCGCGGTGAGGAGGCGGACCGGGTCGTGGCCCTGGACGAGGGGGCCGACGACTACCTGGTGAAGCCGTTCGGGCTGGCCGAGCTGATGGCGCGCATCCGTGCCGTGCTGCGCCGCCGGCGCCCCAGCGGGCCGGAGATCCTGCGCCACGGGCCGCTGGCGGTCGATCTGCGCACCCGGCAGGTGGCGGTGGAGGGGCGGACGGTCGCGCTGACCCCGAAGGAGTTCGGGATCCTGGAGTGCCTGTCCGCCGATCCGGGGCGGACGGTGAGCCGGCAGGAGATCCTCGAGCGGGCCTGGGACGCCCACTGGTACGGCCCCACCAAGGTGCTGGACGTGCACATCGCGGCCCTGCGCCGCAAGCTCGGCGTGCCCGGGCTGATCGAGACCGTCTACGGGCACGGTTTCCGGCTCGGGGCGATCGCTGCCGGCCCGGGGTCCCAGGAGCCGCCGTGAGCCGCCGGATCACCCTGACCTTCCTCGCCCTGACCACCGTCCTGCTGGTGCTGGCGGTGGTGCCGCTCGGGGTACTGATGACGGCCCGGGAACGGGTGTCCTTCCGCGACGACCAGCGGTCGGCCACCCGAGTGATCGCCGCCGCGTCCGAGGAGTATCTCTCCGACCACCGCTCTGCCGCCGCGATGCGCAAGGAGCTGGCCGCCGCGGCCGAGGCGGGGGACTGTGCCGCCGTGTACGACGACGAGGCGCGCCTGGTCGCGAGTACGCCCTGTGCTGCGGCCCGGGGCGGCGAGTCCGACGAGCTGGTGGAGCGGGTGCTCGCCGGGCACGAGCCCGAGCCGCCGGAGAACGAGGGACGGCTGCTGGCCGCGGAGCCGGCGGGCGATGTCCGGGAGCCCGCCGGAGCCGTCGTGCTGGCCCGTTCCGCGGGGCCGCTCAACGCCCGTGTCGCCGCGATCTGGGGCTGGTCCGCCGGGATCGGCGCGCTGGGGCTCGCCGCGTGCGTGCTGCTGTCCGTCCGCCTGGCCCGCTGGGTGAGCCGGCCCCTGTCGACGCTGGACGCGGCCGCTCAACGGTTGGGCGAGGGCGAACTCGGGGAGCGGACGGCCGTCGACGGCGGGCCGCCGGAGGTACGGCGGCTGGCGGCCACGTTCAACACGATGGCGGGCCGTACGGAGGCGCTGGTGCACGGCCACCGGGCCGTGATCGCCGATGTCTCGCACCAGCTGCGCACCCCGCTCGCCGCGTTGCGGCTGCGCCTCGACGTGCTGGCCGCCGGCGCCGAGGGCGACACCGCCGCGGAGCTGGCCGCCGCCCAGGTGGAGATCGCCCGGCTGTCCCGGCTGGTCGACGGGCTGCTGGCGGTGGCGCGCGCCGAACAGACGACGCCCCGACGGGTCGCCGTACGGGTCGACGAGGTGGTGGAGGAGCGGGTGGCCGCCTGGTCGCCGGTGGCCGAGGAGCGGGGCGTACGGCTGACGGCGTCGACGGGGTCCGCGCTGACCGCGGCGGTGGGCGTCGGCCATCTGGAGCAGGTCCTCGACAATCTCGTGGCGAACGCGCTGGACGCCGTGGACGACGGGGGGAGCGTGACGGTCGGGCTGCGGTCGGTGGGCCGTTCGGTTGAGGTACGGGTGCGGGA
>Ga0075367_10000889_pt1 | contig 12011 bp, 13 predicted proteins | sample EndMethybrTD3032_FD_71399 | JGI IMG/M metagenome (GOLD analysis project Ga0075367, IMG submission 71399) | Populus endosphere microbial communities from Tennessee, USA - Endosphere MetaG P. TD hybrid TD303-2 | ecosystem: Host-associated > Plants > Roots > Endosphere | place: USA: Tennessee... | reverse complement strand
GGTTCGGTGCTGGACGTGTCGGTCGCGACGTCCTCCCTGGGGCCGATGGCGATCACGACGGGCCGGGACATCGGCACCGGTGCCACCGGTGGCGAGCCGTCCTGTTCGGGCGCTGCGGACGGAGGTTCCTCCGCTGAACTGGCGGCGGCTGACGGCTGCTCGGACGCCGACGTTTCGCTGGACGACGCTTCCGCGGACGGAGGCTCGGACCTGGGCTCCTGCGATAAGGTTGCTGCCATCGATGAGGGTTCTGTCGCCGGTTCTTCCGATGAGCCCTCTTCGCTCGGCTCTACCGTCGAGGGCTGTGCTGACGAGGGTTCTGCTGAACTTGGCTCACTCGACGGCAGCACGAGCTCGACGTCGATAATCGCTGGCGGTGCAGCCTCGAGTGGGCCTTTGAGGGCGGGCCAGGCCAAGAGGAGCAACACCGCCGAATGGACCGCGACCGACGCCGCAACCTGCCAGGCGATTGGCTGTCCGCGCCTGGGCGCGCCGATCAGCGGAGGCTCGGGCGGCTCGATGCTGGACACTACTCGTCCTCATCCTCGGCGTTGAGGAAATGCGCCTCCCATTGATCCCGCGGAATCGCCTCGCCGAGTTTGAACGAAAAACTGGTGACGCCGTCGAGCCCGGGCGCCGCGACGCATTCGAATGAAACGCCGTACCAGAGCCGGCGGCTCCGAAAGGCGCCGCCCATCGCCGTCAGCATCAGGCCCGTTTGAACAGGGTCCGCCATCGCGTAGCTCACCATCGTGTCGGGTGCATACTGACGGGCCGCGAGCCGGATCTGCTCCAATGCTTCGATATTGCACAGCTGCATCACCTTCTCGCTCGAGGCGAGCGTTCTGAGGCTTCGACGAACAGAAGCCATGTTGGGCTGTTTCAGCATCGTCGCCGCGTAGAGCTTGGTCGCGTGGAACGTCCCGTCGGCGTCCAACGAGGGAGCGCCTGGAGCGGCAGGCGGTGGAGCGGGAGCCTTTGCGGGAGCCGTCGGCTCGGCCACCTCGGCTGGTGCCTGCATGGCCAGTTGCGGTGGGGCCGTCGGCTGAGGCTCCGGCTCTACCGCACTCACGGGAATCAGGTCGACTGATATCGCCGGCGGCTCGGGCACGACGAGGGCGCGGAGTGGCGTCACGAGGAACAGTGCGGCCAGCAGCCCGACATGGAGCACCACAGACCCGCCGAGTCCGGCGGGCATGCGCCGAGGGGCCCAATCCGTCCCCGCCTCTGCCGCCATCGCCCCGTCCATGCCGGCCACCCTATCGGCCTTTGCGGCGCAATTGCGTTCCCCTCTCGCCTTTTGGGTCGGTTCCCGCCATTGTGCGGGCCATGCGTCTCGACTCCTTCCTGCTCGCGCTATCGACCTTCTTTGCCACCATCGGTCCCGCCGATCTGGTGCTGGTCTTTGCGGCGCTGACCGAGCGGATGACGACCAAGGAGCGGCGCGTCATGGCGCTCCGCGGCACGCTGATCGCGACGGGGATCGTCGTGTTCTTCGCGGTGTTCGGCGAGCCGTTGCTGAAGCTCTTCGGCATCACCATTCCGGCGCTCAGGATCGCGGGCGGGGTGCTCCTGCTGTTGATCTCGATCGACATGGTCTTCGCTCGCCATTCGGGCGGCACCGGCACCACACCCGAGGAAGAGAACGAGGCCAAAAAGCGCGTCGACATCTCGGTCTTCCCGCTGGCGACGCCGCTGATCGCCGGGCCGGGCGCCATCAGTGCCGTGATCCTGTTGGCGACGGCCGCCGGAACATTCTCCGCCGGCTGGTTCGTCGTGGTCGCGGCAGCCCTGGTGATCCTCGTGGTGTGCTACGCCGCGATGCTGGTCGCCATCCCCATCCAGCGCCTCCTCGGCATCACCGGCCTTGCCGTGGTGAGCCGCGTCGTCGGGGTGCTGCTCGCCGCGCTTGCCATCCAGTTCCTGATTGACGGGATCAAGACATCGGGACTCATGGGGTAGCGCTTCGCGCGAACTCCGACCTAGACCGGCACATACTTGCCGCGGTGGAACCTCACGCCATCCGTGGCGATCATCCGGGCCATCGCGACGACGCGGTCGACGAGCTCCGGCGCATCCGACACGAATTCCACCCACACATAGTCTTGGGCCCGCACCTGGTCCCGGGAGAAGCGGATGCCGACGCTGGCGCGCTTGCGCACGCTCATGTCGCCGCGGTCGAGCAGACGGCGCAGCTCGGTGATGAAGACGCGGCCGTCTTCGAGCGTCAGGCACATCTCCATGTCGCGCCAGGTCGCGCGCTTGACCCAATAGAGCCATTTGATGAGGCCTTCGAACCACAAATAGCGCCACGGCGCGAGGATGCGAAAAGCGCGGTCGACCTGGAGCTTGCGGCCATGCAGGCGCAACGCGAGAAAGAAGCGCTGCCACAAATAGGGAATGCCGCGGAATGGCGCGACCGACGGCGCGGCACCTGGCGTCGGACCGGTCGCACGGTTGACGTGATAGACCAGCAGTCGGCGATAGTGAGGGTACCACTGGATGGTCGTGGCCAGGTCCTCGCGGTAGCGTCCATCGAGATAAGATTCGAGCTCGCTTTCGGCCTCCCACACCATGCGGTTGCTGAGCCAGCTCGCGGGCTCGGCGCGGAAGGTGAGCTCGGTGAGGATGAAGCGCGATTGCCGCGCCCGAAGTTCCGCCCACAGCGCTTCGTCGCGCGCCGAGACGACCTCCTCGCCGCTCTCATCGAGATAGCGGATTTCCTCGATCAGGTCGTAGACCGAAAAATACGCGCTCGATGAGCCGTGCACATCGACGAAGAAGCAGGCGCCGGCCGAGATGCCGAGGAACTCGGGCAGCGTTGCAAGCTCCAGATCGTGCTGGTTGAGATAGCCGCAGACATCGTCGAGGCGGGTCCCGGCCCTGACGCGGATCCTGTTGTTCGTGAGCTCGACGATGCCGCGATATTCGCTCATCGCCAGCCGGTCGTCGGGATGCGGCGCGTTGAACCACAAATGATAACCCTGCCCGTGCGTGCGGAACGGCTCAGGCGACAGCAGCCGCTCGCGCAGCGCTTCAAGCGAGCTGGGTGCCGCATGATTGGGCCGTCGCGCAAAATAGTCGGCGAGCGCCCGCTTGGGGGCAAAGCCTGTGGCCGCGATCAGCTTGTCGGTGTTGATCGCGACATCGCGCGCGAAGAACCACAGTGTCGACGGGATGAACCGGCCGACCGCGCCCATGAGCCAGCGCGGCATGAACAGCGGCCGGTGGTCCGTGAGCGCGCCGACTTGCGCGAAGTAATCCTCCGACGCGACGTTGACGGTGCCGATGTTGAAGATGTCGTTGCGGGCACCCGTCTCGATCAAGAGCTTCACCTGCCGGCTGAGATCGTCGACCTGAACGAGGTTCATGGTGCGCTCGCGCACACCGGCGGTCACCCATTTCGAGGCCGCAACCACGCCGTCCGACCAGGCCATCCCGGGTCCCATCACCACAGTCGGGCGCACGATCAGATAGCCGACGCCTGCTTTCGTGCAAGCCGCAATCACCTCGCGTTCGGACTCGATCTTGAGCCGCGTATAGTCGTCTTCGCGGGGCGTGAGGACCAGTTCCTGGTCTTCGCGATAACCGGAGGCATCCGCGGGGTCCGTGCCGGAATAGACCACCTGCGAGCTCACGAACACGTAGAGCCCGCAGCGCCCTTTGAGTGCGCCCTCGAGGATCTCGCGGTTCATCGCCTGGTTGACGGGCAGGAAGTCGCGGCCCTTCGCCTTGGCGTCGAGCGCGCAATGAATGACAACATCCGCATCGGCGAGGGCGGTCGCGAGGGCCGGCTTGTCGCCAAAACCGACAGTGCGGAGCCCGCCGGCACCCGGGCGCGGTGTGCGGACCACGCCGACCATCTCGTGATCGGAAGCCAGCGTTGCCATCAGGCTTCGCCCGATGCCGCCGGACGCACCGGTCAGTACGATCCTCACGCCGTCCCCTGCTCCCCTGCCTCAACCGGCAGAAAACACGGAGAGCGCGTCATCCGCAAGGCAGGCGCAAATGAAAGGGCCGCCCGGAGGCGGCCCCAAACCCAGGCGCGTAGCGCCTTATTTCTTTTTGCCCGCGGGCGCCGCCATGGGGCTCAAGCCGGCGGTCGCGACCACTTTCGGCTTTTCCTTCTTGGGCTTTTTGGCTTCCTTGTTGGAGCGCATCTGACCTTTTGCCATATCTCTCTCCCTTCGTTGGAGACCGGGCCCCTGCCCGGCAAATCACAGGATCAAGAACTAGGACGGCAATTGTGACTGCACAAGGCCACTGGAAAGGTGGTCACGGCTTTCTGGTTCGGAACGGTGGGTCACACTAGACGTGGTCTAGAGCCCTATTTCACCAGGCTGCATCGGCCCTGCGGCCCAAGCCGGTCGATGACGCGCGGATCGCAGCCGGTCAATAGGAACACCGTCCAGTCGTTCTCGTCGCCGAAGAAGGCGTTGCGGTCGACCTCGGAGCGGACGCCCTTGACGGTGCCGGTCTGGGTCCACTGCCAGAACATCCACTGCCGGCTCGAATACCGCTCATGCGGCTCCGCCGCGGTCGAGCGCAGCCAGAAGGCATTGTCGAAATGCTCGCCCGCGAGGATGTCGCGATGGAACGCGATGTCGGTATAGATGATGGGCATCTTGCCGGTGTGCCGCTCCATCGCGTCGAGCATCACGCGGATCTTTTCGAGGATGTTCTGTTTGTCCCATTTGTTCTTGCAACTCGATTGGTTGTTCCATTCGAGATCGAGAACCGGGGGCAGGGCCGTGGCGTCGCTCGGCACGTTCTTGACGAACCAGCGCGCCTGCTCGGCGGCGGTCGAGCACCACGTCATGAAATGGTAGACGCCATGCGCCATGCCCGAAGCTCGGGCGCGCTTCCAATTGTCCCTGAAGGCGGGGTCGACATAGTCCTTGCCCTCGGTGCCCTTCATGTAAACGAAGCGCACGCCCGAGCGGTAAACGCTGTCGAAGTCTATGGCGCCCTGATAGCGCGCCACGTCGATCCCCTGGATCGGCATGGCTCGCGCGCTGTTCACGCCGGGATGCGGACGATTGTCGCCGTGAATGGGCGCCCCGACCTGGCTGACATTCCGTTCGGTCCGGAAGTCGGCCGGGCTCCGCGCGCAGGCGCTGAGCGAAGCGAGCGCCAGAACGACGAAAAGCCCATGGATGAGATGGGCCGGGCGAAGGGGTTGGGCCGGCAAAAACATAGGATTTGAGTCAACATGGTCCGCTTAATGAAATCTTGCGCTAACCCTTTGAAATCGCGGCATGGTTAATGGCTGGAAGCAACTTGGCGAGGTGGATGGAAGTCCCGTTCTCGGCGTATCCCGAAAAATCGGCAGGTTGGTCCGTTCACTAAATGTTCTTGCTCGCCCAACGCCCTCTTGGTAGGGTTTGCCCGCATTTTTGAGGGGATTGGACGTGGTCGCGCGGGTACAGACCGTGGCGTTTCAGGGCATCGAGGCCGTGCCGGTCGATGTGCAGGCGCAATTCACCAGCGGCCTTCCACCCACCCTCGTCATTGTCGGTCTGCCCGACAAAGCAATCCGGGAAGCCGGCGAGCGGGTGCGTGCGGCGCTCCTGTCGTCGGGCTTGAGCCTGCCGCCCAGGCGCATCATCGTCAATCTTGCGCCGGCCGACCTGCCCAAGGAAGGCAGCCACTACGATCTCCCCATCGCGCTGGCCCTGATGGGATTGATCGGCGCTTTTCCCGCCGATGCGCTCGACGGCTATATGGCGCTCGGCGAATTGGGCCTCGACGGCCGCCTCGCCCTGACCTCGGGTGTTCTGCCTGCGGCCATCGCGGCGCATGCGCGCGGCCGTGGCATCGTCTGCCCCGCGCCTTCGGGCCCGGAAGCGGCATGGGCGGGCGACGACGTCGAAGTTGTGGCGCCCGAGTCGCTGCTGGCGCTGGTCAACCATCTCGGCGGCTATCAGCTCGCGCCGCGCCCGCTGCCCAAGCGGCACGAGCCGACAAGCGGCCTCCCCGATTTGAGCGAAGTGCGCGGGCAAGAGGTGGCGCGCCGCGCGCTGGAACTCGCCGCGGCCGGCGGCCACAATTTGCTGATGATCGGTCCACCTGGTGCGGGCAAGTCGATGCTGGCGCAGCGCCTGCCCTCCATCCTGCCGCCGCTCAATCCGCGCGAACTGCTCGATGTGTCGATGATCCAGTCGATCGCCGGCGAGCTCGAGGGCGGCGCCCTCAGCGACCGCCGGCCTTTCCGCGCCCCGCATCATTCGGCCTCGATGGCAGCGCTGGTGGGCGGTGGCTTGAAGGTGCGGCCGGGCGAAGTGTCGATGGCGCACAACGGCGTTCTATTCCTCGACGAGCTGCCCGAGTTTGCGCCGGCCGTACTCGACAGCCTCAGGCAGCCGCTCGAAAGTGGCGAGACGGTGATTGCCCGTGCCAATACCCGCGTGACGTTCCCGGCACGCTTCCAGCTGATCGCCGCCATGAACCCCTGCAAGTGCGGTCTCGCCGGCACGCCCGGCCATACCTGCAAGCGTGGCGATGCCTGCGCGGGCGACTATCAGTCACGCGTCTCGGGGCCGTTCCTCGATCGCATCGACATTCGCGTCGACGTACCGGCGGTCGGCGCTGCAGATATGATCGCGCCCTCGAGTGCGGAGTCTTCGGCGACCGTCAAGGAACGCGTGACCGCCGCTCGGGAAATCCAGCGCGAGCGCTATTTGAGGGCTGGCCACCCTGAGATCTTCACCAACGCTGCGGCGTCGGCGACGCTGATCGAGCAGGTCGTCGATCCCGACAAGGAGAGCCGGACGCTGTTGCTGCAGGCGGCCGAACGCTTCTCGCTCTCAGCGCGCGCCTATCACCGCGTGCTCAAAGTCGCCCGCACCCTCGCCGACCTCGCCGGCAGCGAGAAGGTGGCGCGCCCGCACATCGCCGAAGCCCTGAGCTATCGCATCAATCTCGCCGGGACGTGATAGATTTCGGCCATGGACGACCTCGACTCACAGCTCGCCGTACTCAGGCGCGATCCCCTCAAGCACGCCGTGCTCCTCAAATATCTGCTGGCAACGCCTGGCGCGCGGCTGCATCAGATCGTGCGCGGCGACTTGAGCGCCAATCTGCTGCTCATCGACCCAAAACTCTCGAGCTACGATCGCCGGACCTATCCCGAGGCGACCGTCGCCGTACTGATCGCGAGCGACGATCCTGATCTGACCCGTGAGCTGATGCAGTTTGTGCCACGGGGCGAGCGGGTATTTTTCCGCATGCCGACCGACGCTGATCGCGACGTGGTCGCCGAGAGCTTCGTGCTCGAGCGCCGCAATGCCTTCCTGTCGTTCACCGGCGCGGGCACCGGCGAGAGCGAGGCTGAGATTGCGACCGATGTTGTGACAGCGCCCTACGATCTCTTCGCCGAACAAGACCACGATCGCGAGTGGGTCGCGGGACTTTTAGCCAGCGGTCGTGCCTTCACCTCCACGGTGCGTGAGAGCGGCTCCGCCATTGCCGCCTGCTTCGCCTTCGAACTCGACAAGGCCATCTGGGAGGTTGGCGGCGTCTATTGCCGTCCGCCCCATCGCGGCCGCGGGCTCGCCCGCCGCGCCGTCCAGGCGGCGCTGACGGAGCTGAGCCGCCGCGACCTCGTCTCGCGTTACCAGGTGGGGGAGGCCAACATCCCCTCGATCCGCCTCGCGCAATCGCTGGGGATGCGGCAGTTCCTGACGCTCACCCACTATATGGGCCGATAGCCGCGAAACCAGTCGACCTGCATCATGGGCGGCGGCGCATCCATCGGCTTCAGTTCATAGACATTGAGCATGAACTGCATGGGATAGGCCGGCGACTGCTCCACTCGCCGCAGCATCTGGCCGTTCAAATAGAACGACACTCCGTTTGCATCCCAGTCGGCCCGGTAGGTGTGGTAGCGTTCCGGCGAGAAAGAGAGGCGCGGCGCGATGAAATCGGTGACGAGGCGCGGATCGTTCACCGCCTTGATGCCGTGGCCGAGTTCGGTGCCGGTCTCGTCGATACCGTCGCCGAAAATCTCCATGATGGTGATCTCGCCCGAGCGGTCGGGTTCGTCCTCGAAGCCGATCATCCACAGCGCGGCAAGCTGACCGGGATGGAGCTCCATGCGGGCGTGCATTTCGAAACGGCCATAGAGCGGCACGTAGAGCCGCTCGGCGTCCTGCTCTTCGCGCACGCGCAGCGCCGGGTTGAAGCGATGCTGGCCGGCCGCCGATCCGAGCGCGCCGGCGAACACTCCGGTCTGCAGCGACGACACCCTGAGCAGCCCGTCGATCTCAGGCAGCCAGGGCTGCTGGTCGGGTCCAATGGTGAGGGTCAGTCCATCCGGCCCAGTCGCGCAGGTGGCGGCCGACGCCGCGCGAGAACTCCACTGCGGCAGATAGAAGGGCAGCCACTTGCTGCGATCGAGCTTGTCGTCGCGGAAATCGTCGCTGAACTCGGGGAGCTGCGTCATCACGTGACGACTAAGCGTGTTCGTGCGTCCACGTAAAGGGTGCGACGCCGGCTGGTGGGAGGCCAGCCGGCGTCAGGTTGGTGTCACTGCCCGATGGCGGTGATGGCGCAGGGGGTTCCGACTTCGACGCCGCCCTTCAGCACGCCACGAAGACCGATCGATTTGCCCGGCTTCAGTGCGGACTGGAGAGTCGCGACGCCATGCAGGTCGAGCGAGGCGATCTCCCAGCCCACATGCGCTCCGGCGGGCACTTCGACGAGGCCCTTATTGGCGATGAACAGGTCATCGGGGAACTCGGTCGGCGTCCCGCCCACGAGGCAGTTGAGCTTGAGGCCAATGTTGAGGCGCGCGGCCTCGCGATAGGAGATGTAGCCGCCATGGCCATTGCCGGCACCGTTGCTGTCGGGGAACAGGTGCAGCACCTTGTGGATAGTCGGGCCGTCGATGTCGATGACCTTGTTGATCAGGTCCGGCTTGTTGATGTCGATGACCTTGCCGATCACCGGTTTGGGCTTGGGATTGAACACGCCATCGAAGTCCGGCGAGCTGTCGTTGTGGGCGATCACCTCGATCGGATTGGGCTTGCTGCCGGCCACGTCCTTGGCACCGATCAGGTTGGTGTACTTGCCGGCTTCGGCCACCCCGGTCGCCGCGACGACAATCGCGAGGGCCGCCGCCACGAGCTTGAGAGAGTTGCTACGCATTTCGTTTTCTCCAATGTCTGGCAGCACCATTGCCGCCGTCGATGGCGTGGCTTTTGCTCCCGCTGGCTTGAACCCTCATTGAGCGCTATAGTCATTTCACATTCACAATAGTTGCAACTTAGCAATGACTGCAGGAACGCAATGACTGCAAAATCGCAAGCAAATTCAAAAGCCGGTCCCAGCCCGATGGAGGCCTACGTTACGGCGATGTCGGGACAGGTGATCATTTCGTTTGCCCGCCAGCTGCAGCACGAGGATCTCTCGGTCGCTGAATTCGCGGCCTTACATCTGTTGCGGGCGGGTCCGCTCAGGATCTCCGAGCTCGGTGACGGGTTGAACCGCGCCTTGCCCGCCGCGAGCCGCATAGCAACCGCGCTGGTGACGCGGGGATTGGTCTCGCGCGAGGAAGATGAAACCGACCGGCGCGCCAAGCGACTGACATTGAGCAAGAAGGGTCGTGCCCTGCTCGAATCGCATGCAAGCCAAGTCCTCGCCGGCATCGGTCGGTCGCTGGCCGACATGGACAACGACATCGCCGCCGCGATGCGCCCGATGTTTCAGCGGTTCGCTTCGGCAGAAGCCGGCGGGCTCGAAGCGCCGCCGGCAAGCCAAAAATAGAACGACGGTTTAGACTAGCCCTTGATCGCTTCGGCCAGGTCTTCGTATTCCTCGCAGCTTGTGCCACAGATGGCTTGGATCTTGTCGAGGTTGGCATTGGCCTTGTCGAGATCGCCCAGGATCACGAACAGCACGCCCTGATATTCGAGCGCACCGGTGTGCTGCGGATCGAGCGTGAGCGCGCGCGTGTAAGCCTGCATGGCCCGCTCGTTCGCACCAGTGTGGCGCAGCGCATAGCCGAGCAGATTGTAGGCATCGGCATTGGTATTGTCGGCATCGACGATAAGCTTGAGCTTTGCGATGGCGCTGTCCCAGGCCTCGGCATCGATGTCTGCCCTGGCCTCCGACAATTGGGGGACCGGGGTGCCGGTGTCGACCGCGGCCACAGGCGCAGCGAGCGCAAGGACCAGGAGGGCAGGGGCAAGGCGCAGTGCTAATCCAATGGTCATGTGATCTCCTGTCGTGCAGTTCGCGAATTCGAGCGCATTCGCGCGACGCTGTCTGCAGCCTCAGCCCTTGATCACTTTGGCGAGGTCTTCATACTCCTCGCAGTTCGTGCCGCAGATGGCTTTGATCTTATCGAGGTTGGCGTTCGCCTTGTCGAGATCGCCCAGCTTCACGAACAGCACGCCCTGGTATTCGAGCGCCCCGGTGTGCTTGGGGTCGAGCTTGAGGGCACGGTTGTAGGCGCTCATCGCGCGCTTCGAGTTGCCGAGGTTGCGGAACGAATAGCCCAGCAGATTGTAGCCGTCGGCGCTCGATGGATTGGCATCGACGAACGCGCTGAGCTTTTCGATGGCGGTCTGCCAGTGCTTGGCCTTGATGTCAGCGCGAATGTCGCCCAGCGTTGGGATCGCCGGTGCCGAGGACGACGAGCCGCCACCGGCTCCACCACCGCCACCACTGTCCGGGCTGCCCCCGGTGTCGAAGGCGACGACCGGCGCGGCGCTCAAGGCAAGGCCGAGAGCTGCGGCGCCCAACAGGCGCGTCAATGCATTGATCATAACAAGTCTCCCTTGGCGGCCGATGCCGCATGTGAGGGAGAACGCCGCGACCCCGGCGCCTAATCCATAAGAGCGTTTCCAGGAAAGGTGTCATCGGCTTTCCGGTTCGGAAACGCGACAAACAAAGATGCTGGAGCACTTCAGCGTTTCTACGAAACGGTGAAGTGATCTAGCGGACGCGCGAAGGCGTCGAACGGGTTGGTGTGCGTGAGTTGAACGATGGTTGTCTCGTCGACGCCGGCGGTGCGGAGTTTGGGCAGCATCACCTGGCTGAGGTGCGTGAAAGGGCGCGGGGTGCCGCCTCCGGGCTTGGCGGGATCGTACCAGCCCATATCGTGGCTCAGCAGCAATTGGTTGCCGCGTCCGGCCTCGAGAACTGCAAGGATCAGCGGGATCAAATCGCCGTCATCGACATAGCCGATATTGTCGTACTCGATCCACGCGCCGCGTTCGGCGACGGCGAGATTGAGCCCGAAGTCTTTCTCCGCCTGTGTGTGGATCGAGATGAACCGCGAAGCGTCGCCGCCTTCCGCTTCGATGATATCGAGCTGGTCCATCACCACGCGGCCCTTGATCGTGTGGCTGCCGATCACCGCGCCGGTCGCGACGGCGGCGCGCGTCGCGGCGCGCAGGATCTTCGCCTCGAGCGGCGTGATCCCCTCGTCACCGGCACTGAGTTTGATCCACCCGGCCCTGTAGTCGGCTTCGTCGAACCGCTCCGTCAGTTCGCGCAGCATCCACGCCTCGAGCTCAGCCTCGGTCGCGCGCCGGACCCATTCGGGGATCCAAGGTTCGCGATAGTTTCCGGTTGGCACGACGATTGGAAAGCCAGTCGCAAGTGACACGGCAAGATCGAAATCCGCGCGCCGTCCGACGCCGCCGGTGGTGCATTCGACCAGCGCCGTGACGCCCAGCGCTTTGATCTTTTCGATCTCGGGCGCCATCAGCGCCACCACATCCGCTGTATCCCCGCTGGCATAGCCGGGCTGGTCGGGGGTGCGCAGATCCACATAGACGTGTTCATGCGGCAGGATCATGCCGAGCCGGTCGCGGCCGATCGGTCCGAGGGTCGTGTAGAGGGCTGAGGTCATTGTCCCGACTTAGCACCCGGGAGCGAGCCGCAGCTAGATGCAGTGCGGAGCAGGGCGCCCAGCAACACGATCATTTGGGCTCGCCGGCCGCGCCGGCTGGGCCTCGGCTGTCGCCTGCGGGCCGGCTGCGGCGAAGCTGATGAAGGTGGCG
>Ga0075367_10000888_pt1 | contig 12016 bp, 7 predicted proteins | sample EndMethybrTD3032_FD_71399 | JGI IMG/M metagenome (GOLD analysis project Ga0075367, IMG submission 71399) | Populus endosphere microbial communities from Tennessee, USA - Endosphere MetaG P. TD hybrid TD303-2 | ecosystem: Host-associated > Plants > Roots > Endosphere | place: USA: Tennessee... | reverse complement strand
AAGACGGCTTCACACAGGTTGTGCCACAGATGCCACCGATCGCCGATCTGCGTCGCACGGGGCAGGGCCCGCCGGATGGCCTCGGCGTAGGTCGCGGAGCCGTCACGGCACACGGCCTCGGTGCCCGGATGTTCGCGAAGCCACGCCTCCAGGGCCGGCTCGCGCCGGGCGAGAAGCCGAACCGCAAGCGGATGGCGACTGTGGCCTCCGTCTTCGACACTCGTCCGGCGCCCAGGCGCCCACACGATGTGATCCACCCGCCCGGCGGCCGAAGCGGCGAACGCCCCGCCCGCCCGGGGCCCAGGGCGGAGAACAAGTGGTGCACCGCCTCGCTGCTCCGCCCGCCCGAGCAGGTCATCGCCGACGCCTTCGACGAGGCCCAGGCACGCGACCCGAAACGCTTAAGGCCGTGGATCGTCCTGGTCGACGGCGCCCGCCATCAACTCGACCTGATCAGCGCCGAGACCGGCCGACGCGGCGTCACGGTCCACGTGCTGCTGGACTTCGTGCACGTCGCCGAGTACGTCTGGGCCGCCGCCCACGCCTTCCACAAACCGGGCACCACCGAGGCCGAGGCCTGGGCGGCCGACCGTCTGACCGCGATCCCCTCGGGCCACGCCGTTCGCGCCGCCGCCGAGATGACCGCCCAGGCCAAGCGGGAAGACCTGTCAGCCGCCCGGCGCGAGGCCGTCGACGCCTGCCACCGCTACCTGACCGGCCACCTCGATCAGCTCCACTACGACACCGCGCACAACAACGGGTGGCCGATCGCCACCGGCGCGGTCGAGGGCGCCTGTCGCCACCTGATCGCCGACCGCCTCGATATCACCGGCGCCCGCTGGGGCCTGCCCGCAGCCGAAGCCGTCCTGCGACTGCGCGCCATCGTTTCCAACGGCAACCTCGATCCCTACTGGCGCTTCCACGTCGCACGCGAGCACGAACGCCTCTACCCCACCCCGGACCAGCGGCGGTTGGACCTTGCCGCTTGATCACGGGACTGCTTGCGGACAGACTGCGACCCATGAGGTTCACAGGCGTGTCCACCGACGCGCAGACCACCCGCGCCGACGCGGCTCCCTCCTTTCACAGGCAGGCTCACCAGTGAGCACCAGCCTGCCCTTCTTCCGCTACCACCCCGAACCCGTCGCAAGCGGATCCATCCGCGAGAGCACCGAGACCTGCGCCTGCTGCGAGCGCAGCACCGGGTGGATCCACACCGCGACCTTCTACACAGCCCGGGACGTCAACGGGCAGTTCTGCCCCTGGTGCATCGCCGACGGCAGCGCCGCTGAACGATTCGAAGGTGAATTCACCGACTCATACGGGCTCGACGGCGTCAGCGAGGAGACCCTGGAGCACGTCACCCGCCGCACCCCCGGCTTCCACGCCTGGCAGGACCCGCACTGGCTCGTCCACTGCAACGACGCGGCCGCCTTCATCGGCGAGGTCGGATACACCGAACTCGCCGCCCACCCGGACGCACTCGACCAGCTTCGAACCGACCTACGGATCGGCGGTTGGCACGACGCATCCCAGCTCGAGAACTTCCTGACCCACCTCGGGCAGGGCGCAAGCGCCGTGCTCTTCCGCTGCACCGTCTGCGGCACCCACCTCGCCTACGCCGATGCTTCATAGCAAGGCCCAGCCCAGACGCGCTTTCCCTTTCAAAGGAGCTGCACCCACTTAAATTGGGGCACGCAACCCCTTCCAGAAGATGCACGCTCCTGTTCCCAGCATTTGGCACCTCCACCGAAGATGCCCGCGGCGCTGGCAACGGTTCCCGGATGGCCCAATATCCTGCGCGAAGCAGGGACTGGAGGTTCCGGTCGGCGGCGGAGGCCCAACACTAATGATCACCGGAGTCACCAGGGAGCCCACAGCGTGACCGGCACCACGGAGGCCCTGAGCAGGTCGGCTGCAGTCGACAATGCAGCACGAAGTGTCACGCGCCCGTTCTACGTATACGCCGTGCTCGCCAACTCGCTGTTCCAGCGTGGCGTATTCGTCCTCTTCCTTCAACAGCGAGGCTTCTCCGCCGGGCAAGTGGCCCTCCTTCAGACACTGCTCTACCTGGTCAGCGGACTTGCGGAGTTACCGACGGGAGTCATCGCCGACCGAATCGGCCGGCGTGCCAGCATCGTGATCGGCCAGATGCTGATAGCTGGATGTCTGCTCGGCCAGGGGACGTTCTCCAACTACTGGGTGTTCCTGTCGCTGTTCATCGGGCAGGGCGTGGGCATGGCATGTGTGTCCGGCTCGGACACCGCCCTGCTGTACGACCTGCTCGTGCGTCGTGGTGCAACGGCCGGCTACGTCAAGATCAAGTCCCGGTTCACCATGCTCGGGACGGTCACCTCGGGAGCCGCCATCGTCCTCGGCGGCCAACTGCAGCAGATTTCCTGGGGAGTCGTCTACGTCGGTTCGGCGGCGTGCCTCGTCCTGGCCGTGGTGGTGCTGATGTCACGGGTGCCCGAGATCCGCGGCGCGGACGCGGTGGACGAGCAGGACGGAGCCGAGGAGGGGCACGGCGACGCCACAGCATGGCGGGCGATGCTTCGGGTCGCCACGCCGGCGCTCGTGACGCTTGTCGTGGTGTCCGGATTGATGCATGCGACGTTGACGCCGTACATCATTTTTACGCAGAAGACCCTCTCCGATCAGGGAGCGGGCACCGCATTGGTCAGCGTGGTCATATCGGCGGGATTCTTCACTGGCGGGCTCACTCCGCTGCTGTCGGACCGCACGAACCGGCGCATCGGGTATCGGGTCATCGTCCCGGTGTCCCTCCTGACGCTGGCCGCGGCACTCGGCCTCAGCGGCCTCGGCCTTGTCTGGGTCACCATCGCCGCGTTCCTGACCCTGGTCGGAATTCCCGAGATCACCGCCGTGATCATGGACAACGTGTTCAACGAGGCCGTGCCGTCGCGCCACCGGGCGAGCCTGCTGTCGATGATCGCATTCGTGGAGTCGGCGCTCATCGGCATCGGCTATCTCGTCCTCGGCACGCTCATGGACGGGCTGGGCTCCAGTGAGGGCATGGCCACCTACGCCGCGGTCCCCCTGCTGGCATGTCTCCTGTGGCTCCCGGTGCTCTTCCGCGGGGCACGGGTGACCACCGAGATCGAGAAGCCCGCCGCCCCAAAGGCATCCTGAAACAGACCATCTCGAGCAACGCCCCTGCCCGATGGCAGGGGCGTTGCTCGTTGACATGTCGCTCCCCGTCGGCGACGGAGCTGTCATCGCGACGATCAGCGCCGAACGGGATGGGAAGAGTCGCGCCACTGCGGCAGCTGTTCAGCCTGGAGCCACCGCGTAACGGTCGGCCTGTGGACGGCGACATGATAAGGGGTGCCCGCTGACCTGTGCGAATGGGAGTTCCTACGCTTCCCTCCGCCGCTCACAGCAAGGCACCTCGTAAGTGAGAGTCTCCTACAGGCCCGCGGAGCTGTTCGCCGTGTTCGATGACCCCGACCTGATCGGGCATGGCGGGCCGACGCGAAGGTCCGGTCGATCGTGGGCGGGATGGTGGCCGGCGCGGACAGCATCGACGATCTGGACGAAGCTGCGCCACGGCGGGCTGCCCCGCCTGTTCGGCGGCGTGCGTGCCCCGTCCACACGCGGCACCTTCCTGCGTGCCTTCACCTGGGGGCATGTGCGTCAACTGGAGTCCGCCATGAGGCCGTTCAGCTGTCGACTGGCCGCGCACACCGGCCTGGTCCCCACCGGTGACGAGGTGGTGTTCGTCGACATCGACTCCAAGGTCAAGCCCGTGTACGGGCCGGCCAAGCAGGGCGCCTCCTTCGGCTGGTTGATCCCGCCCAACGGGACGGGCGCGTTGTTCGTGCCTGCCGCCGTGGAACTGGCGCTCCAGTGGGCCGTCGGTCGGCTGTCCGCACAAGCCCGACAGACCATCACGCGGGACGCTGCGGGGCCGTGACCTCGGGATTGTGTCAGTGCGTCAGGGTGCGGGCAGTTCGGTGGCGCGTTCCCAGCGACCTGAGCGCACCGGGCCAGGCCGGTGCGCCGTGATCGCGGGGCCGATGGCCGTCAGAAGCGTCCACTGGGGATCACGGGTCCCCGGCACCGTTCGGCCGGGGGCCCGCCACTCCCTCATCGGGGCGGCGTAAACGGGGGATCCTCCTGCGGTGCCGCAAGGCGTGTGCCGTACGACTGCGGTTTCTCGTCCTCCGGAAAAAGGAACCCGGTAGTGGCGCTACGGGCCATGCTGGAGGCAACGCGCCCGCCCATGAAGGTGGTACGTCTTGGTCCTCGTATGGCCCCATCGGATGAAGCTGCGTCCTTCCTTTGGGGCCATGTACTTGCCCGACGAGATGGGTGTCCATGCGCCGCCGGCGCGGTCAGGCGTCGGCGGCGTCGGTCGGCGCCGCCTCACCGAGTTGGGCGAGCGTCAGGACGTCGCCGGCGATGCCCCAGCCGCCGTCGGCGACCTCTTCGACCAGCACCATGGTGTTGTTGCGGGCCCGCTCGCCGTAGATCTCGACGTACAGCTCGGTGGTGCGGGTGACGATCTCCTGCTTCTGCTTCGGGGTGAGGGTCTTCTCGGGGACCTTGAAATTCGCGAAAGGCACTGCTGCTCGTTCCTTCTCTCCGTGGTGCGTTGCACGGGGTCCGGGATCCGGCCGGGGAGATGGGATCTGGCCGCGCTCTCCGTCGCCCTGTTGTCTCCTCCACGATCGACCGGTCCGCCGCCTCCAGCCAGGGCTGCGCTTACCCAGGGGATGGCACCCCCTGGCTACGGCCCGGCGCGCGAGCGACCATGAAGGGGTGAACCTTCCAGAGCTCGGCGCCTTCCTCAGGACACGTCGCAACCGCATCCGCCCCGCCGAGGTCGGTCTGCCCCACGGCCCGCGGCGGCGCGTCCCGGGGTTGCGCCGCGAGGAAGTCGCCCAGCTGGCAGGGCTGTCAGCCGACTACTACACCGAGTTGGAGCGCGCCCGCGGCAAGCACGGTGTGCAGCCCTCGGCCCAGACGCTGGCCGCCCTCGCCCGTGCCCTGCGCCTCAACGGCGACGAACGGGACCACCTGTTTCGTCTGGCCGACCGGCCGATCCCGCCGTCGGCGCACGGGCCGTCGGCGCACGTGCAGCCCGCGCTTCTAGGGCTTTTGGACCGGCTGTCCACCACCCCCGCGCGCGTCGTCACCGACCTCCACGAGACCCTGGTGGAGAACGATCTGGCCCGGGCCCTGCTCGGCACGTCCCCGGCACTCCGCGGCCCGAGGGCGAGCTTCGTGTACCGCTGGTTCACCGACCCGCGGTCGCGCGAGATGTATCCGCGCCGGGACCACCCACGCCACTCCCGGGTGTTCGCGGCCGACCTCCGGGCAGCGGTTACCCGGCGCGGCCGGGACGCGGAGGTCATGAACATGGTCGCCCTGCTCCGCCGCCGCAGCCAGGAGTTCGCAGCCCTCTGGGACACCCACGACGTCGCGGTGCGTCGTATGGACCACAAGAACATCGTCCACCCCACGCTCGGCATCATCGAACTCGACTGCTACAACCTGTTCAGCGAGGACGGACGCCAACGCCTGCTGTGGTTCACCGCACCGCCCGGAACCCGCGGAGCCGAGCAGCTGGAACTGCTGTCGGTCATCGGAACCCAGGACCTGAACGCCGACGATTCTGCGCCTCCTCGGCCTCGACCCGCGGCAACTGGACGCCGTGCGCACCGAGCACACCCGTCCCCTGCCGGAGAGCTGACCACGCTCGCCGGCCGCCAGGCCGACAGCCGCCACTGACAACGGCCCGCGCCGGCGATCACGGCTGACGCGCGATCAGCATGTCGAGCAGCAGCAGGAATTCACCCACGGCATCTGGCGCACCACACGTGTCATCAGATATGTCATGCCTCGGTCATCAACACCACCGCCCGTGCCGGAATGAAGGGAATCACCCCCGTGCGCCTGCGCCCCTTGCGCGTCCTGTGCTGTTCCGCCGTCCTCGCCCTGTCCGTGCCTGTCCTGCTGCCCGGCACGGCATCGGCGGCGGTCCCCGCTTCCTCGGTCTATCTGCAGAACTACACCACCGGCCGCAACGCCGCCGACAGCAGCGGAACCGTCGCCGCGCACAACCCCAAGGGCAACGAGGACCACCAGCAGTGGACCCCGGTCGCCGTCAGCGGCGGCTACCAGCTGCGGAACGCCGACGAGTCCGGCACCTGTCTCGGCCGCAGCGGCACCTCCGCGGTCACCGCCACCTGCGGCGCGGACGGCACCACCTGGTCAATCGCCTCCGGCGCCGACAGCACGTACACCATCGCCGTCCCCGGCACCTCGCAGTACCTCACCGGCTCCGCCTCCGATGCCGGCGTCGTGCAGCTCGGCTCGTCGGGCGACCTCGCCCGCTGGTACCTCACTCCGGTCGGCTACGCGACCTGGCCGATGCCGTCCGCCGACACCCGCACCCTGGACCAGGTCACCTTCCTGACCGCGCACAACGCCTTCGCCAACGGTGTCGACGGCAACTTCGCCACGTTCCCGGTCAGCTGGTTCCCCAACCAGAACTATGGCGTCAGCCGTCAACTGGCCGACGGCGTACGCGGGTTCATGCTGGACGACTACACCGTCAACGGTCAGGCCGTGCTCTGCCACAACAGCTGCGACGGCGTCGGCAATCCCGTCCCACTCGCCGCCGACCTCCAGCGCATCGTCGACTTCCTCAAGGCCAACCCCGGCCAGTTCGCCACCGTCTTCCTGGAGGACTACGCCTCTTCGGACGTGCTGAAGTCGTCCCTCGCCTCCGTGAGCGGCCTCTACGACGTGCTGTACCGGCCCGACCAGGAGGGCGTCGCCACCAAGGGCTGGCCGACCATGGCCGACCTCGCCGCGCGCGGCAGACAACTACTGGTCTTCAGCGACCGGACACGGGCCGGCGACACCTCCAACGGCTGGGCCACCCGCGACACTTTCGGGGTGATGTACCAGCGCGAGTGGACCGTGGAGAACTACTGGTCCATGGGCGGCGGAATCGGCGACTCCGACTGGTCCTGCTACAGCCGCTGGGACACCAGGCCCCTCACCACGGACTCCGCCGCCTTCCACCCGCTGTTCGTGATGAACCACTTCCGCGACTACACCATCGGCTCCACCGCGGAGACCGACAACGGCAAGCTCCTCAACCGTGCGCAGAACTTCTGCACACCCGCCGCGCGCCACAAGCCCAACTACCTGGCCGTGGACCGCTACGACCTCGGCTCCCCCAGCCCGCTCACCACGGTCGGCACCCTCAACACCTACGTCCTCGCACCGGGGCAGTGAGGACGGCACGGTGCCCGATGCCTGGAACAGGTCCTGAGGTCCAGATCGGAACGTCGGGCGCAGGACGTCCGGAGAAACGGCCGGAAGAGAGCTGGTCACCGAATCGGCTCGCGCCCGTCGCGCCGGACCACCAACGCCGTACGCGCCTTCGGCCTCGCCGTACGGGTTTGCAGCCGTTCACGCGTGTCGTCTCCAGCGCGGCACGCAGCGCGAGCCGGGACAGATCGCCGCCCGGCGCTCGCCACCGCTCACGACCGCTACGAGGTGATGTAGCCAAGATTCAGGTGACCGAGGCCTGCGATGCGGGTGCGCCAGTCGAGGACCTGCTCGCGAGACAGCTCCTCAAGGACCGGACCCCGGTCGACGTTGTCGGCCTCCGTCCGCGATGAGGGCCGCCGCAACGGACTCCGAACACCGCGTAGTTCACCCACGTGCTCGTTCCTTCGCGGCGCAGCGATGTCGGATTCGGCGGCCTGCCGTTATGTCGCCTTCATCGGTTTCGAGAGGTCTGTGGTTGGGCAGCACCTAGCGACTAGGGGGAAGCTCATGCGGCAGCGCTCACCTCGGACTCTGCAGATCACGGTCCTGGTCTCGGCCACGTTCCTGGAAGTCGCGGCCAACTTCGCCGCGAACTCGGTCCAGTCGCCCGCGGTGCGCTCCCTCGACCGGATCGCTCCTCTCGTGGTGTTGGTCCTGCTGAGCGTGGTCGTCGTGGGCCACATAGTGGTGCACCGGCAGACGCATCCCGCGGCGCCACGTCCTGCCTGGGAACCGCAGGCCACCCCCTACCCTGGGCTCGCTGCCTTCGAACGGCAGGACGCGGCGGTGTTCTTCGGACGAGAGGGTGAGGTCGCCCAGATCGTGCGGCGGCTGAACACGTCCGCGCCGGATCCGCAGGAGAGGTTCCTGTGCGTCACGGGGATGTCGGGAAGCGGTAAGAGCTCGCTGATCCACGCCGGGGTCCTGCCGCGTCTGCTGAGCTCGCGGTGGACCGTACTGCCGATGATCGTGCCCGGCTCCGAGCCCCTGGAGCGCCTGGCCACCAGCCTGACGCAGACGGACGGGCCCGACCGCGAGGAGGCCGTTCGTCGCCTGCGGGCCGGAGACCTCACCGGGTTACACAGGACGCGTCACCCTGGCGGGGTGCTGCCGGGTCGTACGCTCTTGGTGATCGACCAGTTGGAGGAACTGATCACCTTCTCTCCGGAAGCGGAGAGGGACACGTTCCTCGATGCTGTCTCCGCGGCACTCGCGCATGACCGCCGCCTGTGGGTCGTGGCCACCCTGCGAGTGGAGTTTCTCCAGGACTTCCTGTCCTGCGGGCAACCGCAGCTGTTCGCCTCACCGATGGCGCTGGGCGCCATGTCCACCGCCGAACTCGTCGCCGTCGTCGAACAACCCGCTCGGCTGGCCGGGATTTCTTTCGAAGCCGGGCTGGTCGCGCAGATCGTCGACGACACCGGCACCGCGGACGCGTTGCCGCTGCTCGCCTACCTGTTGCGCGAGCTCTACCTCTCGATCGGGAATTCCCGTCTGGCGACCAAGGAGAGCTACCGCTCCCTCGGCGGCGTCGCCGGCGCGCTGGCCTGTCAGGCGGACGAGGTGTTCGCCAGCGTCGTCGATCAGCACGGCGCAGACACCGTGCTCGCCGTGCTGCTGCGCCTGGTGGGCATGGAGGCGGGTGAACCGGTCAAGCGCCGTGTACCGCTGTCCACCCTCTCGGACCAGGAACGGGACATCCTGCGCCCGTTCGACAAGGCGCGGCTGCTCGTGGTCACCCAAGTCGACTCGGTCCCCATGCTTCAGGTAGCCCACGAAGCCCTGTTCCGTCAGTGGCCGCCCCTGCACCAGCAGGTGGCGGTTCGAGCCGAACGACTCAACAGCCGCAGCGAGTTGGAACGCTGGGCGGCCGACTGGCGGTCGTCCGGCCGCAGCCCCGACTACCTTCTCACCGGAGAGAGACTCGCCCTGGCCCGACGGTGGCTGACGGGCCTGGAGTCCGCGGCAGAGGCAACGCCGGACATGCGGGAACTGGTCACGGCCTCCCGCAGCCGGGACCGGGCCTTCCTGCACCAGGTCTCCGAGTCGGTCAGCCAGTACGTCCTGGCCAACGCCGAACGGGATCCCGAACTGGGCACCCTCCTCGCGGCAACCGTCCTCGCCGAGTGCCCGCCCACCGCCACGGCTGTCCGGGCCCTGATGGCCGCGCTCGCCCACAACCACACCCAGGCCGTGCTCACCGGTCACACCGCGGGTGTGCGCGCCATAGCGTGGTCGCCCGACGGAGCCTGGATCGCGACCGGGTCACTGGACGCAACCGCCCGCATCTGGAACGCGGCATCGGGCATGCCTGTCGCAGTGCTGGAGGGCCATGCGGCGGGGGTGGGCGGCGTGCACTGGTCGCCGGACTCGCGGCAGGTGGCCACCGCTTCACGCGACCGTACGGCCCGGGTGTGGGATGCCGTCTCGGGAGAGACCGTCACCGTACTGACCGCGTTCACCGACACGGTCCGCGACGTCGCCTGGTCTCCCGACGGTGCCCAACTCGCGACCTGCTCACGCGACCGACGCATCCGGCTCTTCGACACGGCGAGTTGGCAGCAGACGGCGGAACTGTCCGATCACCGCAACGAGATCTACCGGCTCGTCTGGTCCCCGGACGGCACACGGCTCCTCTCCGCCGCCTACGACAGAACCTGCATCGTGTGGGACGTGGAGACGGGACGCCCGGAACGAGTGCTCGAACGCTCGAACAATCACGCCACCCCCATCTCCTGGACCCAGGACGGCAGTTGCCTGCTCAGCGGAGAGGACCATCGAATAAGGGTCCTGGACTCCACGACCGGACAGCTCAGGCGGACATTCCCGGAACCGCACGAACTGATCACCGATCTGCGCTGCTCTCCGCGCGGCGACACCTTCGCCGTCTCCTCACGCGGGCCCGAGGTGCACATACGCGCACTGGACCACGGCGGCGAAATCGCCCGCCTGTGCGGCCACACCGACAGAGTGCAGGCGCTGGCCTGGTCGCCCGGCGGCGACCGCATCGCCACCAGCGCCGAGGACGGCACGGCCCGCATCTGGACCACGGGCACCCACAGCACCGAACTGCGTCAAATCGACGATCATCCCGGCCCCGTCGTCAGCCTCGACACCACACCCGACGGCCGCCGCATCGCGAGTGGCAGCGGCCACGACGTGCGGATCTGGCATGCCCACAACGGGCAATCCGTCAGAATCCTCACCGGCCACACCGCCGGAATCAATGGCGTGCAATGGGCTCCTGGCGGACGCCGGCTCGCGAGTTGCGCCGACGACAACACCGTCAGGATCTGGCAACCTCTCAGCTCCGACGAGCAACGGACGCTGTACACCGGCCGCGAAACCATCGAGGCCCTGGCCTGGTCCCCGGACGGGGCCCGCCTGGCCATCGCCGGACGCGACAACCGCGCCACCGTCCTGGACGCCGCGACCGGAACGGTCCTGGGAGGATACGGCGAGCATTCCCAGTGGGTCTGCGCGCTCGCATGGTCACCCACCGGCACGATGCTCGCGACCGGCTCGGACGACCACACGGCACAGATCTGGGACATGACAGACCATCGCCTCGTGCACCATCTGACAGGCCATCAGAGTTGGGTCGACGCGGTGGCCTGGTCCCCCGACGGTTCTCAGCTCGCCACCAGCTCCGGCGACTGGACCATACGCATCTGGAGTGCCGCGACCGGCACACTCCAGCACCTCCTCAAGGGCCATGAGGCCCGCGTCCGCGGTCTCGCCTGGTCTCCGGACGGCCGTCATATCGCCACTGGCTCGGACGACCGCACGGTGCGCCTGTGGAACCCGCAGGACGACGGCGAGAGCAGGGTGATCGGCATCCACCGCGACCGATGCACCTCCGTCGCCTGGCTTCCCAACAGCCGCCAGGTGGCCTCCGCTTCCGAGGACCACACCATCCGGATCTGGGGCAGCGAAAATGATGTCACCGCTCTTCTGTCGGCCGCTCGCGGCCGGATCTTCCGCTCACTGACACCAGAGGAACGCCGCACACACCTGCTTCCCGAAACCGCCTCGACAGTCACGAACAGCACATGAGACCGGGCACGGCAACGAGGGACAGGCTGCCCAGCCAACGGCGCAAGCCGGGCGGGCCTGAGCCAGTGCTCGCAGGTCACGGTGCGGCGGGTGGCCGAAACCGAGGCCACGGCGGACCTTGTCCGGCGCAACCGCATCGAGGTTGGCTTCAGTGAAGGCGTAGATCTCGCCCGGGAGGCATCGAAGCGTCTCTGATCAGCTAAGCGATCCCATGTCAGACGTAGTGTCTGGCAACGGGATTGTCCACCGTGGAGGGGTGACGTGGGCGTGCAGGTGGAAGCCTGCGCCCAGTGCCGTTCCTCGTGGCTGGTGCTTGTTGGTGGGTGTGCTGATCGTTGTCACGCCCTGGTGCCGGTGGGCTGCGCGGGGCAGCCGGTTCGGGTCCGTGTGAGCGTGTCCCTCCGGACGCTGGCCCGCCGGACCTGAAGGTCTGACAGGGGAGGGTGTCCGGCGTCGCCTGGGCGTCGGACGTGTGGTTCGAGGCCGGGTGGGGCCGGTCTTGGACCGGTCGTTCCGGCTGGTGTTGTCGGTATTCGGTGTGAGGACCGCGCCCGCTTCGAGCGTGTCCACCACTGTGCGGATCGCCATCGCGCCGCTGGTGCGGTCCGTGACGGTCTTGGTCTGGTGGGTGAGGCCACGTGCGGCG
>Ga0075367_10000887_pt1 | contig 12021 bp, 7 predicted proteins | sample EndMethybrTD3032_FD_71399 | JGI IMG/M metagenome (GOLD analysis project Ga0075367, IMG submission 71399) | Populus endosphere microbial communities from Tennessee, USA - Endosphere MetaG P. TD hybrid TD303-2 | ecosystem: Host-associated > Plants > Roots > Endosphere | place: USA: Tennessee... | reverse complement strand
CTTTCCGCCGCCATCAAATCCCTGCTGGCCGTTCTGCAGGATCTTGTTTCGGACAATCTTGCTGTTGGTGCCCGCAGTCACGCCAACAGAATGATTGAGCCGAACGATGTTGTTTTCGACAAGCCAAGCGTTTCCGTGCTCCGTATCGACTGCTGAAATCGGCGTTGCATACTTCTCGACCGTAAGGTTCCGGACAACGACGTTGGATCCCTTGCCTCCGAAGGCCCGCCCGGTGATTCCCAGCTCCACCTTCTTGCTGGTGGGCTCCTCGCCGAGATAGACCTTGCGTGTGGCGTAATCGAAGTACCACTTGCCGGGCACGACGTCGTAGAGGCTATCGACGTGGTGCAGCGGTTTGTCATCGACGTATAAGTCCTCCGGCCGGTCGCATCGAGGGAAGCCTCGTTGACATGGGCGCCCCTGCAAAGGAAGGCCCTGCGGCGCCTGATCCGATGCGGCCCAAATCCCGCCGATGCGGTCAAACTTGGTCAGCAGCCGTGAGCCATTGAGAATCGCAGCCCCCCGTCCGTCGAACACGTCGCCGCTCTTTGGGACGATCGCCTGCATTCGATAGATGCCGGGCTGGAAAATGTACAAGGTGCCGGGCGAGTGAGCGTCCACGATCGACTGGATGTCGTCGCCGGGCATCAGAGAGACAGACACGGTGTCGGCGGCCGCCGCGGACACCTGCAGCAGCAGCGTGATGGCGGCCGCCGCGAGACGGAACCTGCTCTGTCCGATCGTGCACTTCATCGCGACCTCTCAATGTCCCAGCACCGCGATAGATTGACGGTGCAACCGATCGACATGCTTCGCTACCTTGCGAGAACCCGTTTCGGTTCTCCGTCCTGCCCATGTGCTCCGCCGGCAATCGCGCTGATGCGACGTCCGAGGACTCCGACACCCTCACCCTGCACCAACCCGATGTGACCACCTGGTATTTCGTGGATGATGAGCCCGTCCGTCGAAACTCTGCGCCAGATGGGAAGAGGATCGCAGAAGCGTGGCCAACGCTCGGTGGCGCGGAAGACCGTAAGCACCCCGTCATACCGGCGGGGACGGAAGCGGGCAAAAGCCCGGCGGTTCAACCATGCCACCCGCTGCAGCAACGGTGACATCACGTCATCCATGTTGCTGGCTGGAAGACCGAACGATCTGGTGCGGAAGAACCGGCGCCAAATCTCAGACCCGTGAGCCAGGGGCGCGCTCGCGATGAGCCCGGCATACCGCAACGGCCGCATGATCAGGAACGCCAGGCGCTCCGGCCATTTGAGGCTTCTCTCGTGCACGTCGGTGTCGACTAGGCCGAGGAACTCGACCTTCTCGCCCGCATCCTGCAGCAGGCACGCCACCTCGAAAGCGACGAGACCTCCAAACGAGTACCCCGCCAGGGAGTAGGGCCCGGATGGCTGCACTCTGCGCAAGTGCTCCACGTAGTCTTTGGCGATCTCTTCGACGCTGTGGTGCGGGGTTTCGCCCGGGGCAAGGCCGCGCGCGCGGATGCCGTACAGAGGCCGATCAGAGACAATGTTGTTGGTCAGCGCGCGCAACTCCATCACATCCCCGTACATGCCGGGTATCATGAAGATCGGCGACCCCTTGCCGCGCGGTCTCAGGGGTACGATCGGTGAGCGTTGCTCGGCGGATGTGTTCGACGACAACGCAACGGTGAGTGTTTTCAGCGTCGGTGCCTGAAAGAGAATCCACGGCCCGAGCGTGACACCCAACCGGTTGCTGATTTCCTGGCACAGGCGTACCGCCATGAGCGAGGTGCCGCCGAGCTCGAAGAACGTGTCATCTGGGTCGACATCGCTGACGTTCAACGTGCGCTCCCAAATGTCCCGGAGCTTGTCGGCGATGGTTGCATCGTCGGAGAGCTCCGTGCGCGCGTTGCGCTCGTCTTCCGCCGCAACGAGCTCGCTGATCTGCTCCAGGCAACGCGCGTTGGATAGCGCGGACGTGTTGGTCGCAGTGCTCCCATTGAGCGTATCCCGCACGGCGATTTCCGAGCGTTTGCCGCTGTGGGTAGCGGGCAGTTCCTCGACCTCGACGATCAGCGCCGGCACATGCGCCGGCGAAGCCTGCGCGGCAAGCTCCTTGCGGATCTTCGTCCTGAGGGCATTGTCGACGCTGCCCGTCTGGCGGGGAACGACCAGCAGCACCATGCGGGATGCATCCGGACCGTTCGGAGTGCGCTGCTCCACCGCCATGCTCTCCTGGATTTCCGGAAGGCCGTACAGAATGCGATAGATCTCCGCGGGGCCGATGCGGATCCCGTTCACCTTCATCGTGCTGTCGGATCGGCCATGCAGGCGGGCGCCACCGGCCTCGCTGAACTCTACGCGGTCTCCATGGGTCCACACTCCGGGGTTCTGGCTGAAATAGGCGGCGTGAAACCGCGAGCGATCATCATCCCCGAAAAAGCCCAGCGGCCGAGACGGGAAGGGATTGCGACAGATGAGCTCGCCGATCTCCCCGTCGGCGGCGTCGTGCGCCTGCACGTCGAGCCCCAGGCTGCGCGACTGGCTTTCACCGCGGCGGACCGGCAGATCGGGATGCCCTAGCACGAAGCAGCCGATGATGTCGGTCCCCCCTGAGATCGACTGCAACGGGACATCGCCGATATGACGTCGGAGCCAGTCGTATTGTTGATCTTCCAGCACAGACCCGGTCGACATCACGCTACGCAAGGCCGGAAAGGAAAAATGGCGGCGCGGCGAGTAGCCGAAGTTCTCGCACAGTTTCAGGTAGGGCGGACTCGTCCCGAATGCCGAGACCTTTTGCTCGGCAACGATCTGCCAGAGGGTTTCTGGACCGGTCACCACGCCATCGAACAGCATGATTTCTGCGCCGCAGGCCAGTGCGGAGAGTTGCCAGTTCCACATCATCCAGGCCGTGGACGTCTGGTAGAACAGCTTGTCCCCGACGCGCAGATCTCCGTGCAGCCGATGCTCCTTCACATGCTCGAGTAGGGTTCCGCCGGCACCATGCACGATGCACTTCGGCTTGCCGGTGGTCCCCGACGAGAACATGATGAAAAGCGGATGGTTGAACGGGAAGCGCTGCCATTTCCGGCTGTCCGGTGCGCCAGGCTTGGCGAGAATATCCGGCAGCCGGACGAATTCGCCCTCGATACCGTCGGGGCGATCTCCCTCGTCGAGGGCGATCATGGCCTGCAGAGAGGGAAGATCACACGCCACCTCGGCGATGCGCTGCGTCACGCGATCGTCTTTGGCCCCGCCCGGCGCGGACAGATGGGCCACCAGGATTTTCGGCGAGAGCTGCTGGAAGCGGCTCAGAATCGCCGAGGTTCCCATTTCTGGTGTTGCGGAAGAGAAGGTTGCACCCACAGCGGCTGTCGCGAGCGCGGCAACGACTGCTTCTGCGGTGTTGCGTACGACCGCGACGATGCGGTCTCCCGGCGCGACCTCGAGGCGATGCAACTCGTCGGCCAGTCGAGCAACCCTGTCGCGCAATTGTCGGCGTGAGATCCGCTCGGCTACGCCGGACCTGGTGCAGACCGTGATTGCCGGCCGCTTCTCGTCGTCATGCGCCCCGATACGCAGCAGGTTCTCTGCATAGTTGAGCCTTAGATCAGGAAAGAAAGTCGCAAACTCGCATCGATGGTCGGTGCAGACCGGCTCGGGGTTGCCCTCGAAGGCGATCGTCGACCAATCCAGGAACAGTTTCCAGAACGTGCGGAATTCCCGCACGGAGAAGTCGTGGAACGATCTCGCGTCCGGCAAGGTCAGGTGCGTGTGACGCTCGCAATAGGCCCTGAATTCCGTCATTTGTGACGCGCGGACCGCGCTGTCCACAGGGAGATCGCCAAGCTCATCCCTGCTTTCAAGTTGCGTCATCGTTTCTGGGCTCCTAGGCATGCAAATCTGGGCTCTGGGAATTTCGGCCGGCGTGGCCGATGGCTGCAATTTGCGGGCCGAAGGCGAAGGGCCTGATGCGGATTGGGGTACGCCACGCCGCGCTCCCTTTCGGGACCACCAAAGTTGCGACGTAGCCCGCTGCGGGAGATAGGGGGACTAGGCGCCAGCCCGCCGACCCCTTCATCTCCGCCGGGAAATTGGCTGGCAGTTTCGCGTCAGTCCCGGACACATCGAGATCGCGAAGGGAGGCTTGAAGTCCCATGCCCATGGCTTTGGCGCAGGCTTCCTTGCGTGTCCATAAATCAAGAAAGACACGCCTTTTCTGGGCTCCCGCCAGCGATTGAAGCATCGCTTTTTCACGCGGCGTGAAGACCTGTTCGGCGATCCAATCCTCGCCGCCTTCCGAACTCATCTGCTCTACGTCGATGCCCACCGCGTGATCGCTGGAGGTGGCGATGAGGCAGAGGTCGCCGCTTCTTGTGAGACTGAAATGCACCGGCTGCTGCCCAGCCTCGGCTGCCAGCCTGGGCTTGCCGAACGGACCATATTCGAAGCGAATATGTGCCGGGTCGCGACCCACAAGCGTTGCCACGATCGTTCGCAGCGCGACGCGCGAGCAGATCCACCTGATGCGATTTTTCTCGCCCCGCAGGTGTTTGGAACGGGTGTTCTCCTCGTCACACAGAGAGTCGGGAAACAAGCCGATCACAGCATTGGCCAGGTCGATGCGCCAAATGTCGACTGCGCCGCCCATTGTTCCACTCCTGGACCCGCAGACAGCCGCTCCGGTCCAGCTTTGACGCCTCGGCAAAATTCAGTTCCGCACCAACAGCCCGCCGACCTGATGCAGTGCAGGCGCGGGCTTTCCAGAAGAATATCGGAAAAAGCTCTCGGGAACGAACTCCTATGAGTGAGATGGGTGCCTTCATTATTGCCGTGCTTAACGCTACCGGAGCTCGATGTCGCGAGCGGCCAATCGCGGGCGCAGTCGACTGAAAATCATCGTGCCCGATTGCTTGCTGGTGCCAGGGCATTCAATGCCTAGCCGGAATGCACAATTGCTGTCATCGCGGTTGCCCGAAGGGGGTAGTCCAAAAGAAGCATTCTCATTTCTCGTACGCCTACTTAGAATCTCGCCGCGGCGCCTCAAAGAATAAATTACGAACGGATGCTAGGCTTGCGACTTTCAGTTTTCGCAGGCTTCACCGAGGGCCGCGTCTGAAGCCTGGGGGGCACCCCTTAGCGAGCGCGCGGTAACGATTCGTTGAGGATGTCGTCCTGGCCAACACTCCACCCGTAGTCGGCGATGCCTGGGCCCGGCCCAGAACAGATCCGCACGACAACTACCTTTATTTGCTCGGTATTGTGCTGGCCGGGTATGCGCTGCTCGGCAAAGGCTTCGCCTACGTCGGGTATCCACCTCTCCTGATTGGCGAGGTGACGATGGTACTTGGCCTGGTCGTCATATTCCGCTCCCGCTGCGGTTTGGCAATGCTGACGACCCTGCCAAGCATACTTCTTCTGGCGCTGCTTGCCCTGGTCATCGTGCGGACCGCCACCTGCTTCGGGCAATATGGCATGGATGCCATCCGGGACAGCGTCATCGTTGTCTACGGACTATATGCTTTCATCGTCGTTGCGCTTCTGCTCGAAGACCCAAACCGCCTAACCTGGGTTATTAATGCCTATAGTCGTTTTGCGTGGCTGTACGGGATAATCGGCGGGTCGTTGACCTACATAACCACCGGCTTCGCCTCGATGATGCCGATCTGGCCGCTATCCGGAGTGTCGATTGTTTACGTAAGGCTCGGAGAGGCCGCCTCGCATTTGGCGGGGGTGGCCGTCTTCGCGCTGCTCGGGCTTCGCAAGGTCACCGTGCTGTGGACGTTGGCACTTTTCGTGGGCATCGTAATGATTACGCCCAGCCGAGGGGCGATGGTGGCCTGCGTCGGCTCCATCGGCGTGGCAGTTCTGTTGAGTGGACAAATACGCAAGTTCATGCCGGTTCTGCTGGTCGGAACGGGAGTGCTGCTGGTTTTCTACGTGGCTGGATTGGATATCCCGCTCCCTGGCGGAAGAAACCTCGGGCCTGGCCAGATCGTCAGCAACTTCGAGAGCCTGGTCGGGACGAGTAAGGCGAGCAATCTCGACGGCACAAAAGAATGGCGCTTGCGCTGGTGGCAGGCCATCCAGGACTACACATTTCGCGGCCCATATTTCTGGACGGGCAAGGGATACGGGCTGGGGTTGGCCGAAGCCGACGGGTTCGTGGTCGGGCGCGAGTTCGGAGGGCCGATGGTGCGCAGTCCGCACAACGCCCACCTGACAATGTTGGCCCGCTCCGGCGTTCCCGGTCTTGCTCTATGGGTGGTCACGGGTTTGGCCTGGTTTGCCATGCTCCTTCGCAACGTCGCGTTGGCGAAGCGTCGCAAGGAGACCCATTGGGCCAACATCTTCATATGGATTGCCTGCTACGCCCTGGCCATCGTCATCGACGCATCATTTGACGTTGCTCTCGAGGGACCGATGCTTGGCATCTGGTTCTGGTCGCTGTTTGGTTTAGGGATCGCTGCCTCGATGATCTACCGGTGGGAGGTATCGGAAGACACCCGTCGGCAGTTTGCGTAGCGGCCAGTTTGTGTGCGATTGCCAATTGAATCACCATTATGCGTCCGTTTCCAAGAGGGCTGCTTATTGGCTACCCCGAAATGATGAAATGGAAGCCGAAATAGGTACTGGTCCTCGGTTTTGGTCTCGTGCGAGGTCAGGACGCCGAGGCTAGGACATGGTTCGCCAAAAATGATTGACCGCTTTCTCTCTCCATTCCCGAGAATGCGCGCGGCCTTCGATACCCATACCGGTGACGGGCTTGCGAGTGCGGCGACAGCGGATGTGCGCGCAAGCATGCCCCGAGATGCCGATCCGAGAGCGGTCGGCGGCATGGCGGTGCCTCTGGTGATCGATCTGGACGGCACGCTGCTGCGCACCAATGCGCTCCTGGAAAGCCTCCTGATCTATTTGAAGAAGAACGTACTTGGGCTGTTCCGGCTTCCGTTCTGGCTCGCGAAGGGACGCGCCAACCTGAAGCAGGAACTCGCTCGCCATGCCCCGGTCAGCCCCGCAGCTCTGCCACTTAACGAGGCGATCCATTCTTTCGCCGCCGGCGAAAAGGCGAAGGGGCGGGCGGTGTGGCTGGCGACAGCCGCCGACCGTTCCGTCGCAGAATCGATTGCCAAACGATGCGAGTGCTTCGACGGGGTGCTGGCAAGCGACGGCCACACCAATCTGAAGGGACAGTCCAAGGCCGAGAGACTGGAGGCGCTCTTCCCATCCGGCTTCGCCTATGCCGGGGACAGCCGTGCCGATCTGCCGGTCTGGTCACGTGCGACGGAGGTGATCGTGGTCGGTGGATCTGCTTGGACAAGGTACGCCGCGTCGGCCCTGCGCAAGCCGATGCGCACGATTCCGACGCCCTCGCGTCTGCGCGCGCTGATCCGCTGCGCCCGGCCGCATCAATGGGCCAAGAATGCCCTCGTCTTCGTCCCGGCCATCCTGAGCGGTGCGATCACGGAAACCACGGGTCTGGTCGCTTCGATCATAGGCTTTGCTGCGCTGTGCATCATTGCGTCAAGTACCTACATCATCAACGACTTGTGGGACATAAATGACGACCGGCGGCACTGGTCGAAGCGCAATCGGCCCATCGCTTGCGGCGCCTTGCCGATTTCGACGGCCTTGGTCGCTGCTCCGCTCGGATTGGCCGCAGGGCTCGCTCTCGGATTGGCCGTTTCGGTTAATGTCGCTCTTGTTCTTTGTGTCTATCTCGGATTGACGCTCGCTTATTCCTATTCGCTGAAGCGAGTCCCCGTGCTCGATGTCACGACGCTTGCCTGCCTTTTCACGCTGCGCCTCGTGTTGGGCATCGTCAGTGCCGGCGTGTTTGCGTCTCCGTGGCTGCTGAGCTTCTCGATGTTCCTGTTTGCCTCGCTCTGCTTCGCCAAGCGATACGTGGAAATCTTGGGCTTCGCCGCCCGCGGAGAGCAGTCGGTTGCGAGCCGGGGCTATCAGGCGGAAGACGCGCCACTGCTCGTTGCGCTGGGGCTGAGCACGGGAACGGCGGGCGTGGTCATCATGGTGTTCTACATCATCTTCGATGCGTTCCATCGAAGCTTCTACGGAAACACCACGTGGCTCTGGGCGTTTCCGGTGATCATCTTCCTGTGGATCTCGCGCATCTGGCTGATGGCCGTGCGCAAGAAGCTCAATGACGATCCGGTCGCGTTCGCCATTTCGGATAGGCCGAGCATTGCGCTCGGCGGCGCCATGGTGGCTGCATTCCTGCTGGCCTGGTCGGGCATCTTCGCTTGAGGTTCGCGGACAGCTGTGCGGACGAAGCCCAGATGTCGGCGGCTCGCGGGAACAGCGGCTTGACTGCTTAACCGTGACTTCGACTTGCGGAAGACTGCTGCGCTGCAGAATTGGCAATATCGAAACGATCTGGATCTAGTCTCGCCCCAAGAAGGCACTTGGGTTCTGTCCATGCAGCGGGCCGCTTGGTGATAACCGTGGGCTCGCCAACGGCATGCGCGTTGGGGGTTTGAATGAACATACACAAGATCTATGCGCCCATTGCTAGGTACTTCCGAACCAAGCGCATGCGCGAGTTCGTCTCCATTTTTCGGGTCGGCGACCGTACCTCGATCATCGATGTCGGGGGCACCGAGTTCAACTGGGAGCTTATCGACAAGCAGCCTCGCGTCCTGCTGGTCAACTTCGACGACGAGGAATGGGAAAAGGATCGACTGAGGAAGATCAAGGGCGATGGACGCCATTTGCAGATCGCCGACAACAGCTTCGATATCGCCTATTCAAATTCCGTGATCGAGCACGTGGGCGGATGGGACGACCAGGTTGCGTTCTCCAAGGAGATCCGGCGTGTCGCCCCCAGCTACTACGTGCAGACTCCGAACGCGCGCTTCTTCATCGAACCGCACCTGCTCGCCCCATTCCTGCATTTCCTGCCGAGGGGCACGCAGCGGCGCCTGGTGCGTTACTTCAGCGTCTGGGGCCTGGTAACCCGGCCAAGTCAGGCAGAGGTCGATGCGTTCATCGATTCCATTCGCCTTCTCACGAAGGAAAATATGCAGCAGCTGTTTCCCGATGCAGTGATCATCGAAGAGAAAGTGCTGGGACTGACCAAGTCTCTGATCGCGATGCGTATCACGATCTGACGGGCAAGTTGCCGGAAAGATAAGGCCCGATTTTCCCGCCTTGCGGCCGGGGCAGGCGATCCACGCTCGCTCTAAAGCCGTCGGGTCTGCAGCTGTCTTGCCAGCCTTTGCACGTGGCCCAGCGCCAGCTTGGGGCGATCACGCCACGCAGGGCGCGGCCCCCGCTGTCTCAGCCACCGATCGATCGGCTTTTCCAGGGCGATATAGAAGCCGTAGCCTATGCCCAGGCTGATCAGGATGAAGAATATGCGAACCGGCGCGTCTGCGGCCATCGGCAGGTGAACGGCGCCGAGCATCTTGCCGATCGCAGAGAGCACCAACCAGTGGCTCAGGTAGATGCTGAACGACGCGTCTCCCAGTTGCCAGACCGCTCGATTGACGGCGTTATCGGCCACGAATATCCGCCGCCACACTGTGATGACCGCGAACAGGATCGATGCAACCGTGATGCGGTAGACGAGCCAATCGCCTCGGTCATCTCCAATCCATACAGCTGCGCCAGCTATAGCGGCATAGCCAAGGAGACTTGCGCTGCGGGCCCGCCATTCCAGGTTCTCGCTACATTTGAGCAGCCAGCCGAGACCGAAGGCAAACATGTACGGGCTGAAAATGTTGAAGGCCCAGATTGACGGCAGGGGACCGGTGCCCAGGGTGCAACCGAGAAAGCCCATGGCGCCCAGCACGAATGCGACGGCCAGCGGTCGGTGCCCTTTGAGCCCCCAGAGCAGCATCATGATTGATACGGTGACGTAGAAGAGCATCTCGTGCTCCAGGGTCCAGCCGACCGGGAGCATCGGGAACCTATCCTGCGGAAGTATGAGATACGATTTGACGAGAAGTGACATATTCAGATCGGAACCCGCGAGACGCCACGCGGGATTGATGAAATAAGCGACGACCACAAGACTGGTGAAGATCCAGTACATCGGGTAGAGGCGGAGGATGCGCGACAGCAAGAAGCGCGGACCATTATCGATCGATGGCGCTCTCATGCAGATTATGTAGCCGGACAGCACGAAAAACAGCTCAACACCCATGCCGGACAGGGGATAATACCAAGTCAAACTGCCGATCCGAAAATCCGAGAAATGCTTGGTTATGAGATCGGAGTGGCAGACCACGACCTCGGAGGCCGCCAGGGCCCGGAGCCATTGGAGCTCGTATCGTTTTTCTGGGCGCACCGTAATCATCCCCGTATTGGGTCCCATAATGCGATTAGGCGATATGACATTGCTATATACCTGAGGGAGTACGCTGAATGGGGTGCGCTAAAGTGACTTAAAGGGATGGCGTATATTTACCGTGCCAGTTTCTGAGCGTAGCGGCCATGGCTTCGCCGCGCCTGCCGGGGCGGCTCCGGCATGCCAGCGAGCGCCGGTCTGTTTCGGGTCGTTCGACCCCGCTTAAATCGCATATTCCCTTGCTCCTTCTCGGCCTGGCAGGCCTCGGTGTTCATTCAGGCACCCCGATAGAGCGCCACGAGCTGCGCGGCGATCTTGGTCCAGTCGCCGACAGAAAGGGCCATGTGATAGGCAGCCCCCGACATGTCCGACCACTGCTCTGCGCTGCAGCATTCGGCCTGGTGAAAGGCATACGCCACGGCCTCCGGGCTGAGCGCCTCGATGCCGAACCCGGCGCGAAAGTCGGCGAGCTGTTCACGCAATCCGGTTTCCGCGGACAAGATGAGGGGCAGCCCCGCCAACCCGGCCTCGAGCGCGCCGATCGGCACGCCCTCGAAGCGCGACGGCATGACGAAGTAATCCCATGCGGCCAGCGCGCGGGCTTTCTCCGCACCAAACCGGGGGGCATCGATCGTGACGTACTTGGCGACTCCGAACGTTTGCGCCTGCGCCGCAATCTCCTCACGCGCCGGCCCGCTGCCCACCAGTTCGAGCACGCCGCAGCCGCCGGCGTTGCGATACGCCGCAAAGCCCGCAATCAGCAGGTCGAGGCCCTTGTGCTGGATCTCGTAGCGCCCGAGATATCCAAAGGTCGGAAAGCGCGACGACGGCACGGTCCGCCCCGGCCGGATCGGGTGCCCCTCGAAGCGGCTCGAGTAGGCGGCATTCGACACGTGCTCGACGCGCGCGCGCGGCGCGATGCTGCGGATCAGACGGCATTCGACGGCCGAGAGGCCCTGCACGAACCGGGCGCCTTCAAGTACGCGCCGCTCGACATGCTGAAGGTAGAGCGCGGTGAGGCGATATGTGGGGTTGTTGTGCCGGTCGAACGCGTGCGAATAGCGCCCGTGCACCGTGATGCCGTAGGGAATGGAAAGCTCGCGCAGGTAGGCCGTGATCTGCAGCAACAGCGGCTGACGCGCCGTGTGGATGTGGAAGAAGGTCTGGCCGCTGCAGCCAGCGGTCATCGCCTGCAAGATATCGGCGTTGATGCTGACGCGCCGACCGAGCACCTTGCGACCTTCGAGCGGCAGGACCTGCAGGTCGAGAGAAGGCTCTGTCGGTGCGACCTGACCTTCCTCACGCAGGAAGATGAGCCTGGCAGTCTCGCCCGCCGCCGTCTGCTCGGCGGCAACCTGGCGGGCGACGTTGTAGACGCCGTTGGCCTTCAGGTCGTGCGACACGCTCATGTCGAACACGAGATGGCGGATATCCATCTTCGAGACGCGAGGGGAAGCGCCCGGACCGGGGTCCGCTTCTATCGAACTAGGCAGCGCATTCATCGGCGGTTACCCATTTTTGGGCGAAATAGGATGCAACAAGACGTACGAGATTGGCGCCGAGCATCGACAGGCAACCGCCCGTCAGGCCGTACTTCTGCGTCAAAGGTAGCGCCAGCACGACGGCAGAAAGTGCGCCGAGTGAATTGATGACCAGTGCGATGCGTGCGCCGTTGACGCCATGCAGATAGGAGCAGGTCATGTCCGCGGCGTAGCCGATGGCCCACGC
>Ga0075367_10000886_pt1 | contig 12023 bp, 11 predicted proteins | sample EndMethybrTD3032_FD_71399 | JGI IMG/M metagenome (GOLD analysis project Ga0075367, IMG submission 71399) | Populus endosphere microbial communities from Tennessee, USA - Endosphere MetaG P. TD hybrid TD303-2 | ecosystem: Host-associated > Plants > Roots > Endosphere | place: USA: Tennessee... | reverse complement strand
GCGGTGGACAAGGACGCCGGCGTCGCCTACGTCAGCGATCTGGACGGTCGCCTCCGCGCGGTCGAACTGAACGGAAGCGGTGACCGGATCGTGGCCGCCACCGACGGAAACCTCACCGGCATCGCCGGCTGCACTGCTGAAAGGATCTGAACGCGTGAGTTCACGTGCCGAAGACCAGACTGCACCGATAACGCACTGGTCGCAGATCCACGGCTGGTTCGGCTGGCGCGACCTCCAGGAGGAGGCAGTGACCACCTTCGCGGAGGGCAGCACGCTCGTCGAGGTCGGCTCGTACCTGGGTCGCAGTCTGTGCTCGCTGGCCGAAGTGGTGCGTGAGTCGAACCGTGACTTCACCGTGGTCGGCGTCGACTACTGCCGTGGCAGCGGGCGTGAGGGCACCGCGGACAAGGACTCTCATGCCGCCGCCGTCGCCGACGGGGACGGCACCCTCGCCGGGCAGTTGCACCGCAACATCATCGCGTGCGGTTTCGCCGACCGGGTACACCTCTTGGTCAGCCCGTCCCCAGCGGCTGCCGCGCTTTTCGCCGACGAGTCCCTGGCGTGGGTACACCTCGACGCCCGCCATGACTACGACAGCGTGCTCGCCGACATCGACGGCTGGCTGCCGAAGATCGCACCGGGCGGCTGGCTCTCCGGGGACGACTATAACGAGCATTGGTGGCCGGGTGTGGTTGCGGCAGTGAGGGATCGCGTTCCCGACGCCCAGGAATGTTCCACCCGACAATGGCGCTGGGTGAAACCCGAAGTCCCTCGGCCGTCAGCTGTGTGAGCTGCGCCAGAAGTCCTCCCACTCGGATTTGGTGCGATAGTCACTGACGAGGTCGGCGCTGGGGAATGGCGCCATCTGGTCCAGAAAGTCCTTCACGTGGGACGGGTCGTTCGGTTCGGACACCTGGGAATTCGCGGAGGGCTTGCCGTCGGCCAGCTGAATGCCGAAGCCCTCTTCGGTCAGCATGTAGTGGATATAGAGCTTGGCTGCGTTAGGGCTGTCCGTTTTCGCCGCGTAAGCGATCGCCGACGGGAATGACTGCAGCGCCCAAGGTTTCATGCCGTCGCAGAGAGACAGGTGGTAGCCCTTCTGGGCATTGTTGCGGAACTTAGCCATGGAGATGGGGCCGAAGCTCGGCTCCTGCTGGCCGGGGGCGCCGACGGCTTCGGAGACTTCCTCGTCATTCCGGGTGAGTTTCGGGTTGTTCTGCGCGAATCGTCTGACCCATTCGTGAGCAGCATCGGGCTGGTCCGTGGTCAGTTCCGCACCGTAGTGCTCGCGATAGGCGGCCCGCAGTGCGGCGTCATCGTTGAGGGCCATCGTGTTGAACCAGTAGGGATATTTGGAGTTGCTCAGCGGGTCGGCCATGGCGACGCGGCCGTTGAACTGCTCGTCGGTGAGCTGCCAGATATTGGACACCGGGCAGCTCGAATAGGTCTGGTTGTTGTAAGTCCAGCCCATCGGGCCGTAGTGAACGATCAGTGGGTACTGATCCTCGGGTTTGATCGAATTCTTCATATCCCCGGGAACCCAGTTGACGAGGACGCCCTGGTCCAGCAACTCGACGGCGTACGTGGGGAGGTCCTCGTTGATGACGACATCACCGATGACGTTGCCGGACTGGTTCTCCTTCAACACTTTGTCGATGGCTCCGAGCTCGACCTTCACCCCGGTGGCCTCGAGCCCGTACTTGGCGGCGAAGGCTTCGGCGGTAGCGACGACCTTGGTGGTTTGGTCGTAGACCGTGATACCGGGCTCGGTTCGTGCCGCCGCAATTAGTGCATCGAGATCGAAGCCTGCCGGATCCTCGTCGGGCTGCGTGGACTTCTGCACCAGCGGGGGCGAGGTGGGGTCGGTACCGGTCGGGCTGGGCGGCGCGCAGGACGTCACCAGCAGCGCCAGGACCGCTCCGGCGACCGTGACGCGGCGGGCGCGAGAATTGTTCCTGTTCATAACTTCTCCTTCGTGGACGAACAATTGGACGGTGGATCAGAGAGCGCGGTGGTGCGTCATCGGGTGGTTGCTGAGGCCATCCCCTCAGCTCGCTTCGACACGATCGCCTTTGGTGTCGAAGACGTGAAGGTCGTTGGTGGCGAGCCGCATTCGGATGTCGTCACCCGGTCGGAACGTCGGGGTCACGGACGTGGTCGCGAAGAGATGGCGGTCATCGGCGACGACTTCGATGGTCCAGCTGCCGCCGGTCGCCAGCACGGCAGACACGGTGCCGTCCATGCTCAAACCCTCGCCGACGGGGGGCTCACTGCGGCTTTCGATCCGGATCGACTCCGGACGAAACCCCACAGAGGCCGGGATGGCCCCAGTCGTCTTCATCTTCGACTTGGCGAATTGGTACACAGCTGCCACGTGGGGTGCGGACTCGGCATCGTCGAACTCGACAACGTTGATGGGAGGGTTGCCGAGAAATTCGGCGACGAACCGGTTCCGGGGGCGGTCGTAGATCTCGACCGGTGATCCGATCTGTTGGATCCGGCCCTCGAACATCACCGCAATCCGCGTGGCCAATGCCATTGCCTCCCACTGGTCGTGGGTCACAAACACGACGGTGGGGCCAAAGTCATGGTGGATGCGTTTGAGCTCCGCCCGCATTTCGAGACGCAGCCGTGAGTCGAGGTTCGAGAGCGGCTCGTCAAGAAGCATGACGCCGGGATTGACGGCCAGCATCCTGGCCAGCGCCACCCGTTGTTGCTGACCGCCGGACAGTTGCGAGGGGTAGCGGTTCGCGTAGCTATCGATGCCCATCACCTCAAGCATCTTGTCGGCGCGTCGTTCTCGTTCGGCTCGTGCGAGCTTGCGTAGGCGCAGTCCGTACTCGGTGTTCTGGCGGATCGTCATGTGCGGCCACAGTGCATAGCTCTGGAAGACAAAACCCATCTCGCGCCGCTCGGGTGGAACGAATACCCCGCGGTCGACCGAGTCCAGCACCCGGTCATCGACGGAGATCGAACCGGCCGTGGGTTGTTCGAGACCGGCGATCATCCGCAGCGTCGTGGTCTTGCCGCATCCGGACGGGCCGAGCATGCACATGAAGTCGCCATGCTCGATCGTCAGATCCAGGCCGTCGACTGCATTCGTCGTCGCTCCGGGATATCGCTTGGTGATGCGGCTCAAGGCAATCGTGGGCATCGGTCATCCACCCAATCCCCGACCGAGGTCGGTCTTCATGGTCCTCTGGATGGCATAGGTGCCGCCGAACGCGATGGCCGACACGATGAGGACGACGCCGTTGGCGGCCTGGGTGAAGCCGAACTCGACGAGCTTGAGCGCGAACGTGGTCAAGACGTCCATTCCCGGCACGGTCAAGATCACCACGAGGCTCAGGCTGCGGACGCCTGCGATGAACGGTAAGAGCACACCGATTGCAAGAGAACGCTTTTGGATGGGGAAGATGATCCCCGCCATGCGGCGCCACCAGCCGGCACCCAGGACCTGCGCCGCATCCTCGGGGTCGGGGCCGAACTGCATCATCGACGATATCCCGGCGCGCGACGCGAACGGCATCTGCTCCGCCGTGTAGATCAGCACCAATATGGCGGCCGTGCCGTACAGCGCTGGAATGGGCCCACGGGGGACGGCGAACAGCGACAGGTAGGCCACCGCGAAGGCGATGCCAGGCACGAGATAGGGAAGGAACGTCAACTGGCGCAACGTCGTTGCGAGCAGACGGTTGGGGGAGCGGACGACGACGTAGCCGACAAGTTGACCAAGAATGCCGGCGGACACCGCTGCGACTCCGACGATCCACAGCGTGTTCCAGGCCGCCGACCACACGGCGCTGCTGATCAGGATGCCGTCAGTGAATCCGGGGGTGTCGAGGTCGCGGCCGAACCAGTAGGACAGGGTGAAGTTGTCCGGTGAGAAGTCGGCAGGCCGCCGCATCAGTGTCGAGAGCAGCAGTACTCCGATGGGGACGATCACACTGAGAAGGAATGCGATTCCGCAGAGCGCGGTAGCAGGAATCCGCGATTTGCCGAGCAGCCGAACCCTGTCAATCGAACCCTTGCCCCCGATCGTCACGAAGCGCCGCGCCTCCTTGAGGAAGTGCACGTCCACCCACAGGGAAAGCAGCCCTATCACGACGATGGCGCCGGCGATGACCGCCGCGGCGCTGTTGTCCCGGGTCGAGATGTTCCTGTACAGCGAGGTCGCCAGGACGTTGAAGTCGGTCGGCAGTCCGAGAATGTAGGTCACCCCAAATTCGCCGAGGACCTTCGCCAGGATCAGGGTGGCGGCCGACGCGATGGCTGGGCGCATCAGCGGCACCAGGATGGTGCGGACGACGGTTCCGTACCTCGCTCCGAGTACCCGTGCCGAATCCTCCAGCTGCGAGTCGAAGCGTTCGAGTGCGTTGCCCACCAACAAGATGACCAGCGGTGAGAAGTACAGCGTGAAGATGATGATGATCGGAACAGCGCCATAGGCGAGCCAGTCGGGAGGTGTGAATCCGATGGACTCGAGCCAGCCGGGTTGACCACCCGCCGTGCGGTTTTTGAATATCGTGCTCCAGGCCAGCGCGAACGCCCACGTCGGCAACATGTAGGGGACAATCAGCGCGGTGCTGAACCATCGGCGGGCGAACACGTCTGTACGGGTCAGCAGCCACGCGAGCACCCCTCCGAGCAAGAGCGACAAGACGACTGAGCAGGCGCTGACGATCACGGTGTGGAGCAACGGCCGCCAGAACAGGTCGCCAGAGACCGGTGAGAGGAACACCCGCCACAGGTAGTACGACGTCAGCGAGCCGGCGGGCTGCTGCACGATCAACGTGTCCTTCGGGCTGACGGTTACGCCCTGGATCAACATCGTGACGATTGGGACCACGATCAGGTAGCCGAACAGCACCAGCCCGAGCAGGCCGAGAATCGTCGTCGGGCGACGAATACCGACTCTGAACCGGTAGCGCAGCGCCTGCCGGCGAGGTGCCGAAGCGCTGACAGGTGCAGCCGGCTCGCCGTCGACCGCCGGATGGTCCGGCACCGTCACCCGTCTCTTCACGCGGAACCCTCGGGTTGGCTACGGCTGGTCGGACACACCGTTGAATATGTCCGGGACAGTACCGAGCCCGGAGCAGCGTGTCAGCGTTACAGCTAACTTGCGCTCCGCCTCCACTGACCGAACGTCACTCGCGCAGTCCAGTGAACGCAACTCCGATGTCCCATAGCCGCGCGGCATTGTCGGCATTGACGCCGTTCGGTGCGACCCCTTCGCTGAAGTCGTTCGAGCGCTGCAACGCTGAGCGCAAACAGGACCGCCGTGAAACCGGACTGAACAGATTGCCGCCAGTGGCAGTCCTCAGGCCAGGGCGTCGATCGAGCTGACCGTGAGTTCGAAGGGGCCCTGCTGTTTGTCGAGAATGTAGACCGACACCTGGCTGATGCTCGAAGGGTTCAGAGTCTGCGGCGCATCGGGTGCCGGATCGAGGCGCATTCCCACCGGCTCGAAGCCCGCAACGGGTAGCTCGTAACTCCGTTGGACGCCGGCCTCGGTGGCGAATCGCTGAATGTAGGACCACGGCTGTCCCGCGGTCGCCACCTTCAACACGTAGGTTTTACCGTCGCCGCGAGCGCGCACGAGGAGCGACGTCGCGCCGGCTGCTCGTCGCCCCATATCGGGGTCCTGCGGCCCGCGGGCCGAGGCGAACCCGCCGTTGTTCTCCAGCGAGATGTTGCCGGAGAACACGAGACCTCCGTTGCCGAACTCGATGCGGCTCGCCGACTTACCACCCATGACTGGATCGTTGACCGTCGTCCAGGCGGCAACCTCGCCAGCATCGTCGAGGTCGACGAGAGCGACGTCGGGCTCTTCGCTCAGGGCAGTCCCGGCGCTTCCGCATGCCAGAATAAACAGTGCAGAGCTCACAAATAAGACGGCCAGCGGGTGCTTCACCGTTAACACCGGTCGCTGCTCGCCTCGCGATTGCGCATTGGCATACCGTCGATCACGGCGAAGACCGCCCGAAGATCCGGGATTTCGTTCACGCGCAGCTTCTCGCCGCCGTCTTTCCCGATCAGCAGCACGGTGAACGCGTTCTCGCCGATCGCGAACCGATTTCTCAGCTGTTGCGACTCGCCGGCGTCGATGGCCTGACCGTCGAGCGTGCTGTTGCCCTCGGTTACCACCGCGCCGATCACCATGTCACGGACGGCGACGTCGCACCGTTTCGCCTCGATCCGCTTGATGGTCTCGATGAGCCGGGGGTCGCTGTCGGTCGGCGCGAACAGCAATAGCGGGCGATTCTCCCAGAGATAGTCGCCGAGGTCGGCGGCCACGGCAGTGGCGGACCCGAGGGTGCTGCTCCCAATCAGAACGGTCAGGGCAAACGCCAGACGCACAATGCCACGGCTCACAAGAGCTGTATTTCCCCACTTTGGCGAATCCATGCGCGAATCGGGCTGCCGGGTGGCGGTTTGGCCACGCTCGCCGCAGGGCATCTCAAGAGCGATTTACGACGTGCTTGTTGTTGTCCAGTTGCGAAGGGGACTGCAGTGATCGATCGAGTGCTCGTCTCGGTTGCCCGCATGAACAGCGTCTGCCAGTGCGGCTGCCCCGGCGGCGACCACAAACGGTCCGGCTGCACCTTGTGCGTATGCCGCCGGTTCACTCGGTGGGTAGCTGACGGCGATTCGGTGGACCCGTCCGCCGCATAGCAAGAGACCCGCCGATCACCGAAAGCTCCGCCGCCCGTGAACGACGTAGTCAGGTCACGTCGTTGCTCAGAAGGGGGCGGCGCACTGCCGATGCGACGAGGTGGCGGCGCAACCTCCAGTTGGATACCCGGAAAAGGCGATTCATCGCCGACGCAGTGCCGAGGACGTCATCGCGCGCAGTGAGGTACGTCCACCGGTGCTCTTCGGGGAGAGCGAAGAACCGTTCGAAGAAATTGGGGACTTCGTCGGGTGGCATCCGCAGGAGCGCCTCCAATCCGATCCGCCGGAAGCGGTGAATTGCCAGTGCCGACGGCGACCACACGGTTTTCTGCGCCGCCATCAGCGCCCGGCCCGGGTCGGGCAGGTGCGCGGCTATCGCTTCAGCCACCTGCGGCGCGAGGCGTAACGACGCGGCCAGACTGTATCCGGTTGCAGGGTGGATGAGCGGTGCGGCCGCGCCGAAACCCAGCACCCCTGGCCCGTCGTGGCGCAGATCGTCTACTCGGAACGAAACCTTCTCGTCGCGAACGTCTTTCGGGATGGAGACGCCGCGGCGCTCAAGGCGGGCGTGCAAGCGCCGCCGCAGGGTCGCCAGCGGGAGTCCGGGTCGCCTTGCCAGCGAGGTCTCTTCCACGAGCACCCTGCCCCCACCCAGTGGAATCGCGTAGAGAAACGTGGGCCAACCGCTGTCTCCGTGGTCGGAGCGCCAATCCATGAACAGCGCCTCTTGGGGGGCGACCAGTGACGCCACCGCGCCCTCGTCGAGGACGAGCCCGTACGCCGTCTGCTCGGCCGGGATGCCGCGCTTCTTGGTGGCGGCCAGCGGCCGCCACCGCCCGGCCGCATCGACGACGACCGAGGCCCGGATGCGTGACCCGTCGGCCAGCGCAACCACTCCTCGCTCCGGCGACCCCACCGCTCGGCCGACCCGAACATCCACACCGGTCAGCCGATCACTGAGATAGGAGTGCAGAGCAGGCACGTCCAAGACGGCGTACTCCCAGCCCAGATCGTGTTCCGTCACCGCGATCGCGCGACCGGCAGCTCGCGCCGCGACGACCGACGCGGGCAGATCGACCGGCAGTTCTCGGCTCCACATCCCGTAGGTCGGCAGCCACGGCCGCTGCGGCGCCGGGTCGAGCAATCCCGTCGTCAGTCCGACGCTGCGGCACGCGCCGGCCAACGCCATTCCGCCCGGTCCCGCGCCGACCACCAAAACGTCCATCAGTTCCATCGTGCCGGTTGACCGATCGGCACCCTCGCGTCGCCCGCTCGAAGGCGATGGCGATCCTGGTTCCGTCCGGACGAGTGGACATCGTCGACGCAAGTTCATACCCTGTCCGAGACGTATGAAGCCGGGGGGCTTTCAAACGAAGGATCGTGACAGTCCGAATGATTCCGGCGCGCCACTCCCTTCGGCGAACGGCGGGCGGATTCGCGGCCGCAGTCTGCGTGGTCGCGATCGCGATAGCGGGCAACGTCAACGCGGACCCGCAAGCTGACGCACTGGCCAAGCTCGAAGAACTGTCCAGCCAGGCGATTCAAACTCGTGAAGCAGTCACCAACGCCCAACGTGACGCCGAGGACAAACTGGCCGCCAAGACCGCGGCCGAAGACCGCCATCGCGCCAACGTGGCGGTGCTCGACACCGCGAATAACGAGCTCGCCGCCAATCAGGCCGTAGCCGACAAAGTCGCCGCGATGACGTATGTAAATGGACGCACCGGACAGATGGCGGCCGTGCTGACCGCGGCCTCCCCGCAAGAACTGATCGACGGGCTGTCCCTGCAGCGGGTCATCACCGCTCAGGCGGCCGAACAGATGAAGGCCTACCAAGTCGCCCGTGAGCGCGCTGCCGCCGCTGCCAAGGCGTCGGAGGCATCGGCCGCTGAAGCCAGTACGGCCGCCGAGCAGTCCGCCGCCGTGCACGCAGACCTGCAGGCGAAATGGAAAGAACTGCAGCGTCAGATCATTGCCGCGGAGGCTCAGTACGAGGCATTGACGCCCGCTCAGCAGGCGCAGGTCGACGTCGCGGCTGCCGTGCCGCCACCACCGCCGCCGGCTATGCCGCCTCCGGCGGATCCCATGCTCAACCTGATGCCCGCTCCGCCGCCGGCCGCTGTTGTGCCTCCGCCCGCGGCGCCTCTTCCGATGGCCATTCCTGACAACCCGGACGCGCTGCCCGTCGGCGTCGCGTACGAGGCCGGGCTACAGCCCAACACCATCCTGGCCGCCCGCGCCGTCAGCCAACGTTTCCCCCAGATCGCCGAGATCGGCGGCGTACGGCCGGACTCGAAGCCGTGGCATCCGAACGGCCTGGCGATCGACATCATGATTCCCAACGCCGAAAGCCCTGAGGGCATCGCACTCGGAGACGAGATCATGGCGTTCGCGATGGCCAATGCGGGCCGATTCGGTCTACAGGATGTGATCTGGCGCGGCACGTATTACACGCCGAGCGGTCCGGCGGGGTCGGGCTACGGGCACTTCGATCACGTGCACATCACCACGACACCCCGCCGGTGACCGTCGGCAAGCTCGCCTAACCCAGCGTCGGCCCCGGCACTCCCGGAGGGCACGGCCCCGGGAGGAACAGACCCCAGCACCAGCCCGGCGGAAGGGGCGGTGGCGGGACGAAACCCTGGCCGGGAGGCGGCCCCGGTGGATTCGGTCCGTCCCAGATGTTCTGCGCGACATTGCCTTGTCCGTGATAGACGAACCAGTAGGTGTGGCAGATGTTTTCGTCCCAGCGCACTGGATTGACCCTCTTGTTGCCGGTTTCCACCGGCGGATCTCCCGGACACCAGGTGTAGGGGCCGCCCGGAGGGGTTTGTGCTTGGGCGGTACCGACGGACACGCCCATACCGGTGACGGCCAGGCTGGCGGACATCAGCGCTCCGGCGATGATCCGCTTGAGGTTGTGAGTCGTCATGCTGTGCTCTTTCTGGTCGCGCCGCTCGTCGGCGTGGTTGAGGCAATTTCACCAGGGCACACCAGCTACCGATCCCAAAAATTACAAGATCAATTACGGCCGCCGGCCAGCAGTCCAGAGGACGCGAACTTGAGGCCGGCGCGAAGTTCGTCCAAATTGATCGGATCGTCGGACTCGACGTAACGCAGGGTCGTCGCGACCGCCATGTTGAAGAACAACCACGCCAACGCCTTCGGGCTCAGCTCGTCGCGGTACTGGTCGCGGTAGTGGTTCATGTGCAACGTCGACATCGCGACGAGCGTGGCGTTCAGGCCTGAGATGTTCTCGAAGGTGCGTACGTGTTCAGGGCGTTCTGCGAGGTAGCGGATGAGGCTGCGGTTGGCGATCGTCAGGTCGATGAGGAAGTCGATGGACGCCGCCATCGCCTCCGCAGGCTCAGCCAATGTCACGTCCCGCAGCCTCTCCTCGACGGCGGAGGCCTGCTGGGCGGCGATGTGTTCAACCGCGGCCGCGAGGATCTCGTCCTTGTCGCCGAAGTACTGATAAATGGACCCCTTGCTGATGCCGGCACGCTCGGCGATCAAGTTGGTGGTCACCTGAGCGGGATCGGTCTTGCGAAGCAGCGCGGCTGTCGTCTCGACAATTTTTGCGACCATCTCGCGGGAGCGCTGCTGCTGTGGCAGCTTCCGCCGCGCTGAACTGCGCTTATCAGTACCCACACACATCCTCTAACGCGACTTGAATGCGACCTGGCGGTCATATTAGCGTTCCGCGCATCAACCGGATTGGAGGTGGGCGCCGCCCATGACCGCGACCTCGGACCTCGAGTCCTTCACACCCGCCGACGACGAGCCCGTCGAACTCGTACCCCTGGATTCGCTGACGGCCGAGCACACCGGCCGCTGGACATTTCTGATCTTCGAAGGCGCGGCGTTCATGATGCAGGCGATGCATCCCGTCATCGCTGAAGTCACCGGCCGCTACTCCGCGGCGTTCCAGGGCGATCCGGGCGGCCGGGCGATCCGGTCCATCGACTCCGTGCTGCGCTGGACCTACGGCGGCACGGAAGCAGTCGCCGAAGGCGACCGGGTCAGAGCCATGCACCGGCCCATGACGATGAAGAGCGCCGACAGCGGCAAGCAGATCAGCGCCCTGAATCCCGAGGCCTATCAGTGGGTGATCTGCACCGGCTACATCGTCAACGTTCACGGTGCTCGCCTGCTGACCGGACGTGAGTTCACCGACGTCGAGAAGGCAGAACTGCTGCGCGACAACCGCCGGCTGGCGCGCCTGCTGCACGTGCCGATGCGCGACTACCCCACCACCGACCAGGAGATGACCGCCTATTTCGAGTCGATGGTCGACAAGCTGGAGGCGACTCCACAGGCCTTGAAGCTGATCGATGACTTGGTCGCCGGCCGGGCGGAGTTGCCGCCGTCGACGCCGAAGGTGCTCTATCCACTGATCAATGCGCTGCTACGTCCAGCGCTTCGCTTCAACTACTTGTCCGTTGTCGGACTGCTCGACCCCCGACTTCGCGACATGCTCGGCGTGAGTTGGAGCGCAAAGGAAGAACGCCAACTCCAGCGCATTTACGCGGCAATTCGCATCGCGTATCGCGTGCTTCCCGACCGGTTGACGTACTTCCCGCTGGCCTATCACGCGCGCAAGCACTACGAGTGCCTGGAGAAAATGAAGGAACGTCAGAAGAAGTCCTACGCGTATAGGGTCCCCGGCGCCGCTTCTTCGTAGTCAGTCGCGCAGGGTCACGCCGGACGCGCGCTCACGTGTCAGGGTCATCGCGCAGAGATTCCGCGACGCTCCGCAGTGCCGCCGCGGCATCGGCCAGCGAGCGGACGGTCGAGACCGCTTGGGGTGCCAGCCTGGTGACCGGCCACAGCACTGCTCCGCCGACCAGGCTGAGCAGGCCGTGAGCCACCGATTCCGGGACGCTGCTTGGGTCCATCAGATCGTTCTCGGCGAACGGCCCGGCTTCGGTCGCCGTCATCGTCGGGGTGAACCTGCGCAGCGACCTGCCGATGGTGCGTAGCGAGTCCACAGCGGCGAGAAGTGAACCGCGACTGGCGACTTCGGCACGGAGCTCGTCGACGGAGACGCCAAGATGTTCAGCCAGAAGATCGTCTCGGGCGTAGGCGATCTCGTCGACGACCGCCGCGCGCGCATCAGTGCCAGTCACAGCTTCCAGCGCGAGGTCGCATTCACTGTCGAAGCCCAACGATCGGTTGTTGAGGTTCGACGATCCGATCCGCAACAGCCGGTCGTCGATCACCATCACCTTGGAGTGGACGTAGATCGGAGTTCCGCCTGCGGCCACCGGCCAGTACACGCCCAGCCGCCCGTGACTATCCGCCTTCCACAGCAGCCGCAGCAGGCGTTGCCTGGCGCTGTCCATCGA
>Ga0075367_10000883_pt1 | contig 12032 bp, 13 predicted proteins | sample EndMethybrTD3032_FD_71399 | JGI IMG/M metagenome (GOLD analysis project Ga0075367, IMG submission 71399) | Populus endosphere microbial communities from Tennessee, USA - Endosphere MetaG P. TD hybrid TD303-2 | ecosystem: Host-associated > Plants > Roots > Endosphere | place: USA: Tennessee... | reverse complement strand
TCCCCCAAGGCCGCGACTTGTGCGCCCGCAGGCTCGGGGGGCGGGCGCACAAGTCGCGGCCTTGGGGGAGGGTCGCGGCCCACCACAGATAGGAAGCTTGAGCGCAAGGAAAAGGACCTCCGCGAGATCATCTAACCGTGAGCGGGGCGCCGGGCGCCGGATTTGCCGGTCGATTTGGCGCCCGATTGCGCAGCGGCCGCCGCGCGCGGCTTGACCGGCGCCTTCGGCTGGCGGCCCGCGTCGGGCGGAACGTCCGGCCTGGCCTCCTTCAGGTGCTGCGGCGCGCCGTCGGCCGAGAGCAGGATGGCGATCCAGCGCGTGCCCTCGAACTGGGCCAGGATGACCATCAGCATGACGGTCAGGGGGGTGGAGAGGAAGGCGCCGGCGACGCCCCAGATGGCCCCCCAGAAGGCCAGGGCCAGCAGCACCACCACCGGATCGATGTTCAGGCTGCGCCCCTGCATGCGGGGGTAGATGAAGTTGCCCACCACCACCCCGACCAGGTTCAGCACCACGAACAGAATGACCGCCGGCCAGATGGTGTCGAACTGCAGCAGGGCGAAGACCGGCGGGGCGACGATGCCCAGGAACCCGCCGACCACCGGGATGTAGCAGACGATGAAGATCAGGAAGGCCCAGAAGGCCGCATCGTCCAGCCCCACGGCCAGCATGGCCACGAAGGAGGCGACCGCGACCATGGCGCCGGTGATGGTCTGCACCCACAGGTACTGCTCCATCCCATCGCGAATGCGCAGGAAGGCGGCCACGGCGTCCTGCCGTTCCTCGCGGGTGGGGAACATGGCCACCAGCTTGCGCTCGAAGGTGCGGCGCGAGGCGATGATGAAGCCGGCGTAGACCAGGACGAAGCTGGCGGTGGACAGGAAGTCCTGCAGCGCCTTGGCCACCACGCCCACGTACTGCGCCGGGTCCAGCTTCTGGATCAGGGTCGAGATGGTCACCGGCGCGTCCACGCCCACCATTGTCGCGGCTCTTGCGATCAGGCCGTTGAGCTTGGGCGTGTAGGCGACCAGCTGGCTGGCGAAGCCGGCGGCGTTCTCGGCGACGAAGAAGGCGCTGCCGCCGAACATCGCCAGGGACAGCACGATGGCCAGGGGCAGGGCGGCGCGGCGGGAGACGCCCGGCAGGCGATGCTCCAGAACCCGGGCGAAGCCGTCGATCATCACCGACAGGAACATGGCCAGCGCCAGGGGGGTGAGGATGTTGGCGAGCCAGGCGAGCGCGGCCCCGCCGACGATCACCGCCAGGATCACGAGCGCATTTCGGGTGACGGCGGAGGACGAAGCGGTGGGGGCCATCTGTCCTTAAGTCCCAGGGGGCGGGTTCGGACTGTCCGCGTGCTCGCGCGTCGCGTCAATCGTTACCGATGCAACGATGTTAGGCCGGCACGCCGCATGGACGCCGCCCCGGCCATCCGGTTGAATGGCGGCTTGCAGACAAGGGCCTGGCCATGACCGCCGCCTCCAAGACCCGCTTCGATCCCTCCCGGCCGATCGACCCCGATCACGCCCTGGTCCCGGCCGTGATGCGGCTGAACGAGCAGCGGGTGATCCGCGGCTTCTGGCCGAAGATGCGGCGGGTGGCGGCCAGCGTCCCCTTCGCCGGCGAGGCCCTGGCGGTCTGGTTCTGCGCCCGCGACGAGGAGACCCCGCTGGCGGCCAAGGGGATGATGCTGGCGGCCCTGGCCTATTTCGTCATGCCCATGGACGCGGTGCCCGACGTCATCGCTGGGCTTGGCTACACCGACGATGCGGCGGTGTTCGCCGCCATGCTGGCCCTGGTGGGCAAGAACCTGAAGCCCCGCCACCGCCAGGCCGCCCGCGCCGCCGTCGCGCGGATCCGGGCGGAAGGCTAGGCCGGCCGGCGGGCGCGCATGGCCTGGGCGATGGTGCCATCATCGAGCCAGTCGAGGTCGCCGCCGACGGGAACGCCCCTGGCCAGCATGGTGATCGAGACGTTGGCGCCGCCCAGGCGGTCGGCGAGGTAGTGGGCGGTGGTCTGGCCGTCCACCGTGGCCGGCAGCGCCAGCACCACCTCGGAGACGCCGCCCTCGGCGGCGCGGGCGATCAGCGGTCCGATGCGCAAGGCGTCCGGGCCCACCCCGTCGAGGGCCGAGAGCAGGCCGCCCAGCACGTGGTAGCGGCCGCGGAAGGCGTGCGCCCGCTCCATGGCCCAGAGCGCCCCCACCTCCTCGACCACGCAGATCAGGGACGCATCGCGCCCCGGGTCGGCGCAGATGGCGCAGGGGTCGCGGGTGTCCAGCGAGCCGCAGACCGAACAGACCTTCACCTTGGCCGCGGCGTCGGCCAGGGCGTCGGCCAGGGGCCGAAGGAGCTGGTCGCGGCGCTTGAGCAAGGTGAGGGCCGCGCGCCGGGCCGAGCGCGGGCCCAGGCCCGGCAGCTTGGCCAGCAGGCTGATCAGGCGCTCGATCTCGGGTCCGGCGGTGCTGGCCAAGGCGGTCTCCAAAACCCCTCTCCCCCGAGCGGAGCGAGAGAGGGAGAGGGTTGGGAGAGGGCGGCGCGGCCTTCCGGCCAGCGAGATCTTTCGACCACCTCGGCGGGGGCGGAGATCTTGGCGCCGCCCTCTCCCAACCCTCTCTCTCTCCGCTGCGCGGGGGGAGAGGGGCCGCTTTCAGAACTTCGGCATGCCGGGCAGGCCCATGGCGGCGAGGGGGCCGGCGGCTTCGCGCATCATCTCCGACTGGGCCTGGTCGAGCTTGCGCTTGGCGTCGGCGTGGGCGGCGATCATCAGGTCGGCGACGACCTCGCCTTCGCCGGGCGCCATCAGGCTCTCGTCGAGGTCGACCCGGGCCAGTTCGCCATTGCCCCTGAGCACCAGCTTGACCATTCCGCCGCCGGACGTCCCCTCGACCTCCAGCTCGGCCAGGCGGGCCTGGGCGTCCGCCAGCTTCTGCTGCATGGCCTGGGCCTGCTTCATCAGGGCGCCAAGGTCCTTCATGGGTCAGTCCTCGTCATTGTCGGTGTCGTCTTCCGGCGGCGCGGCGGCCTCCGGCGGGGGCAGGGTGCGCACGCCGACGATCTCGGCGCCGGGGAAGGCCTGCATCACCTGCATGATGAAGGGATCGCGCTCGATCGTCTCGCGCTCCTCGCGGGCCTCGCGCTTCTGCTTTTCCCACTGGCTCTCGGCGCCGCCGCCGCCCTGGGCGGCGATCAGCCAGCGCTCGCCGGTCCACTCCTTGAGGCGTCCCACCAGGCGCTGGGCGAGGTTGGCCGGGGCGCCGGGGGCGGGCTCGTATTCGATGGCGCCGGGCCGGAAGCTGATGGGCCGGACATAGCGCTCGACGTCCAGCTTGAGGGTGATGTCGCGTCGCGCCTCGATCAGGGCCAGCACGTCCTCGAAGCTGGAGAGCTGGGCCATGGGCGCGCTGGTGGGCTGGGCCTGGGTCTGCGGGGCGCTGTAGCTGCGCGCCACCGCCGCGCCGCCGCCGCTGGAGGGACCTGATCCCATGCCGCCGCCACCGCCCTGGGCGGGGCCGCCGGCGGGCGCCTCGCCGGCCTGCAGCCGCTTGAGCGCCTCCTCCGGGCCCGGCAGGTCGGCGGCGTAGGCCAGGCGCACCATGGCCATCTCGGCGGCCGCGGCCGCGTCGGGGGCGCGCCGCACCTCCTCATAGGCCTTGAGGGTGAGCTGCCAGATGCGCGAGAGGGTCCCGGCCGAGACCGCCGCGCCGATGGCCGCCAGGCGGGCGGCCTGGTCCTTGGGCATGACCAGGGCCTGCGGGCCGATGGTTTTGGCCACCGTCGCCCCATGGCAGTGGTCCAGCAAGTCCATCATCACCTGGTCAGGGTTGGCGCCATAGCCGTAGAGCACGCGGAAGGCCTCGATGGCCTCGCCGGCCTGGCCGCGCATGAGCTGCTCGAAGAGGCCGATGGTCTGGGCCCGGTCGGCCAGGCCCAGCATGTCGCGGATGGCGGCGGCGGGGATGGTCTGGCCGGCCTCGGCCTGGACGATGGCTTGGTCGAGCATGGACTGGGCGTCGCGCACCGAGCCTTCCGCCGCCCGGGCGATCAGCATCAGGCCCTCGGCGTCGACCCGGGCGTTCTCCGCCTCGCAGATCATCTCCAGGTTCTTGACCAGGACGTCCGGCTCCACGCGGCGCAGGTCGAAACGCTGGGTGCGCGAGAGGATGGTCACCGGCACCTTGCGAATCTCGGTGGTGGCGAAGATGAACTTGGCGTGCGGCGGGGGCTCTTCCAGCGTCTTCAGGAGCGCGTTGAAGGCGCCCGTGGAGAGCATGTGCACTTCGTCGATGATGTAGACCTTGTAGCGCGCCTCCACGGGGGCGTAGCGCACGCCCTCCAAAAGCTCGCGCATGTCGGCCACGCCCGTGCGGCTGGCGGCGTCCAGCTCCAGCACGTCCATGTGCCGGCCCTCGACGATGGCGCGGCAGTGGCGGCCCTCCTCCTGGAAGTCCAGGGTCGGGGCGTCGATCTCGTCGGTCTGGTAGTTCAGGGCCCGCGCCAGCAGGCGGGCGGTGGTGGTCTTGCCCACCCCACGAACGCCGGTGAGCATGAAGGCGTGGGCGATGCGGCCCGAGGAGAAGGCGTTGCGCAGGGTGCGCACCATCGCCTCCTGGCCGTAGAGGTCCTCGAAGGTGCGCGGCCGGTATTTGCGGGCGAGGACCGTGTAGGCGGCGGATTCGGCTGCGGGTTCAGGCGCCGGCGCCGGCGCGGCGTCGCCGAAGATGTCGCGCGCGTTGGGGTCGCGCTCGGGAGGCTGATCGTCGAGCGTGAAGTCGTCTTCGGCCATTGAGCCCTGAGCGGGAAATGAGGTGGAGATCGGACAGCGACCCGAACGTGACCCGTTACGGCTGCTTCCTTCCGGACCTGACCGGGTTGGCGAGGCGTCCACCCGCCGCCGATCTCCGCCCCCTATATCGCTGCTGGCGCCCTCCGGCGCAAGGCGAAGCGGCGGGGCGCCCCCGCCTACGCGCGCAGATGACGCGCGCGGGCATGACGACCGGGCGCGAAGGCCGTAAGAGATCGGCCATGGCCCTCGACATGTTCTCCAACGTCTTCGCCGGCAACCCGCTCGACCGGGCGAGCGAGCGACGTCCCGACGCCGCCTGGCTGGCCGGCCAGCTCGCGTCCGGCGCCTCCCGCGTGCTCGCCGTGTGGAACGGCAAGGTGCTGACCGGCAAGGGCGACCATGGCGGTCCGGCGCTGGCCTGGCTGCCGGGGCGGCTGGCGGAGGACCTCGCGGCGGGGACCGAGCGGCTGCTGTTCCTGGGCCTGGACGCCGGCGAGCCGGTGTTCGCCATCGACCTGGAAGGCCCGGCCGATCCCGCCGAGGGCCCGCTGGAGGGGCTGGGGAGGTTCTCCGACCTGCGCGGGGCGGCGGTAGACCTGCCGCCGGGTGAGGCGGGGATCGCCGCCACGGCGAAGGCGATGTTCGAGTGGCGGCGCCGGCACCGCCGCTGCGCGGTCTGCGGCGAGCCCAGCCACCCGGCCGACGGCGGCTGGAAGCGGGTGTGCGAAGCCTGCAAGGCCGAGCATTTCCCGCGCACCGACCCGGTGGTGATCATGCTGCCCCACCATGGCGACCGCTGCATGCTGGGCCGCCAGAAAATCTGGGCCAAGGGGATGTACTCGGCGCTCGCGGGCTTCCTGGAGCCGGGCGAAGCCATCGAGGAGGCCTGCGCCCGCGAACTCGCCGAGGAGGCGGGCCTGCGCACCCGCAAGGTCCGCTATCATTCCAGCCAGCCCTGGCCCTTCCCGACCAACCTGATGATCGGCCTCTTGGCCGAGGTCGAGGACGACGAGGGCGCCCCCGACCAGACCGAGCTCGAGGCCGTCCGCTGGTTCACCCGGGCGCAGGCCCAGGCCCTGCTGGACGGCGAGCTGGGCGACGCCTTCGCGCCGGGCGAGGTGGCCATCGCCCACCAGCTCATCAAGGCCTGGATTGCCGAGGGCTAGGGGTGGCCCCCCTCAGTCAGCTTCGCTGACAGCTCCCCCGCAAGCGGTGGAGCATCTCGGCTCTAGATCCTCCACCGCTCGCGGGGGAGGTGGATCGGCGCGCCAGCGCCGAGACGGAGGGGGCCTGCTGCGCTAGCCTTCCGGGGATGCGAGCGCCCCGTGACACCCGAAACTTCGCCAAGACCCTGCGCAGAAACATGTCGCTGCCCGAGGTGCTCCTGTGGGCCGAGCTCAGGAAACGCGCCGGCGGGACCGCTCAATTCCGACGGCAGCATCCGTTCGGTCCTTATGTGCTCGATTTCTACTGCGCCCGGGCCAGGCTTTGCGTCGAAGTCGATGGCTATTCGCATGGCGTGGACGACCGGCCAGAGCGCGATGAGCGGCGCGACGCCTATCTGGTCGAGGCGGGCCTGCAGGTGGAGCGGATCGGGGCGGCGGAGATCCTCGAGGACGCGCATGCGATCGCCCACGGGCTGCATGAGCTTGCGATGGAACGGATCGCCGCTGGCCCCCTCAGTCAGCTTCGCTGACAGCTCCCCCGCAAGCGGTGGAGCATCTTTTACCCCTCACGCCAGGCGGAACGGGTCCTGCGGATAGACGCCGAGGATCTCGAACTTCTCGGAGAAGAAGTGCAGCTCCTCGAAGGCGCGGGCGACCGGGCGGTCCTCGGGGCGGCCCTCGACCTCGACGTAGAAGAAGGTGGCGGTGAAGCTGGCGTTCTCCATGTAGCTCTCCAGCTTGATCATGTTGACGCCGTTGGTCGCAAAGCCGCCCAGCGCCTTGTAGAGGGCGGCGGGCAGGTTCTTCACCCGGAAGACGAAGCTGGTGATGCAGGGCGCGGTGAAGGGCGGCGGCTCCGGTTCGGGGTCGGCGGTCATCACCAGGAAGCGGGTGGTGTTGTTGTGCTCGTCCTCCACCTCGCGCTGGACGATCTCCAGGCCGTAGAGCTCAGCGGACAGCAGCGGGGCGACGGCGGCGCGGGTTCGGTCCGGGGTCTCGGCCAGCAGTTTGGCGGCGAGCGCGGTGTCGCCCACCGGCTCGGTCTTCAGCCCCAGGCGGCGCAGCGTCTGGCGGCACTGGCCAAGGGCGATGGGCATGGAGGTGGCGATCTTCACCTCCGAGAGCTTCACGCCCGGATTGACCATCAGGTGGAAATGGATCGGCTTGAACCGCTCGCCGATGATCTTCAGGCCCGAGTTGGGCAACAGGTGGTGCACGTCGGCGACGCGGCCGGCGATGGAGTTCTCCACCGGGATCATGCCGAGCTGGCAGTCGCCCGAGCTCACCGCCTCGAAGGCGTCCTCGAAGCTGGGGAAGGGGACCGGCTCGAAGGTGGGGTAGGCGACAAGGCACAGCTCATGGCTGTTGGCGCCAAGCTCGCCCTGGAAGGCGATGCGTCCCTGGCCGGGTGCAGAACTCATCGGGTCTCCTTGGCGTGGCGCCGGGCGGCCTCGAGGTCGGCCGGCGTGTCGACGGAAATGGGGGCGGAAGGCGCGACCGCCGCCCAGATGGATAGTCCAAGCTCCAGGGCGCGGAGCTGTTCGAGCTTCTCCCGCAGCTCCAGGGGCGAAGGCGGCGCGGCGTTGAAGGCTTCCAGGGCCGCGCGACGGTAGCCGTAGATGCCGACATGGCGCCAGACGCTCCCCTCGCCATAGAGGGTGGAGCGGGTGAAGTAGAGGGCGCGGCCGCTCTTGCCGTCCTGGGCCATGGCGAGGACGGCCTTGACCACGTCGGGGTTGGCGCGGTCGGCGGGGGAGGCCTCGGGGGCGACGACGGTGGCGATATCGCAGGAGCCTTCCGCGCCCAGCAGCCCCACGCAGGCGGCGAGCACGGCGGGCTCCACGAAGGGCATGTCGCCCTGCAGGTTGACCACCACGTCGTGGCGGCCCTTGGGGTCCAGCTCGGCGAGCGCGGCCAGGATGCGGTCGGAGCCGGAGGGCAGGGCGGGGTCGGTGAGCACCGCCGTCCCGCCGGCCGCGCGCACGGCTTCGACGATCTGCGGATCGCCCGCCGCCACCGCCACGGGCCCGGCCCTCGCCGCCTGGGCCTGGCGCAGCACGCGGACCACCATGGGCATCCCATCTATATCCGCCAGCGGCTTGCCCGGCAGGCGGGTCGCGGCCAGGCGCGCCGGGATGAGGACGATGGGGTTCATGCTGCTGCTTGGGCGGTTGCGCCCGCGCCGGTAGCGTGTAAGAGAGCCGGGCGCAATAAGGGGCGGGATTCCCGCGCTTTCGCCGGCCGATTCGCCGGCCGTGAGAGGGCACGATTTAAGGACGATGAGCGACCTCACCTTCAACAAGGTCGCCGGCGCGGTGCTGGCGACCGGTCTGGCCATCGTGGGCCTTCGTGAGCTCTCCAGCGGGGTGTTCACTGACGAGAAGCCCGCCAAGGCTGGCTATGCCGTGGAAGTCGCCGCCGAAAGCGGCGGCGAAGCGGCCGTGGCCGACGTGCCCCCCGATTGGGGAACGGTGCTGCCGACCGCCGACGTGGCCGCCGGCCAGGCGGTGTTCGCCAAGTGCCAGTCCTGCCACAGCCTCACCGCCAACGGCACCGGCCCGGACCTGATGGGCGTGGTCGGCCGTCACCCGGCGTCGGAAGCTGGCTTCACCTATTCCGACGGCATGAAGGCGTTCGGCGCCAAGCAGCCGATCTGGGACTACGACCACCTCTACGAGTTCCTCAAGAACCCGCAGGCCTATGTGTCGGGCACCAAGATGACCTTCGTGGGCCTCAAGAAGCCCGAGGACCGGGTGGCGCTGATCGCCTATCTGCACAAGCAGGGCTCCAGCCTGCCGATCCCGGCGCCCAAGCCCGCCGCCGCCGCGCCCGCGGCCGGGGCGCCCGCCGCCAAGGCCGGCGAGCCGACCGCCACCGGCACGACCGCCACCCCGGCCGCCGGCGCGGGCGGCCCTGCCGGCCAGGGCCCCGGCGCCTCGACCGAGAAGGCCGCGACGACCTCGGGTCCCGAGACCAAGAAGCCGTAAGCCCACACCTTTGGGTGTCATCCCGGAACGCCGCGTGAGCGGCGTATCCGGGACCCATGCGCGTCGACGAACGGGATTGGCCGGAGCGATCCGGTGTTCATGGGTCCCGGCTCTCCGCTGCGCTTCGGCCGGGATGACAGCTAAGATTTCCTAGACCACCCGCCGATAGGCCGTGGGCTCGCCCGAGCCGGCGGCGCGGATGCGCGCGATCGCCTCGTCGAGGGACTCGATGGCGACGGCCATGTGGTGGCCGTTGGCGTGGACGATGCGGCCAGGGTCCAGGCCCATGGCCACGTGGCCCTTCCAGAACACCAGGTCGTTACGGCGAAACTCGGCGCGGTCGATGGCCCGGCCGATCGCCTGTTGCTGGTCGGCGTCGCGGGGGCAGGCCAGGCCGCAGGCGAACAGCGCCTGCTGCATGAGGCCCGAGCAGTCGAGGCCCAGGCTCTCGCGCCCGCCCCACAGGTAGGGCGCGCCCAGGTAGCGCTCGGCGACCCCGGCCGGGTCGGTCTCGAAGACGCCGACGGGGGCAAGATGGCGAGCGGCCATCCAGCCGGCCCCGGCGACCTTGGCGAGCGCGCCCTCCGTCGCTTCCACGGTGACCAGGGCGTTCAGCGAGAAGGGACCCCAGGCCTTGGATTTGATGCTGGGACCGGCGAAGGCGTAGGTGCGGATGGCGGCGATGCGGTGGGTGGGCGCGGCGGCCGGCGGCGCGAGATGGGCCGCCTCGACGAAGCCGACGTAGCCGTCGCGCCGGGCCTGGCCCCAGAGGAAGGCGCCCTCCTCCTCGATGACCTCGAAGACCTCGCCGAACAGGAGCTGGTCCATCTGCTCGGAGGCGGCGTCGGGGTCGCGGCGGATGGCGGCGGCCGGGACCGCGCAGGCCAGGGGCCTTGGGTCCAGATAGACCTCGGCGGGGACGATCCCCTCCAGGGCGCGGGCGGCGATGCCGTCGCGCAGGGGGGTAAGGCGCGGATCCTGGCTCAAGCGAAGCGCTCGCGCAGCAGGGCGTAGAGGGCGCGCACGGCCTGGGCCTCGGCGCCCACCGGCTTGCCGGGCGCGGCCTTGGGGTTCCAGGCGAAGATGTCCAGGTGGACCCAGGGGCCGGGCGGCGCAAAGCGCTGCAGGAAGAGGGCGGCGGTGATGGCCCCGGCCTGGGCCCAGGCGTCGGGGTCGTTCTTGACGTCCGCCAGCTCGCCGTCGAGGGCCGCGCCGTAGGGCTTCCACAGGGGCAGGCGCCAGAGCGGGTCGGCGGCGGCCTGGGCGTGGCGGGCGATGTCGGCGGCCAGGGCCTCGTCGTCGGTGAAGTAGGGCGGAAGCTGCGGGCCAAGCGCGGCGCGGGCGGCGCCGGTGAGGGTCGCCAGGTCGATGGTCAGCGCGGGCTCCAGCTCGGCGGCGCGGGTGAGGGCGTCGGCCAGGATCAGCCGCCCCTCGGCGTCGGTGTTGCCGACCTCGATGGTGAGGCCCTTGCGGGTGGACAGCACATCGCCCGGCCGCATGGCCGCGCCGGAGACGGCGTTCTCCACCACCGGCAGCAGGACGGCCAGACGCACCGGCAGGGCGGCGGCCATCACCATGCGGCCGAGCGCCAGGGCGTGGGCGGCGCCCCCCATGTCCTTCTTCATCAGGCGCATGGCCGAGGAGGGCTTGAGGTCCAGGCCGCCGGTGTCGAACACCACGCCCTTGCCGATGATGGCCACAAGCGGGTGGGCGGCCTCGCCCCAGGCGATCTCGATGAAGCGCGGCGCGCGCTCTGGCGTGGCGGCGCGGCCGACCGCGTGGATGGCGGGATAGTTGGCCTCCAGCAGGCCCTCGCCCTCGATGACGGTGATCCGCGCGCCGTGCTGCTCGGCGATCTCCCGCGCGATGGTCTCGACCTGCAGCGGGCCCATGTCGTTGGCCGGGGTGTTGACCATGTCGCGGGCGAGCGCGCAGGCGTGGGCCACCTGGCGGACCTCGGCGATATCGCAGCCCTCGGCCGCCAGCCTGGGCCGCTCGCCGGGGACCTTCTTGTACCGGTCGAAGCGATAGCTCCCGAGCGCGAAGGCCAGGGCGACCTGGCCGGCGTCGAGGCCCTCCGGGGCGCTGGCGATGCGCCAGGTCCCGGCGGGAAGCTTGGCGGGCAGGCCCCGGAAGGCCATGGGCTCGGGCTGGTCGCCAAGCCCGAACAGCGCCTGCTGCGGGGCGCCCTGGGCGTCGGGGGCCACGACGACCTGGCCGGCCTTGCCGGTGAAGTCGGCGAGTTTGGCCAGGGCGCGAAGCTCGGCGGGGGCGGCCTGCAGGAAGGCGGCGACCTGGGCCTCGGCGAGCGCATGGACCGGCAGGGCGGCGCCGTTCGACGCCTCGAGGATCACGTCTGACATGGCCTTCCTGTGAGCCAAGCGGGCGGGCTCCGCAAGATCGGCCTCAGAGGGCGTGGGCCAGCAGGCTTTGCGGGAAGGCGGCCAGGGCGCCGATGGCGATGGCCACGCCATAGGGGACGCTCTCGCCGGGCTCCGCCAGCCGGCCCACCCAGGCCGGGCCGTGGGCCGCAAGGGGGCGGACGGGCGTCGAGCGCAGCGCCATCAGGCCCAGCGCCAGGGCGCCGCCGGCCAGCGCCGTGGCGGCCAGGAAGGGCAGGGCGGCGGGCCAGCCGAGCCACAGGGCGGCGGCGGCGAACAGCTTGGCGTCGCCCCCGCCGATCCAGCGCAGGGCGAACATCAGGATCCCGCCGGCCAGGGCCGCTGCGCCGACGCAAAGGTTCAGGGCGAGCGCCGGGGCCGATACGCCCCCCAGCAGGGCCAGGCCCGCCGCTGGGACGAAGGCGGCCAGAAGGGCCAGCGAGACCCAGTTGGGGATGCGGTAGCTGGCGAGGTCCAGGATCCCGCCCGCGATGACGAGCGCCGGGAAGGCCGCCAACACGATGGCGAGAAGGGCGTGGCTCATGCCCCGACTATGGCCCGGGGGGCGTGAACAGAGGGTTTGCAGCCGCCGCTGGCCCCCTCAGTCAGCTTCGCTGACAGCTCCCCCGTAAACGGTGGAGCATCTGGGTTGTCGGTCCTCCACCGCTTGCGGGGGAGGTGGATCGGCGCGTAGCGCCGAGACGGAGGGGGCG
>Ga0075367_10000882_pt1 | contig 12048 bp, 7 predicted proteins | sample EndMethybrTD3032_FD_71399 | JGI IMG/M metagenome (GOLD analysis project Ga0075367, IMG submission 71399) | Populus endosphere microbial communities from Tennessee, USA - Endosphere MetaG P. TD hybrid TD303-2 | ecosystem: Host-associated > Plants > Roots > Endosphere | place: USA: Tennessee... | reverse complement strand
GTGGCCGCAACGCCCGCATTGGCCAGTGCCCGGCGGATGACGCGTTGCTGGGAGGGGCCGTTCGGCGCGGTCAGGCCGTTGGACGCACCGTCCTGATTGACGGCCGAACCCCGCACCACCGCCAGCACTTTGTGCCCGTTGCTCACCGCGTCCGACAACCGCTCCAGCACCAGCACACCGACACCCTCGGCCCACCCGGTGCCGTCGGCGGAAGCCGCGAACGACTTGCACCGGCCATCGGCGGCCAGCCCACGCTGCCGCGAGAAACCGATGAAGGCGTCCGGTCCGGCCATCACCGTCACGCCGCCGGCCAGCGCCAGCGAGGACTCCCCCGACCGCAGCGACTGCACGCCCATGTGCAACGCCACCAGCGACGACGAACATGCCGTGTCCACCGTCACCGCCGGCCCCTCCAGACCCAGCACATACGACACCCGACCCGACAGCACACTCCCCGCGCCACCCGTCATCAGGTAGCCCTCAACACCCTCGGGAACCGTGTTCACTTCGTCCGTGTCACCGTCGGCGTAGCTCTGGTGCATGGCGCCGGTGTAAACGCCCACGTTCTTGCCGCGCAGGGTGGCCGGGTCGAGGCCGGCCCGCTCCAGCGCCTCCCACGACGTCTCCAGCATCAACCGCTGCTGCGGATCCATCGCCAACGCCTCACGCGGCGAGATCCCGAAGAACCCCGCATCGAACTCCGCCGCGCCGTAGAGGAAACCACCCTCCCGCGTGTAACTCGTACCCGCGTGATCCGGATCCGAGTGATACAAACCCTCCAGATCCCAGCCGCGGTCCTCCGGGAAGCCCGAAATCGCGTCGGTCTCATCGACCACCAGGCGCCACAGCTCTTCCGGAGACGACACCCCACCCGGCAGGCGGCAGCCCATCCCCACGATCGCAATCGGCTCGTTCGTCCCCTGGACCGGGGCGGGCGGCTGTTCGACGGGCTCCACGGCGCCGGTGAGCTCACGGTGGAGTAGCTGTCCGAGGGCCTGGGGCGTGGGGTGATCGAACGCGGCGGTGGCGGGCAGCCGCAGACTTGTCGCCCGGGCCAGTCGATCGCGCAGTGCCACTGCGTTCACCGAGGTGAAGCCGAGATCCTTGAAGGCCCGGTCCGCGGCGACGGCCTGGGGGTCCGACAGGTCGAGGAGCTCGGCGACCTGCTCGCGGACCAGGTCCACCAGTTGCCGCTTCCGCTCCTCCTCCGCGAGGTTGCCCCAGCGATGGGCGACGTCGGGGTCCTCGGGTACGCCTGTTTCCTCGTCGCCCGTCATTCCCGCCGAGGCGTCGGCCGGCTTCCGCGTCGGGGGCGGCGCGAAGTCATCAGGTATGGCTTCCGGGTCCAGCTTCAGCATGACGAGCTCCGGCCGGCCCGCGCAGAGGGCCGCGTCGAAGGCCGCCAGTTCCTGGCGCCGGGTCAACGGAGCTGTTTCCTGGTCCTCTTGCCACCCCAGGGACAGTGCGGGGACGCCCTCGGTGCGGAGCTGCCGGGCCGAGGCGCCGAGGAAGGCGGCCGATGCCGCGGCGGCCGCGTCTGTCCGGCCGGTGATCGCCGTGGTGGACGGGCACAGGACGAAGGCTGACAGGTCGTCGTCGCGGGTGAGCTCGCGCAGGTTGCGCAGCCCTGCGACGGTGGCCGTGAGCCGGTCGTGGCCGGGTCCGGACTCGGCCGCGTGAACGATCGCCCGCACCGGTGCGGCCTTGGCAAGAGCCCGCTTCAGCCTGGCCCGATTCGTCAGGTCGCACTCGACCAGCAGGATGTCGGTGCCCGACTCGGCGAGCCTGTCCCGTGTTTCGGCCGCCAGGCCGATTCGTCCGGGAGCTGCGATCAGGAGGATCCTGGTGACGCCGTAGTTGTCGGCCAGGTGCTCGGCGATGGCGGCGCCGCGCGGGGTGTCCGCACCCGTGACGACCACGGTGCCCGGATCGTCGAAGGACAGCCGCACGCCGGGCCCGGGGTCGGTGGCAACCCGGGCCGGTCGGGGCAGCAGGGTGACTCCGGAGCGCACCGCGAACTGCCGCTCACCGGAGGCCACGGCGGCGGGCAGCGCCGCGTGGGAAAAGTCGTCGTCCAGGTCGGCGATCAGGACGTTGCCGGGGTGTTCGGCCTGCAGTGAGCACAGCAGACCCCAGAGCGCGGCCGTGCGTGGGTCCGCCGGGTCGTCGGCACCGGTGGCCACCGCACCGCGGGTGGCGACGACGAGCAGGCAATCGGCGAGACGCCGGTCGGTCGACCAGGTCCGGACCCAGGTGGTCAACTCGGCGGCGCTGTCGCGGAGTGCGTCGGCGCCGCGGCCCACGGACTGGACGGTCAGGAGGGTCACCGCGGGTACCGGCCCGCCGACGGCGAGGTCGGCGCGCAGTGCGTCCAGGTCCGTGTGGGCGCGGGTCAGTACCCCGGCGGATTCCAGACCGGGAGCCGCCTGTGCCGCCTGCTCACCCAGCAGCGCCCAGTCGCTCGGAGCGGGCTGCGGCAGGGCCGGCCGGGGCACCCAGTCCGTCCGGAGCAGCGACTCGTGGTAGGTGTCGCCCACCGCCCGTAGCCGCGCGGGAAGTTCGAGGAGCCGTCGGCGGGTGATCTTCCCGGAGGCGGTCCGCGGGATCTCGCGAATCTCGTACAGCTCCTCCGGCACCTTGAAAGCCGACAGTTGCTCGCGGCACACGGCGAACGCCTCGGCGGGGTCGAACCCCTCGGGCGCCGGCACCACAAAGGCGATCGGCACCTCCCCGAGCACTTCGTGGGGCTTGCCGACGACGGCGGCGTCGGCCACGCCGCGGACGGTGCGCAGTACGTTCTCGACCTCGACCGGGTGGATGTTCTCGCCCGCCCGGATGATCAGTTCCTTGATCCGCCCGGTGACCGTGAAGTACCCGGCCTCGTCACGACGGGCGAGGTCGCCGGTGTGGTACCAACCGTCCTTCAGGGCCTCAGCCGTGGCCTCCGGCTGGTTGTGGTAGCCGGACATGACGTTCGGTCCGCGGACCCAGACCTCGCCTTCCACGCCGTCCGGGACGTCCAGGCCGGTGCGGGTGTCGACCAGCCGGACCCCGAGGCCGACGACGGGCAGCCCGCAAGAGCCCTCGACCCGGGCCCCGGAGGGCCAGTTGATCGTGATCGACCCGCAGGTCTCGGTGCTGCCGTAGGCGTCGATGAGCGGCACGCCGAAGGTCTCCTCGACCGAACGCCGAAGCGCGGCGGTGGTGATGGCACCGCCGACCAGGCCGACGCGCAGCCCCGACGCGTCGAAACCCCGGATCCGGGCCTCGCGGACCAGGCGGTGATACATCGTCGGGACGCCCGCGACGACGGTGAATCCCTCGTCGCTCCAGATGTCCAGGACGTCTCCCGCTGACAGTCCGTCAACGATGCGGGCGGAGGCACCGGTTGCGGCCACCGACAGCACACAGGCGATGTGGGAGAGGCTGTGGAACAGCGGAAGCGGCCAGAGCACCCTGTCCTCGTCCGACAGCCCGAGCACCGGTGCGTAGCAGGCCGCCACCGACCACAGGCAGTTGCGCGTGGTGGAGAGCACGCCCTTGGGCCTGCCCGTGGTGCCTGACGTGTAAAGCATCCAGGCCGTCTCGTCGAGGCCGAGGTTGTCGTAGGCCGGCGAGTCGGGTTCCGACAGTGCAAGGCTCTCGTACGACCAGGTGCCGGACGGTGCCGGGTCGTGGCCGACCACCAGAACGGTCAGCGGGAACAGGGTTGCCTGGAGCCGGCGGATCTGGTCCAGGTGGAACGCGTCGGTGATGATCACCCGGGCGCCGCTGTCCTCCAGGAGGTAGGCCAGTTCGACGTCGGAGGAGCGCGGATTGAGGGGCACTCCGATCGCGCCCGAGCGGGCGATGGCGTAGTAACTCTCGACCATCTCCACCTGGTTGCCGAGCAGCATGGCCGCGCGGTCGCCGGGACGCAGCCGCAGATCCGCGAGATGCCCTGCCAGTCGCCGCGAGCGGGTCTCCAGATCGGCGTAGCTCAGCGAGCGGTGGTCATCGCGATAAGCCGTTTTCGGACCGAGCCTGGTGGCCTGGGCCCGAAGAAGATCGTGCAGCGGTCGCACCAACTCTGTGCGCAGCATCCGATACCCCCGACGTTCCTATACATGCTTTGACCAGGCCATATGAAGAATGCAAGCCGTGACGTAGGGGATGGAACCCCTAACAGCCCCTAGGAGCAGGTGTCGGTCCCGTGACCGGTGACGCTTACTCAAAGTCGCTGTCGGAGGTGTGTGACAAAATGCGCGCCGGAGTACGTCCGGACCCCTCACTCCTCCGTGGGCATCTCCGCCAGGGCTGCGGCGACCGTGGCCTCGGGCACGTCCGCGACCAGTTCCGCCCCGGCGGGGCCGTCGAGGACGAAGGAGAGTCCGGTGGTGGCCTTCTTGTCCCGCCGCATCAGGTTGATCAGATAGGCCGGCGCCACGCCGGACGGCAGGCGCACCGGAAGGCCGTAGTGCCGCACCACGTCCAGGTGTTCGGCGACCCGCGCCTGCGGGATGCGTCCGAGTGCCCCGGCGAGCCGCCCCGCAAAGACAGTACCGATGGCCACCGCCTCGCCGTGGCGCAGCGAGAAGTCTGTCGAGCGTTCCAGCGCGTGGCCCAGTGTGTGCCCGTAGTTGAGCAGGTGCCGCAGACCCGCGTCCCGTTCATCGGCCGCGACGATCTCGGCCTTGCGGCGCACGCTCGCGACGATCTGCTCGGTCAGCGGCAACGGCCGAAGGTCGCCGGCCCCGATGAAGTGGCACCGGGCGATCTCACCGAAGCCGTTGGTCATCTCCCGGGCCGGCAAGGTGGTGAGGTAATCGGTGTCGCACAGCACGGCCTTCGGCTGCCAGTACGCGCCCACCAGGTTCTTGCCCTCGGGAAGGTTCACCGCGGTCTTCCCGCCGACGCTCGCGTCCACCTGTGCCAGCAGCGAGGTGGGCAGGTGGATCACCGGCACCCCCCGGTGGTAGAGCGCCGCGGCCAGTCCCGCCGAGTCGGTGGTGGTCCCGCCACCGACGGCGACCACCACGTCTGTCCGGGTGAGCCCGAACTCGGCGAAGCGGCGACAGTGGTCCTGCACGGCTGCCAGGGTCTTGGCCTGTTCCCCGTCCGCCGCAGGCAGCAGCAGCGAGGGTACTCCCGGGTCCGGAGCCCATTCCGGCGGACGGGCCGAGATCACCACCGCCCGCCGCGCACCGAGGCCGGCGACGATCACCGGGAGCACGTTCCTGACCCCCGGGCCGATGTGTACGTCGTACGACCGCTCACCGAGCGGGACTCGGACGATTCGAGCGGTGCCGGTCACTGCGCCGCGTCCAGGCACCAGGTGAGCAACTCGTCCGGACTGTTCAGGGCGGCCTCGGGCTCGGCTCCCAGCAGCGGCGCCGGATCGCTCTCGCCCCACAGCGCCGCGACCGCCGTGACGCCGGCGGCACGGGCGCTGGCCAGGTCGCTGACCGCGTCGCCGACCATCACGGCGTCCGCGGCGTCCACCTCGAGCAGTTCCAGAGCGCGCAGGACGATGTCGGGCGCGGGCTTGGAGTGGGCCACCTCGTCCGAGCCGATCACGTGGTCGAACAGCGGCAACACACCGAGAACGTCCAGCAGGGAGCGGGCGCGGGGCCCGCTCTTGCCGGTCGCGACCGCAAACCTGAGGCCGTGCCGGTGCAGCGCGCCCAGCATCTCGGCCACCCCGTCGAACATGCGGACGCGATGGGCCAGCCGATAGCTCTCCCGAACGAACGGCTCCTCCATCTCCAGAGGCAGGTTCATGATCGTCATGATGTCCGGGAAGTACCGGCCGAGGTGCTGGCTGTATTCCGCGAAGGGCGGTTCGCCCGCGCCGACGACCTCCCGGTAGGCGATCTCGAACGCCTCGCGCATCACCCCGAAGCTGTCGACGAGCACGCCGTCGAGATCGAAGATGACAGCCCGCAACGCCTGGCGCGGCGAACGGACATCGACATCGTTGCTCTGTTCCCTGTTCATGCGGGTACCTCTTCGGACTTTCGCGAGCCGGCCGCACGTGACGCAGACTCATAGATTCGTTCGATGACGTCGATGGTTCGGCGGGCCGCCGCCACGGCCTTGCCCCGCTGCGCCGGATCGGCCAGGAGCCCGGCAAGCGCGTCGATCTGCCGGTCGTACTCGGCGCCTACCGGTTCCTCGTCCAACGAGACCGGGGTGGTCCGCCCGTCCCGAGTGAACGTCAGGGACGAACCGCCGAGCCGGTTCGGGCTGAATCCGAACGTGCAGCCCAGGACCGCCGTCCCTACGCTGCCGTGCGCCTCCACCGTGGTGCTGTCGTACGCAACGTGCGAGGCCCAGCTCGTGACCAGCGAGACGGAGACGCCGGAGTCGGTCACCAGGAACGCGCGGGCGGTGTCCTCCACGTCGGCCGAGTCCCTGCGTTCGGGCTCCGCCTCCTCTTCTCGCCACGCGGCGCGCGAGGCGCGGCGGTTCACGAAGTCCTGCGTCGTGGTCCCGACCACCTGGTCGAACTCCACCGGGCCCAACAGGAACAGGGCGGTGTCGAGCAGATGCCAGCCCAGGTCCAGCAGCACCCCACCCCCGGCCTCGCTGCGCCGGGTGAACCAGTCGGTGCCCGGAACACCGTTGGCTCGGACCCAGGCCAGCCGGAGGTGACGTACCTCGCCCACCGATTCGACCTGCCGCCGCAGTGCCAGGATGTCCGCGCGGCACCGGGCGGCGCTCCCCGCGATGAGGACCGCGCCGCCCGCCTGCTCGGCCCGGGCCAGCTCATCGGCCTCCGCGTGGGAGAGACAGACCGGCTTCTCCAGGAAGACCGGGATCCCCCGGCGCAGCAGGGCGCCGGCCACCGAGCTGTGGGCGTGGTTCGGCACTGCGACGATCGCGAGGTCGATCAGGTCCGGCGAGAGCTCCCCGGGATCGGACAGCACGCGCACACCCGCATCACCGTCGACGAAGGCTGCCCGTGCGGCAGGGCTGGGGTCCACCACGGCCGTGACGGTCATGCCCGGGTGAGCAGCGAGCCGGGGAAGCCAGATCGTCCGGGCCGCCCAGCCGAGCCCCACCACGGCTACCCGGAGGCTCAAAACCGCCTCAGCACGTCGGCCACCACATCCGCGACGGTGTGCATCTGCTGCTCCGTGCCGAGCAGCGTCCGGTGGTGCAGCCAGACACAGTCCCGGGTGAGCGCCTCGCTGTTGGGGCAGCGGCGGGCGATGTCCTCCGCGGACTCGTCGGGGGCCGCCAGCTCCCAGAAGGCCGCGGTGCGGTAGACGGCCCGGAAGCCGGCGAAGGCCGGCAGCCCGCGTTCGATCAGCGCGTCGACCAGCGCGTTGCGCCGCTCCTCGGCCACCCCGGGGATCCGGAACATGGCCATGTAGTGCGGGTTGCGGGTGCAGCGGTCGTCGTCGCCCTGGGGCGCGACGCCGGGGATCTGCGCCAGCAGTTCGCTCAGCAGCGGCCAGCGCTTCTCCCGGGTTTCGATCTGTTCGTCGAGCCGGGAGAGCTGGGCCCGCAGCACACTCGCCGAGAACTCGTTCATCCGGAAGTTGGAGCCCGACGTCCTGTGCAGGTAGGAACGATCCGTCCGGGGCCGTCCGCAGCTGTGCCGCAGGAAGGCGAGCTCGTACTGCTCGGCCTCTGGGAAGGTGACCGCGCCGCCTTCGCCCGCCGTCATGAGCTTCCCGTTCTGGAAACTGAAGGCGGCCACCGAGCCCAGGTCGCCGACCCGCCTGCCGCGCCACTCGGCGCCGTGCGCATGTGCGGCGTCCTGGATCAGCGGGACCCCAGCTTCGGCCGCCAGCTTCCCGAGTCCGTCCATGTCGCTGACCAGCCCCGCCATGTGGACCGGCATGATCGCCCGGGTACGCGGGGTTATCGCCGCCGCAGCGGCCGCCACGTCGATGCAGTAGGTGTCGGGATCGACGTCCACCGGCACGGCGACCGCGCCGAGCCGCTGCGCCGCCTGGGACGAGGAGATGAAGGTGAAGGCCGGGACGATGACCTCGGTCCCCGGGCCCACCCCGAGTACCTGCAGGGCGAGTTCGAGCGCATGGGTTCCGGTGGTCACCGCCAGGGCGTGTTCGGCCCCGTGATACCCGGCGAACTCCTGCTCGAACAGATCGACCTCATTGCCGCCGATCCGCCACCACTGTCCTTGCTCCAGGGCACGCATCAGACCGACACGTTCCTCGTCGCCGAACTGGGGCCATTGCGGGAATTCCAGATCCTGTGACGAAATCCCAGCCACGATCAACCTTTCCATTTGGTGGCAGTCAGACTACTGCGGCTCATTAATCCAGCACGCCAGAATGCCGACAACCCCCTATGCCAACCCCTATTGCCCCCTATGTTGCGAGCCGATCAGGAAATTGCCCGAAGCCCAGCTCAACCGGCCTTGCGCCGGAGTATGCTGACCGCGCATCGCAATGCCACAGAGTCATCCATTACCCGACGAAACATCGAGGTCGGCCTTGAGTGAAATTCTGCTGTTGAATGGACCGAACTTGGGAATACTCGGGCGCCGCGAGCCCGAGATCTACGGGTCGGAAACATTGGCGGATATTCAGCGGGCAGTGGCCGAGGAGGTCGCCGGACACGGCTGGACGGTCATCTCCAAGCAGCACGACTGCGAAGGCGAGATGGTCCGGACGGTCCAGGACCATTACGACGCGGTGGGAGCCATCATCAACCCCGGTGCGCTGATGATCGCCGGCTGGAGCCTGCGGGACGCCCTCGCCAACTACCCCCGGCCCTGGATCGAGGTCCACCTCTCGAACATCTGGGCCCGGGAGGGCTTTCGGCACCAGTCGATCCTCGGCTCGCTCGCCGACGGTGTGATCTTCGGCCTCGGGGCGGACGGCTACCGACTCGCCGCCCGGGCCCTCGTCGGCATGGACGGCCGGTGCACGGCATGACACTCCACGGACAGGCCGGTTCGGACCGGTTCGACAGCGACGTCGTCATCGTCGGGTACGGGCCGGTGGGCCAGGTGTTGTCGATCCTGCTGGCCCGGCAGGGGTGGCGAGTCACGGTCGTCGAGCGGTGGGAAACCCCCTACCAGCTGCCGAGGGCGACCTCTTTCGACGGCGAGACCGCACGTACTCTCGTGACCCTGGGCATCGACCCCTCGTTCGCGGGGACAGCCGAACCGGTGGACGCCTACGACTGGCGAAATGCCGCCGGCGACACTCTGCTCCGCCTGGACTTCTCCGAATTCGGGATCCACGGCTTTCCGGATGCCCTGCATTTCCAGCAGCCCAAGCTGGAGGAATCCCTCCGTACCCGCGCCTCGACATTCGAGAGCCTGCAGGTGTACCGCGGGCGCACCGCGATCTCCGTCACCGACAACGGCGACGGCGTCACACTGATCACCGAGGCCGTGGACGGCGAGCGCTCCTCCCTCACCGCCTCCTGGCTCGTCGGCTGCGACGGAGCCAATAGTTTCGTGCGCGAATCCATGGGGGCCGGCCGTATCGATCTGGACTTCTCGCACGACTGGCTGCTGTGCGATGTGGTCCTGAACGAGCCGCGCGACTTCGTTCCGATCAACACCCAGATCTGCGATCCGGCCAGACCGACGACGGTCGTCGGCGGCGGCCCGGGCCGACGCCGCTGGGAGTTCATGCGGCTGCCGGACGAGAAGGTCGACGACCTCGACCGGCCCGAGACCGCCTGGCGCCTGCTCGAACGATTCGATGTCACCCCGGACAACGCCGTCCTGACGCGACACACCGTCTACACCTTCAAGGCGGAACTGGTCGACACCTGGCGCAAGGGCCGCCTGCTGCTCGCGGGTGACGCCGCGCACTCGATGCCTCCGTTCGCCGGCGCCGGTATGTGCTCCGGAATCCGCGACGCCCTCAATCTGTCCTGGAAGCTCGATCTCGTCCTCAAGGGCGCCTGCGAGGAGCAGTTGCTGGACAGCTACGGCCTGGAGCGAGGCGATCATGTGCGCCGGACCACGGAACTGTCCGTACAGCTGGGAAAGATCATTTGCATCACCGACGAGGCCGAGGCCGAACGCCGCGACGCCGCGCTGACGGCCGGCCGCATGCCCGACCGTTCGGTGGCGCTCACCCTGCGTGACGGACTGTTGCGCCGGACCGTCGGGATGGTCGCCGCGCCACCCACCGGATCGGTGGTGCCCCAGGGCCGCGTCGGCAGGGGCACGGTGTCGGCGCTCTTCGACCAAGTGGCGGGAACGGGCTTCGTCCTGTTGGCAACCGCCGACCCGGGCTCCCTCCTCAGCCCCGAGCGGCGCCGCTTCCTCGCCGACCTCGAGACGCACATGGTGCAACTCGTTCCGGATGGCGCCGAGGTGCAGAGCGGGGAGGACACCTGGGTCGACCTGGATGACGTCTACCTGCCGTTCCTGGCGTCCGCCAAGGCGCAATTCGTGCTGGTGCGGCCGGACCGCCACATCTTCGGAGTCGCCCGCAATGCCCGCGAACTCGGCGTAGTCGTCGACCAGTTGAAGAACCAACTGGCCCTCTCGGAGGTGCGTGATCCTTCTCGGCATTGACATCGGGGGCACCAAGGTCGCCCTCCGCGGCGAACCGGACGGTGCGGACGCCCACGAGTCGGCCTTCAACTGGCCCGAGTCGGGCCGGGCCGCCGACGACATCACCGCCCTCCGCAAGCACACGGAGGAGATCCGGGCCCGCGCAGGGCAGCCCCTCACGGCTGTGGGAGTCGCGGTGCCCGCCACGCTGGACACCCACGGGCGGGTCACCTCCTGGCCCACTCGGCCGTCGTGGCGAGGGCTCGATCTGGCAACCGTGCTCGGTGAACTGTTTCCGCAGGTCGAGCTCCACTGGGGCGACGACGGTGACCTGGCAGCCCTGGCCGAAGCTCATGCCGCGGGCTGCGCCGACCTGGTGTACGTGGGTGTCGGCACCGGCATCGGCGGGGGAATCGTCCTGGGCGGGCGCTCCGTCCCCGGTCCGCGGCGGGGTTCGTGCGAACTGGGCCATCTGATCGTCGCCCAGCGGGGCGAGCGCTGTGACTGCGGGCGGCGCGGCTGCCTCCAGGCGGAGGCGTCCGGGCCGGCCACCCTGCGCAGGGCGGGCGCCGCACGCGGTGCGCAGGTGAGCTTCGCCGAGCTCGGTGACGGATACGCCGAGCGCGCGGGCTGGGCCGTCGCGGCGGTCGAGCACAGTTGTGCGGCACTGGCGGCCGCCCTGGTGGGCGTGGGCGAACTGGCACGTCCCGATGCGATGGTGATCGGCGGCGGATTCGCGGCCGGAATTCCCGGCTTCGTCGAGGAGACCGCCAGGCAGGCGGCTCTGCTCACCAGACAGGGACACCCCCCGGCCCCGATCGGGGCGGCGGTGCTCGGAGGCAGGTCCTCACTGCACGGAGCGGTCCTCGCCGCCAGAGGTGGCACAGGCGCCTGACAAGGCCGGTACGCCCGTGCGGTGACGAGCAGACCACGACTGCATCAACGCCCGGCCGGGCGAACAAGAGCGGACAAGGATTGAGCAACGCGGTCGCCCGACGCGCAGCCGCTCGGGCTTGAGTCTCCACTAGGGGGAGATGCAAGGGTTGGTGCATGGACGGCGAAACGCTCTACTCGATCGGCGACCTGGCCCGGCGAACCGGGCTGACGGTCAAGACCATCCGCTTTTACTCCGATCGCGGGATCGTGGAACCGACCGACCGCAGCGCGGGCGGCTTCCGCCTCTACAACATCGACGCCGTCGCGCGCCTCGACCTCGTACGGACCCTCCGCGACCTGGGGCTGGACCTTTCGACCATTCGGAAGGTCCTGGACCGTGAACTCTCGCTCCCCGAGGTCGCCGCGGCGCACGCCGACGCGCTGGCGGTCCAGATTCGTACCCTGCGCCTGCGGCGCGCCGTGCTGACAGCGGTGGCCAAGCGCGGGTCCAGCCCTGAGGAGATGGATCTCATGCACAAACTTGCCCAGCTTTCCGAAGACGAACGACGCCACCTGATCGGCGACTTTCTCGGTGCCACCTTCGGCGGTGTGCGCAACGCCCCGGTCGTCGCGGCGATCGGACGCTCGATGACCCCCGAGCTCCCCGACAACCCCAGTGCGGAGCAGGTGGA
>Ga0075367_10000881_pt1 | contig 12048 bp, 9 predicted proteins | sample EndMethybrTD3032_FD_71399 | JGI IMG/M metagenome (GOLD analysis project Ga0075367, IMG submission 71399) | Populus endosphere microbial communities from Tennessee, USA - Endosphere MetaG P. TD hybrid TD303-2 | ecosystem: Host-associated > Plants > Roots > Endosphere | place: USA: Tennessee... | reverse complement strand
TCCTCGGCCGTCAGCGGCGGCACGTACTGGTTGGTCGTGGAGGGCTCGGCGATGGCCGTGTCGCGGGACGCGGGGTCCTGCGTCTGGGTGGACCATGCCGTCGTCTCGGGCGCCTTCGGCGCGACGGGCTTAGGGATAGCCAGCTGCTGGGCGGTCTGCTCGGCCTCGGTGCGTGCGGCGGGCGCCGTCTTCTTCGGCTCGGCGGTCTTCCTGGGCTCGGGCGTCTTCTTGGCTTCAGGGGCCTGCGCTTTCGGCTCGGCCTTGAGATCGGCGATCGGCGCGTCGCCCATCATCTGGTCGAGCTTGGACAGGGTGTAGGCGGCCTTGGCCTTGACGGTCGCCTGCAGCTCGAGGCTGGCGGCAGTCAGCTCGTCGAGCCTGGCGCATTGTACGTCGCCGGACGGATCGACCGTGCCCAGGGTATCGATCTTGGCGAGCAGGTCGTTGGCCTGCGCATCGTAGGCGGCCATGCGCTCGTCCTGCAGGGTCTCGTAGGCCTTGTCGTCGGCCCAGCCCTTCATCTCCTTCAGCTTGCGGACCTTGGCCTGCACCTGGGGGATCTGCTCGGCGTTGAGCTTGCGCAGCTGCGAGCCGGCGCGATCCACGGCCTGGCCGAAATCCTCCTTGCTGCAGGGGGCAGCAAGCGCGGGGGCGCCGCCCAGCAAGGCAGCGGCGATCAGAAACACAGGCATGAGCCGGCGCATGGGCTCTCTCGTTGTCGAATCGTTGCGGTCTATCTGGGGTGTGACCTTGGCGAAAAAAGGCCTGCATTCAAGGATTTGCCGCAAAAGCGTGAGCTGTGGCGCTTAAACCGCAGGCAAGCCGGTCTAAAACGGCCCGGCGGTATCGCCCGTTCCGTCCCCTGCCAGCTCATGCCAAGGTGCGTCATGACCCGATCCGAGTACAACATCCCCCGGCTCTCGCTGGCGCAAGCCCTGCTGATCTCGCTCGGCCTCGTTCTGCTCACGGCCTGGGTGCTGTACTGGATGGGCCGCACGCCGATGTGCCCGTGCCCGTTCAAGTTCTGGGTCGGCAAGGGCGAGCCGCAGCAGTCCCAGCATCTGATGGACTGGTACACCTACACGCACGTGCTGCACGGGGTGGTGTTCTACTTCCTGCTGACCATCATATTCCGCGGCCGGCTGTCGGTTGCGGCGCGGCTGGTGATCGCCACGGGGATCGAGTGCGCGTGGGAGGTGTTCGAGAACACCCCGATGATCATCAACCGCTATCGCACCAAGACCATCTCCAACGACTACTTCGGCGACACCATCGTCAACTCGGTCGGCGATATCCTGGCCATGATCGTCGGTTTCCTGATCGCGGCGCGCCTGCCGGCCTGGGTGACCGTATTCCTGTTCATCGCCACCGAGGTGATGATGTTCGTGGTGCTGCGCGACAACCTGCTGCTCAACGTCATCATGCTGGTCTATCCGATGGAATGGATCCGGCAGCTGCAGATGGCGCGCTGACACCACGAGTTGTCCGGATGCTCGTTCTGCTCGCTCACGGCCGCAGACTCACGACCGAGTTCTGGTCGCTTGTCCTCCCCATTGCTGCGCTGGGCTTCGCGGCGCTGCTTCAGCTCTTCTTGGAGTATGAGCCCTTGCAATCGCTAGTCAGCATCGACGATTTGAAGCGCCGAAGCCCGATCTACTTCTGGAGCCTGACGGCTATTGTGCTGCTGGGTGTCGGCCTCAACACCAAACTCGCAATGCGTACGGAGCTGTCGGTCCAACCTCCCCGAGTCTATTGGATCGGAGCTGCGGTGATTCTTGTGACGTTCGTGCTGCTGTGTCTGACGCCTGTAATGCCCACCAGCTCGCAGGGAAGCTCCATGGGCCCGGCGATTCAATTCGCGACGTTCTGCCCGCTGGCCTATTTGATGGCGATCGACCTCATGCAGGTCAGCGCCGGGCGCTGACACCGCATCAAACGTCCAGCACCTCCAACACACCCGGCACGGTGGCGATGGCGCCTTTCTGGGCGGGGGAGATGTCGAACTTGCCGGGCATGGCGATCTCGACTTCGCGGCCCCGGTCGTCGAGCGGCAGGCTGAGGCAAATCGTGCCCTTGCCGCCGGGCTTGAGGCGCGCCTTGAGGTCGGCGAGCCCCGACTTGCCCTGGATGACGCGGCGGTCGAGCACCACCTTGAGCCCGCGCTGCACACCCTCGGCGGCCCGGTCGAGCGACTCGATCGACTGCGCGCGCAGCTTCAGCGTCTCGCCGTCGCGCTCGCCCTCCACGCTGATCAGCACCGCGGTGCCGGGCTCCAGCAGGCTGCGCGAGGCGGCCAGCGTCTCGGAGAAGATCACCGCCTCGAACTGGCCGGTCGGCTCGGAGAACATGGCGAAGGCGAACTTGTTGCCCTTCTGCGAGCGCCGCTCGCGCGCCGAGACGACGATGCCGGCGACGCGGCCCGCCACCGCGCCGCGCTCGCCCTTGGCCTCGATCTCGGCGTAGGTCTGCACGCCGAGCTTGTCGAGCACGGTCTTGTAGGCGTCGAGCGGGTGGCCGGACAGGAAGAAGCCGACTGCCTCGAACTCGTGCTGCAGCTTCTCCATCGGCGTCCACGGCTGGATGGCCCTCAAGTTCAACGCGTGGGAGCCCGATCTATGCGTTGGAGGAACGCCACCAATATCTGGAGGAGCGATAAGAGCTGGCTGCAGAAATGCCAGCATTGAGTGTTGGCCTACCTTGTTGTCGCGTTCCATTCCCTGTGCATGCGCCATGATCGCATCGACGTTGCCGTGCACCAGGGCGCGGTTGGGGTCGAAGGCATCGAAGGCGCCGGATGCGCTGAGCGTCTCCAGCGCGCGCTTGTTGATCGCCTTGGGGTTGCAGCGGCTGGCGAAATCGGACAGGTCGCGGAAGCGGCCGGCGGAGGTGCGCTCGACCACCAGGCTTTCCACGGCCTGCGCACCGATGTTCTTCAGGGCGGCGAGCGAATAGCGGATGGCGCCGCGGCTCTGCCCCCTCTCCCCGCTTGCGGGGAGAGGGCTGGGGTGAGGGGCAGCGGCGGATGACGGAGCAAGCTTCTGCCCCTCACCCCGACCCTCTCCCCATGAAGAATGGGGAGAGGGGGATCTGGGAGGCACCGCCAGGAAGTCGACATCCGACTGGTTCACGCACGGCGGCAGGATGTCGATGCCTGATTTCTTCGCCTCCGAGGTGTACATGGCGAGCTTGTCGGTGTTGCCCATGTCGAGCGTCATGGAGGCGGCCAGGAACTCCTCGCGGAAGTTGGCCTTCAGATAGGCCGTGTGATAGCTGACCACCGCGTAGGCCGCCGCGTGGCTCTTGTTGAAACCGTAGCCGGCGAACTTGTCGACCAGCTCGAAGATGTACTTGGCGTCGGCTTTCTTGACGCCGTTCCTGGTGGCGCCCTGCACGAAGCGGTCCTCCTGGCGCGCCATCTCCTTCTTGTCTTTCTTGCCCATCGCTCGACGGAGCAAATCGGCTTCGCCGAGCGAGAAGCCGGCCATCACCTGGGCGATCTGCATCACCTGCTCCTGGTAGATGATGACGCCGTAGGTCTCCTTGAGGATCGGCTCCAGCATGGGATGCAGGCAGTCGACGGGCTCCTCGCCGTGCTTGCGGTTGATGTAGGTGGGGATGTTGTCCATCGGGCCGGGGCGGTACAGCGCCACCATGGCGATGATGTCCTCGAAGCGGTCGGGCTTGAGCCGCTTGAGGCTGTCGCGCATGCCGCTGCCTTCCAGCTGGAACACGCCGACGGTGTCGGCCCGGGCGAGCAGCTCGTAGCTCTTCTTGTCGTCGAGCGGCAGGGCCGGCAGATCGATGTCGAGCCCGCGCCCGCGCTTGATCAGCGCCACCGCCTTCTGCAGCACGGTGAGAGTCTTCAAGCCGAGGAAGTCGAACTTCACCAGGCCCGCGGCTTCGACCAGCTTCCAGTTGAACTGGGTGATGGGGAAGCTCGATTTGGGATCGCGGTAGAGCGGCACCAGCTCGTCGAGCGGCCGGTCGCCGATCACCATGCCGGCGGCGTGCGTGGAGGCGTGGCGGTAGAGGCCTTCCAGCTTCTGGGCGATCTCCAGCAGGCGGGCCACCATCGGCTCACTGTCGCGCGCCTCCTGCAGCTTGGGCTCGCCCTCGATGGCCTGGGGCAGCGTCACCGGGTTGGCCGGGTTGTTGGGCACCAGCTTGCACAGCTTGTCGACCTGGCCGTACGGCATCTGCAGCACGCGGCCGACGTCGCGCAGCACGGCGCGCGCCTGCAGTTTGCCGTGCGTGATGATCTGGGCGACGCGGTCGGCGCCGTACTTCTTCTGCACGTAGCGGATCACCTCGTCGCGGCGGTCCTGGCAGAAGTCGATGTCGAAATCCGGCATCGACACGCGCTCGGGGTTGAGGAAGCGCTCGAACAGCAGGCCGAAGCGCAGCGGATCGAGGTCGGTGATGGTGAGCGACCAGGCCACGACCGAGCCGGCGCCCGAGCCGCGGCCAGGCCCGACGGGAATGCCGTTCGACTTGGCCCACTTGATGAAGTCGGCCACGATCAGGAAGTAGCCGGGGAATTTCATCTTCGAGATGACGTCGACCTCGAAGGCGAGCCGCTTGAAGTAGTCCTCGCGCGTGAAGCCCGGCGCCAGCGGCGTGTCGGCCAGGCGCCGCTCGAGGCCGGCCTCGGCCTCCTTGTGCAGCTCGGCCGTCTCGAGCTTGAGGATCTCCTCCGGCGTCGCGCCCGCGCCGGCGGCGACGAAGCGCGGCAGGATCGGCTTGCGGCCCTCGGGGCGGAATGCACAGCGCTGGGCGATCTCGACCGTGTTGGCCAGCGCCTCCGGCAGGTCGGCGAACAACGTGCCCATCTGCTCGGCGGTCTTGAAGAAGTGCTCGCGCGACAGCCGCCGGCGATCGTCCTCGACCACGTAGCGGCCCTCGGCGATGCACAGCAGCACGTCGTGCGCCTCGTAGTCGTCGGGCGAGGCGAAGTAGACCTCGTTGGTGGCGACGATCGGCAGCGCGCGCGCATAGGCAAGATCGAGCAGGGCCGGCTCGGTCTCCACCTCGTGCTTCAGGCCGTGCCGCTGGATCTCGACGTACAGGCGGTCGCCGAAGATCTTCTCCAGCTTCTTGAGACGCTCGAGGGCTGCCTCCTTCTGGTCCTCGCGCAGGGCGCGGTCGATGGGGCCGTCGGGTCCGCCGGTCAGGGCGATCAGGCCCTCGCCGTGCGCTTCCAGGCGCTCGATCTCCAGATGCGGCGGCTCGTCCTCGGCCGGATCGAAGAAGGCGCAGGAGGCGAGCTTCATCAGGTTCTGGTAGCCGCGCTGGTCGGCAGCGATGAGGGCGATGGCCCCGGCCGGCTGCGAGCGCGGCTGGTTGGTGCCGGTGCGGGCCTGGCCGTTGCCCTGCGTGCGGTCGCCGAAATCGATCTGCAGGGTGCAGCCGACAATCGGCTGCACGCCGGCGCCGGCCAGCTTGTCGGAGAACTCCAGCGCGCCGAACAGGTTGCCGGTGTCGGTCAGGCCCAGCGCCGGGAAGCCGTTGCCGACGGCGAGCTTGGCCAGCCGCGGAATGGTCAGCGCGCCTTCCAGCAGGGAGTAGGCCGAGTGCACCTTGAGGTGCACGAACGGCAGCCTGGCAGGGGCGCCGCGGTCGGTCGCTTCGGAGGGGCGAATCATCTTGTTCATGGGTGCAGTGCAGCGCCGATCCGGCCGGCTGGCAATGTTCGGATTGGCTTCTCCGAGCCTCCATCTGGACATACGCACAGGCCGTTGCAAGGGTCTCGCTGATTTCGCTTGAACCTGCCGGCGCGCATCGCTGCATATGGTCGCTGCCGTGAATGGGAATGTCGCCCTTGCCGCCTGCGCGCACTATCATTATCCCATTGACGAGACATGGCTTGGGGGGACGATCATTCGCAAGGTCGCCGGCATAGCGGCACTCGTGCTGGCAACGGCTGCCGCCTATCTCTGTCTCTGGCCCGTTCCCGCAGAGCCCTTGTCGTGGCCGGCGCAGAAGCCGCCCGGCTACACCGGCGCTTTCGCGCCGAACACGCGCTTGTCCGGTCTGCGCATGATCGATACCGGCAGCGAGGTCGGCCCCGAGCACATCGCCATCGGACCGGACGGCAAGCTGTACGCCGCGATGCATAGCGGCAACCTGATACGCATGGAGCCGGATGGCGGCAAGCAGGAGGTGTTCGCCAACACCGGTGGGCGCGTGCTCGGCTTCGACTTCGACGCCCAGGGACGCATGATCGCCGCCGACGCCATGAAGGGGTTGCTGGCCATCACCCCCGACCGGCGCGTGTCCGTGCTCACCGATCGCGTGAGCCCCGATGATCCGATCCGCTATGCCGACGGCATCGTCGTGGCGCCGGATGGGACGATCTATTTCACCGACGCGTCGACGCGCTTTGCTCCCGTGCAATGGGGCGGCACGTACCCGGCGAGCGTGCTCGACATCATGGAGCAATCCGCCACGGGGCGTGTGCTCGCCCATGACCCGGCGACGGGACGAACGCGCATCGTCGCGCGTGGCTTCTCGTTCGCCAACGGGATCGCCTTGGCTTCCGACGGCCGTTCCCTGTTCGTGAACGAGACGGGCCGCTACCGCCTGTGGAAGATCGACGGCCGGGCCAACGACCTCGACGTGCAAAGCGGATCGGCGCAGGCCAGGGTGCTGCTCGACAACCTGCCGGGCTACCCGGACAACCTGATGCGCGGCCGCGATGGCCGCATCTGGGTCGGGCTGTTCAAGCCGCGCAACCCGGCAGCCGACAGCCTTGCCGAGAGGCCGTTCCTGCGCAAGGTCATGCTGAGGCTGCCGCGGGCCTGGCTGCCGCTGGGCAACTCGTACGGGCACGTGTTTGCCATCGACGAGGACGGCCGTGTCACAGCCAGCCTGCAGGACCCGAGCGGCGCCTATCCCGAGGCCACAGGTGCGACCGAGACCGCCGATCGCCTCTACATCCACAGCCTGAATGCGCACGGCATCGGCTGGCTGCCGCGATAAGGCGCGATGAAGACTCTGACGGTGGGACTGGAGGAGAAAACATTGAACCGCCCCGCTCTGCATTGTTCCTTCGGCCGCGTGCTGGGTCTGACTATGCTTGCCGCCATGGCGAGCCCGGTCACGGCGTACGCACACGTGAAATGGTTTGCGCCTTACATCGTCGGAGCGCCGCCCCAGCCGATCGGTGCCACGCTGAGCAATGTCTGGTTCTGGATCGGTATCGCGCTCGTGTTGATGCTCTTTCTTCTCACCAGAGCGGTTGAGAAATCAAACGCAGGCGAAACGATCCTGCTCGAGATGGACAAGATCACCGACCCACTCTGGCAACGCCTCGACGAATTCCTGCGCGTGGTGATCGCCGGCTTCTTCGTGGCGATCTTCGCGGTCGGCGGCGTCTATCTGACGCCCGATCTCAAGACGCCCTCCGAATGGGTGTCGTGGACGCAGGTCCTGATCGCCGGGCTGGTCTTTCCTCGCAAGACGCGGCCGCTGGCGGCTGCCGGCATCATCGGTCTGTGGCTTCTGGCGCTGCGCGACTACGACATCTTCCACTTGCTGGACTATCTCGCGCTCGGAGCCGGCGTCGCCGCCTACCTGGTGCTGGAGGCATCGTCCGATCCGCAATGGCGCAAGCATCGCTTCGAGGCGCTGCGCTGGGGTGTTGCCATCGCCCTGATGTGGTCGAGCCTGGAGAAGTTCGCTTATCCCGACTGGTTCTATCCACTCGTGGAAGAAAAGCCGTTCCTGACTTTCGGCATGCCGCGCGACGTATTCATTCCCATGGCAGGCGTCGCCGAGTTCACGATGGGGTTTGGCCTGCTCTGGACGCCGCTGGTGCGCAGGCTGTCGGCCATCGCCCTCTTCATCATCTTCAACGCGGCCGTCTACCCGTTCGGTCGCGTCGACCTGGTCGGCCACGCGCTCATCATGGCGGTGATAGTTGCCATCGCCGCGGATCACACGCGCGAGGTGCATTTCCTGCCCGAAGTCAAACGCAGGCTTGCCGGCGTGCCGGCTGGACTTGCGGCGGCCCTTGTCATCTTCGTAACGGGGTATTGGGGACTGCACATTGCCATTTACGGGATGCACGGAGATACACGGATGCCGGCCGGAGAGCGGCTGACGCACACGCCGAACCCCGAGTATCCGCACGGCACGCATGGCACCTCGGCGACAGCATCGACGGCCGCGGCCGCCTACGGCGCCGCAATGGATCGCATGCACGGCCCCATGATGCGGGGCGTTGCCAATGCAGATCCCGACGCAGCCTTCGTGCTCGGCATGATCCCGCACCATCAAGGCGCGATCGACATGGCCGAGGTCGTCCAGAAGTTCGGCAAGGACGCCAGGAACCAGCACTTGGCTCGCGAGATCATTGCCACCCAGAGGCGTGAAATTGCCGAGATGCGCGAGTGGCTCAAGCAGAAGAACGTCCCACAACCGTGAGAAAGACAGACAGATTGAGCCCGCCAGCCCAATGGAGATGCATGGCAATCGCCACGGTCGTTGGCGTTGTCGCGCTGCAGTCCGTCGGCACGACGACCGCCGGCAACGCCGCGCCCCGCGCAAAGGCCGCGCGGGAGGAGATCTACATTCTCCGCAGCATAAGAGAACGGCGCGAACCCGTCGCGGGCTGGTGCTCGTCCGCCAGAACCGGATTCGAGCCATTTGCGGCGGACGCCGAGCGCTTCTTCTCGTTCTGGAGTCTTCGAACGCGGCCCGACGGGAGGGTCGTCGAGACGAAGCACAGGCGCGCCGCCGAGCTGCGCGGCTGCTTTGGCGCGACCAGCGAACCTGCGCGGCAGAACTTCTACGCCGAAATCAAGTTGGGCTCGATGTCCTTGCGCGGAAGCGGCGAGTGCCTCGCGCTCAAGGTCGACTTCCCGGAGGCCGGTCTCTTCCCGGTCCGCTGTCAGCTCGTCCTGAGCGGACTGCCGGCCCCGTATGTCGGCGGGCTGTTGACGACCAATACGATCACCAGCAGCGCCGCCTTTGGCGGCGACACGGATCCTCCCGGATATACCCAGGCCTCGATCGCCACGCTTCGACTTTGGAAATCCAAGTAAGCCGCGACCGCTTTATCCCGGCGGACCGGTGCAGGGCTTCCTGTTTGCAAGCATCGTGTTGCGCACCGATCTGCGCGGCAAGCGGTTGCATTCCCTGGCCGAAACCGCCATCTAGCCGTGTCGCAAACCGCGAACCGAACAGCGGGCCCGGAGGATCACGAAACGCATGGATGTCTTGCGCGAATTCCTGACCCGCGACAGTGCGCTCGCCTTGGGCATCGGCGGACTGGTGCTGGGCTTCCTGTTCGGGGCCATCGTGTTCCGCACCAACTACTGCGCGATGGGCTCGCTCTCCGACATTTTGAACTTCGGCGACTGGCGGCGGTTTCGTGCGTGGATCCTGGCGGCGGCCACCGCGCTGATCGGCGCGCAACTCCTGCAGTGGGCCGGCGTGGTCGCACTGGACAAATCGATGTACATGACACCGTCGCTCGGCTGGGCCGGGCATATCGTCGGCGGGCTGATGTTCGGCTTCGGCATGGTGTTTGCCGGCGGCTGTCCGAGCCGCAACCTGTCGCGCGCCGGCGGCGGGGATTTGCGCGCGCTGTTCACGCTGATCGTGCTCGGGCTGTTCGCCTACATGACGATCGGCGGCATCTTCGCGCCCGTGCGGGCCGCCATCGAACGCGCTAGCGCCTGGGCACTGGCAACGCCAACGCAGGGCATCGGAGCGCTCGTCGGGAGCGTCACCGGTGTGTCGACCGGCACCGCCAACGCGGCAATCACGGCCGCCATCGGCGCGCTGGCGCTCGCCTACTGCTTCGGCAACGCGCGCTTCCGTGCGTCGCCGGTGCACATGCTGTCCGGGATCGGCGTGGGGCTGGTGGTGGTCGCCGGGTGGGCGCTGACCGGCCTCGCGTACGACGAGTTCGCGACCCGCCCGACGGCGCCGATCTCGCTCACCTACGTGCGCCCGGCCGGCGACGCGCTCGAATGGCTACAGCGCTACACGGCGGCGCCCGTGCCGGGCTTCGGCACGGCCAGCGTGTTCGGCGCGCTGCTCGGCGCCTGCGCGGCGGCAGTGGCCATGCGGCGCTTCCACGTGTCCACCTTCTCCGACACCGGGGATACACTGCGCAATCTGCTCGGCGCGGCCCTGATGGGGATCGGCGGCGTGATGGCGCTCGGCTGTACCGTCGGGCAGGCGATCACGGGGGTTTCGACGCTGGCGCTCGGCTCGTTCCTGACGTTTGCGGCCATCGTCGCCGGCGGCGTGTACGGCCTGCGCGTGCTGGAGCGGATCATTACGGGGCCCGCGTAAATCGCGCGTCGGTTCGCCTCACGTGCCGCTCGCGGAAATATGACCGGCCGACCGACGGCCCGCCGCGACTTCGTCGTTGCCGTATGCATCACTCGTCCGGGCCACGATGCCCGGCCCGCGCCACAGAAAGCCTTGCCAATGCCGCTGATCCTGCCCCGCCGTCGCGAGATCCTGACCGGCGTTGCGGCGGCCCTTGTCGTGCCGGCCTTGGCGCCGCTTGCCGTGGCGAGCACGCCGCTGATCGTCACGCCCGGCCAGACCGAGGGGCCGTTCTATCCCGTGAAGCTGCCGGCCGACATGGATGCCGACCTGGTGCGCGTGCAGGGCCGGGCCACGCAGGCCGTCGGGCAAATCACCCACGTGACCGGGCGCGTGCTGGACAAACGCGGCCAACCCGTCAAGGGAGCCATGCTGGAGATCTGGCAGTGCGACGCCAACGGCATCTACAATCACCCGGGCGACCACGGCCAGAACCGGCGCGACGCGGCCTTCCAGGGCTACGGCCGCACCACGGTGGACGGCGACGGCCGCTACGCCTTCCGCACCATCCGCCCGGTCGCCTACCCCGGCCGCACGCCGCACATCCACTTCAAGGTGCACGCCCCCGGCACCGGCCGCCTGACCACGCAGATGTATATCGCCGGCGAACCGCAGAATGCGCGCGATGGCGTGCTGCGCTCGATCCGCGATGCGCAGGCCCGCGAGAGCGTGATCGTTCCGCTGCAGACCGCCGGCGACATCGAGGCGGGCGCCATCAAGGGCACCTTCGACATCGTCCTCGATCTCTAAAGCCACACTGTGCGTGGACTCCGGGTCGCCCAAGAAGTGGGCGAAACCTGGCTATTTTCCATGCCAATCGACGACCGCAGCCCATCCGAAGGGGTAGAATTGCCGCGCAGTGATACCCATTGAGCACACCACGGCCGGGACCCGCTCCACGAATCGCACCAGTATCAAGCAACTCAAAGTGTCGCATCCGCGTTGCATGCTTCGGAGGCACGGCGTTTGCAGGTGTGGTTCCTGCCGGAACGGCGGCAGGTACGCGCGTCGGTAAGGCTAGGGCGGAAATTACTCCAGGAGGGAGGCACAGCACGGAAAACCTTTGAACTGCGAGGGTCCACAATGTCCAAGAAATGGTTCCTGGCTGCACTCCTGGTCGCGGCTGCGACGCCGGCAGCGGCACACGACTGGTACCCGATCGAATGTTGCCACGCGATGGACTGCGCCACCGTCGACAAGGTCGAGATGGTGCCCGCGCCCAGTGTGACCGGGCTCCTCGGCTCCCCAGCTTACGCCTCCAGCCCCGGCTCCATGATCGTCACCACCAAGCATGGAACGGTGATCGTGCCCGCCAACTTCCCGAGACGCGAATCCAAGGACAACCAGATGCATGCCTGCATGCGTCCCACTAGCGACGGCAGCATGCGCCTGCTCTGCCTGTTCCTGCCGCCGGCGTCGTAGTCATCCAGGCGTCTGACCTCCAACGCCATCCTGCGCTTGTAGAAGGACGCGATGAACTCCTGCCGTGTTCGGCGGTGAGTTGCGCATAATCGGAAGTCCTGAGGCCCCCGCGTTCGCTCAAGAGCGGCGCGAGCCTGCGACGACTGAAGAAATGTCGATTCAAAACCGCCTGCGCGCTGCCTCCGCGGCAGCTTGCAGATCGTCGCCGCGTAACTGATGGTCGATCAGAAGCTTGGCACAATCGCCGGTGCTGCCGACGACGCGTGGCTGCCCACTCTGCTC
>Ga0075367_10000880_pt1 | contig 12050 bp, 11 predicted proteins | sample EndMethybrTD3032_FD_71399 | JGI IMG/M metagenome (GOLD analysis project Ga0075367, IMG submission 71399) | Populus endosphere microbial communities from Tennessee, USA - Endosphere MetaG P. TD hybrid TD303-2 | ecosystem: Host-associated > Plants > Roots > Endosphere | place: USA: Tennessee... | reverse complement strand
CCTGATCACCCCCAGCGGCCCGGACGTCAACCCGGCGCTCGACAAGGCTCGCGACGCGGGTCTGTACGTCATCGCGCTCGACACCCCGCCCGACCCGCCGGAGACCGCGGACATCACCTTCGCCACCGACAACGTCGAGGCGGGGAGGCTGATCGGCCAGTGGACCGCCGCCCAGCTCGGCGGCAAGAAGGCGACGATCGCCCTGCTCGACCTGTTCGACGACCAGGTCGTCTCGGTCGACTACAACCGCGACCAGGGCTTCCTCGACGGCATGGGCATCGACGTCGCCGACGACCAGGTCAACGGCGACGAGGCGGCGACCGGGTCCTACTCCGGTGGGGACTACGAGATCGTGTGCAACGAGCCGACCGACGGTGCCGAGGACGGCGGTCGTACGGCGATGGAGACCTGCCTCAACAAGAACCCCGACATCAACGTCGTCTACACCATCAACGAGCCGGCCGCCGTGGGCGCACACGCCGCGCTGGAGCAGGCCGGAGGGGCCGACGGTGTCCTCGTCGTCTCCGTCGACGGCGGGTGCGACGGTGTCCAGCAGGTGGCCGACGGCGTCATCGGCGCGACGTCGCAGCAGTACCCGCTCGTCATGGCTCAGAAGGGCGTCGAGGCCATCGCCGAGATCGCTCGGGGCGGCGAGACGCCGGCCCCCTCCGAGGGCCTGGACTTCTTCAACACCGGCGTCAAGCTGGTGACGGACACGCCCGCCGACGGCGTCGAGAGCATCGACACCGCCGAGGGTGCCGACCTCTGCTGGGGCTGAAGCACCCAGCACAGGTCAACGGCCCGGCGGGGATCGACCAGAAGCGGTCCCCGTCGGGCCACCCCCCATCGCAGGAGGAATCCGTGAACACCAGCTCACCCGACCCCGTGACGGTCGACGACGACACCATGCCGGCCACAGCAGCGGACCTGTTCGCCGCGCGAGGTCGTACGCCGCTCCAGCGGGTCCAGCACGTCCTGCACGGCCACCCCGCGCTCAGCCCGCTGCTCGTGCTGGCGATGGCATCGGTGGTGTTCGCGAGCCTGAACTCGCGGTTCGCCGAGGCGGGCTCGATCTCCCTGGTGCTGCAGCAGGCGGCGATCATCGCCGCCCTCGCCATCGGGCAGACGCTCATCGTGCTCACCGCCGGCATCGATCTCTCCGTGGGCGCCGTGATGGTGCTCGCGATGATGGTCTCGGCCACGCTCCACGCCGAGTCGGGGCTGCCTGCTCCGGTGGCCATCCTGCTCGGACTGGCCATCGGCACCGCCTGCGGCGTCCTCAACGGTCTGCTCGTCACCCGCCTCAAGCTGCCGCCGTTCATCGCGACCCTCGGCACGCTCTCGGTCTTCACCGCGCTGACGCTGCTCTACACCAAGGGTCAGAGCATCCAGGCCTCCGACATGGACGACCTGATGCTGTGGACCGGCAACGTGATCCGCTTCGGGGACTTCACGATCACCTACGGCGTCGTCATGGTCGCCCTGCTCTACCTCGCCTTCCACTTCGCGCTGACGCAGACCCGGTGGGGCAAGCACGTCTACGCCGTCGGCGACGATCCCGAGGCGGCACGACTCGCCGGCATCAGCGTCGACCGGGTGCTGCTCAGCGTCTACGCGGTCGCCGGCCTCGTGTTCGGCCTCACCGCCTGGCTGATGATCGGCCGGGCGAGCGCGGCCGGCACCAACGCCGTGCCCCAGGCCAACCTCGAGTCGATCACCGCGGTGGTCATCGGCGGGACCAGCCTCTTCGGCGGCCGTGGCACCCTCGCCGGCACCGCCGTGGGTGCCCTCATCGTCTACGCCTTCAACAGTGGACTGTCCCTGGCCGGGGTGGACCAGAACTATCGGATCCTGGCCATCGGCATCCTCGTGATCGTGGCCGTGTCCATCGACCAGTGGATCAGGAAGGTGCGCGCATGAACACCCACCAGCACAGCACGGAGCGGACCGCGGTGCTCTCGGCGCGCGGCCTGGTCAAGACCTTCGGCCGGGTGGTGGGGCTCGACGGCGTCGACATCGACCTCTACCCGGGCGAGGTGCTGGCGATCGTCGGCGACAACGGTGCCGGCAAGTCGACGCTCATCAAGTGCCTGACCGGCGCGGCCGAGCCCGACGCGGGCGAGATCCGGCTCGACGGCCGGCCGGTCAGCTTCAAGCGCCCGCAGGACGCGCGCGACGCCGGCATCGAGACGGTCTACCAGACGCTGGCCGTCGCGCCCGCGCTCGACATCGCGACCAACATGTTCCTGGGGCGCGAGCGACGTCGGCCGGGGCCGCTCGGCTCGGTCCTGCGGATGCTCGACTACCGCGGGATGCGCGAGGACGCCAGGACGTCACTGGCCGAGCTCGGCATCGGCACGATCCAGAACATGTCGCAGGCCGTCGAGACGCTCAGTGGTGGCCAGCGACAGGCCGTGGCCGTGGCCCGGGCGGCGACGTTCGCCGACAAGCTCATCGTCCTCGACGAGCCCACGGCCGCGCTCGGGGTCAAGGAGGGCAAGCAGGTCCTCAGGATGATCAAGCAGGTCCGCGACAGCGGCAAGCCGGTCATCCTGATCTCCCACAACATGCCCCACGTCTTCGAGGTCGCCGACCGCATCCACATCCAGCGACTGGGCGGGTGCGCTGGCGTGGTGACGCCGCAGACCCACACGATGAACGACGTGGTCGCGATCATGACCGGGGCGACCACGCTCGCGGAGACACCCGGCTCGGCGACGGGTTGATGCGGGGGCGGTGGGCGCGTCGATGACAATGGGCGGACCCACCGCCACCCAGCTGCAAGGAACGGCATGACCCTCCAGGCCAATGCGTTCGACGTCGCCGCCTTCCGCGCCCAGTTCCCCTCGCTGGCCTCGGGTATCGCCCACTTCGACAACCCCGGCGGCACCCAGACGCCGGCCGTGGTGGGCGAAGCGATCGCCCGGACCCTGACCGGTCCGCTGTCGCAGCGCGGCGCTCACCTGGTCAGCCAGCGCAACGCCGAGTGGGTGGTCGGGGAGTTCCGCGGGGCCGTCGCCGACCTGCTCGGCGGGGTGCCCGAGGGTGTCGTCCACGGCCGCAGCGCGACCGCGCTGACGTACGACTTCTCCCGCACGCTCGCGAAGACGTGGTCCGCCGGCGACGAGATCGTCCTCTGCCAGCTCGACCACGACTCCGACGTACGCCCCTGGTTGCAGGCGGCGGAGCGCGCCGGGGTCACCGTCCGCTGGCTGCGGCTCGACCCGGCGACCGGTGAGCTCGACCTGTCGTCGCTGGACGCCATCGGTGACCGCACCCGGCTGGTCGCGCTGACCGCCGCCTCCAACCTGCTCGGCACCCGGCCCCCCGTTGCCACCGTCGCCCGGCGGGCGCACGAGGTCGGCGCACTGGTGTACGTCGACGGCGTGCACCACGCTGCCCACGCGGCGCCCGACGTCGTGGCCATGGGTGCCGACTTCCTGGTCTGCTCGCCCTACAAGTTCTTCGGCCCCCACTGCGCCGCGCTCGTGGCGGACCCGGCCCTGCTGGAGACCCTCCGTCCCGACAAGCTCGTGCCGTCGAGCGACGCCGTGCCCGAGCGCTTCGAGCTGGGCACGCTCCCCTACGAGCTGCTCGCGGGCGTGACGGCCGCGATCGACCTCATCGCCGGCCTCGCCCCCGACGCCGGCTCGCGTCGCAAGCGGCTCGTGGCGGCGTACGCCCTCATCCAGGCGCACGAGCTGCGCCTGCGCGGGCGCGTCGAGGAGGGCCTCGACGGGCTGGGCGACCACCTGACGCTCCACTCGCGGGCGGCGGACCGCACGTCGACGCTCTTCGTGACGCTGCGCGACCGGCTCCCGGCGGACGCGTACGAGTTCCTGGCCGCGCGCGACGTCCTGGTCCCGGCCGGCACGTTCTACGCCTACGAGACCTTCCGTGCCCTGCAACTGCCGGTCGACTCGGGCCTGCGGATCGGGCTGGCGGCCTACAACGCCGACGCCGAGGTGGACCGGCTGCTCGAGGGCCTCGGGGACTTCTTCAGCTGATCCGCTTCAGCGTGCGCGTGCGGGCACCGGGCACGAACCCGATCCCGCGGTAGAGCCTCGCCGGCGCGGGGTAGTCGTCGTCCCCACGCGGGCAGACCAGTCCGCTCGTCGCACCTATCGAACGGGCAGCGGTGAGGGCGGACACCGAGGCGGCGGTGGCGAGCCCGCGTCGGGAGTGGTCATCCACGCAACCGACCGGCTCGACCAGCGCCACCCCCGTGGCCGCGTCGAGCCAGACGCAGCACGAGGCGATCCACTCGCCGTCGACCGTCGTCACCACGTGGTCGAGCTCCGGTCGGTAGGGCGACGTCGTCATCAGCCGCTCGTACGCCGCGGTCGTCACCCGTGACGTCGGCGACCACGCAGCGCGGTGGACCGCGGCCCGCTGCTCGTGCTCGCCCGGCCGCACCGCGCGGACGTCGTACCCCTCGGGCAGCCGCACCGGGGGCAGGTCCCACAGGTCGAGGTGGTGGTGGGTGAACCACGGCGACTCCACCTCGGTGAAGCCGTGGTCGGCCAGCACGCCGATCGCGACGGTCTCGGTCTCGAGCGTGCTCGCGGTGACCTCGTCGGCAGACTCGGCCAGCGCGGCCGCGACGACGGCGTCCACGGCGGCCGGGTCGGTGCCGCAGACCTCGAGCCAGTCGAGCGACTCCAGCCACGCCCAGGCGTCGTCGAGCAGGAACGCCGGGCCCAGGTCGAGCACTTCGGGTTCGCCGTACGTCGCGGACCAGGCCAGCTGGCCGGGGTGGTGCCGAGCCTCCCGTGACCACAGCCGCGAGGCGAGCTCCTGCATCCGCGGCAGGGCGTGCTCGATGTCGAGGCGCTCGGGAGTCATGGCGGCACCCTCCCACCGGCGATCACCGCCGGGCACCTCGTTTTCAGTCGTCGTGGACCTGCTCGGAGACCTCGACGGCGCCCGCTCCCGACTCGTGAGCCGTGGAGTCGACGGCGTCGGTGTCGACCGTGTCCCCGACGGTCGCGTTGCCGGCGGGCTCGGCGTCGAGGGCCGCCTGTCGCTCCTCGTCGCTGACCCGCTCGCCCGCGCCCGGGAAGATCGACTCCTCCGGGTGCTCGGCGTAGGGGTCCGGTGCGGTCTGGTCGTCGCTGGTCATGCTCCCGACCGTACGCCGGATCCGTACGCCCACGCGGGCTGGACGTAGACGCGCGGACCATGGTCCGTCGGACCGGCGATGCTCGCGCTCGGGCACCCCTGTGGCGCACATCAATGTCCGCGTGTCTACGTGGAGCGCCGAACCATCCGGGGCCTGTCGGACCCCTCCGCCACAATGACCGGGTGAGCCAGCCGGCCCCGACCCAGCCCTGGGTGCTCCACGTCGACATGGACCAGTTCCTCGTCGCCGTCGAGCTGCTGCGCCACCCCGAGCTCGTCGGCCTGCCCGTCGTGGTCGGGGGCCGCGGCGACCCGACGGAGCGCGCCGTCGTGTCCACGGCGTCCTACGAGGCGCGCGCCCACGGCGTGCGCTCCGGGCTCGCGCTCAAGCTGGCGAAGCGCCGGTCACCGGACGCGGTGTTCCTGCCCGTCGACTTCCCGGTCTACGAGGCCGCGTCCGCACGGGTGATGGAGACGCTGCGCGCGACGCCCGGTGCCGTCGTCGAGGTGCTCGGCTGGGACGAGGCGTTCGTCGGCATCGAGACCGACGACCCGGTCCGGACCGCCCGGGAGATCCAGGCGGCCGTGCTCGCGGCCACCGAGCTCCACTGCTCCGTGGGCATCGGCGACACCCTCGTCCGGGCCAAGATCGCGACCGACTTCGGCAAGCCGCAGGGCACGTTCATGCTCACTCGTGACAACTGGATGGAGGTCATGGGCGCGCGTCCGACGACCGCCCTGTGGGGCGTCGGGTCGAAGATCGGCGCACGACTGGAGGCCCTCGGCATCAGCACGGTCGCCGACCTGGCGGCGGCCGACGAGGAGGCGCTGGTCGCCGCGTTCGGCCCGTCCAGCGGCTCCCACCTCGGCCGTCTCGGGCGAGGCGGCGGGCGTACGACGCCTGACGACACGCCCTGGGTGGCGCGGGCCCACGGCCGGGAGACGACCTACCAGGCCGACCTCACCTCCCCCGAGGAGGTGCGCGCCGCGCTGGCCGACCTCGCGGCACGGGTCGTCGACGACGTACGCAAGGAGGACCGGGCGGTCCAGCGCGTGCACCTCAAGGTCCGGTTCGCGCCGTTCTTCACCTTCACCAAGGTGCGCAAGCTCGCCGAGCCGACCTTCGACGTCGACGTCATCACGCAGACGGCGTACGACCTCTTCCTCGCGCTCGACGACCAGAGGCGCGTGCGGTTGCTCGGTGTCCGCGGGGAGATGGTGCCGCCCGAGGGCGGTTACTGACCCACGTCAACAGCGCGCCCCGTGCGGGTCGGCTCACATCCCGGGCACGGCCAGGAACTCGTGGACGTCGATGGTGCCGATCTGCAGGTGGGGGTGGCCCTCGAGGACGGCGTCGAGCGCCTCGCGCGAGTCGGCCTCGAGGACCGAGTAGCCACCGATGGACGCGTCGGCACCCGCGCTGGCCGGCGACACGGGTGAGCCAAGGTCGACGATGGCCTGACCGGCGCGGCCGGCCCAGCTCATCCACTCCTGCATGCCGGCCTCGGCCTGCTCGGGGGTGGACTCGCCCATCTGCTGCTGGGCGGAGACGTCGGACTTGTAGAGCACGAGGAACTTCATGGTGGTTCTCCTTCTGGGGATGGGGTTGTTTCAGAGGGTGGAACGGCCCGCGAACGCCGCGAGGCGGTCGAGTGCGGAGGCGTCTTCGGCCGGGACGACCTCGTCGCCGAACGAGCGGCCGCGGCCGCCCGGGATGATCGTCTGGCCAAGCTCGGCGAGGTAGCCGACGACCTCGTCGGACATCCGGAGCTCCTGACCGGAGGTCTGGGCGAAGTCCCAGCCGTGCAGGGCGATCTCGAGTGGGAGCACGCCGGCCAGGAACCCGGCCGGCATCTCCTCGCCACCGGGGCCGGGGACCATGCCGTCGAGGTCCACGGCGCGCCAGGCGTCGATCGCCTGTGCGGCCATCGTGGAGACCCGGTTCTCCAGCGAGCCCTCCTCGGGGTTGACCACGGTGGCACCGGCCATGCCGCCGAGCTGCGCGAGCGAGCCGAAGAGGTGCTCGGCGAGCTCGTGGCAGGTGAAGTCGGCGCACGGAGTCTGCTTGGTGCGGTCGTCGTCGGTCAGGCCCCGGAGCACAGGCTGCAGGGAGGCGAGTGCCGCATCGGCCGCGGTGACCGGAGTGAGGTTCTCAGGGGCCCAGGCCCACTCGTCCGCGCCGGCGTCGCCGGTGGCGGCCATCTTCCCGAGACGCTCCAGGTAGTGGTGCCACCCCTCGGCGTGCATCGCGGCCTGCTGCTCGGTGAGTCCCTCGTGCGTGAGGGTGACGGTCGTGCCGTCCGCGGCGGGCTCGAAGGTCACCGTGACGGTGGAGGCGTCGGGCGGGAGGTCGTCGCTGCCGTCCCAGCCCCAGCCGAAGACGACCCGGCGGCCGGGCTCGACCTCGCGGTAGGTGCCGGCCGCGACGTGGCCCGGCGTCACCGTCCAGCGGTAGTCGCCGCCGGCACGCAGGTCGACCGTGGCCGACACGGTCTGCCAGCGGCGCAGCCGCTCGGGCTGGGTCAGGAGTGCGAAGGCCTCGTCAGGCGTGCAGGGAAGGGTGACGGTGGAGGTGAAGCTCATGGGATCTCCTGGTGAGCGGGGGTGGTCAGGGGTGGAGCGAGTGGGCGTCGGCGACGAGCTGGTCGAGCTCGGCGGTCCAGAACCGGTCGATCTCGGCCTGCAGCCGGCGCAGGCCTTGGGGACGTACGCGGTAGACCCGCTGCCTGCCGACCTTCTCGGCCTCGAGGAGCCCGGCGTCGACCAGCAGCAGCAGGTGCTGGCTGATCGCCGACCGGGTCACGTCGAAGGGAGCCGCGATGGCGGAGACCGGCAGCGGGCCGTTCGCCAGCATCTGCAGGATGCGTCGCCGGGTGGGCTCGGCAGCCGCGGAGAAGGCGTCGGTCACGAGAAATACGTTAGTCACCACTAACGCTTTTGGCAAGACGGTACGACGGCCTCGACCGCTAGCGGCTACTGACCGAGCAGCGAGAGCCCCGCGGCCAGGGCGAACCCGGCGACCGTCGCCAGCCCCGCCAGGTCCTTCGCCTTGTCCTTCGCCTCCGGCACCATCGAGTCGATCAACATGGTCAGGAGCGCTCCCGCGGCGAAGCCGTCGACCAGCGCACTGGCCCTGCTCGAGACCCCGTCAGCCGCGAGGTAGCCGCCCACCGTCGCCAGCGCGCAGGCCGCGGCAACCACGGCCCACAGCCCGAGCACCTGGCCCTTGGTGCGCCCCGAGCTCCGCATGTCCGCGGCGGACCCGATCGCCTCCGGGAGGTTGGAGGCGAAGATCGCGACGACCAGCGCCACGCTGATGCCCTGGCCCTGGGCCAGGCCGATCCCGAGCACCGCCTGCTCCGGGATGCCGTCGAGGAACGCACCGAGGGCGAGGGTCGCGCCGCCGCCCGACGAGCGCGACTCGACCCAGCGGTTGGCCAGGTAGAAGGTGGCACCGCCGACGGCGAGACCGACCGCGACCGGCCAGGCGCCGCCGATCCGCAGGCCCTCCTCGGCGAGCTCGAAGGAGACGCTCGCGACCAAAGCGCCGGCACCGAAGCCGAGCACCAGGCCGACCACCGTGTCCGACCAGGACCGCACCAGCGCCAGCACGGCGCCGACCACCAGCGAGCTGGCGGCCAGCGCACCCCAGCCGAGGGACTCGATCACGCCACGATCATGCCAGCGATCACTCGGTGGCGATGGCGGCGAGCACCTTCATCCGGGAGGCCCGGATCGCCGGGACGACGGCAGCCAGGACCCCGAAGATCACGGCCACCACGAGGAAGACGAGCAGGCTGTTGAGCGGCAGCGACAGCTCGGTCAGGTCGTCCTTCAGCGACTGCCTCAGCACGACGCCGATCACCAGACCCAGCACCATCCCGAGGACGGCACCGAGCAGGGCGATCGCCACCGACTCGAGGGTGATCATCAGTCGCAGCTTGCGTCGCGAGAGCCCGACCGCGCGGAGCAGGCCGACCTCACGAGTCCGCTCCAGGACGCTGAGGCCGAGGGTGTTGACGATGCCGATGACCGCGATGACCACGGCGAGGGCGAGCAGTCCGTAGATCACGTAGAGCAGCTGGTTGACCTGACCGCTGATCAGCTCCTTGAACTCCTCCTTGTCCTGGACCGCCAGGATCGGCAGGTCCTTGACCACGTCCTCCAGGTCCTGCTTGACCGCCCCGCGGCCGGCGCCGTCCGCCAGGGTGATGCTCAGGCTGGAGTCGCTCCGCTCGATGCCGGCGTCGGCGAGCACGGACAGCGGGAACGTGATCCCGCCGGTGGTCGGGGTGTCCTCGAAGATCCCGACCACGTCGAGCGCGATCGTCTTGCCGCCGGGGAACTCGACGTCGATGGTGTCGCCCGGCTTGGCCTTCAGGTCATCGGCACGGCTCTCGCTGAGGACCGTCTGGTGCCCGGACATCTGGTCGGTGCCCTCGATCATCTTCAGGTCGTAGATCTCGAAGAAGCCCGGGTCAGCGCCGAAGGCAAAGGTCTGGTCGGGCTTGCCGTCGACCTCGACGCTCACCGGTGTCCCCTGCTGGCGCGAGACGAGGTCGACGCCGTCCACGTCCTCCATCCGGTCGCCGAACCCTGCCGGGAAGCCCTGGAAGGTCGGCATCTGCACGAGGAAGTCGCTCTTGAACTGGTCGTCGACGACCGCGTTGTTCGTCGCGCTGAGCGACGAGGCGAGCACGCCGACGGCCGAGACGACCGCGAGGCCGATCATGAGCGCCGAGGCCGTCGCACCCGTACGCCGGGGGTTGCGCAGCGCGTTCTCCCCGGCGAGCCGGCCGGGAGTGCCGAACAGGCGACCGAACACCGACCGGCACGCCACCAGCACCGGGTGGCCGAGCACGGGAGCGAGCACGGCCGTCGTGATCACCCAGATCACGGCGCCGGCACCGATCCAGATGGCATCAGTGCCGGGTGCACCGACCAGGCCCATGACTGCGAGCGCGGTGCCGACGACCATGGCGATCGTGCCGAGAACCAGCCGGCGCGTCATCCCCTTCTCCTGGACCACGAGGTCGTCGCGCATGGCGGCTACCGGGGGCACCTTGGCGGCGCGGCGGGCCGGAACGAACGCAGCGACCATCGTGACGACGATCCCCACGACGTAGCCGGCCACGATGGTGAACGGCGTCAGGGTCAGCACGCTGCTGGCGATGTCGAGCCCGAAGGTGCGGAACAGGCCCGCCAGGAGACGCGCCAGCCCGAGCCCCAGCAGCAGGCCGAGGGTTGCCCCCACCACGGCCATCAGGAAGGCCTCGACCAGCACCGAACGGGTGACCTGCTTCTTGCTCGCGCCGAGCGCCCGCAGGAGCGCGGACTCACGGACGCGCTGCGACACGAGGATCGAGAAGGTGTTGAAGATGATGAACGCGCCCACCACGATCGCGATCACCGCGAACGTGGTCAGGAAGATCGAGATGACGTCGAGGAACTGACCGATCTGGTCCTGGGTCTCCTTGACCACCTTGTCCCCGGTGACCGCGGTGAAGCCCTCCGGTGACACCGCGGCGGCAGCGGCGGCGAGCTCCTTCTGGGAGACACCGTCGGCGCCCGTGAGGGAGACGCTCGTGAAGGCGTCGGCGCCCTTCAGGAAGATGTCCTGCGCCTCCTGGGTGTCGAGCAGGACGAGGGTGGCGCCGGCCGTGCCGCCGCCGTTGAAGTCGGCGGTGCCGACGAGGGTGAACGTACGACGGGGGTCCTTGCTCTCGGTCGGCACGATCATCGTGACCGTGTCACCGATCTCGTAGCCGCCGCGCTCCGCCGAGGACGTGTCGAGGGTGACCTCGCCCGGCTGCTCGGGCCAGCCACCCTGGTTGAGCACCAGGATCTCCTCGCCGGCCATGTTCTCGCCGGGCGCGTAGTTGAACGCGAGGGTGGGCGCGCCCTGACCGCCCACCAGCTTGCCGTCCTTGCCGAGCAGGTAGGAGCCGAAGCCGTCGACCGACCCGATCGCGTCCTTCACCTCGGGCAGGGCCGACAGCTTGTCGATGTCGGCAGGGGTGATCCGCTGCGTGGTGGCGATGCCAGCGCTGGCCGCGGAGACATCGCCCGCGGGCCGCACCATGGCGTCGGAGGTCGATCCGCTGACGATGTTCTCGAAGGTCGCGTTGAGGCCGGTGCTGAAGGTCATCACGCCGGCCAGGAAGCCGATGCCGAGCACGATGGCCAGCGTGCTCATCAGCAGGCGCACCTTGCGGGCGAGCAGGTTGCGCCAGGTCAGGCGGAGCACCTCAGCTCGCCGCCTTCTTGATCGCGACGTCCTGCAACCGGGCCATCTTGGCGAGGATCTGGTCGCGGTCGGGGTTGCGCAGCTCGTCGACGATCACGCCGTCGGCGAGGAAGAGCACCCGGTCGGTGTACGACGCCGCGACCGGGTCGTGGCTCACCATCACGACGGTCTGGCCGAACTCGTCGACGCTGCGGCGCAGGAAGGCAAGCACCTCGGCACTGCTGGTGGAGTCGAGGTTGCCGGTGGGCTCGTCAGCGAAGACGATCTTCGGCTGGCTGACGAGAGCGCGCGCACATGCGACGCGCTGCTGCTGGCCGCCCGACATCTCGCTGGGGCGGTGGCCGAGCCGGGGACGCAGGCCGACGGCGTCGACCACCTGGTCGAACCACGCGCGGTCCGGCTTGCGGCCGGCCAGGCTCAGGGGCAGCAGGATGTTCTCCTCCGCGCTGAGGGTCGGCACCAGGTTGAAGGACTGGAAGACGAAGCCGACCCGCTCGCGGCGCAGGGTGGTGAGGTCCTTGTCCTTGAGCCGGCCCAGCGAGGTGCCGTCGACGACGGCCTCGCCGGACGTCGGGGTGTCGAGGGCCGCCAGGCAGTGCATCAGGGTCGACTTGCCGGAGCCGGACGGCCCCATGATGGCGGTGAACTCGCCCTGCATCAGGTCGACGGTGACCCCGTCGAG
>Ga0075367_10000878_pt1 | contig 12058 bp, 10 predicted proteins | sample EndMethybrTD3032_FD_71399 | JGI IMG/M metagenome (GOLD analysis project Ga0075367, IMG submission 71399) | Populus endosphere microbial communities from Tennessee, USA - Endosphere MetaG P. TD hybrid TD303-2 | ecosystem: Host-associated > Plants > Roots > Endosphere | place: USA: Tennessee... | reverse complement strand
GTTCGGACGCTACGACCGCATCGCCAACGCGCTGATCGCCGAGAGCGACTGCCTGCTGGTGGTCGGCTGCAAGCTGGGCGAGATCGCCACCAAGCGCTTCAGCCTCATTCCATCCGGCAAGACGGTGATCCACATCGAGCTGGACCCGACCGAGATCGGCCGCACCACCCGCGCCAACGTGGCGCTGGTGTCGGATGCGCGCCTGGCGCTGGAGGATCTGAGCGCGGCGCTTGGAAAAGCCTCGCAGGCCGCCGCTCGCCGCATCGACTGGTGCGCTCAAGTGCCAAAACGCATGGACGCCTGGCGCGCGACGGCACGCGATCGGCTGCATTCGGCCGAGCAGCCGATCAACGTCGGCCGCCTGATGCATGAGCTCAACCAGGCCATGCCGGGAGACGGCATCGTGGTGGCCGACGGAGGCTTTGCCGCGCATTGGGGCGGCCTGCTGTTCGACACCAAGAAAGCGGGCCGCCATTTCGTGCCGGACCGCGGCTTCGCCTCGATCGGCTACGGCGTACCGGGGGGCATCGGCGCGCAGCTGGCGGCAGGACCCAAGCGGCGCGTCATGTCGCTGACCGGCGATGGCGGATGCAACATGAGCATCGGCGAGCTCGAGACGGCGCGGCGGACGGCTGCGAACTTCGTGGCGATTGTGTTCAACAATGCCGCATCGGGCTACGTGAAGGCGCTGCAGCATTCGGTGTACGGCAGCGGCAGCTATCAGTCCTCGGATCTGGTCGAGTTGAACTACGCAGAGATCGCCAAGGGCTTCGGATGCCTCGGCATCCGCGTCGACCATCCCGACCAGCTGGCGTCCGCGCTGCGCCAGGGCCTGGCCAACACCACCAGCCCGACCGTGATCGACGTGGCGGTGACGCGCGATCCGGCCCGCATGCTGCCCGCCGCCGACAACCGCACCCTCAAGATCACGAAGGGCGATCGGCCGGTTTAGCAGTCCGGCTGCAAGTCGTTGACGCCGGCCGCCACGTCGGCAGCCGGTAATTTGCCGTCGACGCTGGCGCGCGCGGGGCATTTTTCTGCTATGCGGTGCACCTCGAACCAGCTACGCCCGACCCGCCATGAGCAAGGCCAACCACAGCACCGGACCAAGCGCCGAACCCGGCGGGCAGCAACGTGCGCGTCCGGAGTGGACCAAGGCGCGCCGTATCGTGGTCAAGATCGGCTCGAGCCTGCTGGTGGATCGCGCCAGCGGCCAGCTCAAGGCGGCCTGGCTGCAATCGCTGGCCGAAGACGTGGCCGGGCTGGTCAAGGCCGGCAAGGACGCCATCGTGGTCTCTTCCGGCGCCATCGCCCTTGGCCGGCATCTGCTGTCATTCGGCCGGGGCAGCCTGGCGCTGGAGCAGTCGCAGGCGGCGGCAGCGGTCGGCCAGATCTCGCTCGCCAGCGCCTACCAGGAGGCGTTCAAGGCGCAGGGGCTGACCGCCGCCCAGATCCTGCTCACGCTCGGGGATACGGAAGAGCGCCGCCGCTATCTGAACGCGCGCCAGACCATCTCCACCCTGCTTGCCCAGCGGGCGGTGCCGGTCGTCAACGAGAACGATACCGTAGCGACGGCCGAAATCCGCTACGGCGACAACGACCGCCTGTCCGCGCGCGTCGCCAGCATGCTGAGCGCCGACTGCCTGGTGCTGCTGTCCGATATCGACGGGCTGTATACCGCGCCGCCGGGCAGCACGCCCGGTGCGACGCTGGTGCGCGAAGTGCGGCAGATCACGCCGGACATCGAGGCGATGGCGGGCAGCGCGGGATCGGAGCTGTCGCGCGGCGGCATGGTCACCAAGATCGAGGCGGGCCGCATTGCGCTGGCGTCCGGGGCCAACATGGTGATCACGTCGGGAACCATCCTGCATCCGTTGCGCGCCCTGCAGCAGGGTGCGGACTGCACCTGGTTCCTGGCACCGTCGGATCCGGTGACGGCACGCAAGCGCTGGATCGCCGGACAGCTCGAGCCCAAGGGCCAGGTCACCATCGATGCCGGGGCCGAGCGGGCGCTGCTGTCGGGCAAGAGCCTGCTGCCGGCCGGGGTCACGCGCGCCGAGGGGACCTTCGAACGCGGCGATGCGGTGGTGATCCGCGCCGCTGACGGGCGTGAGCTCGGCCGCGGCCTGATCGCCTATGCGCAAGCCGATGCGGCGCGTATCATGGGCAAGAAGAGCGGCGCGATCGCCGCCATTCTCGGGTTCGAGGGTCGCGCCGAGCTGATCCACCGCGACGACATGGTGCTGAGCAGGACGTGATCGACATGGCCGCGACGACCAAACACTCACCGGCAGCCACCCAATCGGTGGCCGATCTGATGGCGAGCCTCGGCCAAGAGGCCCGCACGGCGGCACGCGCCCTGGCCCAGGCCACCACCCAAGCCAAGAACGCCGCGCTGCTGGCGGCCGCCGGCGAGTTGCGCGCGCAGACGCCCGCCATCCTGGCCGCCAACGAGCGGGACATGGCGGCGGCGACGGCCGCAGGCCGGCAGGGCTCGTTCCTGGATCGCCTGGCGCTCGATCCCAAACGCATCGAGGCAATCGCCAAGGGCCTGGAAGACATCGCCGCTTTGCCCGACCCGGTCGGCAGCGTCATGGCCCAATGGACACGCCCCAACGGCCTTGAGATCACGCGCGTGCGCACACCGCTTGGCGTGATCGGCATCATCTACGAGAGCCGGCCCAACGTCACGGCGGATGCCGGCGCGCTGTGCCTGAAGGCCGGCAACGCCGCCATCCTGCGCGGCGGATCCGACAGCTACCACTCGAGCCGCGCCATCCAGGTCTGCTTGGCCCGCGGCCTGCGCGATGCCGGCCTGCCGGAGACGGCGATCCAACTCGTCCCCATCGTCGATCGTGAGGCGGTCGGGCTGATGCTGGAAGGCCTGGGCGGCTCGATCGACGTGATCGTCCCGCGCGGCGGAAAAAGCCTGGTGGCCCGCGTGCAGGCGGAGGCGCGCGTGCCGGTGTTCGCGCATCTGGAAGGCCTGTGCCACACCTACGTCGACGCCAGCGCCGACCTGGAGATGGCCAAGCGCATCGTCGTCAACGGCAAGATGCGCCGCACCGGCGTGTGCGGTGCCACCGAGACCCTGCTGGTCGATCGCAAGGCACCCCCCGGCGTGCTCGAAGCGCTGGTCGCCGCATTGCTGGAGGCCGGCTGCGAGGTGCGCGGCGATGCAGCGGCGCAGAAGGCCGATGCGCGGGTCAGGAAAGCCACGGCCAAGGACTGGTCCACCGAGTATCTCGATGCCATCATCGCCGTGAAGGTGGTGGACGGCGTCGATGCCGCCATCGCCCACATCGAACAGTACGGCTCGCAGCACACCGACTGCATCGTCGCGCAGGACCAGGCCACCGCCGAGCGTTTCCTGACGCGGCTCGACAGCGCCATCGTCCTGCACAACGCATCGACCCAGTTCGCCGACGGCGGCGAGTTTGGCATGGGCGCCGAGATCGGCATCGCCACTGGCAAGATGCACGCCCGCGGCCCGGTCGGCGTCGAGCAGCTCACCACGTTCAAATACGTGGTGCGGGGCGCCGGCCAGATCCGGCCGGGGTAGGCTAGCGCGGCGACAGCGCAATTGTTCGCGGGAGAGCCAAATGCGTACGGCCGGAACATCGATCACCTTGCTTGCGGCGTTGTGCCTGTCGGTGCTGCCGGCGCGCGCCGACGACCTTTCATGCGTGAGCACGACATTCCGGCTGGTCGGCAAGAATGATCGGGTATGCGTGAGCGCGTTCGATGATCCCAAGGTTTCGGGTGTCGCCTGTCACATCAGCCAGGCGAGAACCGGCGGACTGTCCGGGACCATTGGCCTCGCCGAGGATCCCTCGCGCTTCTCGATCGCCTGCCGGCAGATCGGACCTATCAGCACCGACCTTGCCTCCCTCAAGGATGGCGAGGAGGTCTATTCCGCGCGCACGTCCATCTTCTTCAAGCGCACCCACGTCTATCGAATGCTCGATACGAAACGAAATACGCTGGTCTACCTCGCCATCAGCGACAAGCTCATAGACGGGTCGCCGCAGAACGCCATATCCACCGTGCCTGTCATGCCCTGGGGTGCGCGGTGAACCTGGCGTGACGGCTGACGCTCACGAGCGCTTCAGCCCAGACACGAAGGCCTCGACGAGTTTGGCTGCGAGTGCCCAATCGAACGAGGCTCACGATGACCCTCACCGCTGAAATGTCTCTGCCTCGGCGCCAGGGTGCCGCCCCCGCCACCACGCGGCAAAATCCCCAGCAGCAACTCGACCAGATCCCCGACCGGGAAAGCTACGAGGCCTTCCGTCAGGTCGTCACGGCGTGGCCGGGCGTCATCAAGCGCCCGTCACTCAGGGCGCCGATGGGCACCGTCGGCCTCTTTCTGGCCGATGCCGACGCCAATGGCCCTGACGAGGCGTTCCTGCTCGGAACCGAATTCGCGCACCTGCATCCGCTGCCCGACGGCAGCCTGCATATGGTCCTGCCTTCGTCGGTCCATGCCGCCGCCGTCGAGTCGGGGTGGGGTATCCCACACCCCATGGCCGGCATGCCGACGGTCTCGCCGCAGACCATCCTGATCTACGCGCCCCGCGACGCCGCAGAGTGCGAGGTGGTGAGGCAGCTCATATCGGCGGCTGAAGCTTATGCGCGCGGCCCGGCCTAGCCCGCGAGAAAACCCCTCGATCCTTCAATCACAAGTCCGGGATCACGCAGCTTGTGCACAACTATGCGCCGCCCGAGTTCCGCAACAACTCTACGCAATTGAGTACACGACCCACCGTCCCTATGATTCAGAAGTTCGCTCGGCCCGCCGGCGATTAGGTCCGGCGAACTTCCGAGACACTGACCGAGGACCCGGCTGCATCCGAACCTTGTGGGAGCGACTTGCGATGGCACGACACCGCCGACAGTGGTATCGACCGCGGTCGATCTTTCGCTCGATCGCCATCCGCCCAAAGGTCTATCTGGCTGTGCTGGCAGGACTGGCGGCAGCGTTCCTTATGCCCGCAACCATTGCCGGCAATTTCCGGACGGCCATCTCCTTCGACGCCGGCGCCGTCATATATCTCGTCTTCAGCCTGTATCTGATGCAGGGCTGCAGCAGCGCGCAAATGCGCAGTCGTGCGAACCTGCAGGATGACGGCGCGGTCGTCATCCTGGCGCTGGTTGTGGTGGCCGTGGCGCTGAGCTTCTGGGCCATCTTCGGCGTCCTGAGCGAGGCCAAGCAGGCCACCGGCACGGACAAAGCCGTGCATGTGTCGCTCGCCGGCGCGACAATTCTGCTGTTCTGGCTGGTCACCCAGATCGCTTTCACCTTCCACTATGCGCATGAGTTCTACCGGCCCGACGAAGGCACGGAGCAATTCGAGGGCGGGCTGGCATTCCCAGGTGACGACGCCCCCGACTATTGGGATTTCTTGTACTTCGCCACGTCGTTCGGTGCCGCGTCGCAGACCTCGGACGTTTCCATTCGCAGCAAGTCGCTGCGCAGGCTGGCCACGCTGCACGCCGTGCTATCGTTCTTCTTCAACACGGCGGTGCTCGCGCTCGCCATCAACATCGGCGCAAGCCTGATCTGAACGCCCTCGCCGGCATTGGGCGACTTCCGTTTCAGGGGGAGGCCGCAACATCGACTGTCCCGTTGACGACGATATCGGCGAAAACGTCGACCGCCTGGCAGTCCGTGTTGTTGCAGCACGGCACGCCCATCCCGTAAGACCCGCACTCCATGCGCCGATCATTGTGATGCGCCGCTGCTGCGGAAGCGCCCCCTGGGCAAAGCAGCGGGAGCAGTCCGGTTTGCATCGCAACGCCCGAGCGCTTCGTCGGAAGCGCCGCGTCGCGGCGACCTCGGCCAACCGACAATTTACTATGTCTTCTGTTGCACCGCCCACCGACGATTGGGCGCTTTGTGCCGGGTTCGAGCGGAAATCCTTAATCTGTCCACTCACACCATCATCCGGCTGAACGATCTGGGCTATCGGCCGATGGCCCGGAAACTCGTGCACGCCGGCAACTGCGAGATTGCCGTTCGCATCGATGGCACGGGAGTAGCCTTGCAGCGTTTCCAGATCATCGCTGTCGCAGTGGTGCTGGCCGTGATCGGTGCCTTCGCCCCGATCGCGATTATGTTGCACGTCTCCTGGACCCTTGCCGTGAATGCGGAGCATGACCGCCTGGCAACCTTCGCCAGCCGAGCCATTACGCGCGCGAATAGGTCATATACGGAAACCAAGGATGCGCTTTACGCCATCCATCTCTCCGGTGCCGAGCCTTGCTCGGCGCCTCACATCGAGCGGATGAGGGTGCTGGCAATTGACACGCCGAGCCTGCACGAACTCGGCTACTTCGAGAACGGCCTGCTGAAATGCACATCCTGGGGTGCAACAGAAGCCCGCATCGAACAAGTGCCAGGCGACTATACGACGCCCGACGGCCTCGAGGTTACGATCAACATGGATCCGCTCGTGAGTCACGGGAAGTCCATGATGGCGATCCAGTACAAGGACCACAACGCCCTCGTCGATCGGATGCGCTTCGTCGATGTTATCGTCGATCCCGGTATCCGGCTCGCCATCGCCAGCGAAGAAGGCAACCTGATCGCGACATTGAACGCTCCCAATCCGGACCTCCTCAAGTCGATCATCGCCCGGCCGCGCAACGGCATGGACCGGGACAACCTGTTCGCCGTCGCGCGCGGCGACGGCTGGATAGCCATCGCCACCCAGTCACGCGGCGAAATGCTGGCCAACCTGCGGCGCGAGCAGATGCTGCTCCTGCCGATCGGTGCCTTCATTGCCGTCTTTATCGTCGGCATCGTCGTGTGGCTTTCCAAGAAGCGGCTGTCGCCTCTGGGCGAGTTGACGATCGCCGTGCAGAACCGCGAGTTCATCGCCCACTATCAGCCGATCGTCGAGCTCAAGACCGGCAGGTGCGTAGGCGCGGAAGCGCTGGTGCGCTGGCGTCGTCCCGACGGTTCGCTCGTGCGGCCCGACCTGTTCGTTCCGCTGGCCGAGGAAAGCGGATTGATCACGGCAATCACCGATCAGGTCATCGATACGGTGATCGCCGATCTGAACGAGCTGCTGGTGGCGGAACGCTCCCTGCACGTTGCCATAAACCTCTGCGCGGAAGACGTGAAGACCGGACGCGTCCTTCCCGTCATCCAGAACGCACTCGCACATTCTGGCATCTGGCCGCAGCAGATCTGGCTCGAGGCCACCGAGCGCGGCTTCATGGACATCGCCTCGGCACGCACGACCATCGCGCGGGCGCGCGAGCTCGGATATTCCGTGGCGATCGACGACTTCGGAACCGGATACTCGAGCCTGCAGTATCTGCAAGGGCTGCCTCTGGACGCCTTGAAGATCGACAAATCCTTCATCGACACGATCGGCCGCAATACCGCAACCAGCTCCGTGACCTCCCATATCATCGACATGGCGAAGGCGCTGCACCTTTACGTCATCGCCGAAGGCGTCGAGACGGAGTCGCAGGCGTCGTATCTGCGTGCCCACAACGTCGACTTCGCGCAAGGCTGGCTGCTCGGCAAAGCGCAGCCCGCCGAGCAGTTCAAGGCCTACTACTCTCAAAACAAGCAGGCGCGCGGCGCTCCCGACGCCACGCGGCGCGCCATCGCCTGAGGCTCAGCGCGGCTTCCAGACCCGCGAAATGTCACCGTCGAACTCGGCACTGCAGAACGTACCGCCCTGGAAGAAGTCGCCGACCGGGTCGGGCGCGATCTTGGTCTGCGCGGCCAGCGCCTCCTCGCGATAATCCTCGGCCTTGCCGGTCGGCCGGTAGCCGTACTCGTAGGCGCGGCTGTTGTCCCACCACGCGCGCTCGTTGTAGGAGGCGCCGTAGAACACCTCGAAGCGCAGCTCCGGGTTTTCGAAGCCGATGCGGATCAGCTGCACGAGATCGTCGGGCTTCAGCCAGATGGACAACCGCCGCTGGTCGAGCGGCTTGTCGCCGACGTTGCCGATGCGCAGGCACAGCACGCGCACATCGTGCTTGTCGGAATAGAACGCGCCCAGCGCCTCGCCGAATGCCTTGCTGATGCCGTAGCGCGAGTCCGGCCGCACGGTCACATCGACGCCGATCTTGGCGGTGCGCGGATAGAAGCCCACCGCATGGTTGGACGAAGCGAAGACCACGCGCTTGACGCCCTTGCGCCGTGCCGCCTCGAACAGATTGTAGCAACCGATGATGTTGGACTGCAGGATGGTGTCCCACGGCCCTTCCACGGAGAAGCCGCCGAGATGGATGACGCCCTCGACACCGTCGCAGATCTTCTCGACCTCATCCATCTTCGCCAAATCGGCCGCGACGAACGCCTCTTTGGCCTCGAGGTCGGCCGGCTTCTTGATGTCGCTCAGCCGCAGGTCCGGGTAGATCGGCTTCAGCAGCTTGCGCAGGCGTCCGCCGACGTCGCCGGCCGCGCCGGTCAGCAATACACGTTTCATTCTTCCTCCTTGGTCGATTGCAGCTGGCGCTCCGCCAGGCGCCGGTAGCGCTTGAGACTGTTGGTCAGGTGCACGCGCATGGCCTTGCGCGCCTCCGCCGGCTTGCGCGCGGCGATGGCCTCGCAGATGCGGCTGTGCTCCTTCTGGATGCCCATCAGATAGTGCTGCTGCTGCTCGGGCGCATCCACGGACACGCGCACGCTCTGGCGCGGAATGACATGGCCGCCCAGATACCTCAACAGCTCGACAAAGCGCGGGTTCCCGGACGCCACCGCGATGGCGCGATGCAGGGCAAAGTCCTCCCCGACCGCACCCTCGCCACGCCCGATGGCGGCCTCCATGTCGCGCAGCGCCGCGTCGATGGAAGCCGCCGCCTGCGGCGTCGTGCGCTCCGCCGCCAATGCCGCCGCCTCCACCTCGATGGCCAGGCGCAGCTCCATGACATCCAGCACATCGCCGATGGAGACGAGACCGTCCGGATCGATACGGAAGGGCACGCGGCTGGTATCGGTCGACACGAATGCCCCCGACCCCTGCCGTGTCGTCACCAGGCCTTCGGCGCGCAGGGCCGCCACCGCCTCACGCACGACGGTGCGGCTTACGCCCATCGCCTGCATGAGCTTTTGCTCGGTCGGCAGCCTGGCCCCCGGTTCCAGCCGGCCGCTGCGGATCTCGCCGGCTATGCGCGCGACGACCTCCTCCATCAGGTTGCGGGGAGGGCGCAACGGCTGCAATAAAGGCGGCTTGCCAGGGTCGCGCGCCGCGGGTAAGTTCGATATTTGTCGGGTCATCGTACAAATTCTAAGTCTGATCTAGCCGCCATTCAACACCTCACGTATGAATGAGGCAGGCTGGCAACAGAAAACGTCTCAGCTCCAAAGGAGGAAACCATGGATAGACGATCAGTTATCAAGCTCGGACTGGGTGGATTGGCTTTCGGCGCTGTCGGGGCCCCGGCCGCCTTTGGCCAAGCCAAGATGGTGCTCAAGGCTGCCGACGTGCATCCGCTCGGCTATCCGACGGTAGAGGCCGTCGATCTCCTCGGCAAGAAGCTGGAAGGCGCCACCAATGGCCGCCTCAGCGTCCAGATGTTCCCGTCGATGCAGCTCGGCGGTGAAAAGGAAATGCTCGAGCAGGCCCAGGTCGGCGCGCTGCAGTTCGCACGCGTCAGTGTTGGCCCGGTCGGCGCCATCGTGGACGATCTGAACGTCTTCAACCTGCCGTTCGTGTTCCGCGACGTCGCCCACATGCGCAAGGTAATCGACGGCCCGATCGGCGATGAGCTTCTCAAGCAGATCTCCGACAGTCCCAAAGCCCAGCTGATCGGGCTTGCCTGGATGGATAGCGGCGCGCGCAGCTTCTACAACAAGGTGCGCGACATCAAGTCGATTGAGGACCTCAAAGGCCTCAAGATCCGCATGATGGGCAATCCGATCTTCGTCGACACCATGAACGCGCTTGGCGGCAACGGCGTCGCGATGGGCATGGACCAGGTCATGAACGCGTTGCAGACCGGCGTCGTCGACGGAGCCGAGAACAACGCCCCGAGCTACGATTCGTTCGGCCATGTTCCGGTTGCGAAGCACTACTCGCTGACCGAGCACCTGATCATTCCGGAGATCCTGGTGTTCTCGCGCAAGTCGTTCGACGCCCTGTCGAAAGAAGACCAGGCCCTCATCCTGAAGTTCGGCAAGGAAGCCCAGCTGGAACAGCGCAAGCTTTGGGATGAGCGCGTCGGCGTGGCGATGAAGAAGATTCAGGACGCTGGCGTGAACGTCATCAAGATCGCCGACAAGAAGCCCTTCCAGGACGCCGTGAAACCGGTGTGGGACAAGTACGGCGCCAAGTACGCCGGCCTCGTCAAGCGCATCCAGGACACCAACTGACCTGAAATCCTGAAAAAATACGGCCGGCCAGATCCTCAAGGATTTGGCCGGCCGAATAACGTCAGGGGGAGCATATGAGAGCGCAATACGTCCGCCTAATGGACGCCCTTCACCGCGTGTGCCTGATCATCGCAAGCGCGTGTCTCGTCATCATCACGCTGATCATCCCCTACGGCGTTTTCACGCGCTACGTGCTCAACAGCGCGGCGTCATGGCCCGAGCCGATCGCAACGCTGCTGATGATCATCATGTCGTTTTTCGCCGCCATCGTCTGCTATCGCGAATACCTTCACATCGGCGTCGGCGTACTCCCGACCCTGCTCCAAGGGCGCAGCCGTGTCGTGCTCGGCTGGATCCTCGAAATCTGCATGCTCGTCACCAACCTGTTCATGCTGGTGTACGGCATCAGGCTGGTTGAGGCGACGTGGTACCAGTGGATCCCGGAACTGCCGATCATGTCGGTGGGGCTGTCGTATGCGCCGATCCCGATCGGCGGCGGGGTTACGATCCTGTTCATCATCGAGCGCATGTGGACCCAGCAATTCTTCCAAGAACCCGATGCTGAGACCATCAGCACGTTGACGACAGAGTGACCGGGGGAAAATCGTGGACATCTTCGTTCTGATCGGCAGCTTCACCGTTGTCTGCCTTCTTGGCATGCCGGTCGCCTATGCGCTCGGTATCGCTTCCATCGTCGCGGCGCTTTACGTCGGCATCCCGCTCGAAGCCGTGATGCTGAAAGTCGCGGGCGGCATGAGCGGCTTCTCGCTTCTCGCCATTCCGTTCTTCGTCCTGGCCGGCGCCATCATGGCCATCGGCGGCATGGCCGAACGCCTTGTCAATCTCGCCAAGGTCTTCGTCGGCGCGATCCGCGGCGGCATGGCCTTGGTGAACATTCTCGCCTCGACCATGTTCGGCTGCATCTCCGGCTCGTCGGTGGCGGACACCGCGGCCGTCGGCTCGGTCATGATTCCGCAGATGATCAAGAACGGCTATCCGCGGCTGTTCGCGGTCAACGTAACCATCTCGGGATCTTTGCAGCCTCTGCTTGTCCCGCCGTCGCACAACATGGTGATCTACTCGATCGCCGCCGGCGGCACGATATCGATCGGGCACCTGTTCATGGGCGGTATCATCCCGGCCCTGATGCTGGGTGCATCGCTCATCATCCTCGTGCTCATCATCGCGCACCGCAACAACTTCCCGAAGGGGGAGGTCGTCCCGCTGCGCCAGATCGGCAAGATCGCCCTCGACGCCGTCTGGGGCATGATCACGGTGGTGATCATCATCGGCGGAATTCTGTCCGGTGTGTTCACACCGACGGAATCGGGCGCGATAGCTTGCGTCTACGCGTTCCTTGTCACGATGTTCGTTTATCGAGACGTGCCGTGGAGCGAAGTGCCTGCACTGATCGGCCGGGTCGTGCGCACCGTCGGCATGGTCATGATCATGATCGGCTTCTCGATCGCCTTCGGCTACATGATGGCGATCATGCGGGTGCCGGCGATCGCGACGCAGTTCTTCATCGACATCTCGAGCGATAAATACACCTTCCTGCTGTACATCAACATTCTTCTGCTGCTGCTCGGCACCTTCATGGATCTGGCGCCGATGCTGTTGATCTGCACGCCGATCTTCCTGCCGGTCATCAAGACATTCGGCATCGATCCGGTGCATTTCGGGATCATCATGATCCTCAACCTCGGCATTGGCCTGCTC
>Ga0075367_10000877_pt1 | contig 12063 bp, 8 predicted proteins | sample EndMethybrTD3032_FD_71399 | JGI IMG/M metagenome (GOLD analysis project Ga0075367, IMG submission 71399) | Populus endosphere microbial communities from Tennessee, USA - Endosphere MetaG P. TD hybrid TD303-2 | ecosystem: Host-associated > Plants > Roots > Endosphere | place: USA: Tennessee... | reverse complement strand
CTGCTGTACGCCGTGCTCTTCGTGCCGCTGAACTTCGCGCTCTCGCTGCTCGCCGCCAACCTCGTGGTGAACAAGCACGCCAAGGGCGCGTCGGTCGCCCGCGTCGTCTTCTTCATCCCATGGCTTCTGTCGCCCATCGTCGTGGGTGTCCTGTGGCGGTGGCTGTTCGGTGAGAACTTCGGACTGGTCAACTACGTCATCGAGAAGCTCGGCGGAGGTGCCGTTCCATGGCAGTCGAACGCGGACCTGTCGCTGCTGGTGGTGGTGTTCGCGGCATCCTGGGCCTGGACGGGCTTCACGATGCTGCTGTTCATCGCGGCGATCAAGAACGTGCCGGTGTCGTACTACGAGGCGGCCTCGCTCGACGGCGCCGGCCCATGGCGGCAGTTCATCAGCATCACGCTGCCGAGCATCGCGCCCACCTCGTTCATCGTCATCCTGCTCAACACGATCAACGCGATGAAGGAATACCCGGTGTTCGTCGCCCTCAACAACGGCGGACCCGGCACATCGAACAATCTGCTTGTCCAGTACATCTATGAGACCGGCTTCAAACGGGGCCAGATCGGCTACGCGAGCGCCGCGTCATTCGTGCTCATGCTCATCCTGATGGCCGTCGCGATCATCCAGCTGATCGTCAACCGGCGGGTGGAGAACCGATGACAACCACAGACATGCCACGCCCGGTCGACGCCGATCCCGGACGGGTCGTCTCCAAGAAGCGGCCCCGCAGGGCGGGTGGTGGTGGGCTCCGGCGGGCGGTGCCCGCGACGACACTGCTGTGGATCATGGCGTGCCTGTACGGGTTGCCGGTGCTGTGGTTCATCCTCAGCTCCCTCAAGCCGGCCAGCGACCTGTTCTCCTATCCGCTGACGGTGATTCCGCACCATCCCACTCTGTCGGGTTACCTGACCGCGTGGCGCAGTGCCAACTTCTCCCAGTACTTCATCAACACGACCATCGTGTGCGTGATCACGACGATCCTCACGGTGGGAGTCAGCTGCTGCACCGGATACGCGCTGGCCAAGTACGACAACAAGTGGCTCAAGGTCTTCTTCATCTGCATTCTGGCCACCACGATGCTGCCGTCCGAGGTGATGCTCGCCCCCGAGTTCCTGGTGGTCCGCAACCTCGGCCTCTACAACTCGTTCGCCGGCATCATCCTCCCGGCCGTGCTCACCGCGACCGGATGCTTCATGTTCCGCCAGTTCTTCCTGACGGTTCCCGACGAACTCGTGGAAGCCGCGCGCATCGACGGTGCTCGCGAACTGGCGATCTTCCTGCGGATCATGGTGCCGCTCTCCCGGCCCATCATGCTCACCCTCGCCATCCTGTCCTTCCAGTGGCGGTGGAACGACTACATCTGGCCGCTGCTGATGCTCAACGACCCCAACAAGTTCACCGTGCAGATCGGCATCCAGAGCATCGTCGGCGCGCAGAACATCAACTGGTCGGTACTGCTCGGCGCATCGGTCATCTCTATGATCCCTCTGATCGTGATCTTCCTGGTCTTCCAGCGCTACGTCATGAGCGCCGACATCAACGCCGGCCTGAAGGACTGACCGTGCAGATCGGGCTCGACCGCGAGTTCGTCCGCGAGGTGGCCCGCGCCGCCGACCGACTGGCGGTCCCGCTGGCGGCCCGTCCGGACGAAGAGCCGGCCGGTGTGTCCCATCGCGGTCTGGCGCGCCGGGTGAAGACACTGCTCGCGGCGCACCGTTCGCAGGAGTCGACGGTGCACCGGAGCGAGCGGGTCATCGCCGCCACGATGACCCACCTCGCCGCTCTCCGGGCCCTGCAGACCCCCTCCGGCCTCTTCGCCGGCGGCGACAACGTGCAATCACCCCCGGATTCCGCGTTCACCGTCAACGACGTGTGCGACGCGCACGTCCTTGCCGTGGGCGCGGGGCCGGAACTGAGCGAGGTCGCCGCCGCCCTCGCGGAGATCGCCGGCGGGGCTGCCGAAAGCCTCCGGACGGGCGGGGTGCACACGCCGAACCACCGATGGGAACTGTGCGCGGCGCTGGCCCGGCTGCACCGGTCGTTCCCGGACAGCCGGCTGCTCGACCGTGTCGACGCGTGGCTCGCCGAGGGCGTCGACATCGATGCGGAGGGCCTGTACTCCGAGCGGAGCGCCAACTACGCGGCCCACGTGTCCAACCCGTCGCTGCTGCTGCTGGCCGACGTCCTCGGCCGCACCGACCTGCGGGATGCCGTCGAACGCAACCTCACCGCGACCCTGGACCTCATCAGGCCGGACGGCACGGTGGAGACCGTCCACTCGCGACGGCAGGACCAGAACCACCCGTTCCCGCTGGCGCCCTACCTGCCGCACTACCGGCTGCTCGCGATCCTCACCGGCCGGGGCGACTTCAGCCGGGCGGCGCGGTGGGCAGCAGCAGATGGCGTCGACGACCCCAACCTCCTCGCCGAGACCGTCCTCACCCCCGACCTGTGCCGTGCGTTGCCGGCACCGGCGCCGGAGACCCTTCCCCGCAGCCGGTACCTCACCACGGCGCGCCTTGCCTCCCGTGCCTCCGCCACCGCGCACAGCGTCCTGTACGGCGGCTCGGACGTGCCCGAGCATCGGCGCATCCGCTCGGGCCTCGCCTGCAATCCCACCTTCCTGCGCCTGTTCGCCGGCGACGCCGTCCTCGACGCGGTCCGCCTCTCACGGGGATTCTTCGACCTGGGTCCGTTCCGCGCCGCCGGCCTGCAGCAGCTCGCCGACAACCGGTACCGGCTCACCGAAACCCTCACGGCGGCCTACTACCAGCCGCTGCCGCCGGACCGGAGACGGGACGACGGCGCCTACCGTACGGCGGACGAGGGACGCTTCTCGGCCGCGATGGCCTTCCCGGACCGGCCTCGGGACGAGGTCTCCCAGACGACCCGCGTCGACGTGGATCTGAGGGAGGACGGTGCCGACCTGCGGATCGACATCAACGGACCACGGGTGCCCTGGGCCCTCGAACTGACCTTCCGGCCGGGCGGCGTGCCAGAGGGCGCCGCACCCATCGGCGACGGACGCTGGTGCCTGACGACCGGGCCGATGACCTACCGGGTCGGTGACGACGAGATCCGGGTCGAGGCCGACGTCGAGGCGGGCGAACCGCTCGCCGGGCCGGACCGGAGTGACGTACTAGGGTACGACCCGGGTCAGGATTACACCGTGGTGGGCGGCACCGACGCGACGACCGGGAACCGCGTCTACATCGGTGGACAGGGCCCGCACACACTGAGCGTCGCACTGCGCGCCCGCCGCCCCGCACCTGTTCTGTGACCCCGACGACCCACGCCATGGCCATCTCCGGCATGAAGGGCTGATCCACCCGTGCACCTCCTCCACCAGCGCGGCCCGCTGCACGACCTCCCGGACACTTCGGAGGCGTACGACACCGTCCTCGCCGACGTCGTCGAGCAGGCCCTGGCCCGGCTCACACCGGAGGGCAACCTCGAACACCCCGACTGCGTCGACGACATCGGCGACACCTCCCTCGGCATCACCTCGCTGCTGGCCCTGGCCAACCAGCGCACCCAGGACCCGCGCCTCCCGGAGGCGGTCCTGCGCAGCCTGCACTTCCACCTCCGCGAGCGGGTGTTCACAGAGGACAACCCTGGCTACCCGAACCTGAAGGTGCGCAACTCCGGTCTCCCGTACGCCCGTTACGTCCTCGAGGCCGGGGCGCATCCCATCGGCGACTGGCCGAGCACGGTGTGGGCGCTGCTGCAACTGGTCAACGTCGTCGAGGTGGGCGACCGGATCATCCATGACGAACTCCGACACGAAATGGTCGAGTTGGCGCACGGCTATTGGCGCTGGCTCACCGAGGCGACCTTCTTCAACCCGCAGGAGGCCGGCAACCAGGCCATCGGCTGTGTGGTCGGCGGCCTGATGCTGGCCCGCCAACTCCACGGCGACGAGGGGAAGGCCGTCCGTGAGCGCGCCCTGAGCCTGTACCACGACGAGATCCGCGCCCACCGTGTGAGCGACCGGGGCGCCCTCCTGCCCCCCGAGCACGGCGGCGCCTACGACAACAACTACGGGCCGATCTCCCTCTCCTTCCTCGCCCAGGCCCACCGGATCAGCGGCGAGCAGGTCTTCGCCGAGGACGGCGAGGCGCTGGCCCGGTACATCGACGCCCGCCTGACCAACGGCGGGTTCGACAACGGCGGTCCGCGCTACAGCGAGCAGCACTCCGCCTTCGAATCGGTCCTGGGGCTGCGGTACTTCGGCGCCCGTATCGGCTCCGACCTTGGCCGTTACCGGGGCGACAGCCGTTGGGCGCGGCACGCGTGCAAGCCGGACGGCGGGGTCGACGGGCACTTCGCCTGGATGCTCGTCTGGCAGATCCAGGACGCCACGCGCTGGCACCGCGAGCCGTCGGCACAGCCCGCCCGGCATCAACTTCGCGCGGGCACGGTCTCGGTGGCCTTCGACGACCGTATGACCCCTGCGGTCGTCGAGGCGGCGGGCACCTACTACCTGCCCGCCGCCGTGGGCCGCCAGCACGGCTTCGGCCCGGTGCTCGACGGCTTCGTGTTCTGCCGCCCCATGGGCGAGGTCCGGGTACGGGACCTGCGCGCCGGCGACCTCACCGCCAAGCTGGTCACCAAGCCGGTCGTCGGCCGCGACCACGTCCTGCGGCACGTGCGGTCCCTGTACGTCACCGACGGCACGACCCTGTGGACGACGGTGGCCGTCGAGCGCTTCGACGGGACGCCGTACCTGCTGGCCGGACTGCCGTATGCCGAGGACGACGGTGACCGGGTGCGCCGCACCGCCGCGGCGACGGTCTCCTCGGCGGGCCCCCTGCGCCTGACCCACCCGCAGGAACAGGGCGCGGAGCACTTCGACGCCCGTACCGAACTCACCCAGGAGCAGGCCGCGTTCGCCCTCGCCGCCGACCCGCGCGGCTACGGCAACCCGGACGAGGGCTGGCGGCACCTGGTGAGCTCGACGGCGCTGGAGGCGGACCCGATCCCCGACGCGCCGGAGGACCTGCACGTGTTCGCCGTCCGGTACGGCTCCGAGCAGCCGATCACCGTGTCGGCCGCCTGGACCGAGGAAGGGCTGACCATCCGGACGGACGCCTTCACCGCGGTGATCGGGCCGGACGACGAGCAGGGCGAGCCGGAGCTGACGTTGCGCGCGGTCAGCCGCTGAGACCCGTGTGGAACGGGCGTTCCAGTGCGGCCACCGGCACGACCAGGTCCGCCTGGTCCCGAGTGGCGGCGACCAGCTCGGCGTTGGGCTGGTCGCTGCGCAGCACCCACGCCACCGCCTCCTCATGCCCCTTGCCGAACTCCTCGTGCCGGGCGACGAGCCGCCGCAGGCGCTCCTCCTCGTCGAGCTCGCAGAACCACACCTCGTCCAGCTGCCGCCGCACCCGGGGCCACGCGCCGCTGTCCAACAGCAGGTAGTTGCCCTCCGTCACCACCAGCCGGGCCGTCGGCAGCACCGGCACCGCGCCCGCGATCGGCTGCTCCAGTACGCGTTCGAACCCGGGCGCGTACACCACCTCGCCGTACTCCTCCTCGCGCAGCCGCCGCAGCAGGGCCGCGTACCCGGCCGCGTCGAACGTGGGAGGCGCACCCTTGCGGTCCCGCAGGCCGAGCCGCTCCAGCTCGACGTCGGCGAGGTGGAAGCCGTCCATGGGGACGTGCCCGACCCAGGGCTCGCCGGTCCCGTTCAGCTCCCGCACCAGGTGCTCGGCGAGGGTCGTCTTGCCCGAGCCGGGGCTGCCGGCGATGCCGAGGATCGCGCGCCTGCCGGGGCGGCCGAGGGCTCGGGCACGGGTGAGGAGGTCTTCGAAGGGCAGCGGCACACCGCAGAGTGTGTCACCCGGCGCCGCGTCTGCGGTTGACGCTCGGACTGCGCGAGAAGGCGGGACGTCGTTTGGTGGCCCACGAACGCCACTCGTTCCCGCACGGCTGACTCATGTGGTGTGCGCCACGATGTGGATGCCCCCGCAAGGGGAACCGAAAGGGTATGACGCAGCTCGGTCTCCCCGAAAACATCCAGGCCTGCCTCTTCGACCTCGACGGGGTCGTGACCCGGACAGCCGTGGTGCACGCGGCCGCCTGGAAGGAGACGTTCGACGCGTTCCTGCGCGAACGCGAGGGCGACGACTTCCGGCCCTTCGACGCGGGGGCCGACTACGACGAGTACGTCGACGGACGCCCACGCGCCGACGGCGTCCGCACCTTCCTCGCCTCCCGGGACATCGAACTGCCCGAAGGCCAGCCGGACGATCCTCCTGACGCGCCGACCGTGAACGGCATCGGCAACCGCAAGAACGCCCTGGTCCTGGAGAAGATCCGCACCGAGGGCGTCGAGGCGTACGACGGCACCCTGCGCTACATCGACGCCGTGCGCGCGCAGGGCCTGCGCACCGCGATCGTCTCCTCCAGCGCCAACACCCGCGACGTGCTGCGCTCGATCAAGGCGGAGCACCTCTTCGACGTGAGGATCGACGGCGTCGTGGCCGCCGAGCGCGGGCTGCCGGGCAAACCGCACCCCGACACCTTCCTCGCGGCCGCTCGCGACCTCGGGGTCGAGCCGTCGCAGGCCGCCGTCTTCGAGGACGCCCTCGCCGGTATGGACGCCGGCCGCTCCGGCCACTTCGGATACGTCGTCGGCGTCGACCGCGTGGGACAGACCGACGCCCTGTACACGCACGGAGCGGACCGGGTCGTCAAGGATCTCGCCGAACTGGGAGGCAGGGCGTGATCACCAACAGGGCGTACACCGTCGAACCGTGGAATGTGCGCGAGACGCGCCTCGACCTGGACGTCCTCGCGCAGAGCGAGTCGGTCTTCGCGCTGTCCAACGGTCATGTCGGCTGGCGCGGCAACCTCGACGAGGGCGAACCGCACGGCCTGCCCGGCTCCTACCTCGGCGGGGTGCACGAACTGCACCCGCTGCCGTACGCGGAGGCCGGATACGGCTATCCGGAGTCCGGCCAGAGGGTCATCAACGTCACCAACGGCAAGGTCCTCAGGCTCCTCGTCGACGACGAGCCCTTCGACCTGCGCTACGGCCGTCTCGTCTCCCACGAGAGGGTGCTCGACCTGCGGCGGGGCGTGCTGGAGCGGACCTGCGAGTGGACCTCGCCCGCCGGGTCCACCGTCCGGGTGCGCTCCACCCGCATGGTCTCGCTCACCCAGCGGGCCGTCGCCGCGGTCGCCTACGAGGTGGAGGCCGTCGACAGCCGTTGCCGTGTGGTGATCCAGTCGGAGCTGGTCGCCAACGAGAGCCTGCCCGGCCCGAACGGCGACCCGCGGGCCTCCCAGGCGCTGAAATCGCCGTTGGAGGCCGAGGAGGACGTCGCTGTCGGCCACCGACTGCGCCTGGTGCACCGCACCAGGCGCAGCGGGCTGCGGGTGGCGGTGGCCGCCGACCACAAGGTCACCGGCCCGGACCGGACCACGGCCGCGAGCGAGAGCAACGTGGACGTGGCCCGGCTGACGATCACCTCGGTGCTGGAGCCCGGCGAACGCCTGCGGGTGGAGAAGCTGGTCGCCCACGGCTGGTCCGCAGCCCGCTCGCGGCCCGCGATGAGCGACCAGGTCGAGGCGGCGCTGGCGGCGGCCGGACACAGCGGCTGGCAGGGCCTGCTGGAGGACCAGCGGACCTACCTCGACGCCTTCTGGGCGCGCGCGGACGTCGAGGTCGAGGGCGACGAGGAGATCCAGCAGGCCGTCCGCTTCGCCCTCTTCCATGTACTGCAGGCCGGGGCACGCGCCGAGCAGCGCGCCATCCCCGCGAAGGGCCTGACCGGCTCCGGATACGACGGCCACGCCTTCTGGGACACCGAGACCTTTGTTCTGCCGCTGCTCACCTACACCGCGCCCGAGGCCGTGGCCGAGGCGCTGCGCTGGCGGCACAGCACCCTGGACGCCGCCCGGGAACGCGCGGTCCAACTCGGCCTGAACGGCGCCGCGTTCCCCTGGCGCACCATCGAGGGCTCGGAAGGCTCGGCGTACTGGCCGGCCGGCACCGCGGCCTTCCATGTGAACGCCGCCGTCGCCGACGCCGTCGTGCGCTACACGGCGGCCACCGGGGACGAACGCTTCGAGCGCGAGGCCGGCGTCGAACTCCTGGTGGAGACGGCCCGCCTGTGGCGCTCACTCGGCCACCACGACCACCAGGGTGCCTTCCACATCGACGGCGTCACCGGCCCGGACGAGTACAGCGCGATCGCGGACGACAACACGTACACCAATCTCATGGCACGCGTGAACCTGCTGGCCGCCGCCGACGCCTGCGAACGCCATCCGGACTCGGCGGAGCGCCTCGCCGTCGACGACGAGGAGAGCGCGGCCTGGCGGGACGCGGCCGAGGCGATGCACATCCCGTACAACAGCGAACTCGGCGTGCACGAACAGCACGCCGGCTTCACCCGCTACCAGCGCTGGGACTTCGCCGCCACCGGCCCGGACCGGTACCCGCTGATGCTGCACTTCCCGTACTTCGACCTCTACCGCAAACAGGTCGTCAAACAGGCCGACCTGGTGCTGGCCATGTACACGTGCGGCAGCTGGTTCGACGAGGAGCACATCGCCCGCAACTTCGCCTACTACGAACCCCTGACCGTCCGGGACTCCTCGCTGTCGGCGTGCGTCCAGGCCGTCATCGCCGCCCAGGCGGGCCATCTGCGGCTCGCCTACGACTACACGGCCGAGGCCGCGCTCATGGACCTGGAGGACCTGGAGCACAACACGCGCGACGGGCTGCACATAGCGTCGCTCGCCGGTACCTGGACGGCCCTGGTCGCCGGATTCGGCGGTCTGCGCCGTGACGGCGACTCCCTGCGCTTCGCACCGAGTCTGCCGGAGCGGCTCAGCCGACTGGCCTTCCACCTCCAACTCCTCGGCCGCCGCCTGCGCGTGGAGATCGGTCCCGACAAGGCCACGTACACCCTGCTGTCCGGCCCGCCCCTGACCATCCGCCACCATGGAACGCCACTGACGGTGCACGCGGACGCCCCCGCCGTCGGCGCCGTCCCGCAGCCGTCGGTACGCCCCGCCCCGGAACAGCCACCGCACCGCAGCCCTCACTCCCGCCCGACCGGCCTCGGGTGAGGGACGTCAGGCAGCCGGCCGTACCCCGCAGGGCACCGATGTCGTCCGCGGGTTATTTTGTGCCTGTTCGCAACGTTTTTTCAGGCGGCGCGGAAAGGGTGGCCCCGGATGACGTCCGAGCAGGTCGCCCTCGCCCCCCGCCGCCAGGCCTACTGGCAGACGGCCCTCACCCTCGCCGTCCTGCTGGGTTCCGGCTATCTCGCCCACCGGCACTGGCCCGTGCTGCACACGGGTGCCGTCCGGCTGGCCGTCGCCGACCAGGGCTGGCTGTTGCTGGGTGCGGTGGCCGCAGGAGGGACCTGGGTGTGCGCGGCGCTCGCCCAGCAGGGCGCGGTGCTGAGGCGGTTGCCTCCGGGGCGGCTGCTCGCCGCGCAGTTCGCCGCCACCGCCGCCAACCAACTGCTGCCCGCGGGCGTCGGCGCGGGCGCGGTCAACCTGCGCTTCCTCATGCGCCGCGGGCTGCCCGTCGGCCGCGCGGCCGCTGCCCTCGCGGTCAAGGCCGCGGCCGGCGCCGTCGTCCGCGGTGCCCTGATCGCCGTACTCGCCGCGGTCTGCCCAGGTGTCCTGCGGGTGCCGCGGGTCTCTGGGGGAGTCGTGGCCGCCGCGGTCGCCGTCGCGCTGCTCCTGCTGGGCATCCCGCTGTGGCGCCGCTGCCGCCCGGCCCTGACGGCCGTAGCGGCGGACATCAGAGTTCTCCATGCCCGCCCGGCGCGGGCGACGGCACTGTGGGGCGGCTCGTTCGCGTTCGTCGCGCTCCACTCCCTCGTCCTCATCGCCGTCACCCGCGCCGTCGCCCTGTCGCTCGCCCCGGCGCGGGTGGCCCTCCTCTACCTCGCCGCTAGCAGCGCGGCCGCCCTGCTGCCCACGCCGGGCGGCCTCGGCTCCCTCGACGCGGCCCTCGCCTTCGCGCTCACCATCGCCGGGGCACCCGGTGTCGCGGCCGCCTCCGTCGTGCTCGGGTACCGGCTCCTGACGGTGTGGCTGCCGCTGCTGCCGGGCCTGGTGGTGCTCGGCGCACTCGTCCGGCGCAAGGCGTTGTGAGCGACGACGGCGTTTCCCGGTGCCCTGCTTCAGGTAGGAGTCGTTTGTCGGCACGACGAGGAGGGGGAGTGGCATGGCGGCGAGTGACACCGGAGGGCGGCTGGGGGAGGAGTTCTTCACTCCCGGGACCGCGTCCTTCACCGCGTTCCTGGCCGAGCACCGCCCCGAACTGCTGCCCACCCGCCGCCCGTTCCCCGACGGTGTCCGGGCCGCGCCCGACCGGTTCCCGCACGGCACCACGGTGCTGGCCCTCACCTATCGCGACGGCGTGATGATCGCCGGCGACCGGCGGGCCACGATGGGCAACCTGATCGCCCAGCGCGACCTGGAGAAGGTGCACCCGGCGGACGACCACACCGCCGTCGCCTTCGCCGGCTCCGTCGGACTCGCCCTGGACATGGTGAAGCTGTACCAGGTCGAGCTGACCCACTTCGAGAAGATCGAGGGCATCCCCATGACCCTCGGCGCGAAGGCGAACCGCCTCGCCGGCATGATCCGGCAGAACCTCGGCCAGGCCATGCAGGGCCTCGCCGTGGTCCCGCTCCTCGCGGGCTACGACCCCGCGGCCGCCGAGGGCCGCAAGGGCCGCATCTTCAGCTTCGACGTCGCGGGCGGCCTCTACGAGAAGTCCGACTTCCACGCCGACGGCTCCGGATCGCCGTACGCCCGAGGCGCCCTGAAGAAGCTCTTCCGCCCCGGCATGGACCGGCGCGAGGCGGCCCTGGCCGCCCTTCAGGCGCTGTGGGACGCGGCCGACGACGACTCCGCGACCGGCGGACCGGACATCAACCGGCGGATCTTCCCCATCGTGTCGGTCATCACCGAGGAGGGCTTCGAGCGGCTGCCCGAGCAGGAGACCGAGCAGCTCAGCCGGGAGATGGTGGAGCAGCGCCGCAGCCGCCCGGACGGGCCGAACGCCGCCCCCTGACCGGGGGCTGTCGGCTGCGCCTTTACCCTTTCATGACGGAGAGCGATCGCGGCCTTTACTGCACATGATTTGCAAGTACGAGAACATGGCGTGTGTGACGGCCACCCAAGACATCGCTCCGCCCGCTCCCGCCGCCGGCTCCACCTGGCACCGCGTCCGCACCTCCATGACGCGGGAGGAGTGGACCAGAGTCGGCGGGATGGCGGCGTTCGTCATCGCCCTGCACGTCATCGGGTGGTTCACGCTCGTCGGGATCGTCGCACCAGAGCACTACAGCATCGGTGAGAAGTCCTTCGGCATCGGCATCGGCGTGACCGCCTACACGCTGGGCATGCGGCACGCCTTCGACGCCGACCACATCGCGGCGATCGACAACACCACCCGCAAGCTGATGGGCGAGGGCAAGCGGCCCCTGTCGGTCGGGTTCTGGTTCTCGCTCGGGCACTCCAGCGTCGTCTTCGTGCTGGCGCTGCTGCTGTCGTTCGGGGTGAAGGCGGTCGCCGGGCCCGTCCGCGACGACAACTCCCGACTCCACGACGTCACCGGCCTGATCGGCACGACCGTCTCCGGGACCTTCCTGTACGTCATCGCCGCGATCAACCTCGTCATCCTGGCCGGTATCTGGAAGGTCTTCCGCCGGATGCGGCACGGCCACTTCGACGAGGCGGCCCTGGACGAACAGCTCAACAACCGCGGCTTCATGAACCGGCTCCTGGGCCGCGTCATGAAGTCGATCACCAAGTCCTGGCAGATGTACCCGCTCGGCCTCCTCTTCGGCCTCGGCTTCGACACCGCCACCGAGATCGCGCTGCTCGTGCTGGCCGGCTCGGGCGCCGCCTCGGGGCTGCCCTGGTACGCGATCCTGTGTCTGCCCGTCCTGTTCGCCGCCGGAATGTCGCTGCTCGACACCATCGACGGCTCGTTCATGAACTTCGCCTACGGCTGGGCCTTCTCCAAGCCGGTCCGCAAGGTCTACTACAACCTCACCATCACCGGCCTCTCGGTCG
>Ga0075367_10000876_pt1 | contig 12065 bp, 9 predicted proteins | sample EndMethybrTD3032_FD_71399 | JGI IMG/M metagenome (GOLD analysis project Ga0075367, IMG submission 71399) | Populus endosphere microbial communities from Tennessee, USA - Endosphere MetaG P. TD hybrid TD303-2 | ecosystem: Host-associated > Plants > Roots > Endosphere | place: USA: Tennessee... | reverse complement strand
CTTCAGCCGGACCCGCCACTTCCGGCCGATCAACCTTGAAAGCGTTGACCCAATGAGTGACACCCCCCTTCTCGACACCATCCGTACTCCGCAGGATCTTCGCAAGCTCCGCCCTGACCAGATGCGGCAGGTCGCAGACGAGCTGCGCCAGGAGACGATCGATGCAGTGTCGACCACCGGCGGCCACTTCGGCGCCGGCCTCGGCGTCGTCGAGCTGACGACCGCCATCCATTATGTCTTCAACACGCCACAGGATCGCCTGATCTGGGACGTCGGCCACCAGGCCTACCCGCACAAGATCCTCACCGGACGTCGCGATCGCATCCGCACGCTGCGCATCGGCGGCGGCCTCTCGGGCTTCACCAAGCGCACCGAGAGCGACTACGATCCGTTCGGCGCCGCGCACTCCTCGACCTCGATCTCCGCCGGCCTCGGCATGGCCGTGGCGCGCGACCTGTCGGGCGGCAACAACAACGTCATCGCGGTGATCGGCGACGGCTCGATGTCGGCCGGCATGGCCTACGAGGCAATGAACAACGCCGGCGCGCTGAAGTCGCGCCTGATCGTCATCCTCAACGACAACGACATGTCGATCGCGCCGCCGGTCGGCGCCATGTCCGCCTATCTCTCGCGCCTCTATTCGGGCCGCACATACCAGTCCGCCCGCGACGCGCTCGCCCGTCTCGCCCACAAGATGCCGAAGTACTTCGAGGAGCGCGCGCTGCGGGCCGAGGAATACTCGCGCGGCTTCATGGTCGGCGGCGGCACGCTGTTCGAGGAGCTCGGCTTCTTCTATGTCGGGCCGATCGACGGCCACAACATGGACCACCTGCTGCCCGTCCTCACCAACGTGCGTGACTCGACCACGGGCCCGATCCTGGTCCATGTCGTGACGCAGAAGGGCAAGGGTTATGGTCCGGCGGAAGCCGCGGCCGACAAGTATCACGCGGTGGTCAAGTTCGACATCGCCACCGGCACGCAGGCGAAGGCCAAGCCGAATGCGCCAGCCTACCAGAACGTGTTCGGCCAGAGCCTCGTCAAGGAAGCGGCGAAGGACGACAAGGTCGTCGGCATCACCGCGGCCATGCCGTCGGGCACCGGCATCGACATCTTCCAGAAGTCGTTCCCTGAGCGCACCTTCGACGTCGGCATCGCCGAGCAGCATGCGGTGACGTTCGCCGCAGGCCTTGCGACCGAAGGCTACAAGCCGTTCTGCGCGATCTACTCCACCTTCCTGCAGCGCGGCTACGACCAGGTCGTCCATGACGTGGCGATCCAGAACCTGCCCGTGCGCTTTGCCATCGACCGCGCCGGCCTTGTCGGCGCCGACGGCGCCACCCACGCCGGCTCGTTCGACAACGCCTATCTCGGCTGTCTGCCGAACTTCGTCATCATGGCGGCAAGCGACGAGGCTGAGCTCGTGCACATGGTCGCGACCCAGGTTGCGATCAACGACCGCCCGAGCGCGCTGCGCTATCCGCGTGGCGAAGGCCGCGGCGTCGAGATGCCGGAAGTCGGCGTGCCGTTGCCGATCGGCAAGGGCCGCATCGTCCGCGAAGGCAGCAAGGTCGCCCTGTTCTCGTTTGGCACGCGTCTCGCCGAATGCGAGAAGGCCGCCGACGAGCTCGCCGCCCACGGCCTGTCCACCACCATCGCCGACGCGCGCTTCATGAAGCCGCTCGACGTCGACATGCTGCTCAAGCTCGCCAACGAGCACGAGGTGCTGCTGACGGTGGAGGAAGGCGCGGTCGGCGGTTTCGGCTCGCACGTGGCGCAGACGCTCGCCGACCACGGCGCTTTCGACAAGGGCCTGCGCTTCCGCTCGCTGGTGCTGCCCGACATCTTCATCGATCACGACACACCGGCGGCGATGTACGCCCTCGCCGGTCTCGACGCCAAGGGCATCGTCAAGAAGGTGTTCGAAGCGCTCGGCAAGGACGCCAAGGCGGAAGTGATCAAGCTCGCCTGAGGTTCTCATGACTGAACGGCAGCGCGCCGACCGCTTGCTGGTCGCGCGCGGCCTGTTCGAAAGCCGCGCCCGCGCCCAAGCTGCCATTGCCGCCGGTCTGGTGACAGCCGGCGGCAAAGTCGTTTCAAAAGCCTCCGACGAAATCCCGAGCGATGCCGAGATATCGGCTGCGCCCGAGCACCCCTGGGTGTCGCGCGGCGGCGTGAAGCTTGCCGGTGCGCTGGAACGTTATCCGATCGATGTCGAGGACAAGGTCTGCCTCGACGTCGGCGCCTCCACGGGCGGCTTTACGGAAGTCCTGCTGAGCTGCGGCGCGAGCCTCGTGTATGCGATCGACGTCGGCCGCGGCCAGTTGCACGCCAGCCTCAAGGATCACCCAAAGATCGTGTCGCGCGAGGAGACCGATATCCGCAGCCTCGCCGGCAGGCGCCTCGATGTGCGGCCGACGGTGGTGGTGATCGACGTCAGCTTCATCTCGCTGAAACACGTGCTGCCGGTGGCGCTCGAGCTTGCGGCGACGCCGACGCATCTGCTTGCGCTGATCAAGCCGCAGTTCGAGGCGCCGCGCGCGGCGATCAAGAAGGGCATCGTCCGCGATGCGGCCGTGCACAAGGCGGTCTGCGACGACATCGCGGCGTTCGCAGCCTCGCTCGGCTGCAGCGATATCGCGGTGTTCGAATCGCCGATTGCGGGCGGCGACGGCAATCGCGAATTCTTCCTCGGCGCGCGACGTGGTTGAGCGACTGACGATCGATCACGTCGGCCATCGGGGCGATGGCGTAGCGGAAGGCGGCGCGGCCTTCGTCCCCTACACGCTCGCGGGCGAGACGGTGGAGACCGAGCCGCTCGACGGCCACGCCGACCGACGAAAACTGCTGCGGGTGGTCACGCCGTCGGCCGAGCGCATCGAACCGTTCTGCCCGCATTTCACCGTCTGCGGCGGCTGCGCGATCCAGCACTGGCGCGAGGACGGCTATCGTGCATGGAAGCGCAGCATCGTCACTGATACGCTGGCGCAGGCCGGCATCGCCTGCGAGGTCGGCGAGCTGCAGGACGCGCACGGCAAGGGTCGCCGCCGCATCGTCGTGCATGCGCGCAAGAGCCAGCGCGGCATTCTGAAGGTGGGCTTTGCCGCGGCCGGCTCGCGCGACATCGTGCCGATCGCCCGCTGCCCCGTGCTTGCTGCGGAGCTCGACGGCGCGCTCGTCGCCGCCGGAGCGATCGCCGAGGCGCTGGCTGCCGCAGCCAAGCCGCTCGACATCCAGCTCACCGCAACCGACAACGGCCTCGACGTCGACGTGCGCGGCTCGGGCCCGCTCGATGCGAAGGCCACGGCGGCGCTGGCAAAACTCGCCGCGCAGCATCGCCTCGCCCGCCTGACGCGCCATGGCGAGATCGTCGCCCAGCTCCATCCACCGGTCGTCGGCGTCGGCGCCGCAAAGGTCACGCTGCCACCGGGCAGTTTCCTGCAGGCGACGCAGGCCGGCGAAGACACGCTCGCAGCACTTGTCGTCGACTTGTGCGGCAAGGCCAAATGCGTGGCGGATCTGTTCTGCGGCGTCGGACCGTTCGCCTTGCGGCTGGCAGAGAGATCACGTGTCGATGCCTACGACTCCGAGGCAGGCGCGATCGACGCGCTGCGCAGGGCGTCGCAGATGACAAAAGGCCTGAAACCGCTGAAAGCCGAGGCGCGCGACCTGTTCCGCCGGCCGCTGCTGCCGCTGGAGCTGAACGAGCTCGATGTCGCGGTGTTCGATCCGCCGCGCCAGGGCGCGCAGGCGCAAACGCGTGAGCTTGCGAGAAGCAAGGTACCTTTGGTGATCGCCGTCTCGTGTAACGTCGCGACCTTCGCGCGCGACGCAAGACTGCTCATCGACGGCGGCTACAGGATCGGACGCGTCACGCCGGTCGACCAGTTTCGCCACACGCCGCATGTGGAGCTCGTGGCGGACTTTCGGCGCTAGCCCTTACCGGCCCCAGCGCTCGCGCCAAAGCTGCTCACCGATGGTGCAGGGAACGCGCGGCTCCTTGGTTTTCGCCTGCGCCGGGATGACAAGCGGCGGCACGCCTGCGACCTCGAGGATCAGCTTCGTGCGGATCGCTTCCTTGAACTTTGCCTTGTCCTTGATCGGGATCACGAACGAGCCGGGGCCGCCGATCACGCAATCCTCGTAGTAGAGATCGAGCTGCTCGATATCCATCGTCGCATAGGACGCCTGTTTCACCATCACCGGCAGCCCGTTGATGGTGATGCCCTTTTCCAGCGCCGCATCGCGCGCGATCAGTACCGGCTCGCCGTTGTTGTTCGGGCCGTCGCCGGAGATGTCGATCACCTTGCGCAGACCCTTGAACGGGTTCTCGACGAACAGCTGCATGCCGAAATTGATCGCGCCGGAAATCGAGGTGCGCGAGGCGCGCCGCAGCGGCGCTTTCATGATCTCGGCCGAGACTGCATCGGCGCTCTCCGGGCCGTCGACGACCCGCCAGGGAATGATGACCTTCTGGTCGTGCGCGGCCGCCCACTCGAAATAGGTAATGGCGACCTTGCCGTGCGGCCCAGATTTCAGCGCCTTCAGGAATTCGCTCGAGATGACGGCCTGGGCGTAGCCCTCGCGCTGCACGGCGAGCTCATCGAGGTCCATCGAGTAGGAGACGTCGACCGCCAGGATGAGCTCGATGTCGACCTGGGCTTCAGGGGTTTTCTGGGCAAACTGCGGAGCGCTCGGCGCGGCGACGCTCGCAACGTCCCCGCCGACCAACCCCGCCGCGACCAGCGCGGCTCCGATCGAGACACACCAGCGCATAGCTGCCCTCCCGTCGTTTCGACGATGCTGCCACGGCTTGCGGAGTCATGAAAGCTTTAACATTCGGCCAATGCCCGGCCAGACTGCCCAAAACGCACACATTGTCGAGAGTTTAGCTCAGCCGACTCCGGTCGCGAATTCAGCTGCTTAACGAACATTTCACCGAACTGGCTGAAAGTCGGAACCGCGAATCCGAGGCCGTTCTGGCTGCCGTTTCGACGGGGCTCCCCCGATACCTTTTGCGCCGGTTGCGCGTCCCTCCGGGCTGACGCAGTACGCGTCTGATTCGGGCAATGGGCTGAATGCCCAAGGAACTGACGATGCTTGCCAAACTTTCCATCCGCGCCAAGCTGGTCGCGGTCGTTTCGCTGCTGCTCGTTTCGCTGGCCGCCATGGGAGCGTTCGCCCTGCTGCAGTTGCGCTCGCAAAATGCCCATCTTGTCGAGATCCAGACCAGCTGGCTGCCCAGCGTGCAGACGCTGGGCGACCTGCGCGCCAGCACCATCACCTACCGGGTTGTGATCCGCGACCTGGTTGCGCTGACCGACCAGGAGGCGCGCGCCAAGACCGAGAAGACGCTCGTGACCGTCGCCGAGGGGATCGACAAGATCCGCAAGGCCTATGACCCGCTGATCACGTCCGACGAAGAACGCGCGATCTACAAGGAGTTTTCGGACCTCTGGAGCAGCTACACCAGCGAAGCACGCGACATGATCGCTCTGGCCGCCAAAGGCCAGAACGACCAGGCCCGCGAGATCAACACCAACAAGGTCAATCCGATCGGCCTGAAGGCGGATGCCGCGCTGCGCAAGGACATCGAGCTGAACAACAAGGGCGCCGGCGAAGCCTCAAGCGCCGCGCAGTCGGAGTACAGCCGCGCCTTCTGGACGGTCGTTGGCGCTCTCGGATTGCTGACGCTGCTCGGTATCGTTGCCGCGATCTACATGATCCGCGACGTCGCACGCGGGATTGCCTCGATCATCTCGCCAATGCGGTCGCTGGGCCAAGGCGACCTCTCGGCACAAGTGCCGCACCAGGGCGAGAAGACCGAGATCGGCCAGATGGCCGACGCGCTGCAGGTGTTCAAGGACGCCCTGATCGCCAAGAAGGCCGCCGATGAGGCCGCCGCCGCCGACGCGGAAGCCAAGATCCAGCGCGGCCATCGTGTGGACGCCATCACCCGCGAATTCGAGACCATGGTCGGGGAAATGGTCTCGTCGCTGTCATCCGCCTCGACCGAGCTCGAAGCCGCCGCCAACACGCTGACCGGCACCGCCGAGACCACCCAGCAGCTCTCGGGCGACGCCGCGAACGCCTCGCGCGACGTCTCCGACAACGTGCAGTCGGTCGCGGCCGCCTCCGAGGAGATTACCTCCTCGGTCAACGAGATCAGCCGCCAGGTGCAGGAGTCGAGCCGCGTCGCCCAGAGCGCCGTGCAGCAGGCCGAGCAGACCGACGCCAGCATCGCCGAGCTGTCGAAGGCCGCGGGCCGCATCGGTGACGTGGTGAAACTGATCACCGCGGTGGCCGAGCAGACCAACCTGCTGGCGCTGAACGCCACCATCGAGGCGGCCCGTGCCGGCGAGGCCGGCCGCGGCTTCGCGGTGGTCGCCTCCGAGGTGAAGGCGCTGGCCGCCCAGACGGCGAAGGCCACCGAGGAGATCAGCACCCAGATCGAGGGCATGCAGAGCGCTACCGACGCCTCGGTCACCGCCATCCGCGAGATCGGCAAGACCATTGGCACGATCTCGGAGATCTCGGCGACGATCGCCGCGGCCGTCGAGGAACAGGGCGCGGCGACCAAGGAGATCGCCCGCAACATGCAGGAGGCCGCCCGCCTCTCGACGCAGGTCGCCACCAACGTCACCGACGTGAACAGGGGCGCGGGCGAGACCGGCTCTGCCTCGACACAGGTGCTCGCCTCGGCGCAGTCGCTGTCGAAGGAGAGCGGCCAGCTGCGGATGGAGGTCGACAAGTTCCTCACCGCGATGCGCGCGGCGTAACGGACCGCGCAGCTTCCAGGCTATCGACCGGCGGCTGGCCACCAGCCGCCGGTTTTTCTTTGCGGTTCCGATTCATGCGCGCGACGCAACGCCATCGACTCAGAACGCAGACGCAATCCCGCCTCCGAACCCGCGCGGTTTACCAACGTTTCATCGAGTTGCTTCAAAACAGAACGCAACGAGACCGTGTGCTTCGCGCGGCTTCCACTGGAATTGCGCCCCCTGCCGCGCCGAAGGCGCGTGATGCCGATCAGGCAGCTCCAGCTTCGTCCCGATCGGCCAACGAGTCAGAAGACTCAAAACACAGAGAGGGTCCGCAATGCTCGCCAGGCTTTCCATCCGCTTCAAGATCGTCGCGATCGTCGGCTTCCTGGTGCTGACCATGGCGGCGCTCGGCGGTTTCTCCGTCCTGCAGATGCGGGCGATCAATGCGTCGGCCCGCGACATCCAGACGAGCTGGCTGCCGAGCGTGCGCTGGCTGGGCGAGCTGCGCACCCACGTGAACCGCTATCGCAGCGTCGTGCGCGAGCATCTTTTGGCCATCGATGCGAAAGGCAAGACGGTGAACGAGGGGCATCTTGCCGACATCACCAAGGAGATTACCGCCGCCAACAAGGCCTACTTGCCGCTGATCACCTCGCCTGAAGAAAAGGCGATGTACGAGCAGGCGGTGAAGCACTGGACGGAGTACCGCAAGGTCACCGACGAGGTTCTGGAATATTCCCGCATCATGGAGATCGAGAAGGCCCGCGAGATGAACGCGGAGCTTGCGACCCCGGCGGGACTGAAAGCCGACGAGATGCTGAAGAAGCTGGTCGATCTCAACAACGCCGGCGCGGAGAAAGCTGCCGCGACCGCCGAGCAGGATTACGCCTCCGCACTCTGGACGATGCTGGCTGCGATCGCGCTCGTGACTGTCGCCGGCATCGTCGCGGCGATTTATCTCGTGCGCGACGTCACCGGAGGCATCGCCTCGATCATCAGGCCGATGCGCTCGCTGAGCCAGGGCGACCTCTCCGCTGAAGTCCCGCATCAGGGCGAGAAGACCGAGATCGGCCAGATGGCCGAGACGCTGCAGGTGTTCAAGGACGCGCTGATCGACAAGAAGGCCGCCGATGAGATGGCTGCGGCCGACGCCGAAGCGAAGATCCAGCGCGGTCAGCGCGTCGACAGTATCACCCGCGAGTTCGAGGCGATGGTCGGGGAAATGGTCTCGTCGCTGTCCTCGGCCTCGACCGAGCTCGAAGCCGCCGCCAACACGCTCACCAGTACTGCAGAGACCACGCAGCAGCTGTCGGGCTCCGCCGCTTCCGCGTCGCGCGACGTCTCGGACAACGTGCAGTCGGTGGCCGCGGCGTCCGAAGAGATCACCTCGTCGGTCAACGAGATCAGCCGCCAGGTGCAGGAGTCGAGCCGGATCGCCCAGAGCGCCGTGCAGCAGGCGCAGCAGACCGACGGCAGCATCGCCGAGCTGTCGAAGGCCGCGGGCCGCATCGGTGACGTGGTGAAACTGATCACGGCGGTGGCCGAGCAGACCAACCTGCTCGCGCTCAACGCCACGATCGAGGCGGCGCGCGCGGGCGAAGCCGGCCGCGGTTTTGCGGTGGTCGCCTCCGAGGTGAAGGCGCTCGCCGCACAAACGGCAAAGGCCACCGAGGAGATCAGCAACCAGATCACCGGCATGCAGAGCGCGACCGAGACGTCGGTCACCGCGATCCGCGAGATCGGCAAGACCATTACATCGATCTCGGAGATCTCGGCGACGATCGCAGCCGCCGTCGAGGAGCAAGGCGCTGCGACCAAGGAAATCGCGCGCAACATGCAGGAAGCCGCACGCCTGTCGACGCAAGTGGCATCCAACGTAACCGACGTGAACAAGGGCGCGGGCGAGACCGGCTCGGCCTCCACCCAGGTGCTGGCCTCGGCGCAGTCGCTGTCCAGGGAGAGCGGCCAGCTGCGGCTCGAGGTCGACAAATTCCTCACCGCGATGCGCGCGGCGTAGGGCTCCGCACAGCATCCGAGCCTGCAGGATTCAAGGCTACAGTATTCAAGGCTGTCGACCGGCGGCTGGCGACCAGCCGCCGGTTTTTCTTTGCGCGCTATTTTCGCGCCCGGCCGGCCAGCAGCTCGCACAAAGCCTGCACTTTCGACGAGCCGGCACCTCGACGCCAGATCAGCACAATCTGGAAGCGGCCCACCTCCGGCGGCAGCTTTTGAACGTTCAGCCGTTTGCTTTCCGGAAACGTCGACAGCACGCTCTTCGGCAACAGCGCGATACCCATGCCGGCGACCACACAGCCAAGCATCGCGTGATAAGAGCCAAGCTCGATCGTCCGTTGCGGGATTTCGCCGCGCCGCGCGTACCAGTCCTCCAGCCGCTTGCGATGCGGACAGCCGTGCTCAAACGCGATGATCGTATGCGATGCGACGCCCTGCCTGTTCACCACCGGGCGGCTGGCTGCCGAGACGATGACCGCCTCTTCGACAAAGCCCGGCGCCTTCTCGAAAGCGGCATCCGCCACTGGCTCGGTTACCAGTGCGGCGTCGAGCTCGCCTGCGAGAATCATCGCTGAAAGCTTCGGCGGATTGCCGGTCTTCAGCTCCAGCACCACGTCCGGATAGCGCCGGTGATATTCACTGAGCGCAGCAGGCAGCCGTACCGCAGCCGTACTCTCCATCGCGCCGAGCCGGAAGATGCCGCGTGGCCTCGAATCCTGCACCGCAAGTTGTGCCTCATCGGCAAGCGAGAGGAGCCGTTCCGTATAATCGAGCAGCACCTGGCCTGCCGGCGCGAGATGCAACCGCTTGCCTTCGCGAATGAACAGACGAACGCCGAGGTCGTCCTCGAGCTGACGGATGCGCGTGGTGACGTTAGACTGCACCCGATGCAGCCGCTCCGCGGCGCGCGTGACGCCGCCTTCCTGCACCACGGTCCTGAAGATGCGCAGCGCCGCGAGATCCATCGGCCTTCCATCTCATATTGAGATCAAAATTATCTTTATTATTCATTTTATATGATTATCCAGTGCGCGTAAAGCAATCCCAGCGGCGACCGATCGCCGTAACAGGAGGCCGCCATGCCGGAGTTTCCGCAGCAGAATGGACGTTTCGACGTCTCCCGCATCGACCTGCACGGGCTGCCGCCGGCGCAATGGGTCGAACTCAAGAAGCAGATCGCATTGCGCGCACGGCACGACCGCAATCGGGCGATCAGGGCCGCGATCCGTGGCGCATTCGGCTGGCTGCTGCGGATCGGCTCACGCCTGCTGAGGCCGCGTCAATTGCGCGCGGCATGGATTTCGCATGTCAGAAGGCGCCGGGAGCGGATCGCTGCGGCAGAGTTGCGGGGCTTCAGCGATCCTTCGCTCGCCGACATGGGACTGACCCGCGGCCAGATCGAGAACTGCGTTCGCTTTCGCGCGCGCTCGTCGCCGCGCAGGCGTTGAACCGTTCCCCGGATGGAACAGACGAAAGAACTTCGGAGGTAGTATGTCCCCAGAGCAAAAGCATCTCGTGAAAACCACATGGGCGATGGTCGTGCCGATCGCCGACACGGCGGCCGGCCTTTTCTACGACCGCCTGTTCGCTATCGACACATCGACGCGCGGCATGTTCGCGAGCACGAACATGGCCGAGCAGAAGAAAAAGCTGATGCAGGCGCTGGCCTTCGTCATCGGCGGTCTCGACAAGGTCGAGCAACTCGTGCCGACCGTCCAGACGCTCGGCCGCAACCATGTGAAGTATGGCGTCACCGACAAGCACTACGATTCCGTCGCGGCCGCGCTGCTGTGGACGCTGGAGCAGGGCCTGAAGGACGCCTGGACGCCCGCGGTGAAAGACGCATGGGTCGCGGCCTACACGCTCGTTGCAGGCACGATGAAAGATGCGGCAAAGGCCGAAGCGACGGCGTAAGTGTAACGCCTGCGCGCCGATCTCGTCGTATTGATCGTCAGCCGCTGCCGCGACGCGCCTCGCGAAACGAGACAAGGCGGCGACGATTCTCGTCCCACAACACAAGGCGTACGCAGCGGAAACTTTCCAGCAGCGTCAGCCTGCTGATCGTGCGCAGTTCCGGATGATCGCGGAGCGCGCGCGGCAGCCGATAATAGGGAATCCGGCTGTTGAGATGATGCACATGGTGCATGCCGATATTGGCGGTGAACCAGCGCAGCACTGCCGGCAGATCGTAATACGAGCTGCCGTGTAACGCGGCGTTCTGGATGCTCCACTCGGCGTCATTGTCCCACGACGTTTCCTCGAACTGGTGCTGCACATAGAACAGCCAGACGCCGATCGACGCGGCCAGCAACATGATCGGCAGATGCACCAGCAGGAACGCGCCGATCCCGATCAGCCATATCAGCAACGCCGCGATAGCCGCGATGCCGAGGTTGGTCGCCATTACGCTAATCCAGGGCCTCCAGCCGCTGCGCATCAACCCGATCGGCAGGCGGTGCCGCAGCACGAACAGATAGGTGGGGCCGATCCCGAACATCACGATCGGATGCCGGTACAGGCGATAGGCCAGCTTTCCCCAGAGCGACCGCGCCAGATATTCATTCACCGTCAGCGTGTCGATATCGCCAACGCCGCGGCGGTCGAGATTGCCTGCGCTTGCGTGATGAGCCGCATGAGTCTGCCGCCAGAAATCGTACGGCGTCAGCGTCAGCACCCCAAGCACCCGGCCGACCCAATCGTTGGCCAGGCGCTGCCGGAAGAACGAGCCATGCCCGCAATCATGCTGGATCATGAACAGCCGCAGCAGAAACCCTGCCGCCAGCACCGCGAGCGGTGGCGAGGCCCACCAGTATCCGAAATGGATGGCGGTCCAGGACATCGCCCAAAGCGCAGCGAGCGGCACGAAGGTGATGACGAGCTCAATGACGCTGCGCACGTGATTGGGCTGGCGGTAAGCAAACAACGTGTGTGGCCAGCTCCGCGCGTCTTGCACGACGGACGAGCCGGCAGAAGTCCTGCGATGATCCAAGATGGTTTCCGTGGTCATGAATTGCGGCGGAGACTTTTCACGCGGTCGCGCGATCCCTGCGCCTGCAGTTGTCGATTGTACCGCCCCGGCCGCGGCTTTGACAGCAATTTCGACGTGGCGATCGAAGCAACGGACAAGACTAGACGAGCAATATCGGCGCGGGCCGAGCTGTCTGGCGTCACAAAAGGCCCATTGTCGTCAGCCCACCTGGCCGCGGTGGCGGAGGAAATGATCCGCCAGCACGCAGGCGACCATCGCCTCGCCGACCGGCACCGCGCGGATGCCGACGCAAGGGTCATGGC
>Ga0075367_10000874_pt1 | contig 12071 bp, 6 predicted proteins | sample EndMethybrTD3032_FD_71399 | JGI IMG/M metagenome (GOLD analysis project Ga0075367, IMG submission 71399) | Populus endosphere microbial communities from Tennessee, USA - Endosphere MetaG P. TD hybrid TD303-2 | ecosystem: Host-associated > Plants > Roots > Endosphere | place: USA: Tennessee... | reverse complement strand
TGTCCGACCGCGCCAGCGATCGCGGCGGCAGCCGCCTGCCGCTCGTGCTCGGCGGATTCCTGCTCGCCTCCGTTGGCATGGCGCTCTTTCCCGGTTCGGCGCGCTTCGGCCTCGCCGGCCTGATCGCCGCGATCGTGCTGCTCTACTCGGGCATCAACCTGCAACGCGCGCCGTTTCAAGCGCTGATCGCGGACGTGGTGCCGTCGCGCCACCGCGCGATGGCGGTCGGCTCCGTCACGTTCCAGATGTGCGCAGGCGCCGTCGTGTTCCTGATGCTCGGCCGGATGCTGGGCATGCGGACCGCCTTCCTGATCGCCTCGGCCACCGTGCTCGCCATCGCCGTGGCATTCGCCGCTGTGCTGCGAGAACCAGGAAAGTCGACGGCGACGGCCGCGGAAGCGACGTTCGGCTCGCTGGGCGGCGCGGTCTGGGCTGCGGTGCGCGGCGCCGTGCCGGGCATGCGCGCGATGTTCATCGCGACGCTCCTGCTGCAGATGATCTTCCAGACATTCACGACCTGGTTCGCGCTGCACGGCACCGAACGGTTCGGTGTGAAACCCGAAGACGTGACGATCGGCTTCATCGCCTGGGCGATGGGCGGCGTCGTGGGCGCACTCCCCGGCGGCGCGATCGGTGTCCGCATCGGCCGCCGCAACACGATGCTGCTCGGATTCGGGCTGATGCTCGCGTGCTTCATCGCGCTCGATCGCGTGTCGCACATCTCGATGGCAATCCCGCTGCTCGCGCTCGCCTCGGCGGCCTGGACGCTGCCGACGGCGGCGGCGTATCCGCTGTTCATCGAGCAGATCCCGCGTCATGCGCGCGGCGTGCTCGCGTCGCTCTTCCTCCTCTGCATGGCGCTCGGCGGCGCCATCGGCGATCCGCTCAACGGCCGGCTGTTCGACCTGTTCGACAGCTACCGCCCGCTGTTCGTCCACATGGCCGTCTACACGGCGCTGGCGCTCGCCGCTACGCTGGCCATCCCGCGCGGCACGGGTGAAGCCGGAGCCGATACCGAAGCGTGAATCCCTCTCCCATCGGATAGTCCGGCTCGCGACCTGGTGGTCCGCCTGGCGACTTCGATCTGGCGCCGACCACGCGGCGGCGGCCAGCATCGGGCATGTCGATCCTTCGAGAGTTACTTCCGATCGCTGGCCTGGCGTTCCTTGCTTCTGGTGTGACGCTCGCCGAAGCGCAGACCGCGCCCGCGCGACAGGTTCCCGGGGCAGCGCCCGCAACGGCAGCCGCGGCGGAGAAACCGGTCATTCTGGTCGATCTCGGACACGGACAGACGTTCTTCCGCACCGAACCGGGCCGCGAGACGCCGATCCGGGTGATGTATCGCAACATGGCGGGATATCTCGGCGCGGAGCTGCGCGTCACGACGGAGCCGCTGTCGAAGGAGACGCTGAAGGGCGCACGCTGCTGCTGTTCGCGCCGCTCGAACAGGTCGAGAGCGCCGAGGTGCAGGCGGTCGTCGAGTTCGTGCAGCAGGGCGGAGGGCTGCTGGTCGGCACGGCCACGATGCCGGGGATCGCGAAGATGACGCCAATCGCGCTGCAACCCGCCAGACGGATAGCGGCACTCACGGCCCACGCTCGCACTTCCGGTTTCACGACATCCGATTCTACGCTCGACGGGCCGCCCTGATGCACGGCACGGCGCTCATGAGGGGGCCACTCATGAGGGGGCGCGGCGCCGCCGATTCTGATGCTGTGTCCATCCGTCGCACCGCGTCGCCCGTGCTGCTACCGCTCTCGCTGATCCTCTCCGCCTCGCTCTCGCTGGCGGTGCGGGCCGAGACGCCTACGGATACGCGTCAGGCCGTGGAGCGGGTGCTCGACGCGACAGTGGCGCCGGCCGACCGGGCCCAGGCGCTGCGCACGCTCGGCACGCACGCGGCGGCCACACCCGGCGACCGCGTGCTGGTGCGCGACACGGCGGCGAAAGTGCTGGACAGCGGGGTCACCGAGATTCGCACGGCCGCGGCGGAAGCGCTTGGCGCGACCGGACCGGAAGGGGTACCCGCCCTCACCAAAGCCCTGGGCGACTATCACTACGAAGTCCGCGCCGCCGCAGCCACCGCGCTCGGCCACATCGGCAAGCCCGCACTCCCCGCGGCGGGAGCGCTCGCGGCGGCACTGGATCCGTTTCTCGGCGTGGCCGCGGAGGCCGGCAACGCGCTCGTCGCCATCGGATCGGAAGCGCTTCCGATCGTCGAAGCGCGCGTCAAAGCGGTGCCTGCCACCGATCCCGCGCGGCCCGTGCTCGTGGCGGTGATGCTGACGCTGCGGCTCGGACGCGATCACTTGACCGAGGCGCTCGAGAAAGAGCTGCCGCACGGACCGGACGGCAAGGGCTTCGTCTCGATCGAGCCGCTGCGGACGACGACGGCGGGCATGGCGTATCAGCCGGAGAAACATCGCATCCGCGTGCGCTTCACGGTGCTGCACTACGGATCGCTGCGCAGGCTTCCGGACGACATGCAGGAGACCAGCCTGGTGGCGTGGCAGGGTGTGAATACGGGGCTGGCCGCGTTGGCGGGACGGCGGGCGGGAGATCGGGTGCGGCTGCTGATGTCGCCCGACATCGCGCAGTCGCTGGTCTTCGGGACGTCGAAGCACCAGACGCGGAGCCGCACGCACGTGAGCGGCACGACTGGCTACTTCGACGTCACGATCGACGGTGTGTGCGAGCCGCAGATCTGGACGCTCTTCGGCTCGTTCAAGATCGAGACGTCCTGCAGCGAGTGACCCCTCACCCCAGCCCTCTCCCCGCAAGCGGGGCGAGGGAGCCGGCTAGCGCGCGTTCGCGCTTCCCGGGGCGCCTTGCGTCGTCACCGGCTCCTTCGGCTTCGGCGTCGTCAACCCTTTGTAGAACAGCGGCGCCGCGGGCAGCGCCGCCGCGTCGACGACCTTGCCTTCGCGCATGATCGTCTTCAGCTTGCGGATGTTCTTGATGTCCGCGAGCGGATCGGCGTCGAGCACGAGCAGGTCGGCGATCTTGCCGGTCTCGATCGTCCCGAAGTCCTTCAGCCCCTTGCACGCGATGGCGCCGTTCTTCGTCGCCGAGACGATCGCCTGGGCCGGCGTCATGCCGAGCTCGACGAGGCCTTCGATCGCGATGATCGTGCCGATGCCCGGCTCCTGGCTTTCGGGCTTCGGCGTGCGGCGGAACTCCGGCGCGGCGCCGGCGTAGTTGTCGGTGCCGAGCGTGATGGTCGCGCCGGCCTTGATCAACTTGATCGCGTTCAGCCGCCGCATCTGGATCTGCAGCTGCTCGTCGCCGGTGCGGGCGCGGCGTTCGGCGTCGGTGCGCGGCTCCTTCGCGCCGCCTTCCTTCTCCTGATCCGCGCGCTTCTTCAGCGCCTCCGTGCGCTGTTTCTCGGCACGCGTCCACGCCGATCCGGTGATCGTGTTCACCAGCATCGAGCCGATCACCTTGTTCTTCACGAACATCTGCACGAGCGCATCCGGCATCTCGCGATCGCCGACCACTTCCGGATGCTGCACGAGATCGACACCCGCGTCCAGCGACAGCCGCAGGCTTTCGATGTTCGTCGAGTGCATCTCCGCGACCATGTTGCGCTTGTGGACCTCTTCGACGATCGCCTTCTGCGCCTCCGGCGAGAAGCCGATGAACGTCGGGAAGTTCCAGTGGCTGCTGCCGCCGTATTTCAGGAAGTCCGGGCCCTTGTCGAGATACTTGTTGATCGCGCCGCGCAGCTCGTCCGGCGTCAGGTCCATCAGCTCTTCGCCCGCGCCCTGCGTGATGAAGTCGTTGAACTGCTCCTGGAACAGCGACAGCCCCTGTTCCTTGATCACGCTGAACGACACCGAGAACGGCCCGCCCCAGCCGACGATGTTGCCGGCGACGAGCATGCGGGGACCGACGGCATCGCCGCGCTTGATACGGTCGCGTGTGCCGATCAGCGGAAGTAATGCCCCGTAGCTGTCGCGCACGGTCGTCACGCCGTGTTTCAGGTGCATCTGCGCCTGTTCGAGCGTCACGGCGTCGGCGCGATCCCAATACTTGATCGCCGTCTCGTAGCGATCGTTCGCGCCGCCGTTGCCGCCGCCATAGAGCGACAGGTGCACGTTGGTGTCGACGAAGCCGGGCGTGACGAACTTGCCGGCGCCGTCGATCACGGTCGCGCCTGCCGGCACGGTGACCGACGCTTTCGGCCCGACTGCCGTGATGCGCGATCCGGTGACGACGACGGTGGCGTCCTGCAGCGGCGCGCCGCCGTTGCCGTCGATCACCGTGGCGCCGACGATGGCGGTGACGGCGCTGGCAGTGGAACCGGCGAGCGGCGCGGGACGCTGACCGGAGCGCTGCGCGAGGAGCGGCGCGGCCAGCATCACGCTGACCGCACCGAAGGCAATCGTGACTGAGAGTGAGTGGCGAGTCCCCATCCGATCCTCCGCGCGCTAGAAGAGGAACCGCAGTCCGAGCTGATACGTGCGGGGCGGCTGCACTTCACCGCCGCGTCCGTAGTTCGCGTTGTAGATCTGGTTCGCGCCGGCGAGCCAGCCCTGGAAGCGGCCGCTGTTCGGCAGGTTGAAGACGTCGAGGTCGACCATCAGGCGGCGCGCGCCGAAGTCGAACTTGCGGCCCACGCGCAGATTCAGGATGTGCAGCGCATCGAGCTGGAACTGACCCGCGCCGCGATTTTCGTTCTGGAACCGGATCGTCGTCGCCAGCGGATTGGACACGACGCGCCCGTTCGACAGCGTGACGGTCGGCGTGCCGAACTGCGGATCGGCGGCGGCAATGCGGTTGAGGATCGGACCCGACCAGCGTCCGCGCTGGATCGAGTAGTTGGTCGCCACCTGGAAGTCCCACGGCGCCTGATAGACCACCGACGCGCGCGCGATGTGGTTCAGCCATTCGAAGCCGCTCGTGCCGGCCGTGTAGGCGTTGTTCACGCTGGCGCTGCGATTGTCGTTCGGGTCGAGGCCGCGGTTGTTCTCGAACGCGCCCGGCTGGATGAAGCTCGCCGGATCGTTCGGCTGCCACGTGCCGGCCATGTGGCTGAACGCGCGCGTGTAGCTGCCGAGGATCTGGAAGCGGCTGGTGCGCTTCGTGACGATCAGCTCGAGCGCCTGATACACCGGCCAGTTCCACTCGTTCGACGTGAGCAGATAGATCTCGTTCAGCGCCTCGTTGCGATAGCCGCGGAAGATGTTGCCGTCGTAGATGGCGTTCTGCTCGACCAGCGCCGTGCGATCGCGATACGACCGGTGCATGTAGCCGACGTCGACGGCGAGCTGACCGGGGAGCTGACGGCGATAGCCGAACGCGAGCTCGTCGACGAACGGCTGGTGATAGTCGGGATCGATGATGCGGTTCGGCGACACCGGCGACGCCGCGGGCGTGACGAACGTCGACTCGAAGATGCCGTCGAGATTGTTGTCGTAGAGATCGCGGAAGCCGATCGTCTGCGCGCCAGAGCCCTGCGTACCGGCGCCGCTCGCCGACTGCGCGTTGATGCTCGGCGCGTCGTGCCCGCGCATGTAGGAGGCGCGGATCGAGTTGCGCTGATCGGCCGTCACCATGTAGTTGACGCCGAGGCGCGGCCCGACTTCCCAGCTGTTCTGCAGCTCGATGTCGAACAGATCGTCGTTGCGCGTCACGTTGTCGACGCGCAGGCCCACGTTCACCGTCAGCCGCTCCATCGGCCGCCACGCGTCCTGGATGTAGAACGCGTTGTCGGCGAACGAGCCGGCGGCGAGCAGGCCGCTGCCCTGATCGTAGATGCGGCGGTGGAACGGGATCGTGCCAGCCGCGGGGTTGGTCGAATCGCGCAGCACGTGGTCTTCGAGCCCGAAGCCGCCGTTGGCGTGGATGATTTCGTCTTTGCGCTTCATCGGCTGGATGAACGCTCCGGCCTGGAATTCATGCGAGCCGATCCAGCCGTTCTTGAACGCGGTGACGTCGCCGTTGATGGTGATCTTGCGATACGGCGAGCGGCTCGCGCTGGCGATGTTGTCCAGCGTCGCGAGCTGCGTATTGCCCACCAGCTGACCGGCCGAGATGAACGCCGTGCGGTACACCGGACGCGACGTGAGGCGTGAGTCGACGAACTCGGTGAGCGCGCCCTTGTCGTTCCACGACGCGCCGAAGCGGCTCGTCAGCCAGCCATTCCACGCCGACGTGGTGCGGAACGCGACCGACTGTCCGCCCAGGGTCGTGCGCTGATAGTCGCCGGTGAGGAACGTGCCGTTGCTGCCATACGGCGTCGCGTCGCGATTGTAGAAGCCCGAGACCTGGTGCTGCGCGTTCAACTGCGCGGTGAGCTTGACGATCCCGATGTGCGCGGAGATTTCGTTGTCGAAGGGCTCGAAATTGGGATCGAGCGCCCGCATGGTCGTGACCTGATCGTCGGGACGGCCGATGCCGATGTTGCCGCTGCGATAGCGGTAGGAACCGAAGAAGAACAACTTGTCGCGCAGGACGGGCCCGCCGATCGACGCTTCCGGCTGCGTCAGCGACATGTATTCGGGCGTGCCCGTGGTGTTGCGGCCGATCCATTCCTTGTTGGTGTAGCCGAACGTGCCGCTGCCGCGGATCGCGTTGGTGCCCGACTTGAGCACCAGGTTCGAGGCGGCCGCCATGCCGAGCGGCGTCGCGGCGTCGAACCCGTTGGTCTTGATCTGCACGTCCGCCGCGGTCTCGTCGGGGAGCGCCGAATAGGCCTGCCACGGGTTCACCGCGGAAGTAATGTCCGCGCCGTCGACCAGCGTCGAGAACGACACGATGCCGGCGCCGTGGATGTAGAACGTGGCCGCCTGGTTCACCGTGGAGTCGCGCGACACCGCGCCCGGCACGAGCCGCAGGAATTCGGACCAGTGGCGATGCCCCGCGAGCGGCAGCGAGCGCTGCATCTCGTTGCTCACGTTCACCGCCTGCGTCGCGCCAGACGCTTCGAGCAGCGGGTTGTCGGCCGTCACCTTGACGCTCTCAGCGAGCGCGCCGACGGTGAGCGTGAAGTCGATGGCGAGATTCCGGCCGGCGCCCATCGTGACGTTTTCGCGAACGGAAGTGGAGAATCCGGCGAGCTCCGCCGAGACCGTGTAGTCGCCGGGGGCGACGTTCAACAGACGGTACGCGCCTGTTTCATCGGAGACGGTGACGATCGGCCGGGGGACGGCGCTGCTCTTCGCGGTGACGGTCACGCCCGGCATCGGCGCGCCTTGCTCGTCGCGGACGACGCCGCGAAGCGATCCTTCGGTGGCCTGCGCGAACGCTTCGACGACCGCGAACGCGACGAACAGCAGTCCGGCGAGAGATCGCCGGAGTCGATCTGGAACCTGACGCATACACTCTCCTTCAGAGGGGGCGCTTGAGGAACAGCCATGATTCGTGGAGAGATGTAACGGAGTCAAGACAATTGCGCGTCATCATCCGCGTTCGGCGTGACGCGTTTGGGATCGTGCACACGAATGTAGGGCGATCGCCAGGGTTCGACAAGAATGTCGTTCGACTTATCATGATTCCCATCATGTCCACCATGACTCACACACCGATCGCTCGCATCGCGCTCGCACTTCCGATCGTCGTGTTACTTCCGATCGCGGCCGCCACGCAGTCGCCCGCGGCGCCGCCGCAGCCGTCGCCCATGGCCTCGGCGCCGCGTCCGAACAAGGTGTATCTGTCGGGAGAAAATCCGGTGATCACGCTGCGCGACACGCCCGGCGGGTCGACGACGGTCACGCAGGTCAGTTTCTGGCGGATCCACTGGAGCCCGGTGGGTCCTGGACACGTGTGCTTCGTCACGTCCGGCGACGCGAAGTCGCCCGGCGCCGTGCGGGTGGCGATCTACGACAACAAGGCGCTGCTCGACTATCTGACCAACGACGTCATCGGCACCTACAACAAGGCGTATCTCGAACGGCCATTTACGCCTGTCGGTGGCGGAACGTTCCCGGTCGGCGGCGATTCGATCAAGGAGCGGCGCGAGAGCTGCCTGTCGGACAAATACAAGGTGGAGCTGGTGTGGCGCGATCTGCGCGAGCCGGGGCTCGTGGACATCCTGCCGGGCAGCCGTCCGACGAACCCGTTCGGGATCACCTACCTGCGCATCCCGGCGGGGAGCGCCGACGTGCGCATCAATGGCGCGCCGGCGCCGGGCGTGCTGGCGCCGGACGTGACGTTTCTCGCGTTCGGGGAGACGTGGATCAAGTGAGGCGCATCTCCATCGCGTGACGCGCGCTCCCTCGCCCCGCGAAGCGGGGAGAGGGCGGGGGTGAGGGGCCTCAGATGCCGACGGTGAGCATCGCCGTGTAGCCGCCCGCGACGCTGCCGGACACCGTCGCGAGCTCGAGCGAATAGCCGTCGCTGAAGACGTTGTCCGACGCCAGCGTGACCTGCGCCTGATTTCTCACGCTGGCCTCGTAGCCCGCCGATGCATAGACCTCGTTGTTCGTCGCGAGCGGCAGCGCGATCTGCGAGGTCGCGACCCGGTTGGCCGCGCTGCTCGACGCACCGATGCTCGGGAAGACCTCGAAGTGGATGTGCGGCCAGCGGCCTGAATAGCAGCCGGGATAGATCGTCTGGAACGTCACCTGTCCCGACGCGTCCGCGTCCTGAATCCCGCGCAGATAGTTCTGATTCGTGAAGCCGGACGTGTAGAGCGAATACCCGCCGTCGCGCGTGCAATGCCACGCATAGACCGCGTAGCCCGCGAGCGGCTGACACGTGGTCGCCGACACCAGCGTCATGATGAGCGTCATCGGTACGCCTGGGGCCGTTCCGGACATGCCGCCGAAGCTCGATGTGATGTCGCTGCGCACGATGCCGCTCATGATCAGCACGTTCGGGCCGTTCGTGCCGTCGCCAGGATACGGGCCGCCCGTTTCGCTCGGAATCTTTCCCGTGCAGGATGACGCCACCGTTTCCGCGCGCGTCACGACGATCGTATAGGTCCGCGTCGTCGCGTTGTCGGCCGCCGTCACCGCCACCGTGATGGTGTTCGTGCCGAGCGAAAGCGCGATCGCGCTGGACGTCACGCCGGTCGCCACGGTCGCGCCGTTCACCTTGATTGTCGCCGTCGAGCTCGACGCCATCGCCGTGACCGTCGCGCTCGTCACAGCGTTGGCGACGCTCGCCGTGTACGCCGAGTTGGCCGCGCTGAACGAGGGGCTGAGCGATCCGGTCGACAGCGTCAGGCCGGTGAGCGTCGCGTCGGTGCTGCTCGTCGAGCTCGTCGGGCTCGTCGGCGACGCGTTGTCGCCGCACCCCACGGTGACCGCGGCCGGAACGGCCACGCCGAGCGCTCGGACCATGAACCGCCGGCTGAAACGCTTCGCCGTCAGACCTTCCACCGCCTGACGCGTCGCGGCCAGATCGCGGTGCAACCCGCCAAAATCATCGTGATCCGCCAGGTGATCTCTACTCATCAATCGTTCTCTCCCGCCATGACAGGCACGGAAGTAGAGACTCAGGCCGTCCGGGATTTCTTCCCTCACCTGCGCCGGGTGTGAAGAAAAACTCACCGGAAGCGAACGAACAGCGGTCGATTCCGGACATGCGCGGACCGGGCGCACGCGCGGCAGATGGCCGTCATCACGCGATTTCCTGGGATTTCCGAGCAAGACGCCGTGGCATGGGACGTGCCTTTCGGGCCGCCATGAACTTCCTCCGAGACGCGCGGCTCGGGATCCGTCTGCTCTGGCGGTCCCCAGGATTCACGGTCGTCGCCCTGCTCACGCTGGCGCTCGGAGTCGCCGCGAACACGGCGATCTTCACGGTCGTCTACGCCACGCTGCTTGCGCCGCTGCCCTACGAGCACGGCGATCGCATCGTGATCGTCTGGTCCCGGGTGCAGAACAACCGCAACGGCAGCGCGGCCGGCACCTACGAGGAATGGAAGCGCCGCAGCCACTCGTTCGAAGGGCTGCACGCGTGGACCGGACGCAGCGTCAGCCTCGCCGAGACCGGCCAGCGCCCCGATCAGGTGCAGGCGCGCCTGGGCACGCCCGGCTTCGTCACGATCCACGGCTTCAAGATGATGTTCGGACGCGACTTCGTGCCCGAGGAAGGCGTGCCTGGCAAAGATCAGGCGATCATCCTGACGAACCGCTTCTGGCGGACCCGCTACAACAGCGACGCAGCGATCGTCGGCAAACAGGTGCGCGTGGACGGGAAGCTCCACACCGTGGTCGGCGTGCTCGCGCCAGGCCCGGCCGATCGGCTGGAGAGCGCGATGTTCCTGCCGCTCGCGTTCACGCCCGATCAGCTCAATCACGACTTCCACTGGCTGCTCGTCATGGGCAGGCTGAAACCAAACGTGACCATCGAGCAAGCCGACGCGGAGATGAAAGGCATCGCGGCGCAGATCGCGAAGGAGTTCCCGAAGTCGAAAGGCGGCTGGAGCGCCAGCGTCGAACCGCTCAAGAACAACTTCCTGCCGGACAACCTGATCTCGACGCTCTGGCTGCTGCTCGGCTCTGTCGGTTTCGTCCTGCTGATCGCGTGCGCGAACGTCGCGAACCTGCTGCTCGCGCGCGGCACGGCGCGTCAGCGCGAGATGGCGGTGCGCGCGTCGCTCGGCGCATCGCGCGGGCGTCTCTTCGCGCAGCTGCTCACCGAAAGCGTGGTGCTCGCCGGCGCCGGCGGCCTGCTCGGCCTCCTGCTCGCCTTCTTCCTGATGGACGCCATCGTCGCGCTCATCCCGCCCGATACGCTGCCGTCCGAAGCAGACCTGAAGCTCAGTATCCCGGTGCTGCTGTTCACGACGGGCGTCTCGTTGTTGTCCGGTCTGGTGTTCGGCTCCGCGCCGGCGTGGCAGATCAAGCGCATCAATCTGAACGATGTGTTGAAGGAGACGGGCCGCTCGACGATCGGCGGACGCGCCTGGATGCGGCGCGTGTTCGTCGTCACTGAATTCGCGCTCGCGCTGACGCTGCTGGCCGGCGCCGGCCTCGCGATCTCGAGCCTCGTCAAGCTCGCGAACGTCGATCTCGGATTCAAGACCGAACGCCTGCTGACCATGGGCCTGCCGGTTCCCGACAAACGACTGAAAGGCCCCGAGCAGATCGAGATGTTCTATCGTCAGCTGCTCGAGCAGGTGCGCGCGCTGCCGGGCGTGTCGTCCGTGTCGGTGTCCACGGGCTTTCCAGTGCGCGGCGTGAACTTCGGCATGCCGTTCACGATCGTCGGCCGGCCAGTGGGCGATCCGGGGCAGCGCCCAGGCGCCGGCTTCAACATGGTGACAGCCGACTACTTCAAGACGTTCGGCATTCCCATCCAGCGCGGACGCGCGTTCACCGAGCAGGATCGCGCCGGCACGCCGCGCGTCGCGATCGTCAACGATGCGTTCGTGCGGCAGTATCTGACCGGCCTCGATCCGCTCAAGACGCGCATCCTCGTCGAGCAGCTGCTGCCTGGTGAAACCCGCCTTGGCGAAGCGGTCGAGTGGGAGATCATCGGCGTCTACAAAGCCGTGCGCAATCGCGGGCCGCGCGGCGATTTCCCGGAGATCGATGTGCCGTTCGCGCAGAGCCCGTGGCCCGGCGCGGCCATCGGCCTGCGCACGACGTCGTCTGATCCCGAGTCGGTACGTAATGCGATCGCCGCGATCGTGCAGAAGCTCGATCCGGACCTCCCGATCGCGGATGTTCGGACGATGGAACAGCTCGTCTACGAACGGCTGGCGTTCGATCGCTTCCAGGCGGTGTTGTTCGGCTCGTTCGCGGGCGTGGCGCTGGTGCTCGCGGCGCTCGGCATCTACGGTGTGATGTCGTTCACGGTCGTGCAGCGCACGCACGAAATCGGCCTGCGCATGGCGCTCGGCGCGGGACGCCAGCAGGTGCTGCAACAGATTCTGCGTGAAGGCCTGGCCACCGCGCTGGTCGGCATCGCGATCGGCACGGTGGGCGCGTATCTGGTGGGACGCGGGATGCGCGGCATGCTGTTCGGCGTCGACGCGATCGATCCGCTGGCCTTCTCGATCGTCGCGGGCCTGCTGCTCGGCGCATCGATTCTCGCCTGCTTCATCCCCGCGATGCGCGCCGCCTCGGTCGATCCGATGACGGCGCTGCGTGACGGCTAGGCCACGCAGCGCGCAA
>Ga0075367_10000873_pt1 | contig 12073 bp, 10 predicted proteins | sample EndMethybrTD3032_FD_71399 | JGI IMG/M metagenome (GOLD analysis project Ga0075367, IMG submission 71399) | Populus endosphere microbial communities from Tennessee, USA - Endosphere MetaG P. TD hybrid TD303-2 | ecosystem: Host-associated > Plants > Roots > Endosphere | place: USA: Tennessee... | reverse complement strand
CGCCTCGACCGTGCGGATCACGTCGAACCCCTGCCGCGCGCAGGAGGGGCAGGCGATGATGTTCACCCCGCGATGGCGCAGGCCGAGGGACTTGAGGATGTCGAAGCCGACCTTGATCTCCTCCACCGGATCGGCCGCGAGGCTGACGCGGATGGTGTCGCCGATCCCGGCCCACAGGAGCGAGCCCATGCCGATGGCGGACTTCACCGTGCCGGTGCGCAGCGCCCCGGCCTCGGTGACGCCCACGTGCAGCGGGCAGTCGATGGCCTCGGCCAGCTGCTGATAGGCGGCCACCGTCATGAAGATGTCGGAGGCCTTCACGCTGATCTTGAACTCGTGGAAGTCGTGGTCCTGCAGGATGCGGGCGTGCGCCAGGGCGCTCTCAACCATGGCCGCGGGGCAGGGCTCGCCGTACTTTTCCAGCAGGTCGCGCTCCAGGGAGCCGGCGTTGACGCCGATGCGCATGGAGCAGCCGTGGTCGCGGGCGGCCTGGATGACGTCGCGCACGCGGTCGGGCGAGCCGATGTTGCCGGGATTGATCCGCAGGCAGGCCGCCCCGGCCTGAGCCGCCTCGATGCCGCGCCGGTAGTGGAAGTGGATGTCGGCCACCAGCGGGACCTTTGAGGCCCTGGCGATGGTGCGGAAGGCGGCGGTGGAATCCTCGTCGGGACAGGAGACGCGGACGATGTCGGCGCCGGCCTCCTCGAGCTGGCGGATCTGGTCGATGGTGGCGCCGGCGTCGGCGGTCACGGTGTTGGTCATCGACTGGACCGTGATGGGCGCATCGCCCCCCACTTCCACCGAGCCCACGCGGATCTTGCGCGAGGGGCGTCGCTGGATCGCCCGCCAGGGGCGCAGGTGGGTATGGTCTTGGGCGGTCATGACGGGGGAGAAGATAGGGCCTTCGGCCGGCCAGGGCTAGGCGACGGGGCGGGGCACGCCCGGGATCCCTTCGCCGCACTCCAGCGCCGCGCGGTCCCAGCCGCCGAGGTCGGCCGCCGCCTCGTAGGTGGTCTGCAGGAAGGCGAGCAGGGCCGCGTCGGGATCGGCGGCGGTCCGCACCGCCTCGTAGGGCAGCAGGAATTCGCCGAGCTCGGCGCTGAACCGGGCCTGCGGGGGCGAGACCGCCGCCTGGGCGAACCCCGCGGGCGTCGGATAGGCGTAGGCGTAGAAGGCGGGCTCGGGATGGCGCGGATCGCCTGGCCAGAAGCCGGCGCTGGCGACCTCGTGGGAATAGGCTTCTCGGGTGACGGCGTCGGGAAGGTTGGGAACCCCGCCCGGATGCAGCGGCGCGCGGCGGCCGGAAAACCGGGTCTGCGCCAGGTCGGAGGCGCCCCAGAAGAGGTGCAGCGGGCTGCACTTGCCGAGGAAGCGGCTGCGGAAGCGATCGAACACCCGGGCCATCCGCACCATGGCGAGCCAGAGGTCGCGGGCCATGGCCGGATCGTAGGGGCGCGGCGCGACGTCCTTTGCGAAGGGCGTCGGATCGGGAAGCTCGTTGGGAATGGCGACGATGCGGGTGGGCGCCCCCAGCGCGGTCAGCGCCGCCTGGACCTGGGCGTAGACGTCAGCCACCGCGCCCGGCTGCAGGGCGATGCTGACCTCGCCCCCGTCGGCGGCGCGCAGCACGAGCTGCTGGGCGATGAAGTCGAACTCGAACTGCAGGGCGCCGGCCCCGGCGGGCATCAGCGGCGTGGTCAGCCCGCGAGCGGACAGGTGCAGGGCCGCGTGCCAGGCGTGGTTCAGCCAGGGCAGCCTGGCCACCGCCACCTTGCCGACGATCTGGGTCCACAACTGCAGCGTCTCGGCCGTCCCGTGCAGCCGCTCGTACGGCAGGGCGGGCCAGGCGGATCGAGGGTCGGTCACGGGCCCGGCGTCCAGCTAGCGCGACGCGGTCGGGATGTCGCGCCAGGCGGGATCGAGGAAGCCCAGCGGATGGGCCCAGCGGATCACCTTCACCCCGGCGGCCGCCTGGTCCTGGCGGGTCTCCTCGCGCAGCGCCTTCATCCGCGTCCAGTGGACCTTGGGCCGGTGGTGGTGCTCGGCGTGGTAGCCGTTGTTGAGGAACAGGGTGTTGTAGACCGTCCCATAGGTGGAGACCCCCGTGGCGATGGTCTCGTCGGGGTTGGCGCCGGCGTGCTCGAACCAGGCGATCAGGAAGCTCATGCACTGGCCCAGGTAGTAGAAGGGCGCGAGCAAGAGGACGAACTTCCAGTTCAGCACCGCCAGCACCGCATAGAGCGCGGCCATGGCCCAGAACTCGGTCATCGCCTGGCGCGCCTCACGCGGGCGCTTGGCGTGGATCTTGGCGGCCACGGTGAAGGGCCCGTCGTCCCGCCAGAACTGCTTGAAGATGTAGCTGAGCGGCGGCTCGACCTTGCCGTCGCGGCCGTACTGGTAGAGCGAGATCGGATCGATGGTGGTCCCATCAGGGCCTGGCCGGTCGGAGTTGCCGGCGTGGTGGCGCATGTGGACGTAGCCGTACATCGTCTGCGGCGTGCCCAGCTCGAAGGTCAGGATCAGGCTCGTCAGCCGGTTCAGCGGCTCCCAGGCGAAGAAGGGGTTGTGGATGAAGTTGTGCGAGACCGAGTCCAGGCTCCAGCCGATCGCCAGGGCGTAGAGGCAGCCGCCGAGGATCCGCTCGCCCCAGGTCAGGTGGGGGAAGGCGACGAAGAAGGCCAGGATCAGGCCAAACTGGACGAACACCAGGGCGGCGGGGATCGCGTCCCACGCGGAGTAGCGGAACAGGCCCAGATGGGCCCGCGGCCGGGTGCGGGCGGGCGCGGTCATGCGGCCGCCTTGCGCCGGGCGGCGACGGGGATGGCCCGGTTGGCCGGCTCCAGAAAGCCCAGGAAATGCGGCGGGCGGATCACCGCAACGCCCTCGCGCTGCTGGTCGGCCGCGATCTGGGCGCGCAGGGCGACCATCCTGGTCCAGTGGACCTTGGGCCGATAGTGATGCTCGGCGTGGTAGCCGTTGTAGAGGAACACCCAGTTGTAGAAGCGGTCGTAGGTGGAGACGCCCCAGGCGATCGGCTTGTCCGGGTCTCCGCCCAGGTGCTCGTAGTAGCCGCACAGGTTGGAGAAGCACTGGCCCAGGTAGCTGGCGACGATCAGCAGGGGCACGAAGGCCCAGCGGCCGTTGAACAGGCCGCCGACGAACAGGCTCCCATAGGTCGCCACGATCGCCCAGAACTCGAACAGCGCCTGGCGCGCCTCGGCCAGGCGCTTTGCGGCGATGCGGCGGGCGAGCTCGAAGGGGTCGTCGTCGCGGAAGAACTGCAGGAAGACGTAGGACAGCAGCGGCTCGGGCATGCCGTCGCGGCCGTACTGGTAGATCGACAGCGGGTCGATCGTCACCCCGCTCTCGTCCGGGCGGTCGGCGTTGCCGGCGTGATGCTTGAGGTGGACGTAGCGGTACATGGTCTGCGGCGAGACCAGGGCGAGGGTGATCACCAGGCTCATGGCGCGGTTCAGCGCCCGCGAGCGGAAGAAGGGGTTGTGGATGAAGTTGTGGGCGACCGAGTTGAGGTTCCAGCCGACGCTCAGCGCGTAGACGACCATCAGGCCGAACCGCTGGCTCCAGGCTAGGTGCGGCCAGGCGATGTAGAAGGCCAGCACCAGCGAAAGCTGGGCGAGCGCCAGGAAAGCGGGCGCGGCGTCCCAGGCCGATACGTTGAACAGGCCAGATCGGGGCTTAGTGACCAAGCGGGCCTCCTTCGGGCGGCCTGGAGTTTTCGTCGGCGGATAATAGCACCACGCCGGCCATGATCACGAGGACGCCCAGCACCCGTGCGACGTTGGGGCGCTCGTGGAACAGGCCGATGGCGGCGGCGAAGGTGGCCACATAGATGACCCCGGTCATCGGGAAGGCGCGGCCAAGGTCGAAGTCCTTGAGCAGCAGCATCCAGGCCAGGAAGCCGCAGAAATAGAGGGCGAAGCCCAGCAGCACGAGCGGAGTGGTCGCCGCCGCCAGGAGCAGGGCCGGCAGGCCGTGGCTGGCGTCCAGAGTCGCGCCGGCCAGCTTGAAGACCACCTGGATCAGGGTCTCGAGCGCGATGAAGGCGAGCCAGCCGCCGAGGACGCGGGAGCGCTCAGCCAAGGCTCGACCCCACCAGGGCGGCGCCCAGCGTCACCAGGCCCGCGCCCGCCCAGCGACGGGGGCCGGCCGTCTCGCCCAGCAGGACCTTTCCCGCCAGCACCGCGCCCACATAGGAGAGCGCGGCCATCGGACCGACCACCGAGAGCGGGGCGTGGCCCACGACATACATCCAGCAGATCGCCTCCACGGCGTAGCCGGCGATTCCGGCGAGCACCCAGGGGCTGGTCCCTACGGCCCGCCAGAAGGCCAGGCCTTGCGCCCCGTCAAAGCGGTTGAGGCCGCGCTTAAAGGCGGTCTGGCCGAAGACGTCCAGGCAGACGGTCGCGGCGAAGAGAGTCCAGACCAGGCTGTCCATGCAGGCGGTTCCCCTCGCGTGCGGCCCCCGCGGCTTAAGACGCCGCCGCCGGTCCAGCTCCGCCTTTAGGCCGGCGGACCGCCGCCGGCCAGCCCGCTGACGCTGGCCTGGGTGGCCGGCAGGACGCCCCGGGACTGGCCGGAGACGAACACCTGGAAGGCGTTGGGGTCGGTGACGTTCAGCGTCAGCCCGTCGAGTTGGGGCGCGCGGAAGGCCTCGCCCTGGGCGAGCTGGCGGGCGAAGTAGAGCGAGCCGTCGGCGCCGCGGACGATCAGCGAGGCCGAGCGCAGCGCCTGGACGGTGACCGTCGAGCGCTCGGCGGCGGGCGCGCCATAGACCTTGCCCTTGGCCGCGAAGGCCGCGGGGAGCTGGGCCGCCGCCGGCGGATCGCCGACCTGGTCCAGCGGCTTGGGAATGCCGCCCAGCGTCAGGGTCCCGTCGGCCCGGGCGGTGGCCTGGGCCAGGCCCGGCGTCTCGTAGGGCGGGGGCGTGGTGGACTCCACCGGGGCCGGCAGCGGGGCCCCCAGGACCGTGGCCGCCGGCTTGGCCTGGGCCAGCACCTGGGCGGCGACGAACTCCGAGGCGGTGGGCGAGGGCGGCGCGTTCTCGATCATCGCGTGGCGGCCGATGTTCCACAGGAAGATGGCGGCGATGATCAGGCAGGCCCCGGCCGCCAGGGAGGTGAAGCGCGGGTCGCGGTTGTCGTGGACGCCCAGCGGCTCGCGCAGAGGCTCGTCCAGCACCGGCTCGTCGGCGCGGAAGCGCTCCACGGCCGCGTCGGGGTCGAGGCCCAGCGCGCCGGCGTAGGCGCGGATGTAGCCGATGGTGAAGGGCCGGGAGGGCAGCAGCTCCAGCCGCATGTCCTCGATCGCCGTCAGGTAGCTGGCGCGCACCCTCGTCACGTCGGCCAGGTCCTGCAGGGCCAGGCCCTTGTGCTCGCGCATGGCCTTGAGCGCCTGGCCGATGTCGGCCCCGCTGTAGACGGTCGGTTCGGGCGCAGCCGGGCTTGGGCCGCCGCCGTCGGCGCCGTGGACTTCGCTGATCCCGCCTGAATCGAGCGGCATGGGCCTGAACGCGCCCCCTGGTCTGGGCTGGCCTTAGGAGACGCGCCCGCGGCGCGACTCGCAAGTTGATGGACCTGATTGGATTAAGGGTCCGGTAACACGGCGGCCATTTTGCGGCCAATGCGGTGTTACGCCACTGGCGGGAAACCCGCGCGCCTCACACGGAGATGTAGATCTTCCGCGCCAGGGTCTCCATTTCGTGGCGGACCGAGCCGGACTTGCTCTTCAGCAGGGTGGAGACGCCCCGGCGGGCCGCCTCGCGGTCGCAGGAGAGCACCATCTGCTTCACCGGCCCCATGCCGGCGGGCGGCATGGAGAGGCGCTCGTAGCCCAGGGCCACCAGGGCCAGGGCCTCCAGGGGGCGGCCGGCCATCTCGCCGCAGACGCTGACCGGGGTGCCGCTTTCGGCGCAGGCCCGCTGGATGCCCTCCAGCGCCCGCAGCATCGGCGGGGAGAGGGGGTCGTAGCGGTCGGCGACCCTGGGATTGCCGCGGTCGGCGGCGAACAGGTACTGCATCAGGTCGTTGGTGCCGACCGAGACGAAGTCGGTCATCGGCAAGAGCGAATCCAGGTGCCAGATCATCGAGGGCGCCTCGATCATCGCCCCCACGTCCAGGCGCGACGGCGGCTTGCGGCCCCGCCGCTGGGCCCAGGCCACCTCGTGGTCGACCAGGGCGCGGGCGGCGCGGAACTCGTCCACATTGGCCACCAGCGGGAACATGATCTGCAGGGGCCGCCCGCCCGCCGCGGCGATCAGGGCGCGCAGCTGCAGCCGAAGCAGGGCCGGCCGGTCCAGCCCCATGCGGATCGCCCGCCAGCCGAGCGCGGGGTTCTCCTCCCGCTCGGCCTCCAGGTAGGGCAGCACCTTGTCGCCGCCCAGGTCCAGGGTGCGGAAGGTCACCGGCCGGTCGCCCGCCGCGTCCATCACCCGCTTGTAGAGGGCGGTCTGGGCGTTGAAGCGCGGCATCTCCTCGGCGACCATGAACTGGAACTCGGTGCGGAAGAGGCCGATGCCCTCGGCCCCGGTCTCCTCCAAAAGCTCGAGGTCGACGTCGAGGCCGGCGTTCATCAGCAGGGTGACCTTGGCCCCGTCGCGGGTGAAGGCCGGGGTGTCCCGCAGCTTGGCGAACTCGGCCCGTCGTTGCCGGCGCACGTCGATCCGCGCCTGGATGGCCTTCACCACGTCGGGCCGGGGGCGCAGGTAGGCCTCGCTGGTCTCGGCGTCGACGATCACCATGTCGCCTTCGGAGACCCGGTCGCGCAGGCCGGCGATGCGGCCCACGCACGGGATGTCCAGCGCCCGGGCGACGATGGCCGCGTGGCTCGCCGCCGAGCCTTCCTCGAGGAGGAGGCCGCGCAGCTTCTTGCGGTCGTATTCGAGAAGGTCGGCGGGCCCCAGGTTGCGGGCGATCAGCACCGCGTTCTCCGGCAGCTCGCGGGCCACCGCGCCATCGCCCGCCAGGTGGCGCAGCAGGCGGTCGTTGAGATCCTCCAGGTCGTGCAGCCGCTCGCGCAGATAGGGGTCGCGCGCCTGGCCGAGCCTTGCGCGGTGTTCGGAGCGGACCCGCTCGACGGCGGCCTCGGCGGTCAGGCCGTTGCGCACCGCGTCCTCCAGGCTGCGGTTCCAGCCGCGGTCGTGGGCGAACATGCGGTAGGTCTCGAGCACCTCGTAGGAGGCCTCGACCAGGCCGTGCTGGCCCTCCAGCATCTGGTCGATCTGCGCCTGCAGGTCGCTCACCGCCGTCTTCAGGCGGGCTTCCTCGGCGACCACGTCCTCGGCCAGCAGCTGGGAGGGCGCCACCGGCGGCTCGTGCAGCACCACCACGCCGTAGGCCAGGCCGTCGGCGAAGCGCGAGCCCTTCATCCGCTCGGGCCGGCGGGGCGTGATCTCCACGCCCTTCAGCTCGTCCAGCGAGATCAGCTCGCCGCTGGCCATCATCTCGGCCAGCACCATGGCGACGATCTGCAGGTCCTCGACCTCGTCCTCGGAATAGACCCGCTCGGTGCGGTTCTGGACGACCAGGACGCCGATCACCCGCCCGCCGCGCAGCAGGGGCACGCCCAGGAAGGCGTGGAAGGGATCCTCGCCCGTTTCCGGGCGGTAGGAGAAGGCCGGGTGCTCGGGCGCGTCGGCGAGCGCCATGGGCCGGCCCAGCCGCATGATCTCGCCCACCAGCCCCTCGCCGGGCTTCATGCGGGTCAGGTGGACGGCGCGGGCCTCCAGGCCCTCGGTGGCGAACAGCTCCATCTCGCCGCCGGCCCGGCGCATGTAGAGCGAGCAGACCTCGGCGACCATGGAGCGGGCGATGATCCGCACGACCATGTCCAGGCGCGTCTGGGCGGGCCCGCCGGAGGCGAGCGCCTCACGGATCTGCCGAAGCAGGCTCCGTTGTCCGCGGATGGCCACGCCAGGTATCGCCATGCCGTCCCTTAAAGCCTCCCTGATCCCTTGCCGATCCCCCTAGCAGCTTTCACGTTCGGAGCGGAGACGGAAAGGCGCCGCGTGCGCGCGCCCGGCGCGGGCGCCCGGACGGGCGGCTCGCCCGGGCGCGATGCTTGGGCTAAGGCTCGCCGAATGGGCGAGCGCGCGGTGGAGGCGAAGGGCTGGGGCGACCTGCTGGCGCAGGGCCGGGCGGCGCGCTTCGTGCTGATCATGCTGGGCGTGTGGCTGAACGCCGCCGACGCCCTGGTGACCGCCACCATCATGCCCAGCGTCGGCTCCGAGCTGGGCGGCTACGCCTATTTCAGCTGGGCCACGGCGGGCTTCCTGGTGGGGGCGATCCTGGCCAGCGCCAGCTCCGGGCGCTTCTCCGAGGCCATGGGCCTGCGCCGCGCCACCGTCCTGGCCGGGGCGATCACCGCGGCGGGCTGCGTGGCCAGCGCCTGGGCCTCCGACATTTGGGTCTTCCTGGCCGGCCGCCTGGTCCAGGGCCTGGGCTCGGGCTGGGTCTCGGGCCTCTCCATGGTGGCGATCGCCAGGATATTCCCCGAGCGGCACCTGCCCAGGGTCTTCGCCGCCATCACCGGCGTCTGGGGCGTGGCCACCCTGGTGGGCCCGCTGCTGGGGGGCCTGTTCGCCCAGGCGCACGACTGGCGCGGCGTCTTCTGGCTGTTCGCCCTCCAGACCGCGGGCTTCAGCCTGGCGGCGATCTGGCTGCTGCCGGCGGGCGGCGAGCGGGAGCGCGGGGCGGGCGTTCCCTGGTCGCAGCTCGGCGTGCTGGGCCTGGGCGTGGCGGCGATCGGCGCCGCGGACGTGGTGCGCCGCGCGTCCCTGGCGCTGGGCCTGGTGGCGGCGGGCTGCGTGATCATGGGGCTGGTGGTGCGGCTCGACGACCATGGCCGGGTGCGCATGCTGCCCAAGCGGGCCCACGACCTGAGAACCACGGTGGGCGCCGGCTATGCGGCCATGTTCCTGATGACCGCCGCCTCCATGGGCTTCGCCATCTACGCCCCGCCGATCCTGCAGACCCTGCGCGGCTACTCGCCGCTGACGGCCGGCTATGTGGTGGCGATGGAGTCCCTCGCCTGGACGGTGACCGCGCTCATGGTCGCGGACGCCTCGGCCTGGTGGGACAGCTTCTGGGTCCGCATCGGCTCGCTGCTGCTGCTGGCGAGCGTCGTCGTGCTGGGCTGGGCTCTGGCCGACCAGCCGCTGGCGGCGGTGCTGGCGGGGGCGAGCCTGCTGGGGGCCGCCTTCGGCTTTTCCTGGAGCTTCATGGCGCGGCGGGTGATGGCCGCGCTCACCGACGAGGACCGCGCCATCGGCTCCTCGGCGATCATCGCCGTGCGCCAGGCGGGCGCGGCGGCCGGCGCGGCCCTGGCGGGGGCGGCGGCCAACCTGGCGGGCTTCTCGGAAGGCCTGACGCCGGCGGCGGCCCGCGCCGCCTCCGGCTGGGTGTTCTGGAGCGTGATCCCGCTCGCCCTGGGGGGCGTGTGGGGCGCCTTCCGGCTCACCGGGCCGGCGACGCGGGACTAAAGCCCTATAGGTGCTCCAGGCCGTAGGCGGCGTGCAGGGCGCGCACCGCCAGCTCGGTGTAGGCGGCGTCGATCAGGACGCTGATCTTGATCTCCGAGGTGGAGATCACCTGGATGTTGACGCCCTTCTCGGCCAGGGCGCTGAACATCGACTTGGCGACGCCGGCGTGGCTGCGCATGCCGACCCCGATCACCGAGACCTTGGCGACGTTCTCGTCCACCGCCACGTCCTCGAAGCCGATCTCCTTCTGGGCGGCGCGGACGATCTCGACCGCGCGCGCGGCGTCGCGCTTGCCGACGGTGAACTCCATGTTGGCCGTGTCCCGGGTGCGGGCATGGCTCTGGACGATCATGTCGACATTGACGTTGGCGTCCGCCAGCCGGCCGAAGATCTCCGAGGAGACGCCGGGATGGTCCGGCAGCCCGAACAGGCTGATCTTGGCCTCGTCGCGGCTGTAGGCCACGCCGCTCACGATGCGCTTTTCCACGATCTCCTCCTCGTCGCAGACGATGGTGCCCTGGCCCGGCGCTTCGCCGGGCTCGACGAATGAGCTCAGCACCCGCACCGGCACGCCATAGGCCATGGCGAGCTCCACCGAGCGGGTCTGCAGCACCTTGGCGCCCAGGGACGCCATCTCCAGCATCTCCTCGTAGGAGATCTTGTTCAGTTTGCGGGCCTTGGTCTCGATCCGCGGGTCGGTGGTGTAGACCCCGTCCACGTCGGTGTAGATGTCGCAGCGCTCGGCCTTGAGCGCGGCGGCGATGGCCACGGCGCTGGTGTCGGAGCCGCCGCGGCCCAGGGTGGCGAGGCGGCCGTCCCGGGTGACGCCCTGGAAGCCGGCGATCACCGCCACCTCGCCCTTGTCCATGGCCGCGCCCAGCTTGTCGGGCTGGATGTCGTCGATGCGCGCGCGGCCGTGGGCGTCGTCGGCGATGATCGGGATCTGCCAGCCCATCCAGGACCGGGCCGGAACGCCCATGTTGCGCAGGACCATGGCCAGCAGGCCGGCGGTCACCTGCTCGCCCGAGGCGACCACGGCGTCATATTCGTCGTCGGACGCCGGCAGGCCCTGGGCCGCGGGGCCCGCGCCGTCGGTCCAGGCGACCAGCTCGTTGGTCTTGCCCGCCATGGCGGAGACGACCACGGCCACCTGATGGCCGGCTTCGACCTCGGCGTTGACGAGGCGCCCGACACGGCGAATCCGCTCGAGGTCGGCCACCGAGGTGCCGCCAAATTTCATTACCAGCCGGGACATGGGCGGCCGCGCGAACTCCATCGGATGGGAGGAAAGCGGCGCCCTTCTAGCGGGCGCCTCGCCAAACCGCAAACCCTGGTTCCGGCCCGCCGCCGCGCGCGCTACAGAGGGCTCATGTCCGCCACCTCCTCCATCGACCCCGCCGAGGTCGAACGCTTCTCGCGCATCGCCGCGGAATGGTGGGATCCGCGCGGCAAGTTCGCCCCGCTGCATCGCTTCAATCCCGTGCGGCTCGGCTTCATCCGCGAGCAGGCCCTGGCGCGGTTCGGCCGCGAGCCCGCCGCACGGCGGCCTTTCGAAGGGCTAAGGCTGCTGGACATCGGCTGCGGCGGGGGCCTGCTCTCCGAGCCCATGGCCCGGCTGGGCTTCACCGTCACCGGCGTGGACGCCTCGGAGCGCAACGTCGCCACCGCCGCCGCCCACGCCGCCCCCCAGGGCCTGGCCATCGACTACCGCGCCGCCACCGCCGAGCAACTGCTGGCGGAAGGGGCGGGGCCGTTCGATGTGATCCTCAACATGGAGGTGATCGAGCACGTCGCCGACCCGGCCGCCTACCTAGCCGACTGCGCGCGCCTGCTGGCGCCGGGCGGGCTGATGGTCGTGGCGACCCTGAACCGGACGCTGAAGGCGCTGGCCCTGGCCAAGCTCGGCGCCGAGTACGTGCTGCGCTGGCTGCCCAGGGGCACCCACGACTGGCGCAAGTTCCTGCGGCCCGACGAGGTGCGCGGCTTCCTGGCGAGCGAGCCGGTGGAGGTCCAGGGGCCGTTCGGGGTCGCCTATGACCCCTTGAGCGGCCGCTGGCGGCGCTCGGACGATGTCGATGTGAACTACATGATGACCGTGTTCCGGGCGCCAAAGGCCAAGCCTGGCGCCCGCCCGGCCACAGGGTCGAAGAATCCGGCCGCAAAACCTGGCCGAGGCCGAACCAAGGCTTGAAGACTGCGTTTGCCTTCCCAGGTGACGGTTGAACCTGGTGGAGGCGTTCCGTTGGTGGCGCTGCGTAAACGGCCGAAAGGCGTCTTGGCGATGGGGTGGGCGTGCATCGAGTGCGCCGCCACGGGCCGGACAGAGCACGCGCCGACCTCCGCAGACTATCCAGACGCCGTGCTTCGCCGCACCAGCTTCATCGCCGGCGGCGGCCACGGCTGGCGGATTTCCGCCCTGGAGACCCCGCGCGAGACGCCCGTCCCCTGGAAGATCGTGGTGATCACCGGCGCCCCATCCTGGGCCGAATACTGGGCCGAGACCATGGCCAACCTGCCCGCCGACCGGCAGATGGTGGTGGTCGACCGGCCGGGCTACGCCGCCTCCGAGCCGACGCA
>Ga0075367_10000872_pt1 | contig 12079 bp, 7 predicted proteins | sample EndMethybrTD3032_FD_71399 | JGI IMG/M metagenome (GOLD analysis project Ga0075367, IMG submission 71399) | Populus endosphere microbial communities from Tennessee, USA - Endosphere MetaG P. TD hybrid TD303-2 | ecosystem: Host-associated > Plants > Roots > Endosphere | place: USA: Tennessee... | reverse complement strand
AAGGTCGCCTTCACCGGTTCGACCGAGATCGGCAAGGAAATCGTCCGGGCATCGGCGGGCAACCTCAAGAAGGTCATGCTCGAGCTCGGCGGCAAGTCGCCGGTGCTGATCTACGACGATGCGGACCTGGAGAAGGCCATCTTCATGGCGTCGATGGGAATCTTCGTGCACTCCGGCCAGGGCTGCGTGTGCGGTTCCCGCGTGTTCGTCCAGCGCGGGGTCTACGACCAGGTGCTCGAAGGCATCTCGAACATGGCCAACTTCGTCAAGCTCGGCGGGCCCGACGAAGAGGGCTGCATGAGCGGACCGCTGATCAGTCAGAAGCAACTGACCCGGGTCATGGGTTACATCGACGAGGGCAAGTCCGATGGCGCCGAGGTCGTCACGGGTGGTCATCGCCTGGACCGCAAGGGCTACTTCGTGCACCCGACCGTGCTGACCAACGTCAACCGGGACATGCGGCTCTACCGGGAAGAGATCTTCGGACCCGTCGTGACGGTCCTGCCGTTCGACGACGACGACGAGGCCGTCGCGATGGCCAACGACACCACCTACGGCCTGGCCGCCACCGCGTGGACCAACAACCTCAGCCGAGCGCATCGGCTCGGTAAGCGTCTGCAGGCGGGCACGGTAACGATCAACTGCCAGTTGGTCTTCGACCACGCGGTGCCGTTCGGCGGATACCGGCAGTCCGGCTGGGGCCACGAATTCGGCCAGGAAGGTATCGACGCGTACCTGAAGACGAAGTCGGTCTGGGCCCAGCTCTGACACCAGCAATGCGCGTGGTTCGGGGCTGGGCATGCCACCATGTGGCATGGCCGGTCCCCGGGGCGAGTCAGGCGGCGAAGCACGCCTGCCCAGACCCACCACCGCCGACGTAGCACGTCTGGCGGGGGTCTCGACGGCCACGGTGAGCTACGTCTTGAACGACGTCGAGGGCCACCGGATTTCGGAGCGGACTCGCGACGCCGTGATCCACGCCGCCCGGCAGCTGGGCTACCGGCCAAACCTGGCCGCCCGCAATTTGGCCCGAGGCAGGAGTGGGGCCGTGCTCTACGTGGTTCCGCGCATCGCCGTCGGCGACATGCCGCTGCAGGCGGGCAGCCGGATGACCGCCGATCTGGCACGGGCAGGGCTGCTCCAGATCCAGATCTTCGAGACCGAAGACGACCGCAACATCGTCGACGCGATCGAGAACATCGATCCCATCGCCGTCACGAGCCTGTTCCCGTTGCCCGACCGAGTCGTGCGGGCGATGAAGTCGGCGGACATCCCGCATATCGAGATCGGGACGCTGCCCGCACTGGGAAATCCGCCAGAGTCCGTGGGCGAGATGCGAATTGACCATCTCGTGTCGCGCGGCCACCGGGAGATCGTTTTCGCGCGCGCCGGGGCCAAGAGGTGGCGCGCCCTGGGTGACTACTGGCTGGGCGGGATTCTGTCAGCGGCCGACGCGAGAGAGTTGCCGCCGGTCCGCGTCGCCGACGTCACACAGGAGAACGTCGTGGAGCTGGTCACCTCGTGGGTACGCGACGGCGTCACCGCGGTGTGCGCGCAAAGCGATGAGGTCGCGTGCTTGATCCTGTTCGGCGTGCGCGAGGCGGGGTTGACGTGCCCCGCCGATCTGGCGGTCATCGGGGTCGACGCCGCACCCATCGGAGCACTGAGCTCGCCGCCCCTGACGACGGTCGAGTTCAACCCGACCGCGGTCGCCGACGTGGCCACGGCCGCGTTGCTCGCCGAACTGGACTATCCGTCGACGCCACCACCGCAACCGGCCGATATCACGCGCCTGATCGTGCGGGCGTCGACCTAGCAGACAACCGCCTCACCCGAGGTTGACGTACACCGCCTTGGTGTTGAAGTAGGCCTCGATGCCCTTGCGGCCACGCTCGCCACCCCACCCCGACTGCTTATGGCCGCAGATCGGCATTGCCGAATCCATCGCAAGCACGCTGTTGACCCAGACCTGGCCCGCCCGTAGCTCGTTCGCGACGCGGTGGGCACGGCCGAGGTTCTCCGTCCAGACGGTGGCGGCCAGACCGTAGTCGGTGTCGTTGGCGGCCGCGAGCGCCTCTTCCTCTTCGTCGAACGGGATCACACAGCCGACGGGGCCGAAGATCTCCTCTTTGATGAGCCGCATGTCAGGCGTGGTGTTGGTGACCACCGTCGCCTCGTAGAAGTAGCCGCGACGATCCAGCACCTTTCCACCGGTGATCACTTCGGCCCCGGCAGCCACGCCGTCGCTCACGATGCCGTGCACGCGTTGCCGCTGCTTCTCACTGATCAGCGGACCGATCACCGAGGTGGGTTCATCGCTGCCGCCCATCGGCAGCATCTTGGCGAAGGCGGCGAGGCCCTCGACGACCTGGTCGTAGATGCCGCGCTGGACGTACATGCGCGACGTGCAGGAACAGTTTTGTCCCGAGCCGGCGAGAAAGCCGAATCCAGCGCTCGCGATGGCCCTGTCGAGGTTGGCATCGTCGAACATGATGAGCGGCGACTTGCCACCCAGCTCGAGCGTCACGCGCTTGAGGTTGCCCGCGGCCGCCTTGACGATCAGTCGTCCGACCTCCGTCGACCCGGTGAATGCGATCTTGTCGACATCCGGGTGCGCGGTGAGCGCCGCACCGGTGGTCTCGCCGTAACCCGTGATGACGTTGAGGACGCCATCGGGCAGGCCCGCCTCCCGGAAAATCTCCTCGAGCTTCAGCGCGGTGAGCGGCGTCTCCTCAGCCGGCTTGAGAACCGCGCTGCAACCCGCCGCGAGCGCCGGCGCCGTCTTCAGCATCGCGACGAAGAAGGGGCCGTTCCACGGGATGATGAGCCCGACCACGCCGACCGGTTCCAGCTGGGTGAAGTTGTGATAGTTGTCGTAAACACCGCTTCCGGCAACAACTTCGGACACGACGTTGCTCGACTCGCCGTGGATCTTGCCGACCCAACCGGCGTAGTACATCAGCACATCGAGGGCGACCCCGATGATGTGGCGTGCGCCATTCAGATTCATGCCGTTGTCCTGCGCCTCGATCGCGGCGAGCTCGTCGAGGCGATCTCGGATGATGGCCGCGGCCTTGAAGAGGACATCGGCACGCGCAGACGCAGGCATCTTGCGCCAGACGCCCGACTCGAACGTCTCACGCGCCCTGGCCACCGCGGCATCGACGGCCGCCTGATCGGAATCAGGGACCTCCGCGATCTGCTCTTCGTTGGACGGGTTGAAGACGGGAATGGTGATACTCAAGATCGTTCATCCTTTCGCGGAGCCGCGCCGTTGCGGTGAGCGCGATGCGCGTGCTTAAGCGCATAACCAAGTTAGATTATGCGCCTGATCACGTCGATGTCCAGCAAGGGTCTGACGGCGCGCTGCACCGCCGCGCCGCCAGCCTTGCCGATCCACCGATGTCAGAGGTCGGCTCCGTCGTTGCCGTCGTTTCCATTGGAGGTCGTGCCGGTGCCGCCACCGCCACCCTGCCCGCCGGGCCTGCCATTGCCGCCGATTCCGCCGTTGCCGCCGTAGCCGTTGCCACTCATCGACGCTCCCCCGCCGCCTTTACCGCCCGTGCCGCCAGCGCCGCCGGTGCCGTTGCCACCCACGCCGCCGGTGCCGCCGACGGCCGCGCTGGTGAGCGATTCTCCTGAGCCTGCCTCACCGCCGGCACCGCCTGTCCTGCCGTTGCCGCCGCGACCGCCATTGCCGCCAATGCCGGTTTGGTCGAAGCTTTCGCCCTTGCCGCCGACCCCACCGGTGCCGCCCGTGCCGGAATTGGACCGGCCACCTTGTCCGCCTTCACCGCCGCTGCCGGTACCCGCGGGAGCCAACGCACCGCCGCCGGCGCCACCCTGTCCGCCGTTGCCCGAACTCGTGCTGTTACCACCGGCGCCACCCTTGCCGCCGTTCGCGAAGTCTTGAATGCTGTAGCTTCCGCCGCCGGTGCCGCCCTCACCGCCGTTACCCGTGACGGTGCCGCCGTCGCCCCCGGCACCGCCGTTGCCTGCTCGCGATACCCCGTAACTCGTTGCGTTACCGCCTGTTCCGCCGGTGCCACCGGTGCGGACGAAGCCGCCCTGTCCCCCGCGTCCGCCCTCGCCGCCGGTGGCGCGACCCATATCGCTGTCCGCGCGTCCACCGATGCCACCGGCACCGGCGCTTCCGGACAACCCTCCGGCCCGACCGCCGGTACCGCCCGCGCCGGCGATCGCGTCGCCACCACCGACGGCGGTGGCATAGCCGCCGGAGCCGCCTTGGCCGCCATCGCCTTTGAACAGTCCACCGTTGCCGCCAGCGCCGCCGGTACCGCCAGCAGCGGGAATTCCGTTGGCGCTCATGCTGTTGTAGCCGTTTCCGCCGTCGCCGCCCTTGCCGAACAGACCGGCGTCACCACCGCGCCCACCGGTGCCTCCCGGCGTTGTCGCGTCGCCGCCGCGCCCGCCGTTGCCCATCAGCAGGCCGCCGCGGCCGCCGTCCTGACCGTCGACGCCGTCTGCGCCGTTGCCGATCAGCAGTCCCGCGTCCTCACCGGGTTCGTCACCGTCGCCGAACAGTCGGATGGGTTGCCAGCCGCCTTGCTGCCCACCGAACAAGCCGGCGATGTCGGCACTGGATGGGGATGCGCCGGAGACGGCGACTCTTTGGGGAGCGGAATGTCTGGCTCCCAGCACCGGCACCGTCGACGGCCTGGTCAGGCGCAGGGATCGGTTGCGAACGCTTGTGTGTGCGGGGGCGTAAACGTCTGCCGTGGAGGTCATTTCACGGTCAGGCTCGGCATCGACCAAGACGCCGAGCGCGGGTCCGCCTTCTAAGACCTCCGCGCTCACCGCGGGCTGTATTGCTGTGCGCGCGGCGTACAGCCGGTTCGGTGTTCCGACCGGCAAGCTGTCCAGCGCTGAACTACGCAGGAAATCGGTGTCGGACGCACCGATGAGAGCCAGCTCATCCAGCACTTCGATGTCTGCGGGCACGAGAACACTGGCCGCCAGGGCAACCGCAATCATGGTCGTTTTCATTTTGATTCCTCTGACTTGATTCCTCTGTCGACTAGTGCCGAATCGGCACTCAAACAGCGTCGCAAGCCAGGGGCCCCTAGCAAATCCGGTGACCCACCTAGTCATTCGCCTAGGTGCGGCGAGTCAGAGTAGTTCGGCGAGCATGGTCGCGGCGCGCTGGGCGCCGTCGGTTTCAACCGGAAGCGGCTGCCGCTCCGACGCGAGCTCGTCGGCGATGATCTTCGCCAACAGGTCGGGATCGGCAGCCTCCGCGTAGTACATACGCCGTCCTCCGCCGTAGCGGTGGAGCCGATGGTGCACATGGAAGTTCTGCTCGAAGTGGTGCTCGAGTGGGATGTACACGAACGGTGTGCCGGCCGCCGTCAGTTCCATGCCTGTCGTCAATCCGCCTTGCACCACGGCGATATCGCACGCCGCCAGGTAGTCCGCCAGCTCCGGAACGAAGCCTCGGATGCGAACGCCGCGATGCCGGGGCAACGTCGACGCATCGATGCGCGGGCCCGTCACGATGAGGAAATGGAGCTCCGGTATCGCACGCCGGACGATGGGTACCGCCTGCAGTATGCGTTGCAGTAGAGGCTCGCCGACAGCGGTGCCGCCTACCGTGACAACGCACAGTCGATCGTCGGGATGGAGACCGAGCTTGCGACGCAATGCCTTTCGCTGCGGTCCGGTCGGCGGCGGTGCGCCCATGACATAACCGGAGAAGTCGAAGTGGTCTTCGGTCCAGTCCCGGATGTCGGGAAGGCCAGGCCCGAAGTCCATCGGCACGATGTCGTCGGGACTGCCGACGAAGATCGACCGATCACGCAACCGCGGAAACCGCGCCCGCTGCTCGATCATCTCCGCGTTGTAGTCCGCTGTCAGGCCAGCCTCGCGCGCTCCGCCGTCGGGCATCGGCAGCCAGCCCACGAAGTCGGTCATCCACGCGAATTGGAAACTCTTCAGCTCCGGGTTCTCGTGCAGAAAATGGTCGACCTCCCAGGCTTCGTCGGCGATCACGAGGTCGGGTGCGTAGTCAGCGACCGCTTCGGCGAACACCATGAAGTTGGCGACGAGAATCTCGTCCATTCGACGCAGAGCTTGAAACGCGTGCAGGTCGTGCTCACCCGACTCGGATTCGACGTGCGTCGACTCCCCCAACAGGTGAGCCGAGGCGGGGTGTAGCCGTTCACCCGCGACGTCCAGCACCCGCGTGACGGGGTCTTGGGCCAGCCATTGAATCTCGAGATCCTTTTCCAGCTTGCGCAATTCGGTGGCGATCGCGACATCGCGACGGGCATGGCCCAGTCCGATCGGCGAGGAGAGGTACAAGGCTTTGCGAGTCCGGCGCGGCGCTCTGGTCCATTGAGTCCGCCGGGGCGCCGACGGCGCGACGGCCTCGACGAATTCGCGGATCATCGTGTTGATGCGAACCGGATCGCGCGCCAGTGGTGCGTGTCCGGCACCCTCGATCAACGTCAATGACCCACCCGTGAGGTCGGCGACATGTGCGCCGACCTCATGGCGGCTGACACGGTCACGCGTGCCGTGCACCACGTGCACCGGACACGTGACGGCCTTCGCGTAGTCCTCGAACGACTCGGCGGCCCTCAGATCCGGATCAAGCCGTGCGTCAGTGGTGTCCGCCAGTGTGGCGGCGTCGATGCCGTCTGAGAACGACAACATGTCTTCGATCTGCTTGGTGGAGTGCGCTTCTGGAAACATGACACCGAAGAAGAATCTTCGGAAATCGTCGATGCCGTCGCGCAGCCAATGTGCGCGGCTGTATGTCTGCCAACCGCTCGGCCCGTCGACGTTCTGGAGCCACAGAAACTCGCGTTCCACATCCAGCTTCGCTGCGGGAAGGTCGCACGACGGTGCGATCGCGAAGATCCCCACGATGCGTGCGGGCTCGGTGGCGGCGACGCGCACCGCCCACTCGACACCGCGCGACATGCTCACCAGCACACTGCGCTCGGTGTCGGTGGCATCGAGCACCGCGAGTGTGTCGGCGGCGAACTCGCGATGGGCGTAGGCGGTGGCGCCCCGAGGGCGGTCGGACCGACCGCAACCCCGGCCGTCGAACGTCACGACCCGATGGTGGCGTGCGAGATACGCCACTTGGGCCTTCCAGAACCGGGAGTCCACGATCGACCAGGTCGGCATCAGCACCACAGTGGTCGGCCCGTTGCCGTAGACGTCGTAGTGGAGCCTGACGCCGTCGCGGGTCACCTCCCCCGATACGTCGGGAAGGCGCGCTCGACGCTGCTCGGCCATGCCGTCATCCTCGTCCTCGGAGCGCAATTCAGGGCCGAACCTCGAAAACATGGTTGAACGGAGTCTGCGCCGCCAACCGGAATCGGGTGAACCCCGCCGCGGTCACCACATCGCGGATCCGCGAGGGTCCGGCCTGCGTACCGAGAGCGAGACCGACGGGCTGTGCGAGCGATGACGGCGTGCACAACAACGTCGAGAAGCCGTAGTAGGCACGGCCGATCGGGTTGAAGTTGTCCTCGACCCGGTCGCCCGCGGCGGGCTCGACAATCATCCACGTCCCGTCGTCGGCGATCATGTTGCGAACATGGCGAGCCGCGCCGATCGGGTCACCCATGTCGTGCAGGCAGTCGAACATCGTGACGAGTTCGTACGGCCCACCGGTGAAGGCGTCCGCCGCAGCGGACTCGAAGGCGATAGCCGCTGAGGAATCGGACAGCGCGGCCCGTGCGCGGGCCGTTGCGATCGATTCGGCGTGCGCATCGGTGCCGCGAAAGGTCGAGCGGCCGAACGCCTCTGCCATGAGAATCGTGGACGACCCGTGGCCGCAACCGACATCGGCGACAGATATTCCGCGGTTGAGTTTGTCGACCACACCGTCCAGCGCCGGCAGCCAGGAGTTGACCAGATACGCGGCATAGGTTGGCCGGAAGAACCTTTCGCATCCCTCGTGGACGTCGTGGTTGTGCTCACCCCAACCCACGCCGTCCCCAGTGGCCGCCGCTGCCATCACATCCGCGGCGTCACGGGCTGTTCCGTGTGCAATCTGGAACAACCCGGTGACGAATGCGGGGTTCGTCTCATCGGTGAGTGCGGCCGCCTGCTCGGGCGGAAGGTGGTAACGCCCGGTCGCGGGGTCGTATTCGACATAGGATCCCGCCGCTTGCGCATTGAGCCATTCCCGGGCGTAGTGCTCATCGGTTTCGGTGTGCGTGGCGAGCTCGCTTGGGGTCGACGCTCCCTTGACGTTGAGCGCCCGGTAATAGCCGAGCCGGTCGCCCATGACGACCAGTGCGCAGTTCAGGGCGGCGCCCGCCTCCTCGACAGCCCGGAAAACGAACGCCATCAGCTTCTCTGGGTCCAGTGCCTGGTCGGTCTTGCTCATGGTCATGGCGGTTCCTTCGCTCCGTTGTGTGGTGAATCCACCGTGACAGCCGAGCCACCATCCCCGAATCCGGTGACCCACCTAGCCCTTTTTTGACTGCCTTCGCGGCCTTACCATCAGCGCATGCTGGTCGGCCGCGAACGCGAACAGCTGCGGCTCGCGCAGGTGCTTGCCGCCGCACGACTGGGCCAGAGCGGTGTGTTGGTACTGCGTGGCGAAGCCGGAATCGGTAAGACGGCCCTGCTCGACGACACCGCGTCCCATGCGGGTGACATGTCCGTCGCGCGGATCTCCGGCACCGAGGCCGAGTCGACACTGGGGTTCTCCGGCCTGCACCAACTGCTGCAGCCCGCGCTGCATCTGCTCGACGACATCCCCACGCCGCAGTCGGACGCGTTGGCGGTGGCCCTGACGTTGCGCGGCGGCGTACCGCCGGAGCGTTTCGCTGTCGGCGCGGCGACACTGAGCCTGCTCAGCCGATTCGCCCAGGAATCGCCTCTGCTCGCGATCATCGACGATGCGCACCTCCTCGACCCGCCGTCGGCGGAGACGCTGCTGTTCGTGGCTCGTCGGCTGGTCGCCGACCCCATCGCACTTCTGATCGCGATTCGTCCCGACGAGGGCAGCGTGTTCGAGGATGCGGACATCCCGACTGCTGAGCTCGCCGGCCTCGACCTCCCGTCCGCAACCGCGTTGATCGCGACGAGCAGTTCCGTACCCGCTCCCGCACACCTCACCGCGAAGCTGCACCAGGAGACATCAGGCAACCCACTCGCGCTCGTCGAGCTGTCCCGCGATATCGATCGGCTGGATGCGGCGGCACCGGACCTGCCGCTGCCGGTTCCGCAGACCGTGGCGCGCGCCTTCGGGCGACGGGTCAATGCGCTTCCCGAGAACGCCCGGCTTCCCTTGCTCGTCGCGGCGATCGCCGACGGCGACATGGCGGTGACCGCGCATGCGGCAGCGGCGCTCAACGGTGACGTCGATCAGCTCGTCGCCGCTGAAACGGCGGGACTGCTTCGGCTCGACGGCGGCCGGGTGGTTTTTCGTCATCCGCTTGTGCGGTCTGCGGTCTACGTCGAGGCCGATGCAAGGACGCGGCGAGACGTGCATCGCGCTGTCGCCGCGGCGTTCCCGCCATCGATGCGTGACCGCCGGGCCTGGCATTTGAGCGAAGCCTGCCTGGGACCCGACGAGGCGGTGGCGTCCGAGCTGTCCGACGTCGCCGACCGGGCAGGAGCCAGGGGCGCCTACGGTGTCGCGGCCGCGGCGTCTGTGCGCAGCGCCGAGCTGACCGCCGATCACGCGACGCGCGGAGCGCGGCTCAGTGCCGCAGCCGAGTCGGCATGGTTGGCGGGACAGGCGGTTCGCGCCACCGAACTGCTCACGCAGGCAGCGGAATTGGTGACTGACGGCCGCGCACTGGCGGAGATCGAGGCACTGCGCGGCAATATCTCGCTGCGCGCCGGATCCCTGCGGGATGCGTACATGCAACTCACTGTCGCCGCTGAGCGAAGCGGAGATATCGACGCGGATATGGCGGTGCAGTTGTTGTCCGACGCGGTTACCGCGTGTTTTTACCTGTGTGACACCGCATCCGGGACCGCTGCGGCAGATCGGATAGAGCTCCGATTGGACGCCTGCCGGACCACTACCGCCAGGACGCGCGGGCAGATGGCCCTGGGTATCGCACGCATCGTGGCCGGCGACGACGGGGTGCGGTGGCTGCGTGAAGCCGTCTCGACCGTCGCCAGTGACCCGTCGGTGCTCGACGATCCCCGGCGTCCGGATTGGTCGATCATCGGAAGCCTGTTCCTGCGGGAGTCGGCCGCAGGACGGGACGCCATTCATCGTGTCGTGCAGAAGGCCAGAACACGGACCGCGATCGGAGCCCTGCCGAATCTGTTGTTCCACGTCGCCCGCGACGACGCCACCACTGACCGTTGGCAGTCGGCTCTGGCGGATTATGGGGAAAGCGTCGCGCTGGCAAGAGAAACGGGACAGAGCACCGATCTGACGACCTCACTTGCCGGGCTGGCCTGGTTGCAGGCCAGGATGGGCCGCAACGAGGAATGCCGGACGAATGCCGCCGAGGCCATGGAGCTTGCATCGCGGCATCAGATAGTGCTCGCCGACATTTGGGCCCAGTTCGGTCTCGGCGAACTCGCCCTCGTGATCGGGGACACCGAAGAGGCGCTCCAACAGTTCCTTCGGCTCGAATCGACGTTGACCGACATAGGCTTTCGTGACGTCGACGTGGCACCCGGGCCGGAACTCACCGACATCTACCTCCGACTCGGCCGTCCGAGCGATGCGGATGCCACGGCGCGCGAGTATCTGGCGCGAGCCGAGCAGAAGAACCAGCCGTGGGCACTCGCGAGGGCGCACCGGGCGATGGCATTGAATTCTGGCGACGCCGATGAGCGTGTTTCACATTTCGACGAGGCTCTGCGCCTACACGAACTCAGCCCGGACAAGTTCGAGCAGGCCCGCACCTGGCTGTCGTTAGGCTCATCGCTGCGTCGCGACAAGAAGCGAACCGCCGCCCGCCCGCATCTGCGTTGTGCGCTGGAGGAATTCGAGCGACTCGGAGCGCGGCCGTGGGCGGACGAGGCCGCGCGCGAACTCGAAGCGACCGGCGAGCGTGCGCGCCGCAGCGGAGACGAGTACTCGACCCGCCTGACCACGCAAGAGCTACGGATCGCGCAGATGCTCGCTGGCGGAGCCACCACAAAGGAAGCGGCCGCAGCGTTGTTTCTGAGTCCAAAGACAGTGGAGTACCACCTGCGTCACGTCTACCAGAAGCTCGGCATCGCATCACGGTCCGAGCTCAGGGAGGTGGTGGGCGACGACGCCGAGGGTCAATTCCCTTAGCGAGGTCCTAGCGAGGATTCTTCTCGCCGGCCTCGACGGGAACAGTCAGCCTGTTCTCGGCAGGGGCCACCGGGCACGTCGCGTAGTCGGTGAATGCGCACGGTAGATTCGAGGCCCGGTTGAAGTCCAGGGTCACGGCCCCGTCCGCCGCCGGTTGATCAATCGAAAGACCCCGGCACGCAGCGTATGTCGTGACCCCGCTGGTGGAATCCGTGAACAAGGCGTGCAGCCCGCCGTCGCGGCCGCTGAAGGACAGCAGCTGTAGCGCGACGCCACCCAGCTCGAAATCGACAACCCCGACGGCCTGGTGGTGATGCTCGAGTCCCTCGACGACCGCACCGGTCGTCACAGCCTGGGGCTGGTCATACGGCGAGAATCGGCCCCGCACGACCCAGCTTTGACTCGGCGGATAGGCGGGAATTCCCTGATACGCCTGCAAGTGCGGCGATCGCGGGTCGTGGACGCGCAATGCCACGGATCCCGTTCGACGGATCACTTCGATGCGGCGATCGCCGTCATCGACGAGGAGACCTGGCGCCCCCTCGACAGGTTCGAGCCGTTCGGTTCCGTCGACACCTTCGACGTATACCGCGTCGTCGTCCGCGCGCCATCGGCCGGGTAGATCGGCGACTTTTTCGAAATCATTTGAGAGCCAGTACAAACCGGTCAGGCTGACCCAGCCCAACGGGTCGCCGTAGTAGCGCTCCCGCTCGCCGTGCCACTCGTGCCACGCCGCCTCGAAGGTGGACTCTGTCATTGTCATGCCACGACCTCTTCCTGCTTCGCTTGCGCGGACAGCGGCCTGCTCGGCAGCTTTTTCCGAAGTATGGGCGCCAC
>Ga0075367_10000870_pt1 | contig 12084 bp, 5 predicted proteins | sample EndMethybrTD3032_FD_71399 | JGI IMG/M metagenome (GOLD analysis project Ga0075367, IMG submission 71399) | Populus endosphere microbial communities from Tennessee, USA - Endosphere MetaG P. TD hybrid TD303-2 | ecosystem: Host-associated > Plants > Roots > Endosphere | place: USA: Tennessee... | reverse complement strand
TCGAGCAGGTTCAGCTCGGAGGTCGGATACCCGTGCGACCAGGCCGGCTGGCCGCGATACCAGTAGCCGCCCGGCAGCGTGTCGTAGGTCAGCCGCACGAACGCGAAGCGGCCGTCGTAGGGACCGCCGGCCGACGGGACGGGCCGGCCCATCGGGGTGTCGAAGTCGCCGAGCCCGCCGCGCTGTGCGAACGCGAGTCCGGCGATCAGCAGCGCGAGCGTCGCGGCGCCGGCGACACGCAGGGTCATCCACACAGCATACCTGCACACGTTCAGTGGTCGCCCTTGCCCAACGCCCGCTCGCCTCTACTCGTTCCTCCTGTGCCAATACAAGTCGTAGACAAACTCCAGCGATCGACCCGGCACTGACGTGTCCCCGAGTGCTTCCATGAAGGAGCTCGCTTGATCCCCTCGACCTCTCTCGGCTTCCGGGACAATCCACCAGCAGGTCCACTCGCGGTCTTGAAGCACCTGGAGAGCATCCTGGACGTTTCTGTCTCTCAAACTGTGCCCCAGGATGACAAGACGCCCCTTCGGACTTTCCGCCAACTTCGCAAACGCCTCGTTCAGCTCACCCTTCGCGGCGATGATTTGTTTGCGACTCGTTCGGGTCGACAGCGGACTCTCGAGAGACCCATAGGGCTTCTTGATTCTCTTGAGATCGTCCAACGCGTATCGACGGCCACCCTCCGCTCCAGACAGAAGCCGGTGAACGGCCGCGCGCTCGTGAAAGCAATCGAAATTCGTTGTCACGATACTGGACCATCGAAAGCCGGCGAGCAACCAGTGCAGATAAGAAAAGCCTTGATCGAAGCGCAACATCGCAGTGAGAAACGCTTCCAGCGAATGGTCATCATTCTCGAAAAGCCTGAACAGCTCGTATGTCACGTCCCTGACATGACCCCCACCAGCGATCAGGTTGCACAGAGCCTCAAAGCTCGAGACCTCCGGCCCTCTCTCCGACTTCGACGGCAGAGAACACGCACACACCGACTGCGGCGACGCCATCGCCGCAATCACGGGCCGAGCATCGCGGCCGCGGCCCTGCGCGAGCCAAAGCCGGCACGCTGCTTCGAGCAATTCGTCAGTCGTCGGCATGCCGCACGCATACGCGTGTGGCGCGATCGAATTACCAGCGCCCGTGAACAGCACGACAGGGACCCGCTCGAAGCCGTCGGCAATGTTCCTGAGAGCGGCGTGCCACCGCTGGCCGCGTCGCGAGGCCGGTGTCGGACCGAACAGAAGAAGCTGATCCTTCCGTCGTTGTCTGATCTCCTTCCAAAAGGCACGTGCAACGTGTGGCGTTCGATCGCGCCAATCCGGCATCGAGTGCCCGTCCGTCTTCACGGACACATCAAGGAGCGACTGTTGATGGCTTGTGTGATACAGAAGGAACGTCGAGGGCAGTCGCTGACACTCCTCGAGCTCCGAACGAAGCTGCCTCGCCTGATCGTGGACGTCCGAATCGACAGTGATCTTGGGCCTTGGCTTCCACGATGGTTCACACTCGACTGGCAGATGTCTGTCGACGACGACTACAGCTGACACGTCGGCGTTCGCCTTCAGATGAATATTGACCTGACGCACGGCCTCAGTGGCGCAAGCGCAGGAGTGCACGGCCAGCCACCAGCGTGGCAGTTCCTCTGCGCCATAGAACTCCCGGGCCCAGCGGATGGCCGCCAGGCGGTCATCATCGACCAGCAATCCGACTTTTCCGTAATCGGCAACCGTTGTACGGACGACCTCGGCGAGCGGCGAGCGGTCCGCGGACCTCACGGCGTGGCCATCCGAAACACCGGGGCCTCTGCCGGGAACCACTCCAGCCTCGTCACGAGTGCGGCGTCCTGATAGGGCTTGTGTTCCTCGAGCACGCATCTGGCCTCGATGCCGAGGTAGCGGCACACCATACGGACCATGGTCAGACCATAGCCATCTGCACGCTCCTGATCGGCAGACGTCGACACTCGCTTGCCGTGCTCGATGCACGAAGCGGCCAATCGGTTGAGAAAAGCGCGCTTGTCTTGCTCCCTCTCCAACTCGAGGCGATAGTCTCGCTGCAGGGTGTTCACGAACGGAGTCGCTCCATGGAACGCCAACCTCGTCGACCGACCCTCGGTCTGCAGCGACGCCTGCGACGGCCGATCAGAGCCAGAGTGCTTGACAGCATTCATCATCAATTCGCCGGCAATCGCAGCCCACAACGTCGCATTGCCAGGCGCTTCACACGCCGATGGCGCAAAATCGTCGAAGTGGACTTCGATGTTGAGGAATTCCGCACGCTCCTGCCAGACCGCTCGAAGGCGCGTCGCGTCTAGAGTGTTGCCGGCGCCACGCCACAGGTCTCTGCGTCTTTGTTGATCGTCCATGCCGGAGTGATCGGACAGACTGGCGGACGCGACGGTGAGCAGCGCCCCAAACAACTTGGAATCGAAGACGAGGTGCTGTGCACCGGCAAGAATCGCCTGTGCCAAGTCGTCCGCGCGGTCCTCAGGGCCGACAAAGGCTGGCTCGTCGCGTTCGGCAGCCGGCCATCGCGGTGCCCTCTGCGCCGACAGTTCGGTCGCTGCGGTCAGCAGTCGCTCCGCCTTGGCTCGATAGGCATGGCGGTTGAATCGGTCAAAGACACTGATGATCTCGGAGGCGTACACGAGCGTCGTTTCATCCTGCCGTCGCCAACTCGTCAGGATCGTCGCGTACTGGCTGCGTTGTGGTTCGAATAACTCCTCACTGACCGACAATGCGTCGAGCTGATTGTCATACTCGCGCAGCAGCTCCACACCTCTCTTTGCGGTTCCCGCAGCACGCTCCTTTCCAATCCTCTCGAAGAACGTCCGGCTGTGCACAAAGAAGCGCCCCAGCCCCTCGAGGTCCTTCCCGCACTGCTTCAGGGCGTCACGCCCCCCCTCAGCCAGGGTTTCGGCCACGTGCACCGCCGTGGCCATTTCCGACAGAAACGCTCCGTTCGCACCTGAATCGGCCCTGCGACTGCCTTCCCCGGTCATTCTCGACGCCGCTTCACGAATCGTCGCCCAGGCCTGCCGGACTTCAGCAGACCTGACCTCGCTGGCCGCCTCAAACACGTCGAGCTGCTCCGCGATTCGTGCCGCATGTACTGGGTGTGCCATCCGTGACAGACGCCGTGCTTCGAGGATCACAGCGCTGGAGAACGACGCCCTCTCCTTGCGGACCAACCGGCTCTCGCTGATGACGTGATACCAGAGCATCGTATGCCCTGGAGCCACGCAGATGAGGAGCGCAAAAAAGCGGACGAGCTCCGAAAACAGCAGCTCGGCAATGTCCAGTGTCGCCGCCGACTTCCTGCCCAGCTCCCCCACGAGCAGCGCGAGGTCGTAAAGGGTGGTGCGCTGGTCCTGGTAGCACACCTGTGATCCTTCCGGGTCCGGCTGGAGTCGCTTCACGTAGAGGTGCTCGAGCAAGGCGGCGTTCAGGACCGACACCGTTTCTACGGGAACAACGGCTCCTCCGAAGATCAGACGCCGTTGCACAGCGACAAACACGAGGAATCGCCGCAGTGCCTCCGCCTCGCGCGACTCGACGTCGAACAGGAGGATTCGGACGTCAACGCCCCGGAAGAGGTACTTGAATGAATGCGCAAGAACGGCTTCCTCGGCGCCCTGGTGATGGCCGATCCACCGGTTGCAGAGCGCATCGATCCGCTCGTGAATCTCCAGCGACTCCCTGAGGAGACCGTTCGCCTTACTGGGATCGGTCTTCGATCTCACGCCTCTCTTTGCCAGACGCTTCGCCTGCCGTGCACCCTCCTCCCACAGAATCTTCGCGGGCTCCCGACTGAATGGCCGGCGTCGAAACCCCTCGTCTGCGAGCTCGTCCACCGTGTTCAAGAAGGCCTTGACGGCATCCTCAAACTCTCGCACGCTCGAATCGACGTCAGTCTGTGAGGTCACGAACCTCTTCGTGGCCTTTCGCAGAAGATCGCCGGCACCTACCATCTCGCGCCAAAGAGAGAATCGAAACAGGTGATCCCCGCCCACATTCAGCGCTCGAAGCCAACGCAGCGCCTCCGCGGGGCCAACTCCCTGCTTGTCGAAGTTCTTGACGACACCGTTCCAGCGTCGGATCGAATCCGTCTGAGCCCGCTCGCGCCGTCTACTGTCTCTCGGATACAGTACGTCCAGGCACAGCAACGAACCATCCCGGCACCCGAGAAGAAAATACGGACGCTGCTGATCGCCACGAGGCAAGACTGCAACCGAGTTGACTCCTGTTTCGACGTGCGGTCTGTCGACTCGCTGTCCCTGATAGAAACGAGTCTCACCCAGCCGCAGCGGCTCAGCGTCCAGTGAATAGATGCCAATCCGACCATCCTGACTGGCAGCGAACAGTCGGTGGACCAGACGGTCCTGTTCGGCGGAATCACCGGTGGACGCCGGTTGAAGCTCACTGTAGAACGCCAGCGCCGTAATCGGATGTCGTTCTGCGGCATGAACGAGCGGCACCTCGCTCGCATGGCGATCGAATCGCAGGACACCGATCCTGCCATTGGTCGTCCCGTAGGCGAGGAGACTTCCATCTGCCGATTCGGCGAGGCTTCGAACAGGCCCTCCGGCCTCGAATCGGCGATCTCGCGCCTCGCGCCACGTCTTGCCCAAGCGCTCATAGAATCGAACCGTGCCATCGCCAAAGCCGGCCCATAACTGCTTCTCTCCCCGACGAACCACGATCGCCCAGCAGGGATTCCGATCAGTGGCTGTCAACGCGACTCGTTGCCCGGCCTGGCTACGTCGACGAACGGCATCGCTTTCAACCTTGAGCGCCGACAACGTCAGATCGATCGACGGGCTGGCCGTCGCCGCTCGTCTCACTATGACCTCGACATCGAGGAATGGCGTGAGTTCGAATTCCTCTCCTTGAAACGGTCCCAACGTTCCAGCCACAAAGCTCAATCGCGTTCCGCTGCCGGTCGCCTCCCGTCCATAACGTTCCAGACAGTGAACATCCTGCTGAGGATGCAGATCCTGCCCTGTTGCGGCCAGAATCCGCACGGCATTGTCGGCATCCATTTCACAGAAGAGGACGTGAAAACGGGGCCCGGATCGGTTCGAGGCTTCATCGGCGGTGCGCCACCCTCTGGTGGCAAATGCCATGACGAACCGCCCATCCTCTCCGACGGGCGTCAGCGACAAGCTCCGCGAGTAAGGTCCGTGAAAATGCCGTTGCCTGAATCCCGTCGCCCCGATCCGCTCGAGAGAACCACCGACGATGGCCAACCCGGAGGTGGAGAGTTCGTCGGCGACGGTACCTTTGGCCGAGAAGCGCAACGACGTCGCAGCGGTCAGCTCCGATTTCGCAGCGTCCGTCGATATGCGGCAGGCGCTGACCCTTCCGTCAGTCAACGTCCTCACGCACAGATGGGACGGCCCTTGCATGACCGCGACGTGCCACGTCGCTCGATCTTGACGCGGCTCATCCCGGAATCTCCAGAGCAGATCCACTCGACCTCGAATGAGTCGAGTCAGATAGTTCAACCGGTCCAGGTCACGTGAGTCGTTCCATTCACACAGACGCTCGAGGTCGGTGTGTTTTTCAGAATAGCTCTGACCGGACACGATCCACTTCTTGTAATTCTGCAGGAACCGTGTGAACTGTGGCCTGTACTCGCGTCTCACGAGCACCTGCTCGAGAATGTCCGCGATTCTCCTGAAGGTCCAGTCCCGATCGCCCGATCCCAACTGATGCGCGCGCGAGAGCAGCGGCCGGATGACGGCATAGACGACCGTCATCTTGCCGTTCCAGGCATCGCTGTTCAGGTGGCCGGCGAGCGACGTCGCCAGTCGAATGAGCTCGGCCGCGCTGAGCTCAGAGACGTCAGGGGAATACTCCGAGTTTCGCTCGAGGTGCCGCAATTCGCTCCAGGCAGCAACGAATTGCTTCCCAGCGCCATCAGGAATATCCGAGAGACGTTTGCGAAGGACGCTGTTGACCTGCGTCGAATCAAGCAGAGACGAAATGAGCAGACGATGGTCCCCCGTGGCCACCGCGAGTATCGCAGGGCCACGGCCGTGGGGGCCCGGGGATGTGCGGACGCCGAGATGAAGCACGCGGGTAACAGGATCGTCTGACGGTAGTATCACCGTTTGTTGACCGATAGGTGCATCTTCCCTGTCGAAGGGCCATCGAAGAATGACAACCCCTGCGGCTTCAGTCGCTACGTACACGGCCAGAACATTCCCCGGACGTTGATCGAAGAACGGGATCCACGCGCTGATGTCTCTCGCGCCGGGGACGTGAACCCAACGCTTGTCCTGGATGAGCCTTGGCCCCTCGAACCTCACGACTCCAACGTAGCTACCGGCAAGGATCGCGAGCCCATTGGGGAATTTGGAGACCCGATGAAAGACCTGGTTGGCCCCAAGGCCGGTGAGCCTCAGCGTGGACGTGCGCTGCATGGGCAGCTCGTCGGAGACGGCGAAGCAACTCAGGGTCCCTCGTGAACCCAGCAAGACTATTTCGCGTGAATCGTGGACGAGGCGGCCGCTGACAAGTGCTTCCTCGTCCTTCCACGTCTCGAAGACCGATCCGGGTTCCTTGCGCTGAAGCTGACCATCCGGCCCGATGACACGAACGCCGTCCGACGAGAACGCGAAGCCCAGCCGCGATGTCTGAGGGTCCGCAAGTACCCAAGTCGGTCGCAACTCCACATCCAGAAGCCCGGCATCCTTCCAGTGTGGCAACTCAGGATCGGCAGAGCCCACTGTCACGATGCCCGCTCGATCGAGGATGGACGTGACGAGAAGGGTCGTATCGTCGACAAATGCCAGACCGCGAATTGCCGGCTTCTTGATCGAGGCGAGAGGAATTCGACAGGGTCGGCACGACCAGGCTCCGCTCGCGTCCTTCTCGGCGATCACCAGTTGCCCCGACTTGGTGCCAACGGCCACGGTCGTGCCCGAAGGGCTGGTCGCCAATGAGCGTGGCTCGTAGTCGAGTTTCGTTTCGAAGCGGGCGAGATCGCGCGCCCATGGTTGCTCGGCCGCCATCAAGCGCTCAATCTCGTCAATCCTGGGCGCGAGAATGTTCGGCAAGTCAGGCACGAGATAGCTATGTACAGCGGACTCACCAAGCCACAGGAGGATGTCCTTTTCAGGTTCACTCAGTCTGCCCACATAGACCCCCTGGTCGAGGCTCTCGCTTGGAACTCGTTGTCGGGTGCCGGCGCAGATTACCGGCCGATGTGGCCGAAGTCAAAGGGCATCGTCAGGACCATTGTCACTGTGTCGGCGCCTCGGTCCGCGTCGCGTGCCGGCATGGCCCGCGAACCGCTCGCGCGTGCCAGAAGTCTTCGGCTCGCACGTTTCGCTTGAGTCGACATACCCGTCCGGTAAGATGATGCCGTCCATGGCCTCCCCCACCCGCCATCCCGCCGACAGCCACGACCTGATCCGCGTCCAGGGCGCGCGCGAGAACAATCTGAAGGACGTCAGCCTCGAGATCCCCAAGCGCCGACTGACGGTGTTCACCGGCGTCTCCGGCTCGGGCAAGTCGTCGCTGGTGTTCGGCACCATCGCGGCGGAGTCGCAGCGGCTGATCAACGAGACCTACAGCGCCTTCGTGCAGGGATTCATGCCCACGATGGCGCGGCCCGACGTCGACGTGCTCGACGGCCTGACGACGGCGATCATCGTCGACCAGGAGCGGATGGGCGCCAATTCCCGCTCGACCGTCGGCACCGTCACCGACGCCAACGCGATGCTGCGGGTGCTCTTCAGCCGCCTCGGCAAGCCGCACATCGGGCCCGCCATCGCGTTCTCGTTCAACGTGCCGACCCGGCGGGCGAGCGGCGCGATGACGGCCGACAAGGGCAAGGGCGAACGGGTCGTGGTGCGGGACCTCGTCTACCAGGGCGGCATGTGTCCGCGCTGCGAAGGCATGGGCACCGTCAACGACATCGACCTGACGCAGCTCTTCGACGAAAACAAGTCGCTCAACGACGGCGCCCTCACGATCCCCGGCTTCACCGCCGACGGCTGGCAGGTCCGCATCTTCGCGGCGTCGGGCCTCGACCCCGACAAGCCGATCCGCAAGTTCTCCAAGAAGGAGCGCCAGGACTTCCTCTACAGCGAGCCGCGGAAGGTGAAGTTCCAGAACATCAACCTCACCTATGAAGGGCTCGTCCCGCGGATCCAGAAGTCGTTCCTGTCCAAGGACGTCGACGCGATGCAGCCGCACATCCGCGCCTTCGTGGAGCGCGCGGTCACCTTCACCGTCTGTCCCGACTGCAAGGGCACCCGGCTCAACGAGGCGGCCCGGTCGTCGAAGATCAAGAAGATCAACATCGCGGACGCCTGCGCGATGCAGATCAACGAGCTGACCGCGTGGCTGCGCGATCTGCACGAGCCGTCGGTCGCGCCGCTGCTGGCGAAGCTGCGCCACACGCTCGATTCGTTCGTCGAGATCGGCCTCGGGTACCTCAGCCTCGACCGTCCGTCCGGCACGCTGTCGGGCGGCGAGGCGCAGCGCACGAAGATGATCGCCCATCTCGGATCCTCGCTGACCGACGTCAGCTACGTCTTCGACGAGCCGACGATCGGACTGCACCCGCACGACATCCAGCGCATGAACGAGCTGCTGCTGCGGCTGCGCGACAAGGGCAACACGGTCCTCGTCGTCGAGCACAAGCCCGAGACGATCGCGATTGCCGATCACGTCGTCGACCTCGGCCCGCGCGCGGGCGCCGCGGGCGGCGAAGTCGTCTTCGAAGGCACCGTCGACGGCCTGCTGGCGAGCGCCACGCTCACCGGCCGTCACTTGCGCGACCGCGGGTCGCTGAAGCCGTCGGTGCGGCAGCCGTCGGGCGTCCTGAAGGTGCGCGGCGCCAGGACGCACAACCTGCGGAACGTCGACGTGGACATCCCGCTCGGCGTGCTGGTGGTGGTGACCGGCGTGGCCGGATCGGGCAAGAGCTCGCTGATCCACGGATCGGTCAGCGGACGCGACGGCGTCGTGTCGATCGACCAGACCGCGATTCGCGGATCGCGGCGGAGCAACCCGGCGACCTACACCGGCCTGCTCGATCCGATCCGTGCCGCGTTCGCGAAAGCCAACGGCGTGAAGCCGGCGCTCTTCAGCGCCAACTCCGAGGGCGCCTGCCAGGGGTGCAACGGCGCCGGCGTGATCTACACCGACCTCGGGATGATGGCGAGCGTCGCGACCGTCTGCGAGGAATGCGAGGGGCGCCGGTTCCAGGCGTCCGTGCTGAAATACCGCCTGGGCACGCGCAACATCGCCGAGGTGCTCGACCTGTCCGTCCAGGAAGCGGTCTCGTTCTTCAGTGCCGGCAAGGCGCAGACGCCGGCCGCGCACGCGATCCTGCAGCGCATGGCCGACGTCGGACTCGGCTACCTCCGGCTCGGCCAGCCGCTGACCACGCTGTCGGGCGGCGAGCGCCAGCGGCTCAAGCTCGCGACGCACATGGGCGAGGACGGCGGCATCTACGTGCTCGACGAATTGACGACCGGCCTGCACCTGGCCGATCTCGAGCCATTGCTCGGCATGCTCGACCGGCTGGTCGACGCCGGCAAGTCGGTGATCGTGATCGAGCACCACCTCTCCGTGATGGCGCACGCCGACTGGATCATCGACCTCGGACCGGGCGCGGGACACGACGGCGGACGGATCGTCTTCGAAGGCCCGCCGGCCGCGCTGGTGGCGGCGAAATCCACGCTGACCGGCACGCACCTCGCGGCGGCCGTGCAGCGGCCAGGCTCGTAGCGCCGTTCGCGCACGCACACACGAGAGCTCGCCGCGAAAAACGGGTACAGTGCTTCGCATGCGTCATGTGCTCACCGTGGCGGCGCTGCTGGCCGGCGTCGCCGCCGCGTCCGCCCAGCCCGAGACGCCGCGCTGGTTCAAGGGGAACACCCACACGCACACGCTCAACAGCGACGGCGATTCCACGCCGGACGACGTCGTCCGCTGGTATCGCTCGCACGGCTATCACTTCGTCGTCCTGACGGATCACAACTTCCTGACCTCGGTCGACGGCCTGAACGCCCTGCACGGCGCCGATCAGCAGTTCATGGTCGTGAAGGGAGAAGAAGTCTCCGACACGTTCGGCGGCAAGAGCCTCCACATCAACGGGCTCGACGTCGCGAAGCGCGTGCCGCCCCAGGGCGGCTCGTCCGTCACCGACGTCCTGCAGCGCAACGTCGACGCGATCCGCCGCGAGGCCGGCGTTCCGCACATCAACCACCCGAACTTCCGGTGGGCGATCACGCGCGAGGAGCTGCAGCAGGTCCGCAACAACCGGCTCTTCGAAATCTTCAACGGCCATCCGCAGACCAACAACGCCGGCGGAGGCGGCGTCCCCGGCCTCGAGGAGGTCTGGGATGCGATCCTGTCCAACGGCACGCTCCTCTACGGCATCGCGGTCGACGACGCGCACGTGTTCAAGGATCCGGGCAATCCGGACGTCGCCGGTCCGGGCCGTGGCTGGATCGTCGTCCGTGCGCCGCGCCTGGAAGCCCGCGCGCTGCTCGAGGCGCTCGAGCGCGGCGATTTCTACGCCTCCACGGGCGTCGAGCTGAGCGACTACACCGTGTCGGACGCACGGATGACGGTCGCCGTGAAGCCGACCCCGTTCTCGAAGTACCGGATTCAGTTCATCGGCCGCACCGGCCGCGTGCTGCGCGAGGCGACGGAGGCGTCGGCGGCGTACGATTTCGCCGGCGACGAAGGGTACGTGCGCGCGCGCGTGCTGGAGAGCAACGGCCGGATGGCGTGGACCCAGCCGAGGATGGTACGGAAGGCGCCGGCCGGCGGAGCGGCGACGATCTTCATGGTCGTGGCGGCCGCCGCGTGCCTCGGCGCACGGAGAGTGAAGTCGGCATAGGGGAACGTCTACCCGGCGTCCCACGCTTCTCGACTGAGTCTCGCGGATCCCATCGCGCATCTGCTCAATCGCCCTCCGGACACGCGCCGCCCTGATGCGCCTCTCTCCTGCTGATTTCGAGCTCGGCAAGATCCGAGAACTCCGCTCGAGGTCCTTGGACCACGAACAGATCCCCCCAGGAACTCGTTAGCGGTTGTCCATCGATGGAGGCGTCATGGAGGCTAGTGTTGGAGGCTCGCCGGTCGTCGCGGCGGGAGATGCACAGGCACGGACTGCGGCGGTGGCAGTTGTGCGGTTTCTGGAGCACTGCAGATCGCCGCGAAATCTGGCCGGTAACACCTTGCGCGCGTACGCGGGTGACCTCAGCCACTTCGTGGCGCACGTCGGGCCTGGGGCCGCGATCAACAGTGTCGACCACAGTCGGATCCGTGACTACGCGCGTCTGCTCTTCGAGGCGGGGCTCAAAGAAGCCACGGTCAGGCGCCGCCTGGCGACTTTGAAGATCTTCTTTCGGTGGCTCGAGCGAGAGCAACTCGTGCCGATCAGCGCCTTTCACAGGCTCGAGTTGTCCATCAGACTTCCGAAGCGGCTGCCCCGGGCGCTCAACTCGGCCGAGATGCAGCGTCTTCTTCGAGGTGCGCGAATCCGCCTTGGTGCCCGCCGGCGTCGCGATCGATACGACGCGATCGTCATGCATTTCACCTTGGTGGCGCTCTTCACGACCGGCCTGCGGATCGGTGAGCTCGTCGGCGCCAAACTGGCCGACGTGTCCGTCCGCGAGGGAAGCATCCGCGTCCGGGGCAAGGGCAACCGTGAACGATACGTCTACATGCCGGGAAAAGAGGCCATCGCCGTGCTCAAACGGTTTGCCGACAGCCGCCGCAAGATCGCCGGCACGTCGGAGTGGTTACTGGTGTCGAATGATGGCCTTCCCATAAGTGCACAGCACATCCGGCAGAAGTTGAAGCAGCTAGCAGTCCAATGCGGCATCGTTCGGCGGGTGACGCCTCACATGATTCGCCATACAGCGGCGACGCAACTCCTCGAGGCCGGAGTCGACATCAGGGTGGTGCAACGCCTGCTTGGCCACGCCAGCATCGCAACCACCCAGATCTATACACATGTGAGCGATGCCGCTCTAAGGCTGCGTCTGGAGCAGGCGAATACGCTGAAGCGGCTGTGGAGGGCCGGCGGTTGATAACTAGGAATTATCGA
>Ga0075367_10000869_pt1 | contig 12092 bp, 11 predicted proteins | sample EndMethybrTD3032_FD_71399 | JGI IMG/M metagenome (GOLD analysis project Ga0075367, IMG submission 71399) | Populus endosphere microbial communities from Tennessee, USA - Endosphere MetaG P. TD hybrid TD303-2 | ecosystem: Host-associated > Plants > Roots > Endosphere | place: USA: Tennessee... | reverse complement strand
GTGCGGTGAGGAGGCCTCGGCGAAGTGGCGGCGCGGAATCCGCCCCGCCCGGTACGCCAGCCGGCCCGCCTCCACCGCGTGCCTCATCGCCTCGGCCGTCACCCGGGCGCAGGAGCCGCAGCTGATGGCCGAGGCGATGAGGCACGCGGTGGAGGCGGGCCGGCTGGCGTACCGGGCGGGGCGGATTCCGCGCCGCCACTTCGCCGAGGCCTCCTCACCGCACGAGGGGCGCGCGCACCTGGACCCCGAACGCCCCGCGTTCTGAACGCGCGTTCGACAAGACCCTGGTGCCGGTGCGACGTCCGTCACAGCTCGGCTGCAGTACCGCCCCGATCTCACCCGAACCGGCAGCCCTGTCAGTCACGGCTCGTACACTCACCTGCGTGGATACGACCCTTCAGGACCCCCTGGTCGGGCAGGTGCTCGACGGCCGCTATCGCGTGGACGCGCGGATCGCGGTCGGCGGGATGGCCACGGTCTACCGGGCCGTGGACACCCGCCTCGACCGCGTGCTCGCGCTGAAGGTGATGCACCCCGCGCTCGCGGCGGACGGCACCTTCGTCGACCGGTTCATCCGGGAGGCCAAGTCGGTCGCGCGCCTGGCGCACCCGAACGTGGTACAGGTCTTCGACCAGGGCACCGACGGGTCGTACGTCTATCTCGCCATGGAGTACGTCGCCGGGTGCACCCTGCGCGACGTACTGCGCGAGCGCGGGGCGCTGCAGCCGCGCGCCGCCCTGGACATCCTGGAGCCGGTGCTCGCCGCACTGGGCGCCGCACACCGGGCCGGGTTCGTGCACCGGGACATGAAGCCGGAGAACGTGCTGATAGGGGACGACGGCCGGGTCAAGGTCGCCGACTTCGGGCTCGTGCGCTCCGTGGACACGGTCACCAGCACCACCGGTGCCGTGCTCGGCACCGTCTCCTACCTCGCGCCCGAGCAGATCGAGCAGCCCGGTGCCGCCGACGCCCGCGTCGACGTGTACGCGTGCGGTGTCGTCCTGTACGAGATGCTGACCGGCGACCGCCCGCACGACGGGGACTCCCCCGCCGTGGTGCTCTACAAGCACCTGCACGAGGACGTCCCGCCCCCGTCGGCGGTCGTCCCGGGGCTGCCGTACGAGCTGGACGAGCTGGTCGCGTCGGCCACCGCCCGCACCCCCGACATCCGCCCGTACGACGCGGTGGCGCTGCTCGCGCACGCCCGCGAGGTGCACGCCGCCCTCAGCGCGGACCAGTTGGACGCGGTGCCGCCGCAGGCGATCGCGGCCGACAACCGCAACATCTCCGAGGACCGTACGAGCGTCATCCCGCTCTCCTTGACCGTGCCCCGCCCGCTGCCGGTCAACGAGGACGACGGACCGGCCGGGATGCTGCGCACCAGCCGACTGGAGAGCCCTCCGCCGCTGCCGCCGCGCCGACGTGGCGCGCGTACCCGGCGCGGACCGCTCGCGATCGTCGTCGCCGTCCTGCTGATCCTCGGCGTGGGCACGGGTGTGTGGTACATCAACTCCGGCCAGTTCACCAAGGTCCCGCCGGTCCTGGCGAAGACCCAGGCCCAGGCGAAGAAGCGGTTGGGCGACGCCGGACTCGACCTCGGTACGGTCAAGCACGCCTACAGCGACACGGTCGCGCGGGGCACGGTCATCAGCTCCGACCCCGAGCCCGGCACCCGTATCCGCGACAACGCGCGCGTGTCGATCACCATCTCCGACGGTCCCGAGACCGTGCAGGTGCCCGACGTGGCGGGCCGGACGCTGGCCGAGGCGCGGGCCCGGCTGAAGAAGGACGGGCTCGAACCGGGCATGGTCACCCGGGAGTTCAGCGACGACGTGCCCAAGGGCTCGGTCATATCGACGGACCCGGGGGCGAACACCAAGCGGCACGCGGGCTCGGCGATCGCGCTGACCGTCAGCAAGGGCAGCGCGGTGGACGTCCCCGACGTCACCGGCGAGGACCTGGCGGAGGCGAAGTCCGACCTGGAGGGCGCGGGCTTCACGGTGAAGGTGGCCGCCACCCGGATCAACTCCGAGTACGACAAGGGCCAGGTCGCCGCGCAGACCCCGCAGGGCGACAGCCAGGCCGCCGAGGGCGACACGGTGACGCTGACGCTCTCCAAGGGCCCGGTCATGGTCGAGGTCCCGGACGTCACCGGCGACAGCGTGGAAGACGCGCACACGGCACTGGAGGGCGCCGGCTTCAAGGTCGACGAGGACCGCGGCCTGCTCGGGCTCTTCGGCGACACGGTCAAGGGCCAGTCCGTGAAGGGCGGCCGGACGGCGCCCAAGGGGTCGACGATCACGATCAAGATCCGGTGACGGAGCAGGTCGTAGCGCATGACACCCTGAACGGGTGAAGAGCCAGCACCCGTTCCCGTCCCGCAATCCCGTCGGCGGTCATGTCCCGGTGGCCGGCGGGCTGAACTCCGTCGGTCTGACCTACGCCCGTGACCTCGGGGCCGAGACCGTGCAGGTCTTCGTAGCCAACCCGCGCGGCTGGGCCACGCCGGCCGGGAATCCGCGGCAGGACGAGGAGTTCCGGGCGGCGTGCGCGGCCGAGTCGATCCCGGCGTACGTCCATGCGCCGTATCTGATCAACTTCGGCTCGCACACCGAGGCGACCGTCGAGAGGTCGGTGGAGTCGCTGCGCCACTCACTGCGGCGCGGGCGGGAGATCGGGGCGCTCGGCGTGGTCGTGCACACGGGCAGTGCGACCGGCGGCCGGGAGCGTGCCGTGGCGCTGAAGCAGGTGCGCGAGCACCTTCTTCCGCTGCTGGACGAGCTCACCCACGACGACGACCCGTTCCTGCTGCTGGAGTCGACGGCCGGACAGGGCGCCTCGCTGTGCTCGCGGACCTGGGACTTCGGGCCGTACTTCGAGGCGCTGGACGCCCACCCGAAGCTCGGGGTCTGCCTGGACACCTGCCACATCTTCGCGGCAGGCCACGACCTGACCGGCCCGTCCGGCATGCACCAGACCCTCGATCTCCTGGTGGACACGGTCGGCGAGGGCCGGCTGAAGCTGATCCACGCCAACGACTCCAAGGACGTCGTCGGCGCCCACAAGGACCGGCACGAGAACATCGGCTCCGGTCACATCGGCGAGGACCCGTTCCGGGCGCTGATGACCCACCCCGCCACCGAGGGCGTACCGCTGGTCATCGAGACGCCGGGCGGCAAGGAGGGACACGCGGCGGACGTGGAGCGGCTGAAGAAACTGCGGGATTCACAACGCGTTGAGGAATACCCCTAGGGGGTATACGGTTCCTGCACGGTGCAGGAACCGTTACCTGACGTTGGGGGCACCCATGCAGCACGAGGCGCACGCAGCACACGCTCACCACCACGCGGACCACGAGGCCCACCAAGCCCACGAGGGCCACGCACACCACCACCAGCAGACCGGCGCCACCTGGGCCATGGCCGCCCAGGCCACCCTCCACTGCCTCACCGGCTGCGCCATAGGCGAGGTGCTGGGCATGGTGATCGGCACCGCGTTCGGCTGGGGCAACCTCGCGACGACCGTCCTGGCGATCGTCCTGGCCTTCTTCTTCGGCTACTCGCTCACCCTGCGCGGGGTACTGAAGGCCGGCGTCGGCTTCCGCACCGCCTTCCGGGTGGCGCTGGCCGCGGACACCCTGTCCATCGCCGTGATGGAGCTGATCGACAACGGCGTGATCGTGCTGTGGCCGGACGCGATGGACGCCCAGCTCGGCGACCTGCTGTTCTGGGGCTCGCTCGCGATCTCACTGGTGATCGCCTTCGTGGTCACCACCCCGGTCAACAAGTGGATGATCGGCCGCGGCAAGGGCCACGCCGTGGTGCACGAGTACCACTGAGGGTCAGAGCTCGGGGCCCTCACCGGGCCCCTCCTGGTAGGAGTAGCGCTGTTCCTTCCAGGGGTCGCCGATGTTGTGGTAGCCCCGCTCCTCCCAGAAGCCGCGGCGGTCGGCGGTCATGTACTCGATGCCACGGACCCATTTGGGGCCCTTCCAGGCGTACAGATGGGGGACGACCAGGCGCAGCGGGAAACCGTGCTCCGCCGTGAGGAGCTCGCCGTCCTTGTGGGTGGCGAAGAGGGTGCGGTCGGAGGCGAAGTCCGCGAGGCGGAGATTCGAGCTGAAGCCGTACTCCGCCCACACCATCACATGGGTGACGGCGGGCGCGGGCGGGGCGGTCTCCAGGATCGTACGGGCCGGAATACCGCCCCACTCGGCGCCGAGCATGCTGAACTTGGTGACGCAGTGCAGATCGGCGACGACCGAGGCGTACGGCAGCGCGGTGAACTCCTCGTGGGTCCAGCAGTGCTTCTCGCCGTCCGCGGTGGCGCCGAAGACCCTGAACTCCCAGCGCTCCGGGCGGAACTTGGGGACGGGCCCGTAGTGCGTGACCGGCCAGCCGCGCTGTAGCCGCTGACCTGGCGGAAGCTCGGGCCGAGCTGCTCCTCCCGAATCATGTTCTCCCGATTCACGCTCCACCGGCTGACCCATGACTCCATCCTGACAGACCCGGACCGGTGCGCTTGACCGGCCCCTCCCAAACTAGGGCAACTGCGACTAGGCGTGCACTTACTTACTAAGCGAAGACTTACTGGACGATCTTCGTCGCCAGTGCAATCATGCGGCGCAACCTGCCAGTTCCCCCCGGTCGGAAGGAGCCTCTGCGATGCAGGGCGACCCCGAGGTCATCGAATTCCTCAACGAGCAGCTCACCGGCGAGCTCACCGCGATCAACCAGTACTTCCTGCACGCGAAGATGCAGGAGAACTTCGGCTGGACCAAGCTCGCGAAGTACACCCGCCACGAGTCGTTCGACGAGATGAAGCACGCGGAGGTGCTCACCGACCGGATCCTCTTCCTGGAGGGCCTGCCGAACTACCAGCGCCTCTTCCATGTGCGCGTGGGGCAGACCGTCAAGGAGATGTTCGAGGCCGACCGGCAGATCGAGGTCGAGGCGATCGACCGCCTCAAGCGGGGCATCGAGGTCATGCGCAACAAGGGCGACATCACGTCCGCGAACATCTTCGAGTCGATCCTCGAGGACGAGGAGCACCACATCGACTATCTGGACACCCAGCTGGAGCTGGTGGAGAAGCTCGGTGAGGCCCTGTACATCGCGCAGCTGATCGAGCAGCCCGAGAGCTAGGCGGCTTCCTCGAGGCCCGAGATCCCGGAGAGCACCGGCTTGCCCTGCTCGGCGAGCTCACGGCGCGGGCAGGCGCCCCGCCCCAGCAGGGCCTGAATGCGCCGCACACAGGAACCGCAGTCGGTGCCCGCCTTGGAGGCGGAGGCTATCTGGCGGGGGGTGCAGGCACCGTCCTCCGCATGCTTCTTCACCTGTTGTTCGGTGATACCGAAGCAACTGCAGACGTACACGCGGTTCACCTCCCGACCGAATCGATCTGTCTTGCCGTCCCGATTGATCGGTGAGGCTAACCTAACCTTACCCGGCACGCCGGAGCCGCAAAAGTGGAGTGGGGCGCGGATCGTATGTGATCCGCGCCCCACTTCATGCTCCTGTAACAGGTGAACCGGTCACTGGTCCCTGTACATCTCCGCGACGAGGAACGCCAGGTCGAGCGACTGGCTGCGGTTCAGGCGCGGGTCGCAGGCCGTCTCGTAGCGCTGGTGCAGGTCGTCGACGAAGATCTCGTCGCCGCCGCCGACGCACTCGGTGACGTCGTCGCCGGTGAGCTCGACATGGATGCCGCCCGGGTGGGTGCCGAGGCCCTTGTGGACCTCGAAGAAGCCCTTGACCTCGTCGAGCACGTCGTCGAAGCGGCGGGTCTTGTGGCCGGAGGCCGCCTCGTACGTGTTGCCGTGCATCGGGTCGGTGATCCAGGCGACGGTCGCACCGGAGGCACTGACCTTCTCGACCAGCTCGGGCAGCTTGTCGCGGACCTTGTCGGCGCCCATGCGGACGATGAAGGTCAGCCGGCCCGGCTCGCGGTCCGGGTCGAGGCGCTCGATGTACTGCAGCGCGTCCTCGGCCGTCGTCGTCGGGCCCAGCTTGATGCCGACCGGGTTGCGGATCTTGGACGCGAACTCGATGTGCGCGTGGTCCAGCTGCCGGGTGCGCTCGCCGATCCACACCATGTGCCCGGAGACGTCGTAGAGCCTGCCCGTGCGGGAGTCGACCCTGGTCAGGGCGGACTCGTAGTCGAGGAGCAGCGCCTCGTGCGAGGAGTAGAACTCGACCGTCTTGAACTCCTCCGGGTCGGTGCCGCAGGCCCGCATGAAGTTCAGCGCGTTGTCGATCTCCCGCGCGAGCTGCTCGTAGCGCTGGCCGGACGGGGACGACTTCACGAAGTCCTGGTTCCAGGCGTGCACCTGGCGCAGGTCGGCGTAACCGCCGGTGGTGAAGGCGCGCACCAGGTTCAGCGTGGACGCCGAGGCGTGGTACATCCGCTTCAGCCGCTCCGGGTCCGGGATGCGGGCCTCTTCGGTGAAGTCGAAGCCGTTGACGGAGTCACCGCGGTACGTCGGCAGCGTCACGCCGTCGCGGGTCTCGGTCGGCTTGGAGCGCGGCTTGGAGTACTGGCCGGCGATGCGGCCGACCTTCACCACGGGGACGGACGCGGCGTACGTCAGCACGGCGCCCATCTGGAGCAGGGTCTTGAGCTTGTTGCGGATGTGGTCGGCCGACACGGCGTCGAAGGCCTCGGCACAGTCGCCGCCCTGGAGGAGGAACGCCTCTCCCTTGGCGACGGCCGCCATCCGGGCGCGCAGCTGGTCGCACTCGCCCGCGAAGACGAGCGGCGGATACGACTCGAGGTCCGCAACGACTGCGCGCAGAGCCTCGGTGTCGGGGTACTCGGGCTGCTGCGCCGCGGGCAGGTCTCGCCAGGTGTTGCCAGCGCTCGCGCTGGTCTTAGCGTTCACGGTCACCCCGTAAACATTACGGGGTCGTGTCGCCCGATTTTCGCCCGGCTCGACTGGTGAGACAGCGCGATCAGCGGACGGACATGCGGTAGAGTGCCCGCCATGTTCGCGCATTCGACCCAGAACTGGTGGTGGACCGCTCATCCGGCGGCCCACTGACTGCGCGTACGCAAGACTTCGCGAAGGCCGCCCGAGGGGCGGCCTTCGGCGTTTCCGGGGTCGTTCCTCACCGACATCGATACCGACATCGAGAGCTGAGGAACCATGGACCTGACACACCTGCTCGACGACGACCGTCCGTTCGCCCTGCTCCGCCGTCGCACCCCCGGCCACGACGAGAACACCGTGGAATTGCTCCTCGGCCCGGTCAGAACCCACGACCGCCTTGCCGACCTCCCGGACGAGGGTCTCGCGCTGGTCCCCTACCGCCAGATCCGCGAACGCGGCTTCGACGTCCGGGACGACGGAACTCCACTCGCGGTGCTGACGCCGGAGGAGACCCACACGCTGTCTCTGGAAGAAGCCCTCGAACACCTCCCCGCACACGAGGTGCGCGTCGAGAACGGCGCCTTCGACGTCGACGACCAGGAGTACGGCGAGATCGTCGGACGTGTGCTGCGCGAGGAGATCGGGCGGGGCGAGGGCGCCAACTTCGTGATCCGGCGGACGTACGAGGGTGAGATCCCGGGGTTCGCCCGCAAGGACGCCCTCGCGCTGTTCCGGCGGTTGCTGGAGGGCGAGCGGGGCGCGTACTGGACGTTCGTCGTGCACACCGGGGAGCGGACCCTGGTCGGCGCCAGCCCCGAGGTGCATGTGCGGATGTCCGGCGGCACGGTCGTCATGAACCCGATCAGCGGGACGTACCGCTATCCCGCCGAGGGCCCCACCCCCGAGCACCTGCTCGACTTCCTCGCCGACGGCAAGGAGATCGAGGAGCTGTCGATGGTCGTCGACGAGGAGCTCAAGATGATGTGCACGGTCGGCGACATGGGCGGGGCGGTGGTCGGCCCGCGGCTGAAGGAGATGGCCCATCTCGCGCACACCGAGTACGAGTTGCGCGGCAGGTCGTCCCTGGACGTGCGCGAGGTCCTGAAGGAGACCATGTTCGCGGCGACCGTCACCGGCTCGCCCGTGCAGAACGCCTGCCGGGTCATCGAGCGGCACGAGGTCGGAGGGCGCGGCTACTACGCGGGCGCGCTGGCGCTGCTCGGCCACGACTCCGGCGGAGCGCAGACCCTCGACTCCCCCATCCTGATCCGCACCGCCGACATCTCCGCCGAAGGACACCTGCGGGTACCGGTCGGCGCGACGCTGGTTCGGGGAAGCGACCCGGCGAGCGAAGTGGCGGAGACCCACGCCAAGGCAGCCGGTGTACTGGCGGCTCTGGGCGTACGGCCGTCCCGGCCGAGCGGCACCCACGCGCGCGTACGGCTCGCCGACGACCCACGCGTGCGTGCGGCGCTCGACGGGCGCCGGGCCTCGCTCGCGCCGTTCTGGCTGCGGATGCAGGAGCGGTCGCACGCACTCGAAGGGCACGCCCTCGTGGTCGACGCGGAGGACACCTTCACGGCGATGCTCGCGCATGTGCTGCGGTCGAGCGGGCTGGAGGTGACCGTCCGGCGCTATGACGAGCCGGGTCTGAAGGAGGCCGTCCTCGCCCACGAGGGGCCCCTGGTGCTGGGCCCCGGTCCGGGTGACCCGTCCGACCTGGACGACCCGAGGATGCGGTTCCTGCGGGAGCTGACCACCGAGGTGATCCGCGGCCACCGGCACGGGGTGCTGGGCGTCTGCCTCGGGCACGAGCTGATCGCGGCCGAGCTGGGGCTGGAGATCGTACGGAAGGAAGTGCCGTACCAGGGCGCGCAGACGACGATCGACCTGTTCGGGCGGGCCGAGACCGTCGGCTTCTACAACAGTTTCGTGGCGCGCTGCGACGACGAGGCGCTCACCGAACTCGCCGCACAGGGCATCGAGTTGAGCCGGGCCGGCAACGGCGAGGTGCATGCCGTACGCGGGCCCGGGTTCGCCGGAGTGCAGTTCCACCCGGAGTCGATCCTGACGTTGGACGGCGCCACGGTCGTGCGGGAGCTGATCGGTCAGCTGCGGAACACGACCGTGTAGGCGCCTGGTCGCGTCAGCCGAAGAAGACCCCGATCTCCGCGTACAGCTTCGGGTCCACCGTCTTCAGCTTGGACGTGGCCTCCGAGATCGGCACGCGGACGATGTCCGTGCCGCGCAGGGCGACCATCTTGCCGAAGTCGCCCTCGCGGACGGCGTCGATGGCGTGCAGGCCGAAGCGGGTGGCGAGCCAGCGGTCGAAGGCACTCGGGGTGCCGCCGCGCTGGATGTGGCCGAGGACGGTGGTGCGGGCCTCCTTACCGGTGCGCTTCTCGACCTCCTTGGCCAGCCATTCGCCGACCCCGGACAGGCGGACATGCCCGAAGGAGTCCAGCGACTCGTCCTTCAGGACCAGATCGCCGTCCTTCGGCATGGCGCCCTCCGCGACGACCACGATCGGGGCGTACGACGCCTTGAAGCGGGAGGTGATCCAGGCGCACACCTGGTCGAGGTCGAAGCGCTGCTCGGGGATGAGGATGACGTTGGCGCCGCCCGCGAGCCCGGAGTGGAGGGCGATCCAGCCGGTGTGACGGCCCATCACCTCGCAGACCAGGACGCGCATGTGCGACTCGGCGGTGGTGTGCAGGCGGTCGATGGCCTCGGTGGCGATGCCGACGGCGGTGTCGAAGCCGAAGGTGTAGTCGGTGGCGGAGAGGTCGTTGTCGATCGTCTTCGGTACGGCGACGACGGGGACGCCGTACTCGTCGTTGAGACACGCCGCCACGCCCAGGGTGTCCTCGCCGCCGATCGCGATGAGCGCCTCGACCTCCTGTTTGGCGAGGTTCTCCTTGATGCGGCGGATGCCGTGCTCCTGCTTCAGCGGATTGGTGCGCGAGGAGCCGAGGATGGTGCCGCCGCGGGGCAGGATGCCGCGCACCGCGGGGATGTCGAGGCGGACGGTGTCGCCTTCGAGGGGCCCGCGCCAGCCGTCCCGGTAGCCGACGAAGTCGTAGCCGTACTCCTGCACGCCCTTGCGGACGATGCTCCGGATGACGGCGTTGAGGCCGGGGCAGTCGCCGCCTCCGGTCAGTACTCCGACCCGCATGGAAATGTCCCTTCGCCGCGTTTGCCTGAATACCGCCACGCTAATGGTGATCCAGGTCACAGGGGGATGGGCGCGAAGGGCAATTTCGGTGAATCAGCAGGACGTTGGTTTACTCGTCGTCAAGCCCGCGCTCTATCGCGTACCGGACAAGTTCCACCCTGTTGTGCAACTGGAGCTTGCCGAGGGTGTTCTGGACGTGGTTCTGAACCGTGCGGTGGGAGATGACCAGGCGTTCGGCGATCTGCTTGTAGCTCAGGCCCTTGGCGACCAGCCGCAGCACCTCGGTCTCGCGGTCGGTGAGCTGCGGGGCCTTGGGCTCGTCGGTGCCGGCGGCGGGCGCGGGCTCGGAGGCCAGGCGGCGGTACTCGCCGAGGACCAGTCCGGCCAGGCCCGGCGTGAACACCGGGTCGCCGACGGCCGTACGGCGCACCGCGTCCAGCAGCTCCTCGGTCGACGCCGACTTGAGCAGATAGCCGGTCGCACCCGACTTCACGGCCTCCAGTACGTCCGCGTGCTCGCCGCTCGCCGAGAGAACCAGGACGCGCAACGCCGGGTTGTGCCCGACGAGTTCCTTGCAGACCTGGACGCCGGGCTTCAGCGGCAGGTTGAGGTCGAGGACGAGGACGTCGGGGCCGGCGGCCTTGGCGCGGCGCACGGCCTGGTCGCCGTCGCCCGCGGTGGCCACCACGTCGAAGCCGGACTCGGTCAGGTCGCGGGCGACGGCGTCGCGCCACATCGGATGGTCATCGACCACCATGACCTTGATCGGGCCCTGCTGCTCACTCATCGATGCCCCGCCTTCGCGTCCTTCGGTACCTTCAGTTCGACCTCCGTGCCCTGCCCCGGGACCGAGATCAGCTCGGCGCTGCCGCCGAGGTCGCGCAGCCGGCCCCGGATGGAGAGGGCCACGCCGAGCCGCCCCTCCCCCTCGGCCTGGACGAGCCGCCCCTCGGGGATGCCGGGTCCGTCGTCCCGTACGGTCACCACGACCTCGCCGGGCTCGTCCTCGACGAGGATCCACGCGCGCGCGTCCTCGCCGGCGTGTCTGCGCACGTTGTCCAGGGCGGCACCGACGGCCGCGGCCAGTTCCTTGGCGGCGGGCGCGGGCAGCAGCACGGGGGCGCCGGGCTCGGCGAAGCCGACCTTCGCGGCGGCGTAGGGGGCGAGCAGCGCACGCAGGTCCACCGGAGCGTCCTCGTCGTACGAGGGCTCGTCGACGGCTCGTACGACAGCCCCCTCGGCCGCGTCCTCCGAGGCCCGCGAGACGGGCACCAGCCCGCCGGAGACCAGCGTGCGCAGCGCGACCTCCTGCTCGCCGGCCATCCGGCCCAGCTCTCCCGCCTCGCCGCCGATGACGGCACCCCGGCGCTGCACCATGGCCAGCACCTGCAGCACCCCGTCGTGGATGTCCCGGGCGAGCCGCTCCCGCTCCCTGGTCGCGGCCTCGATCTCCAGGGCGCGGGCGAGGGTGCGCTCGGAGGCGCGGGCGACCTCGACGACGTAGCCGATGGCGATGGAGGCGACCCAGACGAGGATCACGTTGTGGACGGTGTCGCGCGCGGGGGCGCCGCGCTCGATGAGGTTGGCGGCGGCGACCGGCGTGGAGGCGAAGGCGGCCCAGCGCCAGCCGCCCTTGATGGCGTAGGCGAGGACCGAGCCTGCGGTCCATATCGACGGCAGGGTGGGGCCGCCGCTCTGGACGTGCTGCTCGTTGACCGCGAGCGGGGTCAGGAGGATGCCGGTGAGCGCGATGGCGAGGTCGACGGTGAGGAAGCGCTTGGTGCAGGCGGCCGCGCTCTGGACGCGGGGCAGGGTGGCGAGCGTCCAGACGAACAGGACGCAGTAGTAGACGACGGCCACGCTCGCGTGGTCGTACTCGTCGTAGGCGGTGGCGAACAGGCCGACCGCGTACAGCATGGTGAGCACCCGGTACGCGGTGAGCGCACGCCACAGCGGCTGCTCGACCGACATCCTCATGACCCGCTCACGCTTGGCCACGGCCCCCACCCCCCTGTTTTTGGTCGTTCGCCTCCAGGGCGCCCCTACGGC
>Ga0075367_10000868_pt1 | contig 12095 bp, 9 predicted proteins | sample EndMethybrTD3032_FD_71399 | JGI IMG/M metagenome (GOLD analysis project Ga0075367, IMG submission 71399) | Populus endosphere microbial communities from Tennessee, USA - Endosphere MetaG P. TD hybrid TD303-2 | ecosystem: Host-associated > Plants > Roots > Endosphere | place: USA: Tennessee... | reverse complement strand
CACCCGAGGTGACCTCCTGGGGGCGCCTGCCCATGAACGCCGTCGACCGGCGCCGCGGAGCACTCCCCCTGGACGGCGACTGGCGTTTTCAGTTGCTGCCGGCTCCGGACGCGCCGGTCGACGGCGTTCATGGGCAGGCGCCCCCAGGAGGTCACCTCGGGTGCGTCCCAGGGGCGGAGGGAGATCAGGGGATCGGCGGGGAGTGCGTCGGTCATGACCATTCCGGAGTCGGTGCTGATACGGGTGATGCCGAACCGTGCCCGGACTGCCGGGGCAGGACGCGGCCCGGCAGGTTCCAGGCGGGGTCGACGGGGATGCCGAGGCGGTCCAGGACGGTGGGGGCGATGTCGATGAGACGGGGCGTGTCGAGTCTGGTGCCGCCGCCGATCCCGCCGTGCTCGGCGAGGACCACGAAGACCTCCCGCTCGGCCCGTGTGTCGCCGCCGTGGCCACCGGCGTCGAGATGTCCGTGGTCCGTGGTGACCAGCACGGTCCACCGCTCGTCCGCACGGTCGCGGCGCCGGCCCTCGATGGCCTCCAGCAGCCACCCGAGATGGGTGTCCTGGGTGAGCAGCGCCTGGTCGTAGGCGAGGCTGAAGGGGCCAGTGGCGTGGGCGGCCTCGTCGGTGGCGCCGAAGTACACGAACAGGGCGTCCGGGTCGTCCTCGGTGAGCCACCGTACGGCGGTGCGGGCGACGAGGCGGTCCGCGGTGGCGTAACCGTCGGACTCGCCGTCGAAGCGCACCCGTCGGCCGATGGCCGGGCCGAGGGTGCCGCGCCGGACCAGCTCCGGCCAGGACACCACGGCCGCCGTGCGCAGACAGGGCCGGGCGGTGACGGCGAGGGTGAGGAAGTCGGGGTGCCGGGCGTACTCGGCACCGGTGAAGTCGTTGCCCCTCACCCCGTGCCGGTCGGGCCACACCCCGGTCAGTACGCTCGACCAGCCGGGTCCCGAGTCGGTGTAGGCCATGCTGCTGGACGGCCCGTCCTCGGCCCGGCCGTCCACCTCGCCGTACGGCAGCAGGCTGGTGCCGTGGGTGCCCGCGGCCATCAGGCCGTGCAGCACGGGCGCCGTGGACGGCGAACGGGTCAGCCGGTCGTAGCGCAACCCGTCCATGCCCACCACGAGTACCTTGCCGACGTCGTACGTCACCGCGCACCCCTCTCTCACGACATCGGGTCAGGCGCCCTGGACCGCACCTTCGGTGGCACCCGCGATGAAGCCGCGGGCGAAGATGCTGAACACCACGACCAGCGGGAGCGCCGCCATCAGCACCCCGGCCATGACCATGCTGTAGTCGGTGGTGTGGCCGACGTTGAGCTGGGCGAGCTCCACCTGGAGCGTCACGTGGTCGGGGTTGGTGAGCACGACGAGCGGCCAGATGTAGTCGTTCCAGCAGTTGACGAAGGCGTAGATGGCCAGGAAGGACATCGCCGGCCGGATCATCGGCAGCGCGATGTTCCAGTACTGGCGGAAGAACCCGGCCCCGTCGATGCGCGCGGCGTCGAGCAGTTCGTCGGGCACCCCGTTCTGGATGTACTGGTGCAGCCAGAAGATGCCGAAGGCGTTGGCGAGAGAGGGCAGGGCCAGCGCCTTGAGCATGCCGACCCAGCCGATCTTCGACATCAGGATGAACTGCGGCAGGATGGCCAGCTGGAGCGGCAGCATCATGAACAGCAGCAGCGTGCCGAAGAGCAGCTTGCGCCCGGGGAAGTCGAACTTGGCGAAGGTGAAGGCCGCCAGGGAGTCGATGAACAGCACCAGGGCGGTGGTGACACACGCGACGATGATCGTGTTGAGCATCGACCCGAAGAAGTCGATGGTGTTCAGCACATGCCGGATGTTCTCCAGCAGATGGGAGCCGAAGGTGAACTTCGGCGGGCTCTTGTAGATGTCCTGGGTGGTGTTGGTCGCCATGACGATCGTCCACGCGAAGGGGAAGACCGAGATCAGGACGGCCACGATGAGGATGATGTGCGCCGTCAGGCCCCTGGGGCGGCGCAGCCGCCTGCCGCTCGTGGCCGGCGGCGCGGTGTCGACTGCCGTCATGGCTTCCTCCCTCGTTGTGTGATGCGCCAGTTGACGGCGACGAGCACGATGATCAGTACGAAGAAGGCCCACACGATGGCCGCGCCGTAGCCGTAGTCGTTGTTGAGGAAGGCCGACTGGTAGAAGTACAGCAGCGTGGTCAGACCGGCCTGGCCCGGTCCGCCGAGGTTGGCGTTGGCGGCGTTGCTGGCGAACAGGACCTGGGGCTCGCTGAAGCTCTGGAGACCGTTGATGGTCGAGATGACGACCGTGAACAGGATGATCGGCCGCATGATCGGGATGGTGATCTGGAAGAACGTGCGGATGGGGCCCGCACCGTCCATCTTGGCCGCTTCGTAGATCGAGGTCGGGATCGCCTGCAGGCCGGCCAGATAGATGATCATGTTGTAGCCGGTCCACTGCCAGGTCATCAGCAGCGAGATGACCACCTTGATCAGCCACGGGTTGCTCAGCCAGGGGATCGGCGAGATGCCGACCATGCCCAGGATCGCGTTGACCAGACCGAAGTTGTTGCTGAACACCGCGCCGAAGAAGATCGCCACCGCGACGATCGAGGTGACGTTCGGCACGTAGAGGGCGATGCGGTAGAAGCCCTTGAAGCGGCGCACCGAGTGCAGCAGCGTCGCCAGCATCAGGGCACCGAAGAGGGTGGGCACGGTGGACAGCACCCAGATCACCAGGGTGTTGCGGATCGACAGCCAGAACACCGGGTCCGACCACAGGAACCTGAACTGCTGCAGGCCCACGAACTGCATGTCGCCCATGCCGTCCCAGCGCTGGAAGGCCAGATACAGCGAGTAGAAGACGGGGAAGAAGGAGAAGGCGGCGAAGATCAGGTAGAAGGGCGAGATCGCGAGGTACTGCCTCCAGTACGACAGCGGCCCGCGCCGCCTGGGCCGAACGGTGCCCGCGGGCGGGGTGCGCCGCGGGCGGAACCGGGCCGGGCCCGGCCCGCCGAGGCGCTGGGGCGCCTCGGCGGGGCCGGTGACCGGAGGTGACGACACCTCAGTTCACCCCCTGCCGCCGGGCGATCTGCTTGGCCTGGCTGACCGCGTCCTTCCAGGCGTCGTCGGGCTTCTTGCCCTTGGCCTCGATGTTGGTCAGCTCCGTCTTGTAGGGAGCCATGACAGCGGCGTCGGCCGGGGCCTCGTAGGCGTCCGGGACGGCCTTGGCGGCCGGCCCGAAGACCTCGATGATCTTCTGTCCGCCGAAGAAGGCGTCCGGGCCCGTCATGGCCGGCGTGGTGTAGGCGGCCGGGGCGGCGGGGAAGATGGCGGCGTCGGTGAAGCCGCGGGCGTCGTTGGCGGGGCTGAGGATCCAGCTGATGATCTTGAATGCCTCTTCGGGGTTGCGGCACTGCTTGGGCAGGGCCAGGTAGGAGCCGCCCTGGTTGGCCGGACCGACGGGCATCGCGCACACCCGCCACTTGCCCTTGGTGGCCGGGGCCGCCTGCTCGATGTCCAGCGCGTGCCAGGCCGCGCCGAGCTCCGTGAGGAGGTTCTTGCCGATTGCGGCGTTCCAGGTGTTGTCGTTGATCTTGGCGTCGAGGCCGAGGGTGTAGGGGCGCACCGACGTGGTCCAGGCGGCGCGGATGTGGTCCTGGTCGCCGATGAAGTGGTTGTTCTTGTCGATGAACCGCTGGGTGCCCTGGCCGACGGTCATGTCGAACATGGAGCCGAGGTTGTTGACCAGGTAGGTGCCGGGGTTCTTCTTCTGCAGCTCGGTGCCGAGCGTGAAGTAGTCCTCCCAGGTCTTGACCAGGGCGGCGACCTTGTCGGGGTCGGTCGGCACCCCGGCCTTGGCGAAGAGGTCCTCGCGGTAGAAGAGCGCGGTGGGGCCGATGTCGATCGGGAAGCCGATCTGCTTGCCGTCCGCGGTCTGGGCGAGCTTGGTCTTCCAGTCCAGGTACTGGGGCGAGAGCTTCTTGAAGCCGAGGTCGTTCAGGTCGAGGAAGCGGTTGGCGTTGGGCAGGAAGGACGCGATGTCCTCGCCCTTGATGCCGGTGATGTCCGGCACGGATGTGCCCGCCGCGATGGTGGTGGTGAGCTTCTGCTTGAAGTCGCCGCCTATGGAGGCGGTGGTCAGCTTGATCTGGCTGCCGAAGTGCGTCTTCGCCTCCGCGACCACCTTCTCGCTGAGCGCGCCACCCCAGTACCACAGGGTGAGGTTCTTGCCGTTCTTGGTGCCGCCCGATCCCGAGCTGCCGCCGCACGCGACGGTCAGGCCGGACGCGGCCGCGGTGAGCGCGGCGGCCTGGAGGAAGCCTCTACGAGAAAGGTCCACGGGTCACTCCTGTTGTTCCTGTTCGAGGTGCTGAGGGGCTTGAGGGGTCAGTGCAGCCGGTCGGAGACGCGTGGACCGACGAGCGTGTGCGGGGCGGGCGGGGTCACCGGCGCGTACCGCACCGGCGGGCCGACGTCCGCCGGGAGACGGTCCGCCAGGAAGCCGTACGCGCGTTTGAGGTCGGGGTCGGTCAGGGAGCGCCACCAGCGGGCGACGCCGTACCAGCCGGGCGCGGCGAGCGCCCCGCCGTGGTGCTGGACGGCCAGGCCCGCGGCCAGAACGGCGAACCGCAGCCGTTCCTCCAGCGGCCAGCCGCCGAGCGAGGCGGCGACGAAGCTCGCGCCGAACACGTCACCGGCGCCCGTCGCGTCGAGGACGTCGACGTCCAGGGCCGGGACCTCCGCGTACTCGCCCGTGACCTGGTCGACGGCGACCGCGCCGTCCCCGCCGCGCGTGACCACGGCGACCGGGACGAGTTCGGAGAGCGTGCCGAGGGCCGCGACCGCGCTGTCGGTGCGGGTGTAGGCCATCGCCTCGGCCTCGTTGGGGAGGAAGGCGTGGCAGAGCTTCAGCTGGTCGAGGAGGTCGGTGGACCACTCCTGGGTGGGGTCCCAGCCGACGTCGGCGTAGACGTGCGTGCCGTTCGCGGCGGCCTCGGCGATCCACTCGCGCGGCTCGGCCTCGAGGTGGATGAGGGCGGTGCGCGCCTCGGGCGGGTCGCCCATCAGCACGTCCTGCGAGTACGGGGGCTCCTGGCCGTGGGTGACCAGGGCGCGGTCGTTCCCGTGTGCGAGCGAAACGGTGACGGGGGTGTGCCAGCCGTCCGCCGTGCGGGAGAGCGAGAGGTCGATGCCTTCCTGGTCGCACAGGATGTCACGGCAGTACTCGCCGTAGAAGTCGTCGCCGAAGACCGCGGCCAGCGAGGTGCGCAGACCGAACCGGGACGCGGCCACCGCGAGGTTCGCGATGCCGCCGGGGCCGCAGCCCATGCCGCCCGTCCAGATCTCCTCACCCGGCGTCGGCGGCTTCCCGAGCCCCGTGAGGACGAGGTCGTAGAAGAGCAGCCCGGTCAGGAGCACGTCGGGCCTGTCGTCGTCCACGCGCACAGCCTCTCGTCAAAACTCGTCATTTTCGATGACGGGAATCGTGCGCTGATCCACGAGATTGGTCAATACCCGAGCAGAACTGAGCATGGAAATGATTGAAGATGACGAGTAGTGTGCACGCCGTGCTGGCAGAACGACGACACCAACTCATCCTGCGGGCCCTGCGCTCCGGTGGCCCCGCGGCTGTGACCGACCTCTCCGAGCAGCTGGGTGTGAGCCCCGCCACGATCAGGCGCGACCTGGTCAAGCTCGAGGAGGACGGTCTGCTCACGCGCGTGCACGGCGGCGCCGTCGCGGACGAGGGCGACCAGCCCTTCGCCGAGGTCGCCGAGGTCCGCGTGGCCGAGAAGGACGCGATAGCCGCCCGTGCCGCGGCGATGGTGAGCGACGGCCAGTCCGTCCTGCTCGACATCGGGACCACGGCCTTCCGGCTCGCCCGCCAGCTGCACGGCCGCCGCCTCACGGTGATCACCAGCAATCTGGTGGTCTACGAGGAGCTCGCCGACGACGAGGGCATCGAACTGGTGCTGCTCGGTGGCATGCTCCGCCGCGAGTACCGCTCCCTGGTCGGCTTCCTCACCGAGGACAACCTGCGCCAGCTGCATGCCGACTGGCTCTTCCTCGGCACCAGTGGAGTGCGCCCCGGTGGGCAGGTGATGGACACGACGGTCGTCGAGGTGCCGGTCAAGCGCGCCATGATCAAGGCGAGCGAGAAGGTCGTCCTGCTCGCCGACTCGGCGAAGTTCCCGGGCACCGGGATGGCGAAGGTCTGCGGTCCCGAGGACCTGGACGTGGTGGTGACGAACGCGCCGGCCGATCCGGCGACCCGCTCCTCGCTGGAGGAGGCGGGCGTCGAAGTGGTCGTGGCAGGAAAGGTGCAAGCGTGAAGCTGACGATTCTGGGCGGCGGCGGGTTCCGGGTGCCGCTCGTGTACGGGGCGCTCCTGGGCGACAGAGGCGAGGGCCGGGTCACCGAGGTCGTCCTGCACGACCTGGACGCCGGCCGGCTGTCCGCGGTGACCCGTGTCCTCGCGGAGCAGGCCGCGCAGGTCGCAGACGCCCCAGAGGTCACCGCGACGACCGACCTCGACGAGGCCCTGCGCGGCGCCGACTTCGTCTTCTCCGCGATCCGCGTCGGCGGCCTGGAGGGCAGGGCGAACGACGAGCGGGTGGCCCTCGCGGAGGGCGTCCTCGGCCAGGAGACGGTCGGTGCGGGCGGCATCGCCTACGGTCTGCGGACCGTTCCCGTCGCCGTCGACATCGCCCAGCGGGTGGCCCGGCTCGCCCCCGACGCCTGGGTCATCAACTTCACCAACCCGGCCGGCCTGGTCACCGAGGCCATGTCCCGCCACCTCGGCGACCGCGTCATCGGCATCTGCGACTCGCCGGTCGGCCTCGGCCGCCGTATCGCCCGGGTGCTCGGCGGGAACCCGAAGGAGGCGTGGATCGACTACGTCGGCCTCAACCACCTCGGCTGGGTCCGCGGCCTGCACATCGCAGGGCGTGACGAGCTCCCGCGGCTGCTCGCCGACCCCGACCTGCTCGGTTCCTTCGAGGAGGGCAAGCTCTTCGGCGTCGACTGGCTCCAGTCCCTCGGCGCGATCCCGAACGAGTACCTGCACTACTACTACTTCAACCGCGAGGCCGTCCGCGCCTACCAGCAGGCCGAGAAGACCCGCGGCGCCTTCCTCCGCGACCAGCAGGCCCATTTCTACGAGGAGATGCGCGACCCCGACGCCCACGCCCTCGCCGCCTGGGACCGCACCCGGGCCGAGCGCGAGGCGACGTACATGGCGGAGAACCGGGAGACCGCGGGCGCCGGCGAGCGCGACGCCGACGACCTCTCCGGAGGCTACGAGAAGGTCGCGCTCGCCCTGATGCGGGCCATCGCCCGCGACGAACGCACCACCCTGATCCTCAACGTCCGCAACCGCACCACACTCTCCGTGCTCGACACCGACGCGGTCATCGAGGTGCCCTGTCTGGTCGACGCCAACGGCGCCCACCCGGTCTCCGTCGCCCCGCTGCCCGACCACGCCACCGGCCTGGTCTGCGCGGTCAAGGCGGTCGAGCGCGAGGTGCTCGCCGCCGCCGAGTCCGGCTCCCGTACGACAGCGGTGAAGGCGTTCGCGCTGCACCCGCTGGTCGACTCCGTGAACGTGGCCCGACGGCTGGTCGAGGGCTATGCCGACGTCCACCCCGGCCTCGCGTACCTTAAGTAAGCACCCGCTGGAAAGCGCTTTCCCTCCGCTCTCTCCCGCACTGGAGACTTCTGATGCACGACGAACGCCGCCGGATCGAGGAGCGCGCCGAGCGCCTCCACACCCAGCGCATCAAGCCCGCCGTCTACGCGGCCACCGTCCCGATGACGGTCGAGGCCTGGCAGGCGCCGGGCGAGCCGGTCCCCTTCGAGGAGGCCGCGTCCGCGCGCTACGAGCCCTTCGCGATGGACACCCCGTGGGGCCCGCCGTGGGGCACGACCTGGTTCCGGATGAACGGCCGGGTGCCCGCCGAGTGGGCGGGCAGGCGCGTGGAGGCGGTCATCGACCTCGGCTTCGTCGGCGACTGGCCGGGCAACCAGGCCGAGGCCCTGGTCCACCTGCCCGACGGCCGCCCGCTGAAGGCGGTCAACCCGCTCAACCAGTACGTGCCGATCGCGAACCCGGCGCAGGGCGGCGAACAGATCGACTATCTGGTCGAGGCGGCCTCCAACCCCGACATCCTCGCCAACAACTTCGCGGCTCCGACCCCGCTGGGCGATGTCCTGACCGCCGGCGACAAGCCCCTCTACACCTTCCAGCGCGCCGACCTCGCCGTCCTCGACGAGGAGGTCTGGCACCTCGACCTCGACCTCCAGGTGCTGCGCGAGCTGATGGTCGAGCTCGGTGAGCACGACCCGCGCCGGCACGAGATCATGCACGCGCTGGACCGCTCCCTGGACCTGCTGGACCTGGACGACATCTCGGGCTCCGCCGCAGCCGTGCGCGAGGCCCTGCGCCCGGTCCTGTCCAAGCCCGCGAACGCCAGCGCCCACGTCATCTCCGGCGTCGGCCACGCCCACATCGACTCGGCGTGGCTGTGGCCCATCCGCGAGACCAAGCGCAAGACGTCCCGTACGTTCTCGAACGTGACCTCGCTCGCCGACGAGTACGAGGAGTTCGTCTTCGCCTGCTCCCAGGCCCAGCAGTACGAGTGGGTGCGCGACAACTACCCGCACGTCTGGGCCCGCATCCAGGAGTCCGTGAAGAAGGGCCAGTGGGCGCCGGTCGGCGGCATGTGGGTCGAGTCCGACGGCAACCTGCCCGGCGGCGAGGCCATCGCCCGCCAGCTCGTCCACGGCAAGCGGTTCTTCATCGAGCACTTCGGCATCGAGACCAAGGGCGTCTGGCTGCCGGACTCCTTCGGCTACAACGCCGCGTACCCGCAGCTCGCCAAGCTCGCCGGCAACGACTGGTTCCTCACCCAGAAGATCTCCTGGAACCAGACCAACACCTTCCCCCACCACACCTTCTGGTGGGAGGGCATCGACGGCACCCGCATCTTCACCCACTTCCCGCCCGTCGACACCTACAACGCCCGCTTCAGCGGCGAGGAGATGTCCCGCGCGGTCCGCAACTACGCCGAGAAGGGCAACGCCACCCGCTCCCTCGCCCCCTTCGGCTGGGGCGACGGCGGTGGCGGCCCCACCCGCGAGATCATGGAACGGGCACGCAGGCTGGCCGACCTGGAGGGCTCGCCCAAGGTCGTCGTCGAGCACCCGGACGCCTTCTTCGCCAAGGCCCGCGAGGAGTACCCGGACGCCCCGGTGTGGGTCGGTGAGCTCTACCTGGAACTGCACCGCGCCACCTACACCTCGCAGGCCCGCACCAAGCAGGGCAACCGTCGCTCCGAACACAAGCTGCGCGAGGCCGAGTTGTGGGCGACGACGGCGGCGCTGCACGCGCCGGGCTACGCCTACCCGTACGAGAAGCTGGACCGGCTGTGGAAGACGGTGCTGCTGCACCAGTTCCACGACATCCTGCCGGGTTCGTCCATCGCCTGGGTGCACCGGGAGGCGGAGGCCGAGTACGCCCGCGTGGCCGTCGAGTTGGAGGAGCTGACGGCGGAGGCCGTGGCCGCGCTGGGCGGTGGCGGGACCCGGGTCTTCAACACCAGCCCCTTCGACCGCGCCGAGGTCATCCGTACCGCCACCGGTGTGCCCACGTACGTCGAGGTGCCGGCGAACGGCAGCGCGCCGGTCGTGGTGGCCGAGGCCCCGCAGCCGGTCACGGTGAGCGGGCGGGTCCTCGACAACGGCCTGGTGCGGGTGGAGGTGGCGGAGGACGGGACGCTGGCGTCCGTGCGCGACCTGCGGGCCGGCGGCCGTGAAGTCCTGGCCGACAAGGGCAACCTGCTGCGCCTGCACACCGACCTCCCGAACTACTGGGACGCCTGGGACGTCGACAAGCACTACAAGAACCGCTACACGGACCTGCTGGACGCCGACTCCGTGGTCGTCGTCGACGAGGACCCGCTGCTCGGTTCGATCCGTGTCACCCGATCCTTCGGCAAGGGCTCGCAGATCACCCAGACGATCACGCTCCGCGCGGGCAGCCCCCGGATCGACTTCGAGACGGACATCGACTGGCACGAGGCCGAGAAGTTCCTCAAGGCGGGCTTCCCCGTCGACATCCGCGCCCCGCACTCCTCCGCCGAGATCCAGTTCGGCCACATCCAGCGGCCCACGCACACCAACACCAGCTGGGAGGCGGCCCGTTTCGAGGTCTCCGGCCACCGCTGGGTGCACATCGCCGAGCCCGGCTACGGCGTCGCGGTCATCAACGACTCGACCTACGGCCACGACGTCTCCCGCACGGTCCGCGAGGACGGCGGTACGACCACCACGGTCCGCCTCTCCCTGGTGCGCGCCCCGCGCATCCCGGACCCGGGCGCCGACCAGGGCCGTCACCGCATCACCTACTCGCTCCTGCCCGGCGCGAGCATCGAGGACGCGGTCGCGGCGGGCTACGCCCTCAACCTCCCGCTCCGGGTGGCGGATTCGGCGGGCGAGCCGGAGCCGGTCGTCTCGGTCTCCGGCGAGGGCGTGACCGTCGAGGCCGTCAAGCTCGCCGACGACGCCTCCGGCGATGTCGTCGTCCGCCTCTACGAGTCCCGCGGCGGCCGTGCCCAGGGCGTCCTGCGCACCGGCTTCCCGCTGGCCGGCGCCCAGGTGACCGACCTGCTGGAGCGCCCGCTGGAGGACGCGGCAACCGACGGCGACAGCGTCTCCGTCGAACTCCGCCCCTTCCAGATCCTCACCCTCCGCCTCCGTAGGAGCTGACCGGATGGCCATGCAACCCTGGTTCACCGACGCCAAACTGGGGATCTTCGTCCACTGGGGCATCTACGCCGTCGACGGGGTCCAGGAGTCCTGGTCCTTCTACGACGACATCGTGCCGCACGACCAGTACATGTCCCAGCTGGACCGCTTCACGGGCGCCCAGTACGACCCGAAGGCGTGGGCGGACCTGTTCGCCCGCGCCGGCGCCAAGTACGCCGTCCTCACCAGCCGTCACCACGACGGCGTCGCCCTGTGGGACACGGCGTACGGCGACCTCAACCTCGGCAAGGACTACCTCGGCCCCTACGCCGAGGCCCTGCGCGAGAAGGGGCTGAAGGTCGGCCTCTACTACTCGCACTCCGACTGGAACCACCCCGACTACGCCTCCACCCGCAAGCCGGGCCGGCCGCCGGAGCTGGAGGACAACCGCTACTCGGAGGTGGCCGCCGAGGACGAGGACCTGGCCGCCTGGGAACGCTTCATCGCCTACCGGGACGGCCAGATAACGGAGCTGGCCTCCCGCGTCCGGCCGGACCTGATGTGGTTCGACGGGGAGTGGGACCGCAGCGAGGAGCAGTGGCGGATCCCCGAACTCGCCGCGCTCATCCGGTCGTACGTCCCGCACGTCGTCTTCAACGCGCGGATGCTCAGCGAAGGGGACTACGCGACCCCGGAGCAGGGCGCCCCCATCGTGCCGCCGGACGGCCCCTGGGAGCTGTGCCTGACGATCAACGACTCGTGGGGCTACCAGCACCACGACCACAACCACAAGTCGCTCGCCCAGCTGGTCCGCTACTTCACCGAGACCATCGGTGGCGGCGGCAACCTGCTGCTCGACGTCGGCCCCATGGAGGACGGCACCATCCCGCAGCCGCAGGTGGAGCGCCTCGAAGGGCTGGGGGAGTGGATCCGCAGGCACGCGGAGGCGGTGTACGGCACCGGGCGCGGCCTGCCGGCCGGGCACCACTACGGGCCCAGCACCCTCTCCGCGGACCGGCGCACCCTCTACCTCACCCTGTTCGACGCCCCGCGCGCCGAGATCGGCGTCCGGGGGCTGGCGACCAGGGTCAACAGGGTCACCGTCCTCGGCACCGGCACCGAACTCGGCCACCGGGTGGTCGGCGGGCTCCACGAGGCGGTCGGCGTGCTGTGGATCGACCCGCCGGCCGCGGCCGACCTCGACCCGTACGCCACCGTCCTCGCCGTCGAACTGGACGGCGAGCTGGAGCTGTACCGGGGCTCCGGTCGGTTCTGAGCGGGTTTTCCGGCAAAAGTCCAGAATTCTCATATGAAGAATTAAGAGAACGGTAAGTTGGCTGGTCACGGCGGCTTTTCGG
>Ga0075367_10000867_pt1 | contig 12111 bp, 7 predicted proteins | sample EndMethybrTD3032_FD_71399 | JGI IMG/M metagenome (GOLD analysis project Ga0075367, IMG submission 71399) | Populus endosphere microbial communities from Tennessee, USA - Endosphere MetaG P. TD hybrid TD303-2 | ecosystem: Host-associated > Plants > Roots > Endosphere | place: USA: Tennessee... | reverse complement strand
TGTTCGTCGTCGACGACGGCTGGTTCGGCAAGCGCGTCAGCGACCGCGCAGGGCTCGGCGACTGGACCCCCAATCCGGACCGCTTCCCCAAGGGCCTGGGGCCACTCGCGGACTACGTGCACGCGCTCGGCATGCAGTTCGGCATCTGGGTCGAGCCCGAGATGGTCAACCCGGACAGCGACCTGTACCGCGCACACCCCGACTGGGTCCAGTTCCAACCGGGACGAAAGCGGACGGAGTTCCGCAATCAGCTCGTGCTCAACCTGGCCCGCGAGGACGTCCAGGAGTACCTCTGGGAGCAGCTCGACGCGCTCCTCGCGAGCGCTCCGATCGACTACGTCAAGTGGGACTTCAACCGCTGCTTCACCGACGCCGGTTGGCCCGCCGACTCCTACCCCCAGCGACTCTGGGTCGACCACGTCCGCGGCCTGTACGCCCTGCTGGACCGGCTGCGGGCGGCCCACCCGGGTGTCGCCTTCGAGTCCTGCTCGGGCGGCGGCGGACGTATCGACCTCGGGGTCCTGAGCCGTACGGACCAGGTGTGGACCTCCGACAACACCGACCCGCTCGACCGGCTCGCCATCCAGCACGGCTTCAGCCAGATCCACCCCGCGCGGGTGATGGCCGCCTGGGTCACCGACAGCCCCAACACCCAGCTCAACGGCCGGGTCAGCTCGCTGCGCTTCCGGTTCGTGAGCGCCATGGCCGGAGTGCTCGGGGTCGGCGGAGACCTCACCAAGTGGACCGAGGATGAGCTCGCCGAGGCCCGCGACTGGGTGACCCTCTACAAGGAGATCCGGCCGCTCGTCCAGCACGGCGACCTCTACCGGCTGCGGCCGCCGACGGGTGGGCTGAGCGCGGTGCAGTACACGCGCGGCGACGAGACGGTCGTCCTGGCCTGGCTCCAGGCGCAGGGGTACGGCGAGCCCCTACCGGCGCTGCGACTGCGCGCCCTCGACCCGGCAGCGTCGTACGAATGCCTCGAAACGGGCGAAGTGCATCGAGGTGCCGTATTGCTGCATCACGGACTGCGTACCGGGCTGCGTGGCGACCTCGATGCGGCAGTTCTCCGTCTGCGTCGCATCTGAGTCTTCTGTCCGAATTGGCGCCTTGGTTGTACTTCATTCCAACTCGCTCTGGAGTAAAGGGAGCTGGAGCGGCGTCACGTGAGGAGCGTCATATTCGTGACCGAGCGTGGCCCGTCATGTTCACGTAATTATGGCGCTTTTCATGGGCCGTTGAGCGGCGGGGCGATCCCGTAATTGACGGAGAGTGACTGGGAATTTTCACAGCGGATCAAGAGAAACGCATTCACAGGGAACCGCCGCTTGTCCCTTTGCGTCCTCGTCGCTTACGTTCCACACCAATCCGGACGGACGCCCAATCCTGCCGCCGACCGGTATCCGCACCAACTCACCCGTGAACGGCAGGAGCGGGGGACCCACAGGTACAACCGCCTGTTCCGGTCTCCGGAACAGGCTAGGGGTAAAGCCGCGTCCAGCGCGTGGCCGGGCATCTCCAGTCCGCACCCGACAGCTCACCTCGCAGGCGCCGGAGAGGAATTCGCCATGCCCGCGAAGGGTAAGCACCGCCGCCCGAAGTCCCAGCGCTTCACCCGTTCCATCGCCGTCGCCGGAACCGGTGGCGCCGCCCTCGCCCTTCCGCTGATGGGGGCCACCGGCGCCCACGCGGCCACCGCGCAGTCCGCTTCTCAGTCGGTTTCGGAAAAGGCCGTGCAGGCTCTTCCGAATACGGCGAAGAAGGCGACCGAAAAGAAGAGTGCCGCGAACAACGCGGGTGTGCGCACCTATTCGGTGCGGGTCGGTGACTACCTCTCGAAGATCGCCGACGAGCAGAACGTCAGCGGTGGCTGGCGCAGGCTCTACGAGGACAATCGCGAGGCCGTCGGCGACAACCCGTCGCTGATCCACCCGGGCCTGAAGCTCACGATCGGCAAGAAGGCCGCGACGAGCACCACCGAGTCGTCCTCCTTGCGGGGCTCCGCCACGAAGAAGGGCTCGGCCTCGAACAAGGCCACGACTCAGAGCGCCAAGACCACCAGCGCCTCCACCGGCTTCCAGCTCCCGGTCTCCGGCGGCACCATCGGCACCGGCTACCACGTGGCCGGTAGCATGTGGTCCAGCGGCTATCACACCGGCGTCGACTTCGTCGTCCCGACCGGCACCTCCATCAAGTCCGTGGGCGCGGGCACGGTCGTCACCGCGGGCTGGGGTGGCGCCTACGGCAACCAGGTCGTCGTCAGGCTCGCCGACGGCTACTACGCCCAGTACGGCCACATGTCCCAGATCTCCGTCTCGGTCGGCCAGACCGTGTCCGAGGGTCAGCAGCTCGGCCTCTCCGGCGCGACCGGCAATGTGACCGGCCCGCATCTGCACTTCGAGATCCGCACCACGCCGGACTACGGCTCCGACGTGGACCCGGTCGCCTACCTCCGTTCCAAGGGCGTCGCCGTCGGCTGACCCCCCGCCGACAGCCTCGCCCGACACGCCGCCGAAGGCCGGACCCCGATCCCCGGGTCCGGCCTTCGGTGTGTTCGGAATCGCCGTGTGCCCGGAATCGCGGGCTCATGATCGTTTCATTGCGGTCGTGTGGCGGGCGATACGACGGTGTCGACAGTGGGGGGACAGTGGGGGCACGATGATCTCCGTAGCTCTGCAAGCGCTTTCTAAAGGTTCTGATGCTCACCACGACATCGAAGGAGCCGCCACCCCATGACGACAACCCGTAGAGCGTTCGGAGCCCTGGCCGCAGGTGCCGCCCTGGCTGCCCTCGCCCCCGTGGCGAACGCGAGCGCCACACCGCGCCACCACCGCGGCCGTCTCCTCGCCCACGACGACTTCCGCCACGGCCTCGGCCGGTGGGCCGTGGAGCTGGAGAAGGGCGGGACCGTCGCCGCCTTTCGCGGAACCCTGGAGGTCGACGTACCCGCCGGGGCGACGGTCTGGTTCAAGAAGCGGTTCGAAGGGCCGTACGTTCTCGAATACACCGCGACGGCCGTGTCGGAGGGCGGGGGCAACGACCGGGTCTCCGACCTCAACAACTTCTGGAACGCGACCGACGTCCGCTCCCCGGACGACATCTTCGCCACCCCGCGCGGCGGGGCGCTGGCCGAGTACGACTACCTCAAGACCTACTACGTCGGCTACGGCGCCAACACCAACACCACGACCCGGCTGCGGCGCTACGTCGGCGAGGCGGGCGTCCGTCCGCTGATCTACGACTACAGCGAGCCGCTCCTTGTCGCGAACGAGCCCGACCGGGTCCGTATCGTCTCGGACGGATCGACCGTGCGCTGGTGGAACAACGGGCGGCTCGTCTTCGACTACAGCGACCCGGAGCCGTACACAAGTGGCCACTTCGCCTTCCGGACGACATGGAGTCATTTCCGGATCAGCGACTTCAGGGTCTGGGCGTTGCTCCCCCAACATCCCTGATCGGAGGGTTATTCCAAGTTTGGTCAACACTTTAGGCGTGGCTTATCTCACCGTCCGTCAACCCTTTCCTACGGTCGCGTAGGTCACATTCGAAGGTTCATCATGACCGCTGTGGCAGACGATTCGAAGAGTGACAGCAGATCAGTGATCGGGTCGTACGTTGCGGTGGGGGACAGCTTCACCGAGGGCGTCGGCGACCCCGGCCCCGACGGGGCGTTCGTCGGCTGGGCGGACCGCTTCGCGGTACTCCTCGCCGACCTGCGCCCCGAAGGCGATTTCACGTACGCGAACCTCGCCGTGCGCGGCAAGCTGCTCGACCAGATCGTGGAGGACCAGGTCTCCCAGGCCGTCGAACTGGCGCCGGAGCTGGTCTCCTTCTCCGCTGGCGGCAACGACATCATCCGGCCCGGCACCGACCCCGACGAGGTCGCCGAGCGCTTCGAGCGGGCCGTCGCCCGGCTCACCGAGGTCGCCGGCACGGTGATGGTGACGACCGGATTCGACACCCGTGGCGTGCCCGTGCTGAAGCACCTGCGCGGCAAGATCGCCACCTACAACGGACATGTACGGGCCATCGCCGACCGTTACGGCTGCCCCGTGCTCGACCTGTGGTCCCTGAGGACCGTCCAGGACCGGCGGGCCTGGGACGGCGACCGGCTCCACCTCTCGCCCGAGGGGCACACACGCGTGGCACTGCGCGCCGGGCAGGTCCTCGGTCTGGAGGTCCCGGCAGACCCGGACCAGCCCTGGCCGCCGCTCCCGCCGCGCGGCACGCTCGAGATCCGGCGCGACGACGTGCACTGGGCGCGCGAGTACCTGGTGCCGTGGATCGGGCGGCGCCTGCGCGGCGAGTCGTCCGGGGACCATGTCACGGCGAAGGGCGCGCTGTCGCCGGAGGACATCAGGACACGGATCGCCTCGGTCGCCTGAGCGAGGCTGCCGGAGCCTTCCCACATCGCGGGCCGCGCCGACCTTCGGGTGGCGCGGCCCGCGATGCCGGACAACACGTGAGCCATGGCACCGAACGGCGGCTTCAGTTGCCCGAGGCCGTCAACGCCTCCCGCTCCAGCCCCAGTTCACGTGCCAGCGCCTCGTCCACCCACTCCTGCGCCCGCGTCCGCGACACCGCACCGGTGTACGACGTCAGCTGCACGGCCAGCCCGTCCAGCAGGGCCGTCAGGCGCAGCGCGGTGCCGCTCGGGTCCGGGCAGCGGAACTCGCCGGCGGCCACGCCCTCCGCGATGACCTCGGCGAGCGCCGCCTTCCACTCCTTGTCGAGGTCGCGCGTGACCTCCTGCAGCGCGGGCTCGCGCAGCGCCGCCGCCCAGCCCTCGATCCACAGCCGCCAGCCCTTGGCCTGACCGGTCGGCGCGTACCAGCGCACGGCCGACCGCAGTCGCCGCAGCGCCGTCGTACGGCGGCCGAGCAGCTTGCGCAGATGGGCCAGGTCGTCCTCGGCCGCGTAGGTGAACGCCGCGGCGACCAGCTTCTCCTTCGTCGAGAAGTGGTACAGCACCAGCGCATTGCTCACGCCGAGCGCCGAGGCCACGTCGGCGATCCGCACCGCCGCCACGCCCCGCGCCTCGATCTGCTCGATGGCGGCCCGCAGCAACTCCTCGCGCCGCTCCGCCACACTCAACCGCACTCTCGCCACGCGGTCACCTTATTCCGTCGCCGCTGATGGCGCCGGGTGAGGCCACTTCTTGACCGGTTCCCAGGGGTGCGGGTCGGTCCTGGCGACCGCCGCGTCGCGCTGCCGTGAGGCCGTCGTCAGGAGGAGTCCGCCCGTGACCCATGCACCGACCCACGCCGTCCCCCAGCAGGACCCCGCCGGCCCCGACCTCTCCGCGGGCTGGTTCGCGGGGCGGCGGTTGCCCTGCACGCTGAGCCGGGTGGTGGCGTTGGCGGTGTTCGTGGGGATCGGGCTGGTGTTCTGCGGTGATGGGGGCGCGGACGCGGGGAAGAAGGGGCAGGACGCGCTCCTTGCCTGCTGTGAGGCACCTCAACTCCCTTCGAAGTGGGGCGTCTTGGGGTGTTGCAGTACCGCGTGTGCGTCGAGTGCGAGCGCGCCTTTGGGGTGGACGAGGAGTGGGTTGACCTTCAGTTCGGCCAGCTCGGGATGTTCGGCGGCGGCCCGTGTGATGGCACACACGGCGGCCGCGGCGGCGTCCAGGTGGACGGGAGGGGCGCCGCGCCAGCCGGTCAGGAGGGCGGCGTGGCGGAGTTCGAGAAGCAGGGCACGCGCGCGTGCGTGGGTGAGCGGGGCCAGGGCGAGGACGGCGACGACGACGTGCTCGCACGAGACGCCGTCGAGGGACGCGTGGAACGGTACTCCGTCCAGACTCCCGCCGCGCCGGTTCACCAGATGCACGATCCGGCGTCCGCGCCCTGCCAGGGCGCCCTTGGCGAGCCAGTAGCCCCACTTCTCGGGGTTGTCGGAAGCGCCGACGACGGCTACCGAGATGGGGTCGAACAGGGCCTGCGCCAGGGCTGGTTCACCGGAGCAGACCCCGGGAGGCGTTCCCCTCGCCGGCCCCTCCACCGCTGTCACCGGTACCACCCGAACCGCTCGGCGATCACCGGCAGCCGGTCCGCCACGATCGCGTGCGCGGCCGCCCTCGGGGTCGTCCCGTCGGCCTCCGCCCGCGCCAGCATCTGCTCGACCAGGGCCCGCATCGAACGCCGCGTGTGGGCGAACGCCTCGTCCGCGTCCGGACCGATGTCGCCGAACAGGGTCCACCACCACCAGGCGTTCGTCCCGGAGTTGACGACGACGTCCGGCAGCACGGTCACCCCGCGCGCCGCCAGCAGCTCCTCCGCCTCCGGCAGCACCGGCATGTTGGCCGCCTCGACGATCCAACGGGCGCCGATCCGCTCCTGGTTGGCCGTGTCGATGGCGTACGACACGGCCGCCGGCACCAGCACCTCCACCTCGGCCGACAGCCAGGCCTCACCCGGCAGTTCACGGTCCCCGGGCCGCAGGACCGATCGGTCCACGGCGCCGTACCCGTCCCGCGCGGCCAGCAGCGCCTCGACGTCCAGTCCGGCCGGGTTGGCGATCGTGCCCTTGATGTCGGCGACGGCCACCACCGTCAGCCCCGCGCGCGTGAGGAAGCGCGCCGTGGCCCCGCCCATGGTGCCGAGTCCCTGCACGGCGACCCGTGTGCCCTCGTACGGCACACCGGCGCGGTCCAGGGCGGCCAGCGCCGACTCCGCGACCCCGCAGCCGCCGACCAGTTCGTCCAGCCCGATGCCGTCCATCTCGACGGCGAACGCATCCGCGAGCCGTTGCCGGGCCGTCGCCTCGTCGTCGAGCAGCGGATACACGGCCTGGATGGACGAGACGAGCCCCGCCTCCGTCGCCGCCCGGTCCACCAGGTCCTGGGTCAGACCGAGGTCCTCGCCGGTCGTCCAGAAGCTCTCGATGTACGGCTTCATGGCCCGCAGATAGCGCACCAACAGCCCGTACGCCCCCGGGTCCTGGGGATCGCAGTCGATACCCCCCTTGGCACCGCCCAGCGGGATGTAGCGCCCCTCGGGGTTGTAGTGCAGGGCCTCTTTCATCGTCATCCCGCGCGCGAGCCCGGCGACCTCGTCGAGCGTGCACCCCTCGCGCATCCGCAGCCCGCCGCTGGAGACACCCCGCACCAGCCGGTCGACGACCAGGAAGCCCTGGCGGCCGGTGAGGTGATCCGTCCAGGCGAGCGACATCAGGGGGGCGGCGGTCATGGAGACTCCTCGGGGACGACGATCAGTGGGACCGGGTGAGGCCAGGGCCTCGGTGAGCGCGCGGCGGAGCTCCTCGGGGCTGCACGCGCGTGTGCCGTGACCGCCGTAGGCGCGCGCCAGGGCCGGCAGGTCGATCGGCGGGAGGTCCACCGCGGTGGGCGTGTCGCCGCGCGCCCTCATCCCGTCGCGGATCTCGCCGTAGCCGCCGTTGTCGAACACCACTATGGGCAGGGGGAGTTGGAGTTGTACGGCGGTCGCCAGTTCCGGCACCGTGAACTGGAGGCCGCCGTCGCCGCTGAGCCCCACCACCTGACGGTCGGGACGGGCGGTCTTGGCACCGATGGCGGCGGGCAGCGCGTAGCCGAGGGTGCCGAAGCCGGTCGGGTGGAGGTACTGGCTCCGGGAGCCGATCGGGAGGTGGGGGAGCGCGCCGTGGTAGCAGTACTGGGCGCTGTCCGAGGTGAGGATCGCATCCTCGGCGAGGATGTCGCGCATCGCCTTCAGATACGGGATCCAGCGGGCGTCCCGCTCGGCGGTCTCGGCGTCTCGGGCGGCCCGGAGGGCGGCGATGTCCTCCGGTGCGCGCGCGTGGCCCGGCAGTTCGGCCGGCAGGGCCTCCAGCACGGCACGCGCGTGCCCGACGAGCGCCATGTCCGTCGGCGCGCCCGCGTACATCTGGTCCGGGTCGATGTCGACGCGGATCAGCGTGCCGTCGAGTCGGGGCGGCGATGACCAGAAGTCGGACTCGGCCAGCTCGGTGCCGACGGCGAGCACGACGTCCCGGGTGGCGAGCCACTTCTGCACGGCCGGGCTGTGCAGGGACACACCGAGGGACAGCGGATGCGTCTCCGGGACGGCTCCCTTGCCGTTGGCCGTGGTGACGACGGGAGCGCCCAGGCGTTCGGCGAGGGCGAGGCAGGCCTCCCGGGCGTCGCGGGTGCCTCCGCCGAGGACCAGCGCCGGGCGCCGGGCGGAGGCCAGGGCCTGCGCCGCCTCCCGTACGGAGCGCGGATCCGGTGCCGTCCGCCGGAGCGGCGGACCCAACCGTGGGGGCCCGACGCGCTCCGTCGCTTCCAGGAGGTCCAGCGGGATCTCGAGGTGCGCGGGTCGCGGACGCCCGGTGCGAAAGAGGGTGAACGCGCGTGCCACCGCCGTGTCGGGGCCGGTGAGCGGGGTCAGCCACGCCCGCTTCTGCTCCTCGCTGCCCAGTTCGAGGACCGGGTCCGCGAAGAAGCCGTTCGAGCAGAGCGGGTTGCCGATGCCCAGGTCGCCGACGCACAACTCCTCCTGCACCAGGCACCGCGCGAACACGTCGGTGAAGCCGCCCTCGCCGTACTCCTCCGGCAGCATGAAGCCCGTGCTGCCCACCTTGGCGGCCTTGCGCCACAGGTCCCACGGGGTCTCGACGTCCGCTTCGTCGACGGCACGCGCGCGTGGGCGTATCTCCTCGCGCGCGAACGCGCGCGTGAGGTCCACGATGTCGCGCTGCTCCCGGCTGAGCGGGACCAGTTCGGTGGGGAGGTCGGACACGGTGCCTCCAACGGGTCGCGGGGGATGTGCGTCGACTCGCGCGTCGGCCGGCTCGCCGACCGGAAATTACTGAATCGTGAGTCAGTATTGGAAGAGGTGTCACCCCTTGTCAACGGAGGCCCCAAGTCCGTGTCAGGGCGCGCCCGAGCCCCTTCCCTCACCCGCCGGCCGACCAGGGTGCCCGCGATCCGCACCGACCTGCACACCGGTTACGGCGGTGTCGACCAGCGCCGGCTGCGGAGGGCCGAGGAGGCGCCCATGGACTACGGCGACTTCCCGCGTAGCACTACGACGGGAATGGACGCCGGCGATCCACTGTTCAGGGGAGCGGTGGGCCCGTTTCCTGCGGGAAGCGGGTGCGGCGGTGCAGGAGGCGAGCCGGGAGAGCGGCAGGGAGACCTCTACTTCGTAGAGGTCGTTTCGTTGCCGGTTCTTTGGGCTTTCCTTGGAATGAGCCCGCCGAGCCCCGGACGACCCCGGTGTTGTCAGTGGCGCCGACCATAATGGAATGCCTCACCGACTCCACCTGGAGGTACCGTGTCCGGTTTCCGTTCCCTGAGCTCCGGGCTCCGCGCGCTGCAGCCCGCGGCCTTCGGCGCGGACCCGAGCGGTGAGCGCCTCGCGCGCATCCGCAGATCGCCCCACTTCAAGGACGGGGTGTTCCAGAATCCCGGCGGCACGGCCCGGACCCGCCCGTCCGGCTCGGCGCTGGACTTCGCGAAGGTCTTCTTCGACAAGGAGCAGCGGCCCCGCCGTGGCCCGAAGGGCACGGTTCCGGTGCATGCCACGACCCTGGCCGACCTCGCCAAGCGGCCCGCCACGGGGCTGCGGCTGACCTGGATGGGGCACTCCAGCGTGCTCGCGGAGATCGACGGGCAGCGGGTGCTCTTCGACCCGGTCTGGGGCGAGCGCTGTTCCCCGTTCTCCTTCGTCGGCCCCAAGCGGTTGCACCCGGTGCCGCTGCCCCTGGCCGCCCTCGGCCCGGTCGACGTCGTGGTCATCTCGCACGACCACTACGACCATCTGGACCTGCCGACGATCAAGGCGCTGGCCGACACGGACACCCTCTTCGCCGTCCCCCTCGGCGTCGGCGCCCACCTCGAACACTGGGGCATCTCCGCCGACCGGGTGCGCGAGCTGGACTGGCACGAGGCGACGAAGGTCGGCGGTCTCACCCTGACCGCGACGCCGGCCCGTCACTTCTGCGGCCGCGGCCTGCGCAACACCCAGCACACGCTGTGGGCGTCCTGGTCCGTCGCCGGCTCCGAGCACCGGATCTACCACAGCGGCGACACCGGGTACTTCGAGGGCTTCAAGGACATCGGCGCCGAGCACGGCCCGTTCGACGCCACGATGATCCAGATCGGTGCGTACTCCGACTTCTGGCCGGACATCCACATGACGCCCGAGGAGGGCATGCGTGCCCACCTCGACCTCCAGGGCGGGCAGCCGCACGGCGTGATGCTGCCGATCCACTGGGCCACCTTCAACCTGGCCACGCACGCGTGGTCCGACCCCGGCGAGGGCACCATCGCGGCCGCCCACGCCACGGGCTCCCGCGTCGCTCTGCCCCGTCCGGGCGAGCCCTTCGAACCGACCGCCGAGACGGTGCCCTCCGCCCCGTGGTGGCGCGCGGTCGCCCAGGCCCCGAAGGGCGGCTGGCCGACGGCGGAGGCCCGCACGGGGGCGGCGATCAACACGGTGGCCGACTCGGTGGCCGAGGGCACGGGGGAGCCGGAAGCCGTACCGGCAGGGTGATGACCAAGGCCGTTGGTTGACACGGACAGTGACGCTCAGGGGTTGACTTCTGCGGGCGCGGAGAGGTCCGAAACGGTCTTGTCGGGTCGGTGACCGGACAGGCGGCAGGGAAACGGCGAGGGGTGAGCGGCAACTGCCGCTCACCCCTCGCCGTTTCGTCATGACCGCTTCTGACCAGCTCTGATCGATCTCGCGATCGGTAGGACCGTACCGCCGTCTCGTTTATCGGTCTGTCGTACGACGCCTCATACCAGAGCGGGATGCTCTGCGGGGGACTTTGTCAACTGCCCACCGCACATGATGCGTTGGCGACTACTGTGAGTGTCCATCGGGCAACGCATGCCCGAACCGCGCAGCACGCGCCCCAGGCACCGACGGACCAGTACGACGAGGATTCCGATGTCTCACCTCCGCGCACCGGCCGCACGCGCAGACCGCCGTGAGGGCGGACGGCACGGACGACCGGTCGCCCGCACCGCTCCCTCGCTGCCCGAGACCCATATACGGCCCCAACTGCTCAGGCTCGCGGTGCTGCCGCCCATCGCCGTCGCCCTGAGCGCCAGCGCGGCCGTGCTGTTCACGGTCCGCTCCACCGGCGCCCGCCCCGGTCTCACGCTCTACGGCGTGCTCGCCGGCGCGGTCTCCGTGGCGCTGGCCGGCATCGTGATCGCGGCCATCGCCGCCGACCGCGCCGCCAGGACCGTGAGCGACCGCATCGGCGCCCTGCGCCGCAGCAGCGCCCGCGGCGAGGCCGACCTGCGTGCCCTGGTGGAGGCGCTGCGCCGCGGTGACGCCCCGCCGAAGCCCAAGCCGCGCAGCGTCCCCGCGGACGACGCCGACGACTTCGAACTGCTCGCCGCCGACCTCACCCGCGCGCACGACGGCGCCGTCACCGCCGTCGTGCAGGCCGCACAGCTCTCCAGCCAGGCCGGCAGCGAGCAGAAGCTCGAGGTCTTCGTGAACCTGGCGCGGCGGCTGCAGTCGCTGGTGCACCGGGAGATCTCCATCCTCGACGAGCTGGAGAACGAGATCGAGGACCCCGACCTGCTCAAGGGCCTCTTCCACGTCGACCACCTCGCCACCCGCATCCGACGGCACGCCGAGAACCTCGCCGTCCTCGGCGGCGCCGTCTCGCGCCGGCAGTGGAGCCATCCGGTCTCCATGACCGAGGTACTGCGCTCCGCCATCGCCGAGGTCGAGCAGTACTCCCGGGTCAAGCTGGTCCCCCCGATCGACGGCACTCTGCGCGGCCACGCCGTCGCCGACGTCATCCATCTGCTGGCCGAACTCGTCGAGAACGCCACGGTGTTCTCCGCCCCGCACACCCAGGTCCTGCTCCGCGCCAACCTCGTCACCTCGGGCCTCGCCGTCGAGGTCGAGGACCGCGGCCTCGGCATGCCCGTCGGCGAGCAGAAGAAGATGAACGCCCTGCTCGCCGACCCCGACCAGGTCAACGTCGCCAGCCTGCTCGCGGACGGCCGGATCGGACTGTTCGTGGTCTCGCAGCTGGCCAGGCGGCACGGTATCAACGTCCGGTTGCAGACCAACATCTACGGCGGTGTACAGGCCGTACTCGTCGTGCCGCAGGGGTTGTTGGGATCGACGCCGGGTGTGCCGGGGACGGCGCCGCAGCCACAGG
>Ga0075367_10000865_pt1 | contig 12112 bp, 10 predicted proteins | sample EndMethybrTD3032_FD_71399 | JGI IMG/M metagenome (GOLD analysis project Ga0075367, IMG submission 71399) | Populus endosphere microbial communities from Tennessee, USA - Endosphere MetaG P. TD hybrid TD303-2 | ecosystem: Host-associated > Plants > Roots > Endosphere | place: USA: Tennessee... | reverse complement strand
AGGCGGCAAAGCATTGGCACGCTTGTCCCTTGTCGAGACTTCATTTTCGCGGTCTAATTCGATCCGAGGCGTTTGATCGCCTGTTCGCACGCTTCGATGCCGCAGCGTGTCCCCGGCAAAGGCTGCCATTCCCATTCACGAAGGGACAATGGCGCTCGGCCGCGAGATCATTGATCCTTTGTCAGACGCGGAGGATTTTTGATGAACCTCGACACCTACAGGATCGCAGCCGAACCGTATTATCAGCCGCTCGGCAACGAGATCGAGACTTTTCAAGCCGCCTATGCCGAACGCCTGCCTGTGATGCTGAAAGGCCCGACCGGCTGCGGCAAGACCCGCTTTGTCGAGCACATGGCCTGGCGGCTCCGAAAACCCCTGATCACGGTTGCCGCGCATGAGGACATGACGGCCGCGGATCTCGCCGGACGTTATCTGCTCGACCCCTCCGGCACGGTCTGGCACGATGGCCCGCTAACGCTAGCGGTGCGCCATGGTGGCATCTGCTACCTCGATGAAATCGTCGAGGCGCGGCAGGACACGACCGTCGTGATCCACCCGCTCACGGACGCACGGCGCATTCTGCCGCTGGAGAAGCACAACGAGATCGTGCCGGCGCATCCCGACTTCCAGCTGACGATTTCATACAACCCCGGCTACCAAAGCGCGGTGAAGGATCTCAAGGAGTCGACAAAACAGCGCTTTGTCGCGATCGATTTCGGCTATCCGCCGGCCTCAACCGAAGCTTCCATCATCGTGCGCGAAAGCGGCACCGACGACGCACTGGCCAGCATTCTGGTCGCTATCGGAGAGCGGTCGCGCAATTTGCAGGGGCACGGCCTCGACGAAGGCGCATCCACGCGGATGCTGATCCATGCCGGACGCATGGTTCGCGCCGGCCTGCCGCTGGAAGTAGCCGTGCAGTCCAGCATCGTTCTGCCGATAACCGATAATCCCGATATCAGGGCAGCACTGAGCGATGCCATTCAGGCGTGCCTACCGTGACCGCCACCGAGCCGCCGCCCACGCTGCATCTGCTTCCCCTGGATCAGGAGGATAGTGCGACACGACGCCTGCACCGGATGATGCGCGCGCGAGAGATGCTGCGGCCGATGTTCCTGGCCGCCTGGGACGCTCTGTCCCATCATTTCGGCGCCCGCGAGCTTGAGGCCTGGGCTTGCACTGTGCTCACGCTCGCGCATGTTAACGCCGGGTCGGCGTGCCTGATCGCCTACTGGGAGACCAGTCGACACGGCGATGGCCGGCAGGAGATCGCGCCGCTGCTTGCGGCCGGACAAGCCGCCGCCGACATCTGCCGTCATGCCGGCGCGCAATCTGCAACCGCGGCGTTGCAGGCTTTGCCGGGCGCAGAACGCGTGCTCGGTAACGGTCCCGCACTGGCACGGTGGTGGCGGGTGATGGACGCGCTGGCGCGGCAGGCACCAGAGTCGGTCGCATCGGTCGCGGCCAACATTGGCGAGATCCTCACGCCGGGCACGATCGACGCCTTTGAGAATTTCGTCGCGGCAGGGCTGAAGTCCGCGTCCGGCAACAAGGAGCGGCGGCTCGCCTTCTTCACCCTCCAGGACGAACTCGCGCGCCGCATGATCGCGCGCGATCCCGGCAGCGTGACTTTTCCGGAGGCAGAGGTCGAACTCAAGGCGTTCGTTACCGCGCTATGGGGCCGCAGTCCGCTGCTGCGCAGTTTTCCAGCCGACAATAGCCAAGCGCCGCAACGGCGTACCTCGATTGCTGGACCGTTGATCCGGTTGCCCGAAACCTATCGCGGGGTGCGGGGAAAAGCCGCCCGCGCGCTGTTTCGCGCGGCGGCCGCCCACGCCCGGGCCCATCAGGTGCTGGGTCAGGGACTGTTTCCGGTCGGCACGCTGAAGCCGCTGCAGATCGCGCTGGTCAATCTGATCGAGGACGCGCGGGTCGAGACTCTGGCGATGCGGCAATTGCCGGGCTTGCGACGGCTCTGGGCGCCCTATCACGTCGCCACCCCGTCCGGCATCGTGGCAGCTCCGATCTTGCTGGCCCGGCTGGCGCGCGCGCTGTTCGATCCGAACTACCCCGATAATGACAGTTTTGTCGCCAAGGGCCGTGAGATGTTTGCAGCCAGCGCGCCACGGATCGACGATCCCGTCATCAGCCGCGAGATCGGGATGCTTCTCGGCAATGATCTCGGCCAGATGCGCGTGCAGTTCAACGCCAAGACCTATGTGGTCGAACCAGTTTATCGCGATGATGGCCTGGGTCTGTGGGATTTCGGCGAGGACGCGCCCCCCTCCGGCGAAGTCTTGGAGCTGCCGGTCGATGCTGTACCGGTGGAACGGCAGGAGGCGCCCAACGACGACGGCACCAGCCGCGAGCCCGACGAACAGGGCCAGCCACATGGGCGCGGCCGCCCGGTCTCGCCGGATGATCGCGGCAGCGTCATCGCCAAATATCCGGAATGGGATCGCGAGCATCGAATCGAGCGCGCCGAATGGACCGTGGTGCGCGAGGTGCCGGCACACACCGGCGACCCGCGGAGAATCGAGGACGCGCTCGACCAGGCCGATGTGCTGCGCATCCGGATCGACCGATTGGTGCGCAGCGCGCGGATTGGGCGCACCATCCGCCTCAACCGCCAGCATGACGGACACGATCTCGATATTGATGCCCTTCTCGACGTCGGCATTGCGTTGCGGACCGGCCGCGAGCCCGATCCCCGCGTATTCCGTTCGTCGACGTCGATGCATCGCGACCTCGCCGCGCTGCTGCTGATCGATATCTCGGAATCGACGCGAGACAGGCTGGCCTCCGGTCCGACCATCCTCGACGTCGAGCGTCTGGCGGTCGCGGTGCTGGCTGAGGCGATGGACCGGCTCGGTGATCCCTTTAGCCTGCTGGCGTTTGCCTCCGACGGACGCGAGGACGTCAAGATGACGACGGTGAAGTCCTTTGATGCAGGCTATGACCGGGCCTGCAGGGCCCGTCTTGCCGGCCTGAAGTCGGGCCTGTCGACCCGGCTCGGCACGGCGCTCCGTCATGCCGGTCACGTAATCGGAAGGGAAACGTCCGCCCGCAAGCTCGTGATCGTTCTGACCGATGGCGAGCCGTCGGACATCGACGTCTCCGATCCGCTCGACCTGGTCGAAGACGCCCGCCGTGCCGCGGTTGGGCTGCATGCCGCGGGTATCGACTCCTATGGCGTCGTGCTCGGGCCTCCGGGCGTTCAGGCCGCGTCCCGGATTTTCGGCCGCGGCAAGACCATGATGGTGCACCACATCGAGGATTTGCCGGGCCGCCTTTCCGAACTCTATTTCAGGCTGGCGCGGCGGTAGCGCCTCCATAGTCTTCCAGAATGCTCATTACGACCCGGCGCGATGGCGCTGACCTCGTCGAACAGCAGCACCGCGCCATCAAACAGCCGTTGATGGCGCGACAGCGAGATTGCTAGCTCAGGCCTGTTGCGGGTCGTCTTCCGCAGCTGGCGGCGTTCGAGTTCCTCTCCCGATAGCCGCACCTCGTCGACGGCGTTGTGATGCTCCAGCCGCAGGATCTTCTCGGAGAAAGCCGGCTCGAGCCGGCTGCCGAGGACATGGCTGATACTCAGAAAGACATTCCTCCCAGAAAAGCACCGGCGGAGACATCCGCCTTACGACGCCAGAAGATCCTTCAGCTTGGCGTCGATGAAGTCGACATCCTTCGGGTTGGTGCCGGGCCCACCCGCAAAATGCCCCCAGATCGAGGGCACCGGGATGAATTCGGCCTTTGGCATGCTGGCCACCTCGAACTTGCTGTCCTCGGGCGGGAAGTAAAGATCGGTCTGGCCCGGCATGACGAAAGCCTTGGCCTTGATCGCGCCGAGCGCCGCCTTGAAGTCGCCCTTGTACAATTCGTTGTCGCTGATATCGCCGTTCTGCCAGGTCCAAAGCATGGTCAGGAGATTGTTGGGATCCTTGGGCAGGAAAAACCCTTCCCAGAACGCGACGAGAAAGTCCTCCAGCGAGGAATAGCCGAGCACATCGAGGTCGAGCTTCTCGCGGTAGAACGCTTGCGAGAATCCCCAGCCAGCATAGACGCGCGCCGCTGCCCGAAGACCGCGGGCCGGCTTCTCGGTGTACCAGCCTTCCTTCCAGGCAGCATCCGCGGTCAGCGCAGCCTTGACGCCTTCGAGAAACACAAAATTGTGCCGCGAGCATTTCGCCGAGCCGCAGAATGGCGCGATCAGGTCCATCATGTCCGGATAGAGCGCGCCCCAGTGGAAGGTCTGCAGCGCCCCCATCGACCATCCGGTCACCAGGCGAATATGCTCGATGCCGAATTTCTCGGTGACGAGGCGATGCTGCACCCGCACATTGTCGCAGGCCGTCACCTGCGGGAAGCGCGGGCCGTTGTAGGGCTCCGGCGTGTTGCTCGGCGACGACGACAGCCCATTGCCGAGCATGTTCGGGATGATGATGAAATATTTTTTCGGATCGAGCGCGCGGCCTTCGCCGATCAGCCACTCATTATCGTAATGTTGGCCTGAATACCAGGTGGGATAGACGATGACGTTGTCCTTCTTCGGGCTGAGCGTGCCGAAGGTTTTGTAGGCGAGCTTGCAATCGCGCAGCGTCGCGCCGCGCTGCAGCTTGACGTCGCCGAGATCGTAAATTTCGTAATCGAGACTCATGATGAATGCCCTCGTTCTGGTTATGACGGAGTAGCGGGCCGGCCTGCGCAAAGGCCGGCCCGGCAGTCTTGGGTGCGTCAGAGCGGCTTCGCCACCGCCACGCGTGCGCCGCGCGATTTGGTGATGGCGTAATAGGCGATGCTAGCCACCAGCGCCGCCGAGATCGCGGTCGACAGATACGGCATCCGCTCCTCGACGATGAAGGCGCAGATTGAGCCGGCCGCCCAGGCAATGAACGCATCAGGCCGCCAGTCGGCCTCGATCTTCGCATCGGGACGGATCAGGTACTGGTCAACCAGGATGACGGCACCGATAGGCGGCACCAGGATGCCGAGCAGCGACAGCCACTGGATGAAGAACGCCCACACATTGCCAGCGGCGACGACGATGCCGACGGCGCCGAGGATGATCGCCATCACCCGCATATGGTTGCCGAGGATGCGCGACCAGCCGGTTGCCGCATTGTAGAGGCAGTGCGAGCAAACCGAACCGAGGTTGATGTAGAGGAACAGGAACGCCAACGCGCTCAGCCACGCTATCTGCTTGCCGTTCATGTAGCCGAACATGTTGTCAGCGCCGAACGGGTTGGCGTTGGGCACCGCCAGCGCCGCCGTCATCACCCCGCCGACCAACATCGCGATCAAATTAGCGAACGGAAAGGCGCTGAAGGTGGCGACCAGCGACGCCGTCGGCGTCCTGGCCCAGCGGTTGAAATCGGCGGTCACCGTGCCGGCGTCGATGAACAGCGCCAGCACCACCGTGAGACCGACACCCATCGACATGGTGGCGGTGCCGTTGTTGCCAGCATAGTTGAAGATCGCGGACGCCGAGCTGGTGGACGCTGCGTCGAAGGCGACAAACAGGCCGAGCACGACGAACATCGGCACCGACACCAGCCCGATATAGTGCAGCCCCTTCACGCCGACGAAGGTGATGGCGATATAAAGGACCCCAGCGATGACTGTCATAGCCACATAGTTCAATCCATAGGTTGAACTGACGAGCGCGCCGGTGATCCCGGTCTGCACCGCGTACCAGCCGAGCAGCAGGGTCGACAGCAGGCCGGATGCGAGCACGTAGCCTTTCTTGCCGAACACGATGCTGGCAATAAGAGCGAAGTTCATCCCGCGCTTGGTGCCGATCAGGCCGAGCAACCCGACATAGGCGAACATGATGAGATTGCCGATGATCATCGCGGTCAACGCCCGCGAAAAGCCCATGCCGAGCACGAGGATCGAACCCGTCATGGCGCCGGTGATGATCATGGGAAAGCCGAGCCAGACCATCGTGACCGAGAACGCGCTGCGGCGCGCGCCGATCGGCACGGGTTCGTGCTCATATTCACTGCCGAGAAGATGATCTACCTCATCCTCGGCAGCATGGAGGCCATCCGCGGCTGAGGTCGGCTTGGGTAAACTGCTGTTCATGGTTCGACGTCCTTTTGGGTAAGGGTGAAACTCGCGCATGATTTCTCGTTCGCCGTCACGGGCGCGACGGCGGCAGCAAGTTCTGTTATTGTTGAGGTAGGCTTCGCCTTGCGCTACCGCCCCGAAACGGAGGGGCCAGTCGGCAGCGCAAACGTCCTCCCCTGCTCATGCACCGGCGGAACGCGCCACCGGTGCAAAGTCTCGTATGCCGTCAGCGATGGGCGACCTTCTTTGCCGGGATGCCCTCGATCGGACATTCCTCCACGCCAACCGTGGTGCGCGTGAACGACTCGACCATTTCCCGGGTGCCTTCCGGATCGGCGATCCACTTGGCATAGAACTCGTACGGACACGCCGCGACCCCGCGATCGCCTTCGCCGGAATTGATCATGCCGGTGTAGCCGCGGTGGACCAGCTTGAAGAGATGGTTCTGGGATTGGCCGGTCTTGCGCGCGTCGCGGATCAGCGACTTCGACAATTGGGCATACTGGATGCCGTAATCCTCTTCGCCGCATTCGCCTAGCGTACGTCCGTCGAAGCCGACGATCGCCGAATGGCCGAAATAGGAATACACGCCGTCGAAGCCGGCGGCATTCGCCACCGCGACGTAGACGTTGTTGGCCCATGCCATCGCCTTGGCCATGATGACCTGCTGGTCCTTGGCCGGATACATGTAGCCCTGGCAACGCACGATCAGTTCGGCGCCCTTCATGGCGCAGTCGCGCCAGATTTCGGGATAATTGCCATCGTCGCAGATGATCAGCGAGACCTTCAGCCCCTTCGGACCCTCCGACACATAGGTGCAGTTGCCGGGATACCATCCCTCGATCGGAACCCAGGGCATGATCTTGCGGTATTTCTGCACGATCTCACCCTTGTCGTTCATCAGGATCAGGGTGTTGTAGGGTGCCTTCTTCGGATGCTCTTCATGACGCTCGCCGGTGAGCGAGAACACGCCCCAGACCTTCGCCTTGCGGCAGGCCTCGGCAAAAATCTCGGTCTCGTCGCCCGGCACTACGGAGGCTGTCTCGTACATCTCCTTGGAGTCGTACATGATGCCATGGGTCGAATATTCCGGGAAGATCACCAGATCCATACCGGGAAGCCCGGTCTTCATGCCGACGACCATGTCGGCAATCTTGCGGGCGTTGTCGAGCACCTCGGCCTTGGTGTGGAGCCGCGGCATCTTGTAGTTCACGACGGCGACGCCCACCGTGTCGTTGCTTGAAGAAATATCACCGTGCAGCACATCGCTCTCCTTGCCGTTGTCTGGTCACAAACTTCCTGATGCCTTTTCTCCGCACCGCGTACGAACGAGACCTTCTGCTCGACCAGGACGACGGTAAGCCCGACGTCGCGGTTGAGCTGGATGACGATCTTTTCAATTTCCTCGACGATCGAGGGCTGGATGCTTTCGTTCGGTTCGTCGAGCAGAATGATCCTGGTATCGGCGGTAAGCCTCCGAGATCGAGATCGCGGCAGTGGGCACGGAATATGCGGTCGGTAGCTACACCTCGTTCCCGCATTTAACTCCATTCCCCATGTGTCAAGGCATAGCCAGCCGTTCACGCCGAAGCGCGTTGCTCCCAACCGAAAACTTCCCAGAGCAGATCGTGCCTCCGAAAACGCGTATGCGCCGGCGGTATTACTCGACCCAGAAAACAAAAAAGCCCGACGGATCCTCACGGATCTTTCGGGCTGCCTAGCCAGAGTCAAACCAGCAACATCGATGGTTCGACAAACGTCAGAGGTGACTTCCCCCATCGACGTTTGAAAAATTAATCACCTTTCACGCGGTATTGCAATAGCTCGTTTGCGTGGATGATCGCGGCCGCCATGTCGTCCATCGACAACCGCTTCGACATCGCCTGACGGCGGATGCTTTCGTACGCTTCCGCTTCATTCAGCCCCTGACCGTCCATCAAGATCACTTTTGCCTTTTGAATGCGTTGAATGCCGGCGAGCTTGCGCTCCAGTTTGCGCACGCGTTTTTCGGCATCGCGTCGCTCCAGCCACAGGCTGCGCGCGATCGTGATGTTGGTGAGAACGCCGAACGGGCGAATGGGGCGCTCGATCACGGCGACCGCACCCGCCTCGAGCACAAGCTGCAGCGTCGACGGATCTTCGTAGCTGACCACCGCGATCAACGTCGGACGGTGGCGATCATCCGATTTCAAAAGCCGCTGAATTTCCTGACGGACATCATGCTCGATCGCCAGCAGCACGATGTCGGCGCCATCGGCCCAGCAATCCGGTACAGGCCATTGGGTTTCCACCATGCAACCGATGCGGCGGAGGTGTTCGACGAGTTTCGTGCGTTCGGCATCCGGCGGATGCACGACATGGACCCGCAACCCCCGCAAGTCACGAAGAATTTGGATTGCCACTTCCAGCTCTCCGTTACGGGGTGCTCATGAGTGGAGCAGCGGCAGTTCGTCGACGGACCAGTCATCCAGGCTCTGGACCACACAGTAGGGATCCGGCTTGACACGGACGCCGGGATTCCACACTGCCTGAAAGCGGCCGTTGCGGTCGAGGCGCGCGATGCGCGGCCATAAATAAGTGTGGTTGTTCTCCGGATCGATCCGCACCCGCCCCTGCGGCGCGTCAAATTCGGCATCTCGCAGATTCGCCAGCACCTGCTCGGGATCGTCGGTGCCGCATTTGGCGACTGCCCGCATCGCCAGGTGCAGCTGAAAATAGGAAGCTTCCGCACCTGCGGTGACGGGCGCATTCGCTCCGTATTTTTCCTTGAAACTGCTGACGAAGCGCCGCGCGGCAGGCGAGGACAGCGTCTCGAAGAATGGCGCGGCAGTAATGTGACCCTCGGCGGCCTCGTTGCCCATCTCCGCGACCTCGGCCTCGCTGGTGGTCAGGCTTGCAATCGGCATCCGCGTCGGATCGAAACCGGCGGCGCGGTAGGCGCCGTAGAGTTCGGCGGTGCCGCTGCCGACCACGGTCGAGAAGATCACGTCCGGCGAGGTCTTCTTGATGCGGCTGATGACCCGCTCGAAATCTTGCGGCTCCGGATAGAGCGGCACATAGATCTCGTCGAGCACCTTGCCCTTGCCCTGGCTGACGAAGTCGCCCATCACTCGGTTCGATTCGTAGGGATAGATGTAGTTCGAGCCGACGAACAGGAACCGATTGCCATAGGCGGAGAGCAGGAACCTTGCGAGTTGAAGCGAGTTCTGGTTGGGCGCTGCACCGGTATAAATGCAGTGACGCGAATACTCGAATCCCTCGTAAAGGGTGGGATAGAACAGCAGGCCCCGATGAGCCTCGGCGACCGGCAGCACGGCTTTACGCGTGCTCGACATGTAGCAGGCGAACAACAGCTTTATCTTGTCTACCTGAAACAGCCGCTCCGCGAAGGAACGGAATTTCTTCGGATCGGATGCCGGATCATACATGACGGGCTCTACGGACCGGCCAAGTACCCCGCCGCTCGCATTGATCTCCTCGATCGCCAGCAGCGTCGCATTGAGCTGCGTCCGCTCGATCGCCGAAGTCACGCCGGTCTGCGAAAACAGCACGCCGACACGCCAGGGACCCGAATTATCCTCGACCAACGCCATAGTAAGCCACATCACTCCGCGTGCACAGGATGACCCCCAACCTGCTCGTCGGACCTTATTACCTAATTGACGCCATTGGAAATATGCCCGTTCGACTATTTTTTGCATCCCTGTCGAGCCCGGCAAATCGGCGCGCGAAGGGTAACTGCATCTGCCACGGAATCGGCGGCGCGCTGTTTGCATGACGGGCTCACGCATCAGTCCTTGGCAATCGCGCAGCCTTCGCCTCGTAGGATGTCGGGATCGCGATAAGCTCTTCGATTGAATTCGCGTCGGCGAGATCACGAGCAAGACCACGACAATGCCTACCTTGCGCTCCAGCCGACGCGGCGGTTACCAGCAAGTGTATCCACCGTCGACCAGAAGAATGGATCCCGTCACATAATCTGGGGCGTCACTGGGCGTCTGCTATGTCTGCCGACGTCGCGAAAACCCTGTGCACTCATGGCTACCGAGAGAAAAGATAGGCCCTGTCGGGGTCGAACGTCAGCGCGATCTTCTCCCCGACAGACAGGTTAACGTCCGGCGTCGTCAGAATTCGCATCGAGCTGCCGTCGACCGTCTGGACGATGACGACATTCTCCTTGCCGTGGCGCTCGACCGCCCAGACTTCGCTCGGGATCGCGTGCTCCACCGCTCCGTCCGATATCCGCATGTGCTGGGGACGGATGCCCAGCCAATGGGTTGCGCCGCGTTCACCTGCCCGATCGCGCAGCCGTTCCGGTACCACGACGCAGGAATTCTTCGCCTTCAACTGCACCGAACCGTCGCCCTCCCCGAGGACCCCCTCGATGAAGTTCATCGCCGGCGATCCGATGAAGCCCGCCACGAAGCGCGTGTTCGGCTTGTTGTAGATCTCGTCCGGAGAGCCGACCTGCTCGACTTTTCCTTTGTTCATCACCACGATGACATCGCCCATCGTCATCGCCTCGATCTGATCGTGCGTGACGAAAACGGTCGTGACCCCAAGCGTCTTCTGAAGATGGACCAGCTCCGCCCGCAGCGAATTCCGTAAGGCCGCGTCCAGCGCCGAGAACGGTTCGTCCATCAGGAATACCGATGGCTGCCTGACGATGGCCTTCGCCAAGGCCACCCGCTGCCGCTCGCCGCCTGAGAGAGCGCTAGGCTTCTTTGCCAGCAGCTGATCGACCTTCAGGAATTGCGCTGCCGACAATATCCGCGCCTTGGTTTCGTCCGCGGACAACCCCGCATGCCTGAGGCTCATCTGAATATTGGCAAGCGCCGTCAGATGCGGATAGAGCAGCGCCGATTGAAACACCATCGCCACGTTGCGCGCATGCGGCGGAAGATCGTTCACGGCCCGGCCGTCGAGCAGCACCCGCCCTGCGGTCGGCGTCTCGAATCCGGCGATCATGTTCAACGTCGTCGTCTTGCCGCAGCCGGATGGCCCGAGGAAGACGACGAAGTTGCCGCTTTCGAATTCAAGATTGGTATTGTCCACGACGGTCTCGGAACCGTAGACCTTCCGCAATCCTTCGAGCTTGATCGTGGTCATGCGCAATCCTGGCGAACGTGCTGGTCAATGAATCGCATCGACCATGCCGAGCGATGCGATGTGCCGCTGCAGATAGTAGGCGACGAGGGCTGCAGGAACGATTGATATCCACAGCGAGGCCGAGAGCAGTCCCGGCTGCGGCTGGAGGAACAGGAATCCGGAGACCGCGGTCGGTAGCGTCGCCGCGTCAGTGCCATTGACAAGCTGGGTCGCGAATACGAATTCATTCCAGGCGAACAGGAACGAAACCACCGCCGCAACCGCGATGCCGCTTCGCGCCATCGGAATGATCACGAGGAGAAGCGTTCCGAACCGCGAAAACCCGTCGATCTGCGCCAGCCGTTCGACCGGGGGCAGATTGCGGAAGTATCCGATCAGCATCCACGTCACGAACGGCACCGTCACAGTCAGATTGACGATGACCAATCCGAACCGCGTGCCGGTCAGGCCGAGCTGAATAAAGAGGATGTAGAACGGGATAAGCGTGGATACCGGGGGTACCGCGACGGAAAACAGGATGGCCATCAGCAGCGCCGTCTTGCCGCGAAAGGAGAACCGCCCGAACGCGTAAGCCAGCGGAACCACGATCACCAGGGTGATCGCAGTCACGGCCGTGGCCACGATGAGACTATTGACCAATCCGTGGATGACCTGCGGCGCCTGGCCGGCCGGCATGAAGTATTGGCCCTTTGCATCGGTGAAGCCGAACCCGAAAATATTGAAGAACGCGGCCAGATGCGGGTGGAGCGGAAAGATCGGCGCGGGAAACGCAACCGCCTCAACCGGCGAGAACAGCGCGGTCTTGAGCGTCCAGTAGATCGGCAGGATCGTCCAGATAACGGCGACCGTCACCGCGAAGCCGTAGCCGGCGCAACGAAGCAGCCTGCTGCCCATCACGCGTTCTCCAGCTTCCGGCCCCAAACGAAATGCA
>Ga0075367_10000864_pt1 | contig 12121 bp, 11 predicted proteins | sample EndMethybrTD3032_FD_71399 | JGI IMG/M metagenome (GOLD analysis project Ga0075367, IMG submission 71399) | Populus endosphere microbial communities from Tennessee, USA - Endosphere MetaG P. TD hybrid TD303-2 | ecosystem: Host-associated > Plants > Roots > Endosphere | place: USA: Tennessee... | reverse complement strand
GCTACTTGATGGTCGCACCGTAAAACTTGCTGAGGGTGATATCGTGATTGCTGCCGGCGAGACGGCGATCGGTCTTGCCGGGGCAATGGGCGGCGCGAATACCGAGATCGATGGGAATACCAAAAATATCATCGTCGAAAGCGCTACGTTCAACTTGTATAACTTACGTACCACGCAGATGCGTCATGGTATTTTTTCCGAGGCGATCACGCGCTTTACGAAAGGCCAGCCCGCAGAGCTGACCGCACCGGTCTTGGCGGATGCCGTCCGTATGATGGGCGAGTACGCCGGAGCAAAACGCGTCAGTGACGTCGCCGAAAGTTATCCAGGCAAAATGGCTTCACCGACGATTCACGTTTCGTCGCAAAAAATCAACGACGTGTTAGGCAGCAGCTTTAGTGTCGACGCTATTGCCAAGACGATGCAGGGCGTGGAATTCACGGTCGAGGCAACGGGCGACGACGCGTCTTTCACGCCGCCGTATTGGCGCGGGGATATCCATATTCCAGAGGATATCATCGAAGAAGTAGGGCGTATCAACGGCTTTGATTTCATCGAGCCCAAGCTTCCTAAGCGTGACTTTGCTGCCGTTCGTCCGAGCCATTTCGACGCGGTGCGCGCGAACGTTCGCCGGGCGCTTGTCCGTGCTGGTGCTAACGAAGTACTGACCTATAGCTTCGTGCACGGCGACCTGCTACAAAAAGCAGGCCAAAAGCCGACCGACTCGTATCGTCTGGTCAACTCGTTGAGCCCAGAATTGCAGTATTACCGCCAGACCATCACGCCAAGCTTGCTAAGCGTCGTGCATGGAAACGTGCGCCAAGGCTACGACCATTTTGCATTGTTCGAGGTAAACAAAGCGCATCCAAAACAGCACGGTATGACGGATGAGAACGTTCCAGCCGAAGTCGATATGGTCGCGCTCGTGGTCGCGAGCAAGAAACCGCAACCTGGTGCTGCTTATTACGAGGCAAAGCGCCAGCTCGACTACCTAGCGGCTTCACTTGGGCTTGACCTGCGCTATGCGCCGATTGATTCCGAGCCTAACTATCCAGTGACGGCACCGTTCGAGTATCGTCGCTCGGCGCTCGTGACCGATGCCAAGACGGATACGTTCCTGGGTATCGTGGGCGAGTACAAGAAATCAGTTGCTAGGGCGTTCAAGCTGCCCGAATATGCGGCAGGGTTTGAGATCGGCTCGGTGCCAGTGCTGGATGCCGTTCAAAAATTAACCAGCGATTACCGGCCGATAAGCCGTTACCAGGGCGTGGAGCGCGACGTCTGCTTCCAGGTCCCACTCGGTACGACGTACCAGAGCATTTTTGATGTTACCAAATCAGCGCTTTCGAGGATTGCCATGGAAACGAATGTCGTGCCTGTCGATATTTATCAGGCAGAAGGTGCCTCGACGAAGAATATCACGCTGCGCCTTGGCCTGACCTCGCATGAAAAAACGTTGACGGGTGACGAGATTAGCGCTGCTGTGAGTAGCGTCATCGAAGCGGTCGTTAGTGCGACCGGGGCCGTGGTCGTCTAAGCCATGACGAGACTACGCGGTGGACGGCGTGACCAAGAGGTGCCTCAGGCGATGCTTGAATATGTCGCCGAAAACATGAAAGAACGCATTTATGCGACGATAACCCTGCTTGCCATGATCGTGGCGCTATGGCAAACGTCGGGCGAACACTCGGTAATGGGATCGGTCGCGAGCATTCTTGGTACGGTAGCGGCATTATGGTTGGCGACGCTTATATCTTCACGCATGTCGCATCGCGCCGTTCACGGCAAAAGCCTTACCAGGCGTGACTTAGCAAAGATTTCGTTCACGAGTTCGGGACTCTTCGTGCCTGCGATCTTGCCAACCATTTTCGTGCTTGCTAGCACGACGCACGTTTGGTCTTTGAAAACGGCGTTCATGGCAAGTATCGTAGCGTTGCTACTTTCACTTTTCGTGCTGTCGTTTACGGCTGGACGGCGGATATATACGAGTCCTGTCCGGTTGTTCATCGTAAGCCTTGGCGAGATGGCGATCGGTATCGGCGTGATTTTATTGAAACTTGCCATTGGTGAATAGGCAGTGTTCTTGAGCCTTTGATAACGGCCACGAATAGGGTTAACTATCCGTTTGAACTTATGCTATAGTTAGGATAATAATGCTTATACATACGCGATAACGGAACCAACGCAGTGGCAAAACATAAACCGAGTCGAAACCGATCCATCTTGTACATAATCTTGTGGGTTCTTGTGTTGGTAATGCTTTTTGCCGTGCTGCTAAGGGGCGCGGATATCAGAATGCTCAATCCGAAAGGCGCGGTAGCCCAAGGTGAGCTTGGACTAATGATATATTCGACGGTGGTACTGCTTGCGATTACTATCCCGACCCTGTTTTTTTTGTACTTTTTTGCCTGGAAATACAGGGAGTCCAACACCAAGGCCGCCTACGACCCCAACAAGAAGCATGGCAAGTTTTTCGTGTTTGGCTTGTGGGCGATTCCGGTTGCCTTCATGCTGGTGTTGGCGCCTGTCATGTGGATCGGCACGCACGAACTTGCGCCACAAAAGTCGATTGTCTCGAACAACAAGGCGCTCACCGTCCAAGTAATCGCGATGCGCTGGAAGTGGCTGTTCATTTACCCCGAGCAGAACATCGCGACGGTTAATTTCGTCCAGGTTCCTGTAAACACGCCCGTTGAGTTTGATTTGACGGCAGACGATTCGCCGATGAGTTCGTTTTGGGTCCCTCACTGGGGTGGTCAGTTGTATGCGATGACCGGTATGACCAACAGGCTGAACCTTATGCCCACGACGACGGGTGACTCCGAGGGCAGTTCGGCCGAAATAAACGGCGAGGGCTTTGCCGGGATGAAGTTCACGGCTCGTGCCAGTTCGCAGCAAGATTTTGACAGTTGGGTACTAGGTGTAAAGCAGTCTCCGAACATGCTTGATATGGTAGAATATGAGAGATTGTTAAAGCCTAGCGAAAACAACCCGTCCGCCCTTTATGCAAGAGCAGATGCGGATCTATACGATACAGTAGTTATGAAATATATGGGGTCTCATGACCACCAGATGGGGCACGAATGAAAGAATTCCTTATTGGCAGGCTGAGCATGGAGGCGCTTCCGCACGAGTGGTTTACGATCGGTGGATCGGTATTCTTTGGCGGGCTTATTATAGCTCTTGCCATACTGCTTACCGTAACGAAACGCTGGGGATGGCTATGGAAAGAATGGCTGACCTCCGTCGATCCAAAAAAGATCGGTATCATGTATTTTATCGTGGCCGGGTTCATGCTTATCGCACGAGGTGGGCTAGAGGCATTGATGATGTGGCTGCAGCAGGCGCTGGGGTCGAGCGACATGCCCGGGTTCCTTGGTGCTACTCATGGATATCTCTCGGCCGAGCACTTCCAGCAGATCTTTACCGCTCATGGAAACATCATGGTATTCTTCGTGGCCATGGGCTTTATCTTCGGGCTCATAAACTATATCGTGCCGTTGCAGATCGGTGCTCGCGACCTCGCGTCCCCGTTCCTGAACACGCTAGGTTTTTGGCTGTATGTTGCCGGAGTGGTGATGGTGAACATGTTCTTCTTCGTGGGTGGGGAGTACGCGGCTACGGGCTGGCTGGCCGTCGCTCCTTTGTCGGGCGCGGAGTTTAGTCCGGGTACGGGCATGGATTATCTTATATGGAGCCTGCAGATTTCCGGTATCGGAACGACGCTGGGTGCGATCAACTTCATCATGACGATTCTTCGGATGCGTGCGCCTGGAATGACCCTCTGGAAGATGCCTGCCTTTACCTGGGGTTCGCTTTGTAGCATGGTGATGGCAGTGACCGTCTTCCCGCTGCTTACCGCAACGCTCTTCCTGATTTTCTTCGACCGTTATTTTGACACGCATTTCTTTACGACTACTCTTGGTGGCAACGCGATGATGTACACGAACCTCATATGGATGTGGGGGCACCCAGAGGTGTATATTCTGGTATTGCCAGCGTATGGGCTATTCACGGAAATCGTTTCCACGTTCAGCCGAAAGAAGCTGGCCAGCTATACGTCCAACATCATCGGGCTGATCGGCGTCTCGCTTTTTGCGTTGTCGGTGTGGCTTCACCACTTCTTTACTATGGGCGCCGGCGCGGACATAAACGCGTTTTTCGGGGTGATGACGATGTTCATTGCGATACCGACCACCGTGCTGGTCTTTACATGGATTGCTACGATGCGCGGAGGCCGCATACGATTCACGACGCCGATGTTGTGGTTCCTGGGCTTTATTGCCGTGTTTACTTTTGGTGGAGTCACGGGAGTCATGCTCGCCGTGCCGCCTGCCGACTTCCAGTTCCATAACAGTTTGTTCTTGGTCGCGCACTTCCACTCCAACGTCATTGGTGGCGTGCTATTCGGTGTTTTTGCTGGCATTACCTATTGGTTCCCGAAGATGTCTGGCTTTAGGCTGAACGAACGAATCGGGCGCTATGCCTTTTGGTGCTGGATGATTGGTTTCAGCCTGTCGTTTATTCCTATGTATATCGTCGGCCTTATGGGTGCCACGAGGCGCCTTGACACGTATGATGCCGCTTCTGGCTGGCAGCCATTTTACGTGCTCATGCTGATTGGTGGGATTGTTATTGCCGTGGGAGTAGCGCTCCAACTCGTGCAAATTATCGCGAGTGTTATTCAGAAAAGGCGGTTGCATGATCCTACTGGCGATCCATGGGGCGGCCGATCGCTCGAATGGTCTGTTCCTTCGCCGGCGCCATCGTATAACTTTGCGACCATACCTCAGGTTACCAGCAGGGATGCGTACTGGGAAATGAAAGAGCGCGGTATACCAGCCCGCACCTACGAGGATATTCACATGCCTAAGAACACGGCATCGGGCATATATATATCTATCTTTGCTTTCTTCGTAGGGTTCGGACTGGTTTGGCATATCAACTGGCTTGCTATCGTCTCGTTGATCGGAGCCATCGTCTGCGTGATCGTTCGGACGTTCAACGATGACACCGAGTACACGATTACCGCTGCTGAAGTTGAAAAGATGGAGAAAGCTAAGCTAGCGAAAACCCAGGCCCAACACGCCGAGAAGGATACGGGCCCCGACGAAGACATGGGGCTGATCGAGTTCGTGAAATTGGTAATAATATGGGCGTTGAACGTTGTAAGGACTAGGCAATGGCGGAATCGGTAGCAACCAGTGAACTAAAACACGAAGCAGAAGCCAATGATAGGGTGATGTTCGGCTTCTGGGTGTATCTGATGACCGACCTGCTGATGTTCGCGGTGCTGTTCGCGGTATACGCGGTGTTGCACGGCAATACAGTAGGTGGTCCAACGGGCAGCCAGCTTTTTAGCCAGCCACAAGCTTTGGCGGAAACGTTGATCCTGCTTACGAGCAGCTTTACCTGTGGGGTCGGCATGATTGCCGCACGTCGGGGCAACAAAAACCAAGTACTAGCGTGGTTTACCCTTACGCTCTTGCTGGGCGTGGCGTTCTTAAGCCTGGAATTGCTAGAGTTCGGCGAGTTGATTCATGAGGGCTATACGCCGAGTAGCAACGCTTTCTTGTCCTCGTTCTTCGTGCTTGTGGGCACGCACGGGCTACACATTATTTCAGGGCTATTTTGGATGTTTGTAACGCTGCTGTTCGTCGTCATGCGAGGCCTTAACCGACAGTTGGTGCGCAAGCTGGCATTACTGAGTCTATTTTGGCACTTCCTTGATATCGTGTGGATATTTATTTTTACAATTGTATACTTAATGGCGTACGTATGATGAGCGAATTACCAGACAACACCCTAATGCAGCCGAAAGCCGAACGTGGCACCCTAGCATCCTATGTCATCGGATTTATATTGTCCCTTGTTTTTACAGCCATACCGTATTACCTGGTAGTGAATAAAGTTGTTACGGGTAATGTATTGCTAACGGTAATTTTAACCTTTGCCGTGTTGCAGATGGCCGTTCAGATATTCTTTTTCCTCCACCTGGGAAGAGGGCCGAAGCCACTTTACAACGTCGCGTTCTTTGTCTCGACGGTGGGCATTATCTTAGTGGTCGTACTCGGGTCTATATTTATTATGGATCACCTGAACTACAACATGATGGCGCCCAAAGCAACGACGACAAAGCTTGCCCAGGACGAAGGCATATCCCAGGTTGGCGGTGAGAAGACTGGTGCTTGTGCTGATATCGGTGTCAATTACCAGGTTATTATTCGGAACGGGCAGGTGAGCCCCCTGCGTACCGAGGCTCATTTGTGTGATTCGCTGTCATTCATTAACCAGGACAGTGCAGTCCATGAGATCGTCTTCGGTACGTACCCGAAGAGTAGCAATTATGGCGGCGAGACTATGCTGAAGGTTCGTAGTGGCCACCCCAAGACGATAACCCTCAATGAGCTAGGCACGCACTCGTACTATGACCATCTTCACCCTGCGACTGCCGGTTACTTTATAGTAACGAAAAACGTAGGAGCCTATTAGCATGGCAACGTTCAAGGAATATTACTCGCTCACGAAGCCCGGCGTATTGTACGGCAACGCGCTGACGGCTGCAGCCGGGTTTTTGCTGGCGGCGCGCGGGCACATTGATTTTTGGCTTTTCTTGGCGCTTGTCGTAGGCTCGACGATGGTCATCGCATCAGCCTGCGTGCTGAATAATTTCCTTGACCAAGATATCGACAGCAAAATGGCGCGCACCAAAAAGCGCGTGATCGTCGCTGGTAAGGTAAAGGGTCGTGACGCGGTGATCCTTTCTATTTTGCTGGGTGTCGTAGGCCTGGCGATCCTCATTGCGTGGACGAATTGGCTCGTCGTGATTATCGGTATCGTTGGATTCGTTGACTATGTTGTTCTGTACGGCATGCTTTCAAAAAGGCTGTCGATTCACGGGACGCTCGTGGGAAGTATATCCGGTGCGGCGCCGATTTTGGCTGGCTATGTGGCGGTCTCTGGTGCGATCGACCCAGGCGCCATCATTGTATTCGCAGCGATGTTCCTGTGGCAAATGCCCGAATTTTATTCCATCGCCATTTACCGAATGAAGGAATATAGGACAGCCGGCGTGCCGGTTATCTCGGTAGTGAAAGGTGTCGAACATACGCGCTTGCAGATATTTTTCTACACGATCGCCTTCGTTGTTTCTACGCTGTTGTTGACGCCGTATGGCTACGCTGGCGTTAGCTATTTTGTCGTCATGGGGCTGCTGGGTGCTTACTGGCTCTACCTAGCGGTCATAGGATTCAAGGCTAAAGATATTGATGCTTGGGCACGGCGAATGTTCCGTTTTTCGCTGATCGTTTTGCTGGCGTTTTGCGCCATGATTTCCATCGACTGGCTTTTACCGTAAGCAGGTTGCTATGTAGGGGCGCGAACGGTATGATGATAGGGAAACGACCACAATTTACATAGAAAGAGTTGCAATAGTATGAACATCACAATCGTAGGCGGCGGATTCGGCGGAGTAAAAGCAGCCCTTGAACTAGCGAAAGACAAAAAGAACCAAATCACGCTCATCAGTGATAAGCCTGACTTCCAGTACTATCCAGCACTCTACAGTTCTGCGACCGGACATAGCCATCTTGAATCATGGGTGCCGCTAGGAGAGATTTTGGCTGGCAAAAAGAACGTGACGGTTCGTATGGACAAAATTGCCAAAATCGATACGAAAACCAAGAAGCTGACGGCAGAGTCTGGAAATGAATACACGTACCATCGTTGTATTTTGGCACTTGGTTCCGTAACGACGTACTTTAATATAAAGGGCCTCGATACCTACGCGTACGGGATTAAATCGGCCGAAGAAATTAGGGCGCTAAAGCACCACCTATACACCGATATCGCGGTCAACCACACTACCGACAAGCATATCGTGGTAGTAGGCGGTGGGCCAACTGGCGTAGAGCTGTCTGCGGCACTCGGCTCGTATGTCGAGCGTTTGCGCCAACACTACGGAGTGAAAGGCCGGCCGGTCAAGATCGACCTTATTGAAGCTGCGCCGCGAATCTTGCCACGCATGAGCGAAAAAGCGAGTGCGCGCGTGGCCGCGCGCCTGAAGAGCCTGGGCGTGAATATCCAGGTAGGCAAGGCAGTTGAGTCTGAGACGGCAGATGAGATCATGGTGAGCGGCAAACCGATCAAAAGCCACACGGTAATCTGGACGTCGGGCGTTGCCAACAGTCCATTTTATGAAGCCAACAAAGACCAGTTCAAATTTGCGCCGCGTGGCCGCGTAGCGGTAGACCAACATATGCGAGCCGCTAAAGACGTATATGTCATTGGCGATAACGCTGCGACGCTATACACCGGATTGGCACAAACGGCACTTCATGATGCCGAGTTCGTGGCTGCTAATTTCAAGCGTGAACAACGCGGTCTGCGACCAAAAGAATACAAGGCAGTAATGCCGCCGGTAGTCGTGCCGGTCGGTGAAAATTGGGCGGTATTTGAATGGCGCAAGGTGCGTCTTTATGGTTTCATCGGGTCACTGCTACGCCGGGCCGCCGACTTTATTGGTTATAACGACATGCTGCCGATCGGGCAAGCGCTTGGCGTATGGCATGCCACTATGGTCGTTGAAGACGATTACTTTGCGTCCGAAGGCGATGTACCTGCCGCAAAATAACCCTCGGTCTGCTATACTGTAACGAGTAAATTAGTGAGGGAAAGACTGTTTTTATGGCGACACCGAAAAGTCAGCGCATAGGTATTTGGATTATTGCGATCGTAATGATCATTGGAACGATCGGCTCGTTTGCCGTTATGGTGCTATCGAGCAAGAATAGCACTGCCGATCAGGCACGTATCCAAAAGCTATCCGCTCAGTATCAAAGTGACTACCAGGCATATCAAAAAAAGCTGGACGCGCAGACGAAGGAACTATCCGATAAATACTATGCGCAGTTCAAGGCGTATAAAAGCAAACCGTCTAAGTTTGATAAATCCGATGTGAAAAGCCTAGAAAAGACTGACCTAAAAACCGGTACGGGAACGAAGCTGACGAAAAAATCGACGTTCACCGCCTACTACATTGGCTGGACTCCGGACGGCAAGACGTTCGACAGCTCGTTCGACGGTGACAAGCTGAAGGCGCCGTTCAAGGTAACGCCAGGCGGTGTGATTGCTGGCTGGAACGAAGGGGCTGACGGTATGAAAACCGGAGGTATTCGTGAGCTGACGATTCCGTCCGACAAGGCATACGGCGAAGCGGGGAGCGGTGACAAAATACCAGCCAATACGCCGCTTAAGTTCATCCTCATGGTCATTCCAACGCCAGAGGCGATAAACGAGCCGGAAGTCCCGCAAGAGCTACTGGAATATTACCAACAAAACAGCGCGCAGTAGTGCTATACTAAATATAGTATTTTGAAATAGAGGGTTCAAAAAATGGAAGAAAAAATCAGAGATGTCGTCATGATCGGCGCGGGGCCAAGCGCTCTGGCCGCGGCAGTATATACTACCCGTGAGGGTATTGATACGGTGCTGTATGAAAAAGCAGTGATCGGCGGCCTGGCCGCAATTACTGACCAAGTCGATAACTACCCAGGTTTCCCTGAAGGCGTACCTGGCCTTGAGCTGGCTGAGCGCCTCGAAAAACAAGCTGAGCGTTTCGGCGCGCAAATCGAATATGGCGACGTTTCCGAAATCCGTGACGAAGGCGACATCAAAGTCGTTGTCGTGGACGACCAGGAAGTCAAGGCGCGCACGGTATTGATCGCGACGGGTAGCGACTACAATAAGTTGGGTGTTCCGGGCGAAAAAGAATATTACGGTCGCGGTGTTCACTACTGCGCTACTTGTGACGGTGCGTTTTATAGGGAAAAGACGTTAGTCGTCGTGGGCGGTGGAAACTCTGGGTTCCAGGAAGCGATTTTCCTTACACGCTTTAGCTCTCACATAGATCTTCTTGTTCGCAGCACGGTAAAAGCGAGCGAAATCCTTCAGGAACAGATGCAAAAATATGTCGACGAGGGCAAGGTAACGATTCACTTGCAGACATCGGTCGACGAAATCATCGCCGAAGATGGCAAGGTGAAGGGCGTCAAAGCAAAGAAAGACGGCCAGCCTGTGATGTTTTCAAGCGATGGTGTGTTCGTCTTTGTCGGCCTAAAGCCGAACACCCAGTTCCTGGAAGGAAGCGGCATCGAACTTGACGAGCAAAAGCTTGTTAAGACGGACGGCCATCTCTCGACGAATTTCCCTGGTATTTATGCCAGCGGCGACGTGCGCAGCGGTGCGACCATGCAGGTAGCCAGCGCGGTAGGCGAAGGCGCTACGGCGGCACTTTCTATTCGCGAATACCTGGACGAACAAGCTCATAAGATAAGCAAAGGCAAGACGCTTTACTAAATAAAATACGCCGGCGATTCAGTCGGCGTATTTATTTATTTCGGTCAGGATGCTTCCTGGACGATCGGTCACGATACCGTCTATTCCTTGCTGGGCAAGGACGAGAGCGGTATGAGGGCGATTAACGGTGTAGGCATAAATGAACAACCCGGCCCTTTTGGCGATCTCGAGCGCGAAACGATTAAGATAAAGGCGATGAAAGCCGACGGCCGCAAGGCGCAAGCGGCGATGATAGGCAATAAAAATGAATGGGTTCTCGCTATGAAGTAGTGCTAGGTTAGCCTTGTTGCTTATGCCGCGCACCGCGGATAGTTCGGACCCACGGAACGAAGAGAACAAGACGTTATCCCAGGCCGCAGGTTTTTTGGCGTATTTTTTTACGAGCTCGGCAACCACTTTGCCAGTGCCGCGACCCTTCAGCTCGATATTCAGCAGGATGACGCCGAAAAACTCGTCTAATACGTCGACGAGCGGGACGATCGGTTGTTTTTTCGTACGCTCCTGGAGTTCTTTTAATGTATGATGGGCGATGATCGAGGTGTCGCGGTGGGTGCGAAGCGTATGAAAGTCGTGGGTCAGCACGGGAATGCGATCTTTCGTGAGGCGGACGTCGAATTCAAGCATGTCGGCTCCCGCTTTCAGGCCGGTCCTCATGGCTTCCATGCTATTTTCCGGGGCAAGACCAGCCGCACCACGGTGTCCAATCACTAACATAATTATCCCTAAGTATAGCAAATTTGCTACAATAGGAACAGTTAACCAAAGGAGACCTAAATGGCTGATTTTAACAAAATTCTTACGCCTGGAAACGTAGACGAGGGCGTCGTTAACGTCGTTGTCGAGATTCCTGCCGGCAGCATGCACAAGATCGAATGGAACCGTAATCTTGCGGTCATGCAACTCGACCGTGTCGAGCCAGCGATATTTGCCAAGCCGACCAACTATGGCTTTATTCCACAAACGCTCGACGAAGACGGTGACGAACTTGACGTCCTGCTTGTTACTGACGAGCCACTTCCTACGGGCGTATTCCTTGAAGCAAGGGTTATTGGTGTCATGAAGTTCGAAGACGACGGCGAAGTCGACGACAAGGTAGTCGTCGTGCCTGCTGACGACCGCAATACGGGTAATGCAGTCAGCAGCCTTGCTGATCTGCCAGAGCGGCTAATCAAGCAGATTGAGTTCCATTTCAACCACTACAAAGATCTCAAGAAGCCTGGTACGACTATCGTGAAAAGTTGGGGCGATATCGAAGAAGCCAAACAGGTGATTCACGAATCTATCGAGCGCTGGAACGACCGCTAGCCCGGTTATTCGCCTAAGACGAAGAACACCCCGAATCCACACGACGGACACGGGGTGTTCTTCGTCGTGAGAGACGGGGCGTGAGCCTGGGGTGATATGGGCCGCGTCAGTCGAGCTTGGCCTCGATCCTACGAAGGACCGCCGTCAGCTCCAGGATGGCGTCCAGGAGGGTGGGCGGCGGGTCTGTTTTCGGCTGAGGCTCATCGACCCGAGCGACTTGGGTGCTGTCGTGGTTTGATATTTATGAAAGTCAATATATTTGCAGGGCAGTTATTTTCGTTTGCGAAGTGTCTTTTGCTTGATAATGTTCGCCGCGCTGCTGAGCGTTTCGATGACTTCTAGTTTCTTGAGTTGGTTGCGGAGTTTTTCGCGGGCGTGGTTGGTCCGTACAAGATCCAGCCAGGCTTGGCGTGGCAGCGAAAGCTTGCGGGTAATGACCTCGACCATGTCGCCGTTTTGC
>Ga0075367_10000863_pt1 | contig 12121 bp, 12 predicted proteins | sample EndMethybrTD3032_FD_71399 | JGI IMG/M metagenome (GOLD analysis project Ga0075367, IMG submission 71399) | Populus endosphere microbial communities from Tennessee, USA - Endosphere MetaG P. TD hybrid TD303-2 | ecosystem: Host-associated > Plants > Roots > Endosphere | place: USA: Tennessee... | reverse complement strand
GAGCGCGTTCCGGGATGACACTGAGAGTTTCAGGCCTCCCGGTACCTCGGCCCTTGCGAGGCCATGATCTCCAGCGCCAGGCCCTCGGGGATCAGGCGGCTGAGCGCCGCCACCGCCTGGTTGGCCAGGCCCGGCACGCAGATCGGCCGGTTCTTCTCCACCGCGCGCCAGCCGGCCTCGACCACGGCCTCGGCGGTCCCCCAAAGCCAGCGGGGCGTGCCGGCGGTGATCCGCTCGCGCGTGCCGTTGACGTCGTGGAATTCCGAATAGGTGAAGCCAGGGCACAGGGCGCTGACGTGCACGCCGTGCGGGCGGGCCTCCAGGTGCAGGCTCTCGGAGAACTTGATCATCAGGCTCTTGATCGCCGCATAGAGGGTATGGCCGGGGACTCCGGGGACCAGGCCCGCCAGCGACGCCACATTGACGATCCGCCCGTAGCGGCGCTCCAGCATGCCAGGCAGCACCGCGTGCGCCAGCTCGCAGGGGCTGGTCGCCATGAGCTGCAGCAGGGCCTGCTGGTCGGCCCAGGCGGTCCTGGCGAAGGATCCGGGCAGGCCGTAGCCGGCGTTGTTGATCAGCACCTCCACCGGTCGGTCGAGGGCGGCCAGCAGGGTGGCGGGCGCGGCGGGGTCGGCCAGGTCGGCCGGGACGACGAGGGCGACGATCCCGTGGCGGGCGGCAAGCTCCTGGGCCAGGTTCTCCAGCCGGTCGCGCCGCCTGGCGGTGAGGGCGAGGTCGAAGCCTTCCGCCGCCAGCTTGCGGGCGAAGGCCGCGCCGATGCCCGCCGAGGCGCCGGTGACGAGGGCCAGCTTGCGATCCATCCCGCCCTCATCCTGTTGAAGCAACCCGGGAAGTTCTGTATCGCGCCTGGGGTGAGGGTAGCGAGCCTTTTGGGACGCCTGCCCCGTGGTCCCGGAGCAATCGATGGCTGACCAGGCCGGCGCGAGCCGCGTTGACGACGGCCCGGCCGCAGCGGCGCCGCAGCACGAGGGGTTCTGGGCGCTCGCCTTCGGCTCGGTGGGCGTGGTGTTCGGCGACATCGGCACCAGCCCGCTCTACGCCATGCGCGAGGCGCTGCGGCACACCCGCCACGGGATCGCCACCGACGTTGCGGTGCTGGGCGTGGTCTCCCTGGTCACCTGGGCGCTCGTGCTGATCGTCACGGTCAAGTACGTCGTCTTCCTGATGCGCGCCGACAACAAGGGCGAGGGCGGCACCCTGGCCCTGATGGCGCTGGCGCAGCGCTCTCTGCCGGCCCGCTCCATGGCGGTCTTCTTCATGGCGGTGGTGGGAGCGGCGCTGTTCTATGGCGACGGCATCATCACCCCGGCCATCTCGGTGCTCAGCGCGGTCGAGGGCGTGCGCGATGCGCCGGGCGCGCCCAAGGCGCTCAGCGAGCTGGTGCTGCCGATCTCGGCGGGCATCCTGGTGCTGCTGTTCCTAGCCCAGTCGCGCGGGACGGCCAGCATGGCGCGGTTCTTCGGTCCGGTGACGGCCCTGTGGTTCGTGGTGCTGGCGGCGCTGGGCCTCTACCACATCGCCGGCGACCCCTCGATCTTCAGGGCGCTGTCGCCGCACTACGGCGTGATCTTCCTGCTCGACAACGGCTTCCTGGGCTTCGTCATCCTGGGCAGCGTCTTCCTGGCGGTGACCGGCGCCGAGGCGCTCTACGCCGACATGGGCCATTTCGGCAAAGGCCCGATCCGGGCGGCGTGGCTGGGGCTGGTGCTGCCCGCCCTGCTGCTCAACTACCTGGGCCAGGGGGCGGTGGTGCTGGCCCATCCGGCCGATGCGACTGATCCCTTCTTCCGCATGGTGCCGGACGCGGTTTACTGGCCGGTGCTGATCCTGGCGATGCTGGCCACGGTGATCGCCAGCCAGGCGGTCATCACCGGCGCCTTCTCCATGACCCAGCAGGCGGTGCAGCTGGGCCTGTTGCCGCGCATCGACATCCGCCGCACCTCCGAGACCCAGGCCGGGCAGATCTTCGTGCCGCAGGTCAACACCCTGCTGATGGTTGGGGTCCTGCTGTTGCTGTTCGCCTTCCGCTCGTCCTCCAACCTGGCCTCCGCCTACGGCATCGCGGTCACCGGGGCGATGTTCGTCGACACCCTGCTGTTCTTCGTCATCGTGCGGCACTTCTGGAAGAAGCCCCTGTGGCTCGCGGTGCTGGCCAGCGCGGGCTTTGGGGTGCTGGACGTGGTGTTCATCGCCTCGAACCTCCTGAAGTTCTTCCACGGCGCCTGGCTGCCGCTGGCGCTGGGCGGGGGCCTGGTGGTGATCATGTGGACCTGGACCCGGGGCTCGGGGATCCTGGCGGAGAAGACCCGCCGCGACTCCATCCCGCTGGCCGAGCTCTCCGACATCTTCCGGGCGCGGGCGCCCTATCGCGCGCCGGGGACGGCGATCTTCCTGACCTCCGACCCGGACACCGCCCCGGTCGCCCTGATGCACAACCTCAAGCACAACAAGGTGCTGCACGAGAAGAACGTCATCCTGACCATAGAGACCGCCGAGACGCCCAGGGTGCGCGACGCCGACCGGGTGCGGATCGACAAGGTCAACGACGACTTCACCAAGGTGCGGATCATCTACGGCTTCATGGAGAGCCCCAACATCCCGCGCGCCCTGGCGCTCTGCCGCAAGCAGGGGGTGAAGTTCGACATCATGGCCACCAGCTTCTTCCTGGGCCGGCGCTCGGTGGTGCCCTCGGCCCAGTCGGGGATGCCGCTCTGGCAGGACAAGCTGTTCATCTACCTGATGAAGAACGCCGCCAACCCCACCGAATTCTACAAGATCCCGCCGGGCCGGGTGGTGGAGATGGGCGCCCAGGTGACGGTGTAGCCTCCTCTCCCCCGAGCGCAGCGAGAGAGGGAGAGGGCAGGGAGAGGGCGGCGAGGGATCTCAGCCCTCGCGGCGGCGGCGCAAGACTCCTCGATGGGGCGGCGTGGCCATGTCGAAGCCGAGCCGCCCTCTCCCTGCCCTCTCCCTCTCCGCTTCGCGGGGGGAGAGGGGGCTTTTCGTGATTTTCGTGTATTTCGTGGTTCCTCATAAACGGGGGCGAAGCGGTCGATGCTGGCGACGGTCCTGGCCTACGTGGGTGATGCGCTGTGGGTGATCGCGCTGGCGATCATGTTCGGGGCCTCGCGCCGGGCGGCGCTCAGGATTCCCGCCGACGCCCGGCCGCCGCTGATGGGCGCGCGGCTTTCAAGGGGCCTTTTCCTGTGGGCGCTGCCGGGCGCGGCCTTCCTGTTCAGCCTGTGGCTTCTGCTGCAGGCGAGAACCCAGACGGGGAGCGATATGGCGTTGATCGTCTTCGGCGCGCGCACCCTGGTGGCCTCACTCCTGGCGCAGCTTCACCTGCGCTGGCTGGGCCAGGGGATGAAGGCCTTGGAGGCGGAAGGCGCGCTTAAGCCTTGAACCCGTCGCATCGGCGCCCTTAAAGGCGCGCGACGTTCTCCTCCCGACTTAGGACTCCGCGCCCCATGGCCGACAAGCCCGTCAAGAAGGTCGTGCTCGCCTATTCCGGCGGCCTCGACACCTCGATCATCCTGAAGTGGCTGCAGACCGAGTACGGCGCGGAGGTCGTGACCTTCACCGCCGACCTGGGCCAGGGCGAGGAGCTGGAGCCGGCGCGCAAGAAGGCCGAGCTTTTGGGCATCAAGCCGCAGAACATCTTCATCGAGGACCTGCGCGAGGAATTCGTCCGCGACTACGTCTTCCCGATGTTCCGCGCCAACACGGTCTACGAGGGCCAGTACCTGCTGGGCACCTCCATCGCCCGGCCCCTGATCGCCAAGACCCAGATCGACATCGCCCGCAAGGTGGGCGCCGACGCGGTCTGCCACGGCGCCACCGGCAAGGGGAACGACCAGGTCCGCTTCGAGCTCGGCTACTACGCGCTGGAGCCCGACATCCGGGTGATCGCGCCCTGGCGGGAGTGGGACTTCAAGAGCCGCGAGGCGCTGATCGCCTTCGCCGAGCAGCACCAGATCCCGATCTCCAAGGACAAGCGCGGCGAGAGCCCGTTCAGCGTCGACGCCAACCTGCTGCACTCCTCCTCCGAGGGGAAGGTGCTGGAGGACCCCGCCGTCGAGGCGCCGGAGTTCGTCCACATGCGCACGATCGCGCCGGAGGATGCGCCCGACAAGCCGGCCGTCATCACCATCGACTTCGAGAAGGGCGATCCGGTCGCCATCGACGGGCAGAAGCTCTCGCCGGCGTCCCTGCTGACCAAGCTCAACCAGCTTGGCCACGACAACGGCGTCGGCCGCCTGGACCTGGTGGAGAACCGGTTCGTGGGGATGAAGTCGCGGGGCGTCTACGAGACCCCGGGCGGGACCATCCTGCTGGCCGCCCACCGGGGCATGGAGTCCATCACCCTCGACCGCGGGGCCATGCACCTGAAGGACGAGCTGATGCCCAGGTACGCGTCCCTGATCTACAACGGTTTCTGGTTCTCCCCCGAGCGGGAGATGCTTCAGGCCGCCATCGACCACTCCCAGGCGATGGTGAGCGGGCAGGTGCGCGTGAAGCTCTACAAGGGCAACGTCACGGTGATCGGCCGCACCAGCCCCTATTCGCTCTATGACCAGGAGTTGGTGACCTTCGAGGAGGGCGCGGTGGCCTACGACCAGCGCGACGCCGCCGGCTTCATCAAGCTCAACGCCCTGCGCCTGCGGGTGCTGGCCAACCGCGACCGGCGCGGGCGCTAGGATTTAAGCGCCCTGGCGGTGGACCGGGGCCGGCCCTGGGGCGTTTGGTCCTCGTGCGCAGCGAGGGGACGCCCCAATGGCCGACGAGCCGAACGACCTGCCAAGGATGTCCGAGGAGGAGGCGCGAGCGCTGCTCGCCGAGGTGAAGGCCCAGATCGAGGCGGCTCGCGCCAAGGTCCGCGCCCACAACGCCGCGCCCGCGCCGGACGAGCACGCCGGCTGCAACGACAATCGCCCGCAGAAGCGGTGAGGCCGTCCTAGCCGAGCTTGCGGTAGGGATAGCGGCCGCGGATCTTCGCCTGGAAGAACCGGCCCTTGGAGTCCGCCTCCAGGAAGGCGCGGCAGACCTCCCCCGGCACGCGCTCGTAGGCGTAGCGCTCGCCGCTGACGAAGGTCACGTTCAGGCGGCGGGCGCCAGGCTCGTAGCCGATGTCGCGGATCGCGGCGGACTCGACCTCCATGCGGCCCAAAGGCTCGCCGGGCGCGCGGGGTTCCCGGCCCTATCCCTCGGGCCGTCCCGCATGCCAAGCTTGGCCTTCGAGATACGGGGAGGCATTTGATGCAAACGCATGGCTGGGTGGCGCTCGTCACCCTGATTTCGCTGGCGGTCTATCTGTGGTTCGGCATCCAGGTCGGGCGGGTGCGGCACAGGGTCGGGATCGACGCGCCGGCGATGACCGGGGACCCGCAGCTGGAGCGGGCGATCCGGGTGCAGGCCAACACCCTGGAATGGCTGCCGGTCTTCCTGGGCGCGATGTGGCTGTTCGCCATCTACTGGAACGACCTGGTGGCCGCCGGCCTGGGGGTGGTGTGGATCCTCGGCCGGCTGATCTACGCGGCGGCCTACATGGCCGATCCGAAGAAGCGCGGGCCAGGGTTCGGAATCCAGGCGCTGGCGACCCTGGTCCTGCTTTTCGGCGCCCTGGGCCGCGTCATCTACGTGCTCGCCGTCCTGCACGCCTGAGCCGGGCCTCGACGGGGGCCGGGCTGGGCGTCTAAGCCAAGGCCATGCCCTGGCCGGTCGATCCCGCCCGCTACGCCGCCTACCTGAGCATCACCGCGGTGATGGTGGTGACGCCTGGGCCGGCGAACCTGTTCGCCATCGCCACCGGCGCCACCCGGGGCCGGGGCGCGGTGCTGGCGGCGGTGGCGGGGATGAACCTGGCCAATGTCGTCTGGTACGCCGCCGCGGGCCTGGGGCTGGGCGCCCTGGCGCTGGCCTTCCCGCAGGTCTTCCGTCTCCTGGCCTTCGCCGGGGCCGCCTATGTGGCGTGGCTGGGCCTGCGCGCCCTTCTCGCCGCCTGGCGGGGCGGGGTCGCGCACGAGGCGCACGCCGCCGCGCCCACGAGGCGGCGGCCGGCGCTGATCGATGGCCTCATCGTCCAGGGCTCCAATCCCAAGGCGCTGCTCTTCACCACCGCGGTCCTGCCGCCCTTCATCGACCCCGCCCGGCCGCTGGCGCCGCAGATGGTGCTGTTCGCCGCCGCCGGCATCGCCGGCGACCTGGTGGCGATGACCGCCTATGGCTTTGGCGGGGCGGCCCTGGCGCGGCGGATGGAGGAGCCGGCGTTTCGGCGCGGCTTTGGCGTCTTCACCGGCCTCTTGCTGCTGGCCGCCGCGAGCCTGATCGCCCTGCGCGGCTAGGCCCGCCGACGGGTCCCTTCGCCCGACGCGTATAAGTAGCAACCGCAATTGCGGTCACGTGTTTGAGGAACTAGCGTCCCTGCGGGGACGGGTTCGCGAAAGAACGAGACAGAAAATGGCAAGAAAATCAGCCGCGCTGGTCGCCGCCGTCGCCTTGAGCGCCCTGCTCAGCGCCTGCGCCACGCCCACGCCCTACCAGCCCAATATTCCAGGCCAGGCCACCTCGGGCGGCTTTTCCGAAGTGAAGCTGGAGGCGAACCGCTGGCGCGTCAGCTTCGCCGGCAACAGCCTGACCAGCCGCGAGACGGTGGAGGGCTACCTGCTCTACCGCGCCGCCGAGCTGACCGTGCAGCAGGGCTTCGACTGGTTCAGCATCGTGGACCGCGACACCCAGCGCCACACCCAGACCTACGTCGAGCCCGACCCGCTGTACCGCCCCTGGTATGGGCCCGGCTACGGCTTCTGGCGTCCGTCCTGGCGCTACTACGGCGGCGGCTTCGGCTGGCGCACCTGGGATCCCTTCTTCGGCGACCCCTTCTGGGCCGACCGGGTGGACGTGCGCACGGTGGAGAAGTTCGAGGCCGGGGCCGAGGTCTACATGGGCCGTGGCGCCAAGCCCGCGGATGACCCGCGCGCCTTCGACGCCCGCGCCGTGATCGCGAACCTGCAGCCGCGCATCCAGTACCCGCAGCCGAAGCGGTAGGACGCTCGCCCCCTCAGTCGCCTTCGGCGACAGCTCCCCCGTGAACGGGGGAGCACCTTGCCCAAATCCTCCACCGCTTGCGGGGGAGGTGGATCGGCGCGTAGCGCCGAGACGGAGGGGGCTTAGGTTACGCCAGATAGGCCAGGGCGGTGACCAGCACCCCGCCGGCGCCTAGCGCCAGCGAGCCGAGCCAGAAGGCGCGGCGGCGGGTGACGATGGCCACGGTGCAGATGGCGATGGCGATCTCCAGCAGGGTGGCGGCCGCCGTCAGCCAGTGGTGGCGATGCTCGTGCGCCCGGCTCTGGGCCATCATGGCGTCGCGCTCGGCCTCGTCCTCCTGCGCCTGCTTGCGAACCTCGGCCTGCTTGGCGACCTGTTCCTTGGCGGTGGCCTGGTAGTCCGCCGCGTGCGGCCCGCCGCCGCCGGCGGCGATGCCGTAGACGTGCTTCTTGAGGCTGTCGGCCTGGTATTCGCCCCAGGCGTCGGTGGCCTTGTCCTGCGCCAGCACAGCCTCGCTGGCCGAGGTGATGGCGCCGCCGGCCTCCACCGTCTCCAGGCTCCCCGCCGTGGCGGCCAGCACCGCCAGGACGGCGATGGTGATCGACACGCGACTGATGAAGGGATCGTGCGCGTGGCTGGCGTGCTCGGCATGCTCGGCGTGCTCATGGGCGTCGAGAGCGGGGTCGTGGGTCATGGGGGCTCGTCGGTCTGGTTCTCGTCAGCCGTCCAGCACGGCGCGGACCTTGTCGGCAAGCTCGGAAATGCTGAACGGTTTGGGCAAAAGTTCGACGCCCTCGTCCATCACGCCGTCGTGGACCACCGAGTCGGGGGTGTAGCCCGTGGTGTAGAGCACCTTGAGGCCAGGCGCCCGGGCCCGCGCCGTCTCGGCGAGCTGGCGGCCGGTCATCCCAGGCATCACCACGTCGGTGAACAACAGGTCCAGCCGGGGCAGGCCGGCCATGACCTGCAGCGCCGCCTCGCCGCCGGCGGCCGAGCACACCTGGTAGCCCAGCTCGGTGAGCGCCTCGACGCTCATCTGCCGGACCTCGTCCTCGTCCTCCACCACCAGCACCACCTCGCCGCCAGCCGCGCGCGGGGAGGCGGCGGGCGCGCCGGCCTCGATGTCCGCCTCGGCGCCGGCGCGGCGGGGGAGGTAGATGGTGACGGTGGTTCCCTCGCCGGGCTCGGAGACGATGGCCACTTCCCCGCCGGACTGCCGCACGAAGCCGTAGACCATGGAGAGCCCAAGGCCAGTGCCCTTGCCCACCGCCTTGGTGGTGAAGAAGGGCTCGAACACCCGCTCCAGCACATCCGGGGTCATGCCGGCGCCGCGGTCGGCGACGGAGATGGTCACATAGTCCTGCGCCTCCAGGCCCGGCTGGCCGCTCGCCATCGCCGCCTGCGCGGACAGGTTGGCGGTGCGCACGGTGAGCCGCCCGCCATCGGGCATGGCGTCCCTCGCGTTGACCGCGAGATTGACCAGCGCGCTCTCCATCTGGTGCGGGTCGACCCGAACGGGCCAGAGCCCGCCGGCCAGCACGGTCTCCAGCGTCACCGGCTCGCCCAGGGTGCGGCTGAGCAGCTCCGACATCTCGCCCACCAGGCGGTTGAGGTTGACGATCTTGGGCGACAGCGGCTGGCGACGGGAGAAGGCCAGCAGGCGCTGGGTCAGGCCCGCGGCCCGCAGCGCGCCCTCGCGGGCGGCGTCGATGTAGCGGCCGGCCGCATCGCCCCGCTCGATCCGCCGCTGGGCCAGATCCAGGCTGCCGATGACAATGGCCAGCATGTTGTTGAAGTCGTGGGCGATGCCGCCGGTGAGCTGGCCCACCGCCTCCATCTTCTGCGCCTGGCGCAGCTCCTCCTCGGTGCGCCGCAGGGCCTCGGCCGCCGCCCGCTCCTCGGTGATGTCGCGGCCCAGCGCGTGGAAGAAGCCGCCCTCGGGCGTGGCGGTCCAGGCGATCCGCCGATAGCTCCCGTCCCTTGCGCGGAAGCGGTTCTCGTAGCGGACCACCGCAGCGCCCTGGCGAAGCCGGCCCATCTCCCGCAGGCTGAGCTCGCGATCCTCAGGGTGGACGAGGGCCATCAGGCCGGGGCCGTCGAGCTCGCCCGGGGACCAGCCGAGCACGCTCTCCCAGGCCGGGTTGAGGGCGGCGATGTTGGCGTTGAGGTCCCCCACCAGCATCAGTTCGGCCGAGAGCCGCCACATCCGGTCGCGCTCGGCGGTGCGGTCGGCGACCTCGGTCTCCAGCCGCTCGTTGAGCGCGCGCAGGGCCTCTTCCGCGCGCTTGCGGGTGGAGATGTCGTAGGCCACGCCCAGGTAGCGCTTGCGCCCCGACTCGTCGCGGATCACCTCGCCCCGGCGGGCGATCCAGCGCTCCTCCCCGGTGTCGGCGCGGCGGATGCGGTACTCCTGGTAGTCGAGCTGGCCGGTGTCCCCGCGCGGCGCCTTGAGCGCGTCGCGATCGTCGGGGTGCACCAGGGCGAACACCTCGTCGATCTTCACCTGCGGCTGCGGCGGCAGGCCCCAGAGCTGGCAGTAGGAGTCGGAGACCAGGATCAGCCCCTGGCGGGGCAGGAGTTCGAAGGCGCCGATCTGGCCGGCGGCCTGGGCGAAGCGCAGCCAACTCTCGGAGTCCCGCAGGCGGGCCTCGCTCTCCCGCAGGCGCTGTTCGGCCCCCGCCCGCTCCACCGCCGCCCAGGTGCGTTCGGCCACGAAGCGGACCGTCTCCTCCTCGTCCGCGGTCCAGCGGCGGGGCTCGCCCGCGCGCAGCCACAGGGCCGCCACCCACTCGCCGTCCCGCAGGAGCGGAGCGACCAGGCCGATGCTCGGGCTCGAGCGGTCCGGACCGGCCGGACGCGCGCTTTCCTGGGCGCCCGGATCGGGCGGGGCCAGCCGGACCAGGCGCCCCTCGCGGCAGGCGGCGGCCACCTCCGGATTTGGGGTCTGGAAGCCATAGCCGTGCGCCCGGCCCGCCGCCCGGCCGTTGGTCCACTCCTGGGCGACGCCCATCCGTCCGGTCGTGGGATCCACCGGCCCAAAGCCGCAGCGCGCGGCCGCCAGGTGCTCGCCCAGCAGGCGGGTGGCGGCGGCCGCCACCGCGTCGGGATCGTCCAGGCCGCGCAGCTCGTCGGAGAGCGCCGACTCGAAGGCCAGGCGGTCGGCGACGCTGCGCTCGTGGGTGGTCTCCATCAGAACGCTCAGGACACCGACGATCTCGCCGTCCTCGCCGCGGATCGGGCTGTGGGCGTCGGTGAACCAGAGCGGCTCGGGATATCCGTGGCGGTCGATGACCACCCGATGGCCCTCGCGCAGCACCGCCTGGCCGGCCAGGACGGGGGCGTAGGTGGCGGCGATGCTGTCCCAGCGATCGGGCCACATCTCCCGCATCACCGCGCCCAGGGCCGCCGGGTGGCGCGCGCCGACCATCTTGGCCACCGCGTCGTTGTAGATCTGGACGACCTCGTCAATCCGCGAGCCGGCCAGGATCATCAGCGGGGCGGGGGAGGCCAGGCAAAGGGCGCAGGCGGCTTTCAGGGCGGCGGGCCAGCCCTCCGGCGGCCCCAGGGGCGAGTCGCTCCAGTCCCGCGCGCGCAACAGGGCGCCCGCCTCCCCGCCGCCCGCGAGGAAGGCCGGGGCGGCGGCCCCGCGCCGGGCCTTCTTGGCCGTGATGTCGGCGTCGCCAGCCAGAACGCGTCCTCTCCCTAAGGGCCGCCAAGCCGCAGGCGGCCATCATTGTCACGCGGGAAGGGACGGGCAAGGAGATTGGCGCGGTCGGCCGCAGCCGCGGTCGTCACCGACGCCGGGCAGAATGTTTCGCTATCTGCCGTTGATCTCGAAATTGGAGCGGGCGAAGAGATTCGAACTCTCGACCCCAACCTTGGCAAGGTTGTGCTCTACCACTGAGCTACGCCCGCGCTCCGCGGGGGCCAATCAAGCGCCGGCCCCCGAAAATCGAGAGGCGGCTTATGGCGGATGTGCGGGCGGTTGGCAAGCGCCCTTGGGGTGATCCTCAGGCGCCGAAGCGCGGGGTCTTGAGGCGGCGCTTGTTAACGTGGCCTTCGGGGGCGGGGGCGACGTCCTCGGGGAACTCGCCCTTGAAGTAGAAGCGCTGCCAGGCCTGCTTGGTGGCCTCGGGGTCGGCGCGGAAGATCTTCCGGTTGAACTCGCCGCGGTGCTTTTCCCAGACGTCGTACTGGTGGCGAAGCTCGGGGTCGGAATCCATCCGCTTGATGACCGGCTGGATCTCGTGGAGCGGGTGGTCCTGCAGCAGGGTGATGAAGCAGAAGGGCTCGCCCTTCTCGAAGCGCACCTTGCCCGGCCGGGTGAAGAGCCAGTTCATGGTGAAGGGGAAGGGGAGCCAGTCGGTCTCCACCACCCCCGACAGCGGCTGGATGCCGTCCTTGATGTGGTTGGGCGGGCCCATGACGAACATCGACCAGCCGGGCGGGGTGCGGAACAGATAGCCCGAGTGGAAGGTCAGCACGCCGTGGCTGAAGTGGCTGGTGGCGTGGCGGTGGAAGTCGGGGTGGGGATTGTCGGGGGTCAGCTTGATGTCGTGCTGCATGTTCCCGCCGTTCCACTCGGCGGTGAAGGACATGGGCGTGAGAATCTCCCAGCCCGAGGTGTTGGCCATGGTCAGCGGCAGGCAGCGGTAGGGGTGGCGCTCGGCGAAGTGATCCATCCAGGCGCGCTGCGGCCGGCCGGGCACCAGCTCGGGCGGGCGTTCGCTGGTGGGGAAGCACTCGAGTTCCATGGGCGTCCCTGACGGTTGGGTCTCTGCCTGGAGGTCTAGAGCGCCGGCGGGGCGCGCGTCCAGCGATGACGCTGGCCGGGAGAGCGGCTATGTCGGGCGCCATGATGGGCAAGGACGAGGTGCTGGCCTTCCTGGCGGGGCTGGGGGTCGAGGCGCAGACGCACGAACATGCGGCGGTGTTCCGGGTGGGCGAGGCGCCCGAGCTGAAGGCGCAGCTGCCCGGCGCGCATTCCAAGAACCTGTTCCTGAAGGACGCCAAGGGCCAGCTGTGGCTGATCTCGGCCAAGGACAGCACGGCGGTGGAC
>Ga0075367_10000862_pt1 | contig 12123 bp, 8 predicted proteins | sample EndMethybrTD3032_FD_71399 | JGI IMG/M metagenome (GOLD analysis project Ga0075367, IMG submission 71399) | Populus endosphere microbial communities from Tennessee, USA - Endosphere MetaG P. TD hybrid TD303-2 | ecosystem: Host-associated > Plants > Roots > Endosphere | place: USA: Tennessee... | reverse complement strand
CAGGGCCGTATCGACCCGGTGATCGGCCGGGACGACGAGATCGAGCAGACCATCGAGGTCCTCTCCCGGCGCGGCAAGAACAACCCGGTGCTCATCGGTGACGCGGGCGTCGGCAAGACGGCCATCGTCGAGGGGCTGGCCCAGCGGATCGCCGACGGGGACGTGCCCGACGTCCTCATCGGGCGGCGCGTGGTCGCCCTGGACCTCACCGGCGTGGTCGCGGGCACCCGCTACCGGGGCGACTTCGAGGAACGCCTCAACACCATCGTCACCGAAATCCGCACGCACTCCGAGCAGTTGATCGTCTTCATCGACGAACTGCACACGGTCGTCGGCGCCGGCTCGGGCGGCGAGGGCGGCGCGATGGACGCGGGCAACATCCTCAAACCGGCGCTGGCCCGGGGCGAGTTGCACATCGTGGGCGCCACGACGCTCGAAGAGTTCCGCCGCATCGAGAAGGACGCGGCCCTGGCCCGCCGCTTCCAGCCCATCATGGTTCCCGAACCCACGGTCCCCGACACGATCGAGATCCTGCGCGGCCTGCGCGACCGCTACGAGGCCCACCACCAGGTCCGCTACACGGACGAGGCCTTGGTGGCCGCCGTGGAACTCTCCGACCGCTACCTCACCGACCGCCGTCTGCCCGACAAGGCCATCGACCTGATCGACCAGGCGGGCGCCCGGGTCCGCCTCCACTTCCGCACCAAGGGCACGGACGTACGGACCCTGGAGCGCGAGATCGAACAGCTGACCCGCGACAAGGACCAGGCGGTCGCCGACGAGCAGTACGAACAGGCCACCCGACTGCGCGACCGCATCACCGAGTTGAAGCAGCGCATCTCGGACACGACCGGCGACGAAGAGGCCGACGAGGGCCAACTGGAGGTGACGGCCGAGGCGATCGCCGAGGTGGTCTCCCGCCAGACGGGCATCCCGGTCGCCAGCCTCACCCAGGAGGAGAAGGAGAAACTGCTGGGCCTGGAGGAGCACCTCCACCAACGGGTCGTGGGCCAGAACGAAGCGGTCGCCGTCGTCTCCGAGGCGGTCATGCGCTCCCGCGCGGGCCTGGCCAGCCCCGACCGCCCGATCGGCAGCTTCCTCTTCCTGGGCCCCACGGGCGTGGGCAAGACGGAACTGGCCCGCGCCCTCGCCGAGGCCCTCTTCGGCAGCGAGGAGCGCATGGTCCGCCTGGACATGAGCGAGTACCAGGAGCGCCACACGGTCAGCCGCCTGGTGGGCGCCCCGCCCGGCTACGTGGGCCACGAGGAGGCGGGCCAGCTCACCGAGGTCGTCCGCAGGCACCCGTACTCGCTGCTTCTGCTCGACGAGGTCGAGAAGGCCCACCCGGACGTCTTCAACATCCTGCTCCAGGTCCTGGACGACGGCCGCCTGACCGACTCCCAGGGCCGCACGGTCGACTTCACCAACACGGTCATCGTGATGACGAGCAACCTCGGCTCCGAGGCCATCACCCGCCGAGGAGCGGGCATCGGCTTCGGCGCGGGCGGCGCGGAGGCCGACGAGGAGGCCCGCAGGGAGCAGATCCTCCGCCCCCTGCGCGAACACTTCCGCCCCGAGTTCCTCAACCGCATCGACGAGGTCGTCGTCTTCCGCCAACTGACGGGCGATCAACTCCGCGAGATCACCACCCTGTTGCTGGAAGGAACCCGCCGTCTGCTCCACGCCCAGGGCATCACGGTCACCTTCACGGACACGGCGGTCGACTGGCTGGCCGAACACGGCTACCAGCCGGAGTACGGCGCCCGGCCGCTGCGCCGCACGATCCAACGGGAAGTCGACAACCAACTCTCACGCCTGCTCCTCGACGGCACGATCGCCGGGGGCAACCGGGTAACGGTGGACGTGGAGGCAGGCCGCCTGACCTTCAGGACTGATGAGGAAGCGGGGGCTGGCGCGCCCCATTAGGGGCGCGGGGATCTGCGCGACCAGCCCCCACGCACCCGCACCACGCCTACGGCGCCGGATCCACCACCTGCGCCGAGCCCCCACCCCGCCGCACCGTCTCCGCAGCCGCGAGCCACTTCCCGCCCGGCAGCCGCTGCACACCGGTCGCCGCCCCGATCTCGGGATTCAAGCTGAACGACTGCCCAATGGCCTCCAGCTGCGCCCGCAACCCCACCGCACTGGTGTCGTTGTACAGCGCCGGCTCCATCTCGGTCCTGGCCGCGTTCCGCTGGCTCACCCGCGGCGCGGCGATCGCGTCGACCAGCGGAAGATGCCGATCCAGGAACTCGGTCAGAACCTGCAGCACGGTCGTGATGATCGTCGCCCCACCCGGCGACCCCAGAGCCACCACAGGCCGATTGTTCCTGTCCAACACGATCGTCGGCGAAATGGAGGACCGCGGCCGCTTCCCCGGCCCCGGCAGGTTCGGGTCGTGCACAGCAGGATTGGCCGGCGTGAACGAGAAGTCCGTCAGCTCATTGTTCAGCAGGAACCCACGCCCGGGCACGGTGATCGCACTACCACCGGTCTGCTCGATGGTCAGCGTGTACGAGACGACGTTCCCCCACTTGTCGGCGACCGTCAGATGCGTGGTGTTCTCGCCCTCGTACGTCGTCGGAGCCGCCGTACCCCCAGCCCCACAGGCCGCCGGATGCCGAGGGTCGCCCGGCGCCACCGGACTCGTGAGCGTCGCGTCGTCCTTGATCAGGCAAGCACGCGAGTCGGCGTACTTCTGCGACAGCAGCTCCTTCGTCGGCACGTCCTCGAACGCCGGGTCCCCGACCCACCGCCCCCGGTCCGCGAACGCGATCCGGCCGGCCTCGATGAAGTGATGCAGATACTGGACCTCGCTCGCCTTCGAAAGGTCCGTGTCCTCAAGGATGTTGAGCGCCTCGCCCACGGTCGTACCACCGGAGGACGACGGCGCGATGGAGTAGACCCCCAGCCCGCGGTACGAAGTCCTGGTCGGCGCCTGCACCTTGGCCCGGTAGGCGGCGAGATCCTTCTCCGACAGCTGTCCCGCCCGGGCGTTCCACCCCGAACTCGGGTCCACGGGCGGATGGTTCACCGTGTTCACGATGGCCTTCCCGAGGTCACCGTGATAGATCGCCCCGATGCCCTTCTTGCCCAACTCCTCGTACGTCTTGGCAAGTTCGGGATTCCTGAACGTCGACCCCACCACCGGCAGCTGCCCACCCGGCAGGAACAGCCGCGCCGTGTCCGGGAAGTACCGGAACCGCGTCTCGTTCGCGGAGGTCTGCGAGCGGAACGTGTCGTCGACCACGAACCCGTTCCGAGCGATCCGCTCGGCCGGCTTCAGCACCGTCCCGAGTCTTCTGCTCCCCCACTGGTCCAGCGCCGTCTGCCAGGTCGCGGGCGTCCCCGGCGTGCCGACGCTCAGCCCGCTGCTGACGGCGTCGGCGAAGGCCAGCGGCTTGCCGTTCTCGACGAAGAGGTGGGAGTCGGCGGTGAGCGGCGCGGTCTCGCGGCCGTCGATGGTGTGCACCGTACGGGACTTGGCGTCGTAGTAGACGAAGAAGCCGCCGCCTCCGACACCGGAGGAGTAGGGCTCGGTGACGCCGAGCGCGGCCGCCGTGGCGACGGCGGCGTCGACCGCGTTGCCGCCCTTCCTCAGCACCTCGATGCCGGCGGCCGAGGCGTCCGCGTCGACGCTCGCGACAGCGCCCCCGTAGCCGACGGCGACCGGAACTTTCGCGGGGGTGGCGGTGGCGGTCGGCGGTGCTGCCGCCCCCACCGACACCATGGCGGCCGAGACCGCCAGGACCGACAGTTTCCGCGCGACAGGGCGACGCATCCGTACCTCCAGTCAGGACCGTCCGCGCAGCGTAACCAGAACGCACAGGCGCCCAACAGCCCCATTCCGGCTGCTGTCATACGAATGCCACAGATCGAACACCGGTACGTACCAGCCACCTTGGCCCGCTAGCATGCGCGCCCATGAATGACGACGTGCGCAACATCGTCCTGGGCGTGATCGCTGCCGCCATCAGCGCGGCCCTCGGCTGGCTGGCCCGTACGTATCTGTGGCGGCGGAAGCTCCGCCGCAAGCAGGCCTTCCTCGGGCTGCCGGAGAACTCGGAGTCGCTGCTCGTCGTCAACCGCGACTCGGCCACCGCCGAGCCCGCGGTGCACCGCTTCGACGTGTTCGCGCTGCTCGAACTCTCCGCGCTCATCAAGGACTGCGGCGCCCAGTTCCATGTGGCCACCCAGGACGCGGTGCACCAGGGCTTCGGCGAGCGCACCGAGTTCTGCGTCGGCGGCCCCGGGTCGAACCGGCGCATGGTGGCGCACATGTCGGCGATGCTGCCGGGTGTCCGGGTGAACGTCGATCCCGAACCCGGCCCGGACCGGGGCGCGTTCCAGATCGGCACCGAGCGCTACCGCATGGACCCGGGCATCACCGAGTACGTTCTGCTGGCCCGGCTCACCGCGGGCGAGCAGCAGACCCGCCCCGTCTTCCTCTTCTGCGGCCAGCGCGCCATCACCAACCAGGCCGCCACCCGCTACCTCGCCCGCAACCACGAACGGCTGTCCCGCAAGTACGGCGCCAACTCCTTCGTACTGCTGCTGAAGGTGGTCAACTCGCAGGCGTACGGCCCGGATGTCGTGGAGCTGGTCGGGGATGTGACCCGCGAGGCGAGGGCACCGCTGCCCGCGGCGGCGGCAACCCCGGCTCCTCGCAACTCCCACCGCTCCTCCTGAATTGATTCACATAGCAACAATCGTTACCCGCACGTAACTTACCGACGGGTTACTTACGGTAAGGCGGCGCGGTTACCGTCTGGTCACTTTGCACTGACACGAGTGAGGAGTGACCGTGGGAAACCATCGCAGGGCCCTGCGTACGACCGCCGTGGGCGCCGTCTCCGCGACACTGATCGCCGGTGGCGTCCTCGGGACCGCCCCCGCCCAGGCGGCCACCGCCGTCCGCTTCGTCGACATCACCGGCGACGGCGGCACCGTCCTCAAGGCGAACGTCATCACGCCCGTGGGCGCCGACGGCGCGCACCGCTACCCGCTGCTCGTGTTCCCCACGAGCTGGGGCCTGCCCCAGGTCGAGTACCTCGCCCAGGCCCAGAGGCTCGCGAACTCCGGTTACATCGTGGTCAGTTACAACGTGCGCGGCTTCTGGCAGTCCGGCGGACAGATAGAAGTGGCAGGGCCACCCGACATGGCCGACGCGTCCAAGGTCATCGACTGGGCGCTCGCCAACACCCCGGCGGACTCCCGGCGCATCGGCATGGGAGGCGTCTCCTACGGCGCCGGCATCAGCCTGCTCGCCGCCGCGCACGACAAGCGCATCAAGGCGGTCGCGGCGATGAGCGGCTGGGCCGACCTGATCGACTCGATCTACTCCGGGCGCACCCAACATGTCCAGGCGGCCGCCCTGCTGGACGGCGCGAGCCTGGTCACCGGCCGTCAGAGCCCCGAACTCCGGGAGATCTTCGACAACTTCTACGCCTCCAACCTCTCCAGGGAACAGGAGATGATCGCTTGGGGGAAGAAACGTTCGGCCACCACATACGTGGACCAACTGAACAAGAACGGCGCCGCGGTCATGATGGCCAACGCCTGGGGCGACACGATCTTTTCGCCCAACCAGTACGCCGACTTCTACGAGAAGCTGACCGGCCCGAAGAGACTGGAGTTCCGTCCCGGCGACCATGCGACCGCCGAGCTGACCGGCCTGTTCGGCCTCCCCAACGATGTCTGGACGGACACCGAGCGCTGGTTCGACCACTACCTCAAGGGCACGGACAACGGCATCAACCGCGAGGAACCGGTCCGGCTCAAGTCCCGTTCCACGGGCGGCTACGAGGGCTACCCGGACTGGAAGTCGGTCGGCGAGACGCGCAGGAAGATCGCCCTCGCGGGCACGACCACGATCCACACCAACGTCGACTCGGGCGCGGACGGCGGGGTCGTCTTCCTCTCCAGCATCCTCGACCAGGTGGCCAGGATCCCGCCGGTCGCCTCGATCCCCCTGCTCCCCCGCCGTTGGGCCGCCGTATGGCAGTCGGAGAAGTACGCCGCGGCCCGACAGGTACGCGGTACCGCCATGTTGCACACCACCCTCACCCCGACCAAGGAGAGCGGCACCCTCGTCGCCTACCTCTACGACGTGGGGCCGCTCGGCCTCGGCAAGCTGGTCAGCAACGCGCCGTACACCTTCCACGGACGTACGCCCGGAAAGCCGTTCGGCGTCGACCTGGAGCTGTTCTCCACGGCCTACGACGTCCCGGCAGGGCACCGGCTGGCCCTGGTCGTCGACACGGTCGACCCGCTCTACATCGAGCACAACCCGTCCGGCGCGCAGCTGACCTTCTCCTCGCCGTCGAACGACCCGTCGTACGTGTCGATTCCGCTGCGCGAGCAGTGATCTCCGGCTGCGGCCGGGCGGACATGGCTCTACGGCTCAGTGCTTGAGGATCTTGGACAGGAAGTCCTTGGCGCGCTCGCTGCGCGGGTTCATGAAGAACTCGTCGGGGGTCCGGTCCTCGACGATCCGGCCGTCGGCCATGAAGACGACCCGGTTGGCAGCGGAGCGGGCAAAGCCCATCTCGTGGGTGACGACGACCATCGTCATCCCCTCCCTGGCCAGTTGCCGCATGACCTCGAGGACCTCGTTGATCATCTCCGGGTCGAGCGCGGAGGTCGGCTCGTCGAACAGGAGCGCCTTGGGCTCCATGGCCAGGGCGCGGGCGATGGCCACGCGCTGCTGCTGGCCGCCGGAGAGCTGGGCCGGGAACTTGGGCGCCTGGTCGGCGAGTCCGACGCGGTCGAGGAGCCGGCGCGAGCGCTGGTCGGCCTCCTCCCTCTTGCGGCCGCGGACCTTGACCTGCCCCAGCGAGACGTTCTGCAGCACGGTCTTGTGGGCGAACAGGTTGAACGACTGGAAGACCATGCCGACGTCGGCACGCAGCCGCGCGAGCGCCTTGCCCTCCTCGGGCAGCGGCTTCCCGTCGAGCAGGATGGCGCCGGACTGGATGGTCTCCAGTCGGTTGATCGTCCGGCACAGCGTCGACTTCCCCGACCCGGACGGGCCGATGACCACGACCACCTCCCCCTTGCCGACGGTGAGCTCGATGTCCTGCAGGACATGCAGCTCCCCGTAGTACTTGTTCACTTCACGCAGCTCGATCAACGGATCGACGGCCATACGCAGCCCTACTCACTCTCAGCTGTGTCGTGGTTGCCGCAAACTATCCAGACAAGAGTGGAGTTAATACACGACACGCACTTTTCGGGCATTAGCCGTATTTACGTCGACCATATGTCGAACCATGAGTCACACGAGCCTCTCCAGTCACTCCTCGGCGACCTCGGCGTACACCTGCGAGAGCTCTGGAGCCCCGCTGGCCGCCCAGTCCTGGCCGGACTCCACGACGTCGAACTCACGGCCGGTGTCGAGCCGGACGACGGGCTGGCCGTCCGACCGGATCTCCCAGGCGGCACCGGGCACGGTACGCACGATGACCGTGCCCAGGTAGAGACCCGCGTCGTTGCCGAGCCAGGGCAGCACCTCCTCGTCGTCCCGCCAGCGCGGCACCACCTGGTCGAGGGCCTCCAACGACTCGACGGAGTCGTCCAGTTGGACGCCCTCCCGGGACGCCTGCGACCGGAGCAGCTCGCACTCGGCGAGGAGTTCTGCGATGCCCTCGGGGTCGAGGTCGGCGTACTCCTCGTGCCGGTTGCCGAGAAAAGGGATCTTCATACGTCCAGCGTGTCATTCGCACCGGCGTACGCACCACAGGCGCGCGGATGGTCACTTCGGGGCGATTTCACGCCGCGTGCGCGCCTGCCTCGTTGACGCGTCCCTGCTGTCTCTCTAGCTTCACCCTGCGTCTTTCGTCCCACCGGTGAACGGGGAGGAGTCGGCCGTGCGTCGACGTGTCCGGGGCTTCGCGATCGTCGTCGTCCTGTTCGCCGCTCTGGTGCCGGCCGTCTCGGCACGGGGCGCCACCGGAGGCGTGGCCAGGCCGCTGCCGCTGGAGCGGCTCTTCGACAACAGGGCGGTCAGCGACGACTCCGTCCCCGCCGCGGCCGACTTCGACGACTCCGGCGCCTCCCTGTCCGCACAGGACCTGACGGCCGCGGGCTGGACCCCCGGCCGCACGCTCACCGTGCAGGGCGCCCGGCTGACCTGGCCGCGCCGGCAGCCGGGCGAGCCGGACAACGTCCGCGCCGACGGCCAGTCCGTGCGCCTCCGCGGCCGTGGTGACGCCCTCGCCTTCCTGGTCGCGGGCACGGACGGCGCCGATGTGAGCGGCGCGGGCTCGGTGTCGTACACGAACGGCACCCGCTCCTGGTACCGGCTGACGGCCCCGGACTGGCGCACCGGCCCGCTCCCCACGAAGGCGGTGGCGCTGCCGCACATCAACACACCGACCGGTCAACTCGGCCGGCCGGCACGGCTGTACGTGGTGACGGTGCCGTTGGCCGCGGGGCGCGCGGTCTCGTCCGTGCGGCTGCCCCGCGCCGTCGGAATGCATGTGTTCTCGGTGACGGTACGGGCGTCGGGGCAGGGCTGGACCGGGAGTTGGGCGGCGGCGAGCTCCGGGTACGCGGCGGTCGGGCCATGGAGCGACCGGACCCTGCGGCTGGTGGTGCACACGTCGGTGGGCGGGCCCCGGGTGCGGCTGCGGTTCGACAACACGTTCGCGGCGGCGCCGCTACGGATCGGCAGCGCGACGGTGGCGGTGCAGACGGCGGGCGCCGCGGCACGGGAGGTCCCGGTGCCGGTGTCCTTCGGGGTTTCGGCCGGGGTCGAAGTCCCGGCGGGGGCAGAGGCGTTCAGCGATCCGCTGTCCTTCGCGGTGCCCGCGGACACGAACCTGCTGGTGAGCTTCCATCTGCCGGACACGGTGGCGGCGGCACCCGTGCACCGGGTCGCGGTGCAGCGGTCGTATCTGAGTGTGCCGGGTGATCACGCGGCGGAGAGCTCGGGGGCGTCGTACACCACGACCCTGACCAGCTGGCCGCTGCTGACCGGTGTGGACGTGAGTGACGGTCCGGGGTCGGTGGTGGTGGACGGGGACTCGATCACCGACGGCACGATGTCGACCCAGGACGCGAACCGGCGGTGGCCGGATGTGCTGGCCAGGCGCTTGCTGGAGCAGGATGCGGTCCCGCGTTACGGGGTGCTGAACGAGGGGATCTCGGGCAACCGCGTGGTCACGGACTCCTACCCCGGGGACGGGGTGTCCACGAGCACGGGCGGGGTGAGCGCGCTGCACCGCTTCGACCGCGATGTCCTCGCCCAGGCCTCGGCGCGCACGGTGATCGTCTTCGAGGGCGTGAACGACGTACGGTGGCAGTCGACGGCGGAGGAGGTCATCGCGGGACTGCGAGATCTCGCCGAGCGCGGGCATGCGCGGGGGCTGCGGATGCTGGTGGCCACGATCCTGCCGTGCGAGGGCGAGGTGCGGTGCACGGCCGCCGTGGACGCCGAGCGGGTGGCGGTCAACGGCTGGATCCGGGACACGGACGCGTTCGACGGCGTGCTGGACTTCGATGTCCTCGTCCGTGACCCCGCGCACCCGACACGGATGCTGCCCGCCTACGACAGCGGGGATCATCTGCATCCCGGGGACGCGGGGTTGGCGGCCCTCGCGCAATCCGTGGACCTGAGGCTGCTGTAGGAGCTACACGTCCAGATCGACCACCACCGGCGCGTGATCGGATGCGCCCTTGCCCTTCCGCTCCTCCCGGTCCACGTACGCGTCGGTGACCGCCTTCGCGAACGGCTCGTTGCCGTACACCAGGTCGATGCGCATGCCGCGGTTCTTGGGGAAGCAGAGCTGGCGGTAGTCCCAGTACGTGAAGGGGTGGTCGTACTTGAGGGGGCGTGGGACGACGTCGGAGAGGCCGGCCTCGCGGAGGGAGGCGAGGGCGGCGCGCTCGGCCGGGGTGACGTGGGTGAGGCCCTCGAAGGCGGCCACGTCGTAGACGTCGTCGTCGGTCGGCGCGACGTTGTAGTCGCCGAGGACCGCGAAGGGCCGGCTGCCGGACGCGTCACCGGCGACGGCCGCCTTGAGGGCCTCGAACCACTGGAGCTTGTAGGCGTAGTGGGGGTGGTCCACCTCACGGCCGTTCGGCACGTAGACCGACCAGACGCGGACCTTGCCGCAGGTCGCCGAGATGGCGCGGGGCTCCTCGGCGCCGTCGTAGCCGGGGTCGCCGGGCAGACCCTTGACGACGTCCTCCAGGCCGACGCGGGAGAGCACCGCCACGCCGTTCCACCGCCCGGTCGCGTTCACCGCCGCCTCGTAGCCCGCCTCGCGCAGCTGGTCGAACGGGAACTGGTCCTCGGCCAGCTTGGCCTCCTGGAGGCAGAGCACGTCGGTGCCGCTGCTCTCCAGCCAGGCCAGGAGCCTCGGCAGGCGGGCGGTGATCGAGTTCACGTTCCAGGTCGCGATGCGCATGCCTCACAACCTACCGGGCGGGTCTGACAACGCGGCCGCCCCGCCCGCCGGGCAGCCTCGGGCCGACGCCGAACCGCCCGGCGCCCTGCCCGACGCCTCGCTCGGACCTCCGCCGACCGCCCGCCGCGGCCGGTCTCGGACCTCCGCTCTCAGACCTCCGCTCTCAGGCCCCCGCTCTCAGACCTCCGCCGAGCCGCCCGGCGTCAGCCGCAGATGCTCGGAGCCGCCCAGCGCGCCGATCTGACGGTCGTAGATCGGACGGGCGAGGTCGGTGAGGAGCGCGTCGTGGATGTCGTAGGCGCGCTGTGGCTTGACCTCGCGGACATAGTCGATGACCTCCGAGATCTTGTTCCAGGGGGCCATGACGGGCAGCATCAGCGTCTCGACGGGGTGGTCGGGGACGGTGAGGGCGTCGCCGGGGTGGAAGACCTTGCCGCCGTCGATGAGGTAGCCGACGTTGGTGATGCGCGGGATGTCCGGGTGGATGACGGCGTGCAGTTCGCCGTGGACCTGGACGTCGAAGCCTGCGGCGGTGAAGGTGTCGCCGTGGCCGACGGTGTGCACACGGCCCGGGAAGGCGGCGGAGATCTGTTCCGCGACCGAGGCGAGGGTCCAGATCTCGGCGGCCGGATTGGCGTCCAGGGCCGCCCGCAGCCGCTCCTCGCTGAAGTGGTCGGGGTGTTCGTGCGTGACGAGGATGGCGTCCGCGCCGATCGCGGCGTCCTCCTCGCTGAACCCGCCGGGGTCGAGGACGAGCGTCCGCCCGTCCTTCTCGAGGCGTACGCACGAGTGCGACTTCTTCGTGAGTTTCATGGCTCCCATCCTGCCGCCTCGCGCGCGGCCGGGGGCGGTTCAGCCTGGTGCTTTCGCTGCCAGGCTGATGATCACTCCTCGGGCGTGGTCTCCTCGCGTATGACCTGCTGGGCCACCCTGAACGCGCTGTTCGCCGCCGGTACGCCGCAGTAGACGGCCGCCTGCAGCAGAACCTCCTTGATCTCCACCGGGGTGAGACCGTTGCGCAGGGCGGCGCGGGTGTGGAAGGCCAGCTCGTCCAGGTGGCCGCCCGCGACCAGGGCGGTGAGGGTCACACAGCTGCGGGCGCGTCGGTCGAGGCCGGGCCGGTCCCAGATCTCGCCCCACGCGTACCGGGTGATGAACTCCTGGAAGTCCCCGGAGAACTCGTCGGCCTGCGCCAGCGCCCGGTCGACGTGCGCGTCGCCGAGCACCTCTCGGCGGACCTTGATCCCGGCGTCGTAGGGGTCGGGCCGTCCCGTCCCTGGCGGGGGCACGACGACGGCGGGCGCGATCTCGGCGATCGGCGTGGGCTGGGGCGCGGCGGCCAGGACCGGCTTGACCGGTGCCGCGAGGATGGCCATCTGGCCGGTCGCGGAGTCGAACGCGGGCTGCCAGGCGGTGGAGAAGTGCCGCACCAGCAGGTCGGTGACGGCGGCGGGCTGCTCGACCGGCACCAGATGGGAGGCGCCGGGCACGACGGCGAGGCGGGCGTCCGGGATACCGGCGACCAGGGTACGGGCCTCGGCGGGCCCGGTGACCTGGTCGTCCGAGCCGACGAGGACGAGTGTCGGCACCCCGACCCGGCCCAGCTCGGCCCGTACGTCGAAGGCCGCCAGCGCCTCGCAGGCGGAGATGTAGCAGCCGGGGTCCGTGGTGCGCACCATCTGCACGGCCCACTCGGTGATCGCGGGCTGCG